>ERZ1034915.31-NODE-31-length-98522-cov-146.538424_pt1 | contig 98522 bp, 125 predicted proteins | sample MGYA00520592_ERZ1034915 | MGnify/ENA primary metagenome ERZ1034915 (study PRJEB33766, sample SAMN09781787) | gut metagenome | biome: gut microbiome | host: Homo sapiens | place: Madagascar | study: EMG produced TPA metagenomics assembly of the PRJNA485056 data... | reverse complement strand
TCCTGGTGCCTCCACGCTGGCACGGATGGAGTATTACGCCCCCGTGCCATTTGCGCCCCTCCTGGTGCCTCCACGCTGGCACGGATGGAGTATTACGCCCCCGTGCCATTTGCGCCCCTCCTGGTGCCTCCACGCTGGCACGGATGGAGTATTACGCCCCCGTGCCATTTGCGCCCCTCCTGGTGCCTCCACGCTGGCACGGATGGAGTATTACGCCCCGTGCCATTTGCGCCCGTCCTGGTGCCTCCATGCTGGCACGTTATACACATTATAGTAAATCACAGATTTTAGAGTTTTTGCAGCGGTGCCCACTCCTGGCGGCTCATTATGGATCTTATAGGACATCACAGTTATTAGGGAATTGTAAACAAATGTAAATAACACATATTATAAATGTATATAATTGTAGATAAACGTTAAAAACAAATGTATTTGATAACTTTTTAAACGGTAAATTTGGTTATCTCAAATTTATATAATACCTTTGCAAATGTAAACAAGAAACAAATAACAATTTAGATCTGGCGGCAACAGCAATTCGGCTTATAAATTATGGCACATATCACCAAAAAACAGGAGTTTGACGAGCTTTCAAAGTTTGGCTGCGCTTTCCTTCAGACTAACAATTATGGCGGTTATTGCATCGTCGTTGACGATGGCGGCGAAGCCGTATTGTGGCGCGACTGCACCGGCAGAAACGAACACACGGCACAACGCTGGCAGCGCATCAAATACACTTGCCCGCGTGATCCTGAAGCCGAATCACGCCCTTATTTTACTATCTACGGCACCCGCTATTATCTGGACGACTTCATGCGCTGTGCTTAAACCATACCGGGGAGGTTCCGGCCTCCCCTATTATAAATAACATATAAAATCACAACATTAAAAATACTTTACGATTATGAGTACACCTAATTTTTCTTTAAACAACGCATCGCGTTATTTCGTTTTTGGTATGCCTGTATATTATACACAGGAAGATATAACTGAGAATGGGCTGGATCAAGACCTTTTGGACCATTTCGACGAGATCGGCACAGAGGCTAATTATGAAGCCGACAGAGAGAATGTGGCCTACGAGTTGAAGGCGAAGGGCTGGCACGATATAGAAGAGCATGATTATGACCGTAATTACCCCACACATTTTTTCTCTGAGAAAACAAAAACTATAAAGTGCGGGGACAATCGAATGGATATTACTATTCAAGCTGGCTGCACGTCTGGTTATTATGAGGCATCCATTTTCGATTGGTTCGTGGTTGTCAAGACCTACAAAAGGGTTGATTATTGTTACGAAACGTGTGATTATGTTTATGGCGACTTTAATGCCGACGACGTGATCCGCGACGATTGGTACGATAACGCCGGACTCAGCAAGATCCATGCTACACATATTATAAAAAAAATTGAGGCGGTTGTAAAAGAGCTAAGCAGCGAGGCTGAGCTGGCTTTCTCGATGTATTGCGACGAGGAAATGTACTGCGCCTATCAATGTTCCAACGGCGAGGCCGGCTACGGCAGAACGGACAAGCGCCTGTGGCAAGAAGTGGAAGAACAGAAGAAGAAAACAGCATAAAACAAGATCATCATGGCACAGAACATCACAATATCACGCACAACGGGCACACGCGCCCTTCTGACGGCTTTATTCGCCATCGTTGTATTACTTGTCGCTCGCACGGTTAAAAACGCCCTGACGGCCTTTAAAACGGTCCGTCAGTGGCTCCAGACTCAGCACAGCTTTTATGGCCAGGATGGCGATCCTATCCAGTGTACCGGCTGGCAGTTTGTCGGTTACAACATCATTGCAGCAGTAGTGGCAATATTGCTCTGCATCGAGTATTAATTACGCCTTATTATAGGCAGATAAAAACATCACCAACTTTTAAAATTTTACAGATCATGGCACAGATAGTATTATTCAACGTTAGCAACGAAGATAAGTATTTCCCGCAGCGTCGAGACATGTTCAACGATGCACGATGGAACGAGGCAAAGCGTCTCTTTGCCCAGGTGCTCAAGCAGCACAGTAAGGAGGCAGCCCGCCGCTCGTCACACTTCCTTCAGGACAGGATGGTAGGCGGGGACTTCCCGGCACCTTCGGGAGGCTATCACAACGGCATCACATGTATTGCCAACGGCGGCGAGCACAGCCAGCAGCGGGGCGAGTTTACGGTGTATGATATTATAGGCAGCTCGTATATTTACGAGGCTTCCACGGGCGATCTGTGTATTGCCAATATTCCGGAGGAAGGAGAAACGGAATACTACCGTATAGCCGTATTGTCTTACTAATAATCATTCACGGGCTGCTCCTGGCAGCAGGACAGCCTCTATTATAGAACACATTTAAAATTGAGAATATTATGATCCAGATATTTGTTGAAGCAAAAAATCTTATTTGCAACAATGGCGAGGTGTGGTTGTGGAAGTCTGAAACATTGGACGGCGTGCGCCACTTTGCCACAAAGGATGATGCACAAAAGTATATAGACCTGCATCACCAGTTTAGCCGCGAGAATGGCAGCGAGGAAGAAGCCTACAGTATCGGCACGGAGGCGGACTTTATGGCGGCTGCAAAAAAGCATGAAGCCGACAAGAAGGCCAACGAAGTGAAGGCGTATTGCAAGCACGCGGACGCATTGATAGAGCGCCGACAGCTTGAAATCAAGGCCCTGGACGGACTTATTCAGGTGTGCCGAAAGTTTGATGGCAAGGTGCTGAATAAACGCTTCCATGATGCCGTGAAGGAGGCGACAGGCTTTTATAGTTCGTTTGGGGAATACTACTTCAAGCTGAATTGTTACGACTATTATCGTATTGTAGAATATCGCCCTAACGTTTCAATGTCCGTTGACTGGAGCCACGGGTATAACCGTTACTCCGGTAAGAAGAAGGAGATCGACCCAAACGCATGGCAGTGGAATACTGGCGACCGTCTGGATGCAGAAAAAGCCATTTCCGTTATAGAACACTATAAAAAAGAGCGTTTGGCGACGATTGAGAACCTCAAGGCATCAAAGAAGAAGTATGCAGCCTATCTGCGTCTGGCACGAAAAGCAGAGGCAATTATGAAGGAGATGGAAGGCTACGACTACACCATCCGCGAGTTTGCCAAGGAGAAGGCATTAAGCCAGTATAGCCATCACTCTTACTTCTGGAAGGGTTATTAAATCATCATTCACGGGGCTGCACCTGGCAGCAGGGCAGCTCCCCTATTATAGAACACATAAAATTTTGAGAAAATCATGGATAAAAAGAATTATATCGACGTATTGACCGAACAGGCAAACAAACACAGCAGACCGCAGGAAATGGCTCTCAGTGACTTCTGTGACTATCTTATAGAGTTCTTCAGCGTTGATGCTTTTAAGGCTGGCACCGTTGAATATAGCCAACACATTTTGAGCTGCACGGAGCAGAATCCTGAGTTTGCCGTTCTCGCCCTTCAGTGGCTAAAGGATGTGACAACAGCGATGGAGCGTGGCGAGTGGCTGGACGTGTTCGGCAACCTGTACGAGGATATGTATCTGAGCCGTGGCAAGGCATCGAAGACGGGGCAGTTCTTCACGCCTCAGAGCATTTCTGACCTTATGGCACGGATTAGCACACTGGGAGCCGGGGATCATGGCAAGGTGAATGACTGCGCAGCAGGTAGCGGACGTTTGCTCCTGGCTCACTATATGGAGAAGAGCAAGCTGGACCATTCGGCTGGCAGACGCTTCGAGTATGTGGCACAAGACAGCGATCCTATTGCTTGCAAGATGTGCGCCCTGAACCTCATGGCACATGGCATGTACGGCCGTGTGGAGTGTCGCGACACATTGCGCATGACGGAGCCGACCGTGGTGTACGTCATCAACGAAGTGAAATATCCGTTTAACACGCCTTATTATAGCGTGAGAAAAATATTAGCGGAAAATCGGAAGTAAGGTATCACGGGGGTGGAATACCCTCTATTATAGAACATTAAAAATACTAAGGATTATGACTTTACAGGAGTTTAAGCGCGAAGCGCAAAGAAGAGGAAACTATTACGACAACAGCGCCAATGCCGCTGAGCATTGGGCAAAATCATGGGGTTTGACTTATCACAGTCTGTTGTGGTATTACAAGAGCTACACTATTGGCAATATGACATGGAAAGGAGGCAAGGTCCGCCTCCGTCACGGATCATACCAAAGTGTTGACTGCTTTATTGGCGACGAGCAAGTAAGCGAGTACCGCTTTAAAAAAGCCCTTGAGTCATTTGTATTGCCTCCGCTCACCAGCGAGGAGAAACAGTACATCGAGACAGAACAGCAACGTTTGGATGCTGTTATGCGAGAAGAGAGCATGAAGACGAGAAGAAGAAGACATCGCCGTCACGAAGTAGACGCACGCCAACTTTCGCTTAACTTTGCAGTATGAAAACATCAAGAACAATTCATTCCTTCCTGCTCAGCCAGCAGGAGGGGCAGACGCTCCTCACGGCCCAGGAATACCCCTGGAGCGTGTTGCAGGTGATACCCACCACTCCGGCAGACTTCGACCGCACAGTGACAGCTCTCAAGGAGCGAGGCCTGGTAGCCCATCACGATACCGACCGCACATTCTGCATCATCCACCTGGCAAGTGGCTCCCACGGCGGGAAACATCCTGAACGGCACATAGTCATCACTCAGGACAATTACAAGCAGATCATCAAGGATCTGAAGGACACGATGGCACAGGCGGCTGTGTGGTACGAAACGAATATTATAGAACCTTAAAAAAACGACAGGAAAATATGAAATTACAAAAAGAAACGATTACTATTGAAATATTTCACAACAATATACATGCCTACAATGCAATTTATAAAGCTATTACGGATGCGTCTTTTAAGCAAGCCGATAATTATCACGTTAAGGTGAGAGTTATTACGGATGTGGAGTGCAACAAGACTAAGTAATATTATGAACTTTTTAAAAACATACAGATCTATGGCAAGAATAATTATACTGAGCACCTGCGACGAATGGAAGTCTTACGCTTCTTTTCAGTTGTACGGCACATGGGCGTCTACAAAGGCCGGTTGCAAACGGCTATACAAGACTATTATAGAAGGCATTAAAAACGGCACATTCGCGTATGAGGATGAAAGCATGCCGCGCGAGGAACAGATTCTGACGTTCAAAGAGGACGAAAAGAGAGAATGTGCAACGACTTTTTTTCGAGACTTGCAGGACAAACTTATATACGGGCATTTGGAATTGTCCGAGCTTAGATAGCTCCCATCCCGAGATTATAATCAAGTATTTTTTGTTTTAGGCTGCTTGCGGTCCGCGAGGATAGCAAGCAGCACAACGCCCACCATGGCAAAGCGTGGCAGCAGGTCCGAGTTCCTGTCTGGGCGACGAGCCCCCCCCACAGACGACGCAGAAGACACGAAAAAAACGGTGCCCTCGATGGAGCCTGACGGAAAATTGCAAAGGAAACAATAAAAGTACATTTTATTCTAAATAAAAGTCCTTTTTTATTTGGTAGTTACAAAAATAATTACTAACTTTGCAACAGATAAAGAAAGAAACATTATTAATCATTAGATCGGGCGGCAACCGTTAAGCGGCAGAAACATTATGTTAGCAACAGACAAGCAGATTAACTACCTTTGTGCGTTAGCTAATAGGGTTGAAAAAATCAAGGTTATCAACAGCAAGATAAATGCTATTAAGAACCTTCCAGAATACATTGACTGGCATCAGGAACGCCACATGGGAGTAACGACTTTGGATGCAAGCATACGCATCAAGGCATACAAAAAACTTATCTTTAACAGCAACATTGTTTTTTCACTGTGCGCAATGCCACAAGTATAACCGAAATAAAGAAACCTATTAAGCCCTACCGCATCACGGATAAGCGGAATGAATATGCGAAAAATGTATTTCACAAGCAAGAAGAGTTTTCTTGTTGAGCAGAACGCTGACGGCACGTTGCTCATCATTAAGACATCGACCATGAAGCCTTTGGAAAACGCTGGCTCTTTCATCGTCTCACAAGGTGGCATTGATGCCATCCTCGCGAAGTGTAAGGAGGTCACTGAGGAGCAGTTTGCCGAGGATCGCAAACAGCTGCTTTCGCGCCATGAGCAGGCAAAGCAGCGCTCTCAGGAGCTCGCCATGGCCAACCGCGAACGTCATGAAAAAGAATATAACGCAGTGTTTAACGGTGACGTGGTGGAGACAACGGTTGAGAACATCCGCACATTGCTGCGCTACCTCAACGACATCAACTGGGGCGTGTGGCAGCTCCCTTCCATGACCATCGGCTACAGCTGCAACCAGTATGATTGTGACGGCAAGACGGCCACTACTATTAAGCTCGACAGACCTATAGAATATCGTGGCGAAAAGGTTACACGATTCCAGTATGGAGCGTCGAGCGGACATCTTCGTGATTATTGTAGAATTTAAAAACCAATTTCAGCCCTACCGCAACATGGTTAAGCGGAAAAGTATGACAACAATAGAGCAAGAGTTGATTAAGACAGGTTATTGCTATCGCGATAATGAAGACGGATCTTTTGATGTTTGTTACGACCATAATCAGGATGCCTTCTTCGCAGGTGTCAGCATGTATCACGTCGCAACCGTCAAGGAGGACGATGAATTCTGGTATGTAGATAACGGCTGCGGAGCAGGATGGGGAGAATATCCCAAGGAGGATTGGACTTTAGAGAGAGCAATCTACGACCAGTGTATTGACGAACATATTAACTAATTTCTTATGTTGAAGTACGAAGGTCGAATCTCCAGTTTTTGTGGAGGTGTGGAAACTAATGTCAAATGTGAAGGGACTCCCTTGACCGGAAAGCGTTTGTTTAGAAACGAGTTGGCACAGCGTTATTTTGACAAGTTGCGTAATCAGTTAGATTTGGATGATTACGGCCGTCTTTCTGAGGATAACAATACTTTCTTTTTTCGTTTTTTGAACGGAGAAACAAAGTATTACACCCGAAGACAGATATTGGAACTTGCAAAGCAAGACGACGAAGAAGGATTTTAATTCGTAATGTCATGTACGAGATAACAGACGTAATACGCGAATATCTGTTTGTTACGCTCCGTCTGCGCGATGTGCAGACGGGCGTGACAAGAGAGTGGAAGTATTGGGATGACCTGGAGGAGTGGCTGTGCAAGGAGCACGGCGTGAAGGATTTGAAAGGTCTCATTATAGATAAGCTGCCTGATTATGGAGATTGGGTGGAAGCAGGGAAATAACTTATAATTTGACATCTTTTCAGCCCTATCGCAGCACGGTAAGCGAAACAGAATGAAAAAAATGACTTATGACGAATATGAGTGTTTCTGTATTGAGAAGCGTGAACAGTTCTACGAAGAGTTCGATGAATTTATTGACATGGAGAATCCTGCTGACTTGAAATTCAATATTGACTTTGGCGAGATATATAGTATTGCAGCAGTCAATAAAGATGCAGATGTTGTTGCAGCGTTTTTGCCAGATGATGACTATATTTTTTATGCCACCTCTGTGTCCGAGGTTATAAAGTATATTGGGATTATATATCCTGAATATAAGGAGGAATTGATGGACAACTTCGTGGAGTTGCAGGGAATGCATCGTATTCACCGTATAGAATTTTTTCCTTCTAATTGGGAAATGTTCACTTCTGATGGCTGTCGTACTTTTGATTTTGAGCCTTCCTCCTACGATAATGAGGATGAAGCTTGTCAGGAATGGATTGATTGGTGTAATGATCTCTGCATTGATGATAATAGTATAGAGAAATTTATGACTGATGTAAAAATTCATACCTCTCTACAGGAGTATTCGAGCGATTCAACAGAAGACGAGAAAGAGGAAGATGAATAAAAAAGCCCGACCTAAGCCGGGCTACGCGAGCCATCTGGCTCGAATCTACGATAGTAGAAATTCGTTCTTTGGAGAACGTTTGAATTTACAATTCCGAAGAATTGACGGTCAACGGAAGTTGTTATTTCTTTCAATTCCATAAAGGTACGATTAAAAAGCCTCCGAAGACTGGTGCAAATATAAGAATTAAAACGGTACGGACAAAGAAATTGGCTGTATTATTAACAAATATTTAGAAAACAATTCTATTATGGCAGAACAGATCAGAGTATGGAAGTCGAAGAACCTACGCTCCACCTATATGCTTGTATATAGAGACGAGCTGACGGGGAGGCTGCGTGTCACTCGGATGGATGGCAGAAAATGCGACAACGAGAAGGACCTGATAAACAGTTATAACATGTTTGGTGGTAGTCTTTGGGCGTATTGTCGTGATATGGGCAAGACTATTGAAGAGATACGCTCAGCAGTAGAGCGAGAGATTGCTGAGGACGAAGCACGGCGAGAACACGAAGCCTTGCAAGCGAAAGCCGAAATTGAAGCAAGGGCTAAAGCTCTCGAAGAAGCCAAGGCGGCAAGAGCTGTACTGGCAGGAACAAAGGAGAATGTCACGGTCAAACCTTTTGAGGTTCTGCAAAGTTACGACCTGTTAGAAGAGCGCCTTGAAGTCTTGAAGCCTGGTGATTATGTCGTGTGCATAAATTATAAGAAGTATGGGAGTTTAGAGCTTCGGGCAAAGGCTCGCGAGTCTGATCATCTGAAAGTATTGACAACGGTCGCAAAGGAGGATAAACCTTCAAAAGCATCTTTGCATCGTTTCGCCGTTGCTGTGCGGAAGGCTTACGAGTCTGGCATAAACATCATCGGTAAGACGCACGCCCTGACAAGCTTCGGGAAGAAAATAGTGGATGCAGCTCCCTACATCAAAGAGAGCAAAAACACCTACTTTTCCTCGGCTGCGCCTCGAAGATATTATGACAAGAACACTTTGGTGTACTTGAAACTTGAGCAGATAGAACAGAACGATAATTAATTGATTTATTATAGACAATATGGAAAAAGACAAAATCATTTACGACAAACGTAAGGCCATGGGCGAGAGCATCCGCGCGATGCGCACCGCCCAGGGCTGGGAGCAGGAGCAGCTCGCCCAGATTGCGGGCATCACAGCAGCAAACGTCCGCAGCGTGGAAGCCGGCAAGTATGCCGTCAATATTGATGTGCTTAACAAGATTGCAGGAGCGTTAGGTGCCGAGCTGAGGATGGTGGAAAAGAGCTTTTAAAGGTAAAAAGGTAAAACGATATGGAAACAACAACAAGTAACACAAGAGCTGGCCGCCCTGCCATGGAAGGCAAGACGCGGCGATATATCGTGGCCGACGATGTGCATGAGTGGATCCTCCAGCACGGAGGCGGACAGTATATCACGGACACCATGCGCTGTGTGCGTGTTACGAGCGGAGGCAAAGGTGCTGTGACTGATTATGCGATGTGCATTCTTCGCGCTGCAACTTGCTTCGATTTTGAGGTAGACCTTACCGAGCCTTATGCCGACTTGGGATTGAAGGCTCGCGACATGATATTGTCGGAGGTAAAAGAGCCTGAGACATATCATGTGTACAAGGAAGGGACGTGGAAAGATGGCGTTTTCTGTAATAACATTGGCTCCCTTGCTATCAGTTCATCGTCAGAATGTCCTGAAGACGAAAGCAAGCGACGTTATTACAGGCTGTCGGGAAACTTCGGGGATTATAAGCGTATTCCTTACAAGTGGGTGAAGGCAGGAGACTATTGTTTGGTTAATCGGTATATCGACGGCAAAGCACGAGTCGTAGGCGTATTGGCGCAAGTAGAGAAGTGAAAACAAATAATAACAATAATAAAAAAAACAAAGTGTTATGGCAACAAAGAAGGTATATCCATTTATCAATGCGAGAATTGCAGCAGGTGTCGATGAAACACTTGAGGATCATGTAATTACATTTGATGCTCGTGAGGTGGCATATTACCACCGTCATGAGGAATCGGGCGGCAACGGGGACATTGTGACAGTTGGCTCCAAATCGGGCAAGGAAATAGATATGTATCTCGGGCTTGACGAGGAGTGTTATCCTGATGACAATCTGATTACAAGAATTGATTTGGCGCAATACACTCATTTCTGGCACGACAACGAGGATTCTACGCCTAACGAGGACGAGGATTAACACACCAAAAAACAACATTTTAATATTTTATAGAATATGACTAAGATTGAGAATTTTGAGGAAAAGCCGAAGCGAAAGCGTAACTATCCGCAGGTAGGCGAGCCGACACTACGAAGAGAACGCGAAGACACGTTGGCAAGGGAAGACAAGGGTGTGAGCGTGAAGACGGTGTTGGCGGGTGTACTGGCGGTGCTGATGGCTGTGTCAACTGGAGTCGTGATGTTGGCGTTTGCGGGCGCTGCCGTGTTCTTAATGCCGATGATCGGCGGGATGCGAGAGTGAGTGTTGAATTTTGAATTTTGAGTTTTGAGTTATCGCTTCGCGATTTTGAATTATCAATTTTGAATTTTATTTAACTATGACAGTAACAGAGAAATTTTCAAAGGACCAGATAGTGAAGATGGAGCACATCTTAAAGAAAGGCTTTGCAGGGTATCGTCGAGTGAATGGAACGGCAGCATGTCCGGAACTGAAGGAACTTGTGGAGGCTGGGTATCTCTCAGAGAGCTATATGGAAATGTTTAATGAGGATGTGTATAGGTTGACAGAGAAGGGCAAAAGTCTGGTGAGGTCACTTGTAATGTGATTCATATAATTATAAAACACAACTATTATGACAATAGGAGAGTATTTTGAAAACTTGAAGGCTTTTGCGGATCACGCAGGAGCAGACAAGACTGGAGTGAAGATCGATACCGATGACGGGTATTGTATCGACATTACGGTAACTAAGTAACAAAATAAAAGTAAGAAACAAAAGTAGAGCATTTATGAAAAACCAGAAATTTGAGATCCGCATTGTCGTAGGCGGCGATGACAAGAATGTGAAAATGGAAATTGAAGTATGGAAGGACGGGAAGACCTCAGACTTTAGATTGCTTGAGGGTGATAACCTGCGACTTGCATACGAGAGCATGAAGAATGCATTGGGCGTTGTAACACGGCTGTATATCGAACAGCTACACAAAGAAGGGAAGCTCAGCGATGAGCAATACCAGCAGTTGCGTGCGAAATGACGTGCGTAACGGTAGCATGCGACAAGCCCTATACACCGAGCAATGAGGGTAGCAAGCCCGATGTGGTTGCGCCTGACGGAGGCTCGGGCGATGTTGAGCAAGGACAGACAGGTGAGGTGCTGTGGGCAGAGAACGACACGGCACGGTTCTACATGCAAAGGCGCGAGGTGAAGGACGTGACACTGACCGACTACCCTACCCCATCGTCGTTGATCAAAGATCCGCGCTACCGACTGCTTACAAGATTGGAGGCTACGCGCGTCTTGAAGCTCGTTGACGTGCCTGCCGGATGTTGGCACAGCAAACAGCGCATCCTGTGTTTTGACAACCCCAAAGACAAAGGCATAAAAGCTGGCAGCACGACGTTTGGCACAGGCCGTTTCTATACGTTTGTACCCTATGGTACAGTGATAAAGTCGGGACTGAAGACGAAGTATTGCATTCTGCCTATCCGCACGGAGAGAACGAGCAAAGAGGAGCATATAGACATAACGATTAATGACGAATGGGATTGATAATGAGGTGAATGGATTTACACTAATTCATAAAACCACAATTCCATAAAGCCACAAATCCATGTTTATGGCTTTCCATAAATACATAAATACATCCACACATAAATACATAAATGCACAAACATACATATAAACAAATCAATATATCAATCAAGAAACAAAGCAATACATATATAAATACATTCATTAATAAATAAAGAAACTAATAAATAAATAAATGAACAAACAAATACACAAATAAACAAATAAATATGCGTGGATATTTGCGTATGTAAAATTTAATTCTTAAATTTGCAACGTGTTATAAAAACCAACTTTTCTGCACGCATGAGTAGATATTATTAACATTAAAATACTTTACAAAATATGGAAAGACTTAGAGAAATACTTGCCTTTGTCAATCACAAAGGTGGCGTAGGCAAGACAACAACCGTTCAGAGTCTGGCAACAGGGTTACGTCGTTATGGTAAGGGATATTTCGGCAAGGATTCAAACGGTCATGGCCGCTTGCCGCGTGTGCTCATCATCGACCTCGATCCGCAGGCATGCGCCTCGTTCCTTTTTGGGTGGAGCGAGACCTTAAATGTCGGCAAGCCCACCGTCTACGACGCATTAGTGCAACAGAGCAATCTGCCCGTCTATCAGGTACGCGAGGGCATTTACCTCGCTCCAGCTGCGCAGCAGCTTATATCCATTGAACCATTCCTTAATCAGCGTGCCGTGCCTCGCAAGGTACTTCGCAAGTTACTTGTCAAGCCACTGAACGAGTTGGCTGGCACCGAGCTGGCAGACGAAGGCGTAAATACCGTCGTGGATGCCTTCGACTATGTGCTTATAGACTGTCCTCCAGCAATGTCGCTGCTCACATACAATGCGCTTACGGCAGCCACAAGCGTAGTTTTGCCCGTGCAGCTCGAAGTATTGGCTACAAAAGGTATTGCCGAAATTATCAACGCCATCGAGGAGACACGCGAGGATCTGAATCCAGAGCTTGACATTCGAGGTTTGCTGATGGTTATGAGCAACGACCAGACAAATGCCACAAAGCAGTTCAAGGAGTATCTTGGCGACAAATACCAGGACTATATGTTTGACGCTTATACACGTCGCGACACAAAGATGGTGGAAGCCCAGGCTATGCGTGAGGACATTTTTTCTTATGCACCATATTGCAGAGTAGGGCAGGACTACGAGCGTTTTACTAAAGAGATAATCAATAGTTTGAAATTTTAAATCATTATAGGATATGGCAAGAGATACACAAAGAAGGCCGTTTAGCGTTTTTCGTTCAGACGCTATAGACGAGAACGAGCGCATTTTGGCGGCGGGTAGGCAACAGCGTCAGGAGAACAGGGAGAAGAAGGAGAACGGGGAAGCGGCATCGAGTGCTGTCACTGCTTCGTCCGCAGAAGCTCCGGCAGTAGAAACTGAGACTGCTGCCATCACAACGCCTGCTGCTGAGACATCGGCAACTACAACATCTGTGACGGATCAACCGGCAACCACATCGTTCAACAATGATATGACCATGAGCATGCGCAAGTCGAAGAGCAAGAAAACCGAGAACGGAATCACCATCTATGTGCCAATGAAGTATTACGAACGTATTGCCCTAATGAAAATGCGCACGGGTGTGCCTATCAAGGACCTGGCGTTACAGGCTGTGATTGAGTTTTTGGATAGAAACAAAACAAGGTAAAATTCTACTAAATCTTTTTACCAAGTCACTACAAAAATGTGCTGTTTTGGTTTGCAACACCTACGGATTTGTTTACATCATTGTAGATAACTAATTGATAATTAACACTTCCAAAACCTCTTAATATGATATAATTATAAGTTATTATTTTATTCCTTTTTAAAACGGAAAAATCCATATCTTATAATTATATTATGTTAAGGATTTTTTGAGAAGTTGAAAATCAACGAGTTAGAGCATACGAAGTAAACAAAAACGTAGGAGTTGGTAAACAAAAACGTAGGTTTTGGCATATAAAAACGTAAATAGGAACAAAATGTAATAGACTAATTTATTATGAAGAAGATAATATCAGTATTGTTCGCGTTCTGTCTGTGTATGGCAGCAAGCGCACAGCAGCACATGAAGTTTATGGGAATACCTTTGGACGGTACGATAGATAACTTTGCCATGAAGCTGAAGGCTAAGGGTGTGACATACGATGCAGCGAAGTCGAAAGCAGCTGGGCAAGGCTGTAGAGTCTTTAACGGCACGTTTATGGGTGAGAACGCTACGATTAATGTTGCTTATAATCCTAAAAGCAAAATGGTGTTCAGTGCTGCGGTTGAAATGCAATATCCAACTGTAGAGTCTGCTCATATCCCCTTCTTGAACTTAACCGAGAGTTTGCAACGGAAATATCCTAACACCACGCCCGAGGAAAACAGAGGTCCAGACGGCGATGTTATTGGACTGGCGTTTAATATTCCTGACGAAACAGGTGGCAACAGCATTGGTTTTATCCTTCAATCATTGAAAACGCCCAGCTTCGGGTCTGGTGTTTCTATTTGTCTGATGTACACCGATATGGACAACTTTGAAAAAAGCGAGGCGATACTCAACGAGGACTTGTAATATGTAAAATCCTAATAAAGTTTTTACCAAGTCACTACAAAAGTGTGCTGTTTTGGTTTACAACACCTACGGATTTGTTTACCAACTCCTACGGATTTGTTTACTTAAACCTACGGATTTGTTTACCAACTCCTACGTTTTTGTTTACTTCACCGTAGATAACTAACTGATAATCAATTCTTCTAAAACCTCTTAATATAATATAATTATAAGATATGGATTTTTTTTGTTTTAAAAACGGAATAAAATAATAGATTGTAATTATATTATATTAAAGATTTTTTGAGAAGCTGAAAACCAACGAGTTAGAGCATACGAAGTAAACAAAAACGTAGGAGTTGGTAAACAAATCCGTAGGTGTTGGTACATAAAAACGTAGGTTTAAGTAAATAAAAACGTAGGTATGGCAAAGAAAGCGAGAAAAGAAGATAGAGAAAACCAACTACAACTTGCCCTAAATGAGCTGCGCTGGATTAACACGCCCGTCAACTATACATCATACGCTAAAAGCTATTCCCTCATACAGCAGGATGTTATGTTGTTGGTAAGCGGACGACTGCAAGACCATTTTGCCAAGTTCTTGAATGAGCACCGATATTTGAGCAAAGAACGCCCGAATGGAGGCATAACGAAAGAAGACCTGCTGAAGATGGGATCGATACGTTTGCGTCTGGCTGACTTTGGTATAGACAGTAGTCATTATGACGAGTCGGTGAAGGTGATAAACCAAATGAAGAAAATTGAGTTTCACCTTCCGCGTTTTGATCCAGCAACAGGACTTAGAAAAGGTGAGGACTACATGCCTATCTTCAGTAAGATTTTTATTCCAAAGAATTTTACGTCGCGAGAAGGAGAAGACCTTAACTATTCGGGGGATAGCGGTACAAAGTTAGACGAGGACGGACAGGAGGTGCGCAAGTTTAGACGTGACGGATATATTGAGGTGACGATCAACATCGAGGTAGCAAAAGCCGTGTTTGATATGACGGACGGATATTTCAATCATCTTGAACGAATAGCCTATTTCTGCAACTCGGCTTACACGTCACGTCTTTACCTCCTGTTGATGAAGTATGCGAGCAAAGGGCAGATGCACCCGGTTATAGACTATCATGAGTTGAAAGATGCGTTGGGTATGTTTAAGGTAGACGTTGAGAAAAGCGACGATACGCAACCCGCAAAGGTCGTGACTACTGAGAAATATCAAAAATTCTCACAGTTCCGCAAACAGGTGTTGGATGTGGCGCGTGGTGACATGGAACGACTGTGCGAGGAAGACAAGATAGAGATAATGCTCTCGTGTGTTGACCCAGACAAAAAAGGCTACGAGCCTATTTATAGAGGCAGCACAAAACGTGGCAATCCGGAAAAGATAAAGTTTCACATTAAGCGCACGCCGTTGGGTGTGGCGCGAGACCTGGAACTGCATCGTGGCTCGTCAGAAAAGCGTTTGTGCGCCAAGCTGATGTCGCTATATCCTACCCTCGACGAAGAACGGCTCAAAACGTTTGTTGCCGGTGTTCCTGAAGACCTTTGGAACGACTTCAAGACGTATGCCTATAATGGTGTGCAAAAGGCAGTGGAGCAGCCGCATAGATGGAGTGGTACGATGGAAGAGTTCGTGTTTTACATCATGGAGCAATGGATAAAGCAGCATAGTGCGAAGCCCGAGCCACGGCAGCAGACGTTTGACTTTGCCGAAGCTGAGGAGAAACCCTGGGAAAAAGAATGGCAGATGTTTTTAAACTTAATTGACAAACAACTTGCTTCTGATTTGAGAAGGGTTAGGTACATATCGCTTGAGAACGGTACAGTATGTCTTGGTGCTACGAGCAAGGCCCAAGTGGAAATGATAGAAGCACATTTCTCGGATTTTGCCGTTTTAAATCATACTAAAAAATGTTTGGCAAAGGTATTCGGCAAGACAATAACCTTAAAATATAAGATCGTAAAGCAATAAACATTTCACACCGCTTACCCATTCCCAAGGGTAGGCGGTGTTTTAATATGTCCTGTTGGTGTCGGCAACTTTTTTTACTTTTGTATGCAGAAACCAACAAGACATATTAAAACACATGGGAAAAATCAAGATCATTACATTATTGCTTCTGGCTGTAATCACGTTTGCGAGCTGCGCCGCCTCAAGAAAGGTGGAGCAGGGGAGTAGTGAGCAACGGCGTGATAGCACCGTAACCATTGTTAAGGACAGCGTGACAAAATCGGAAACGAGGACGGACAGTAGCGCCGTTACAGTCACGGACGAGAATCATACGTCCGGAACCATGACCGACAAGGGTAGCAACGAGGAGACCATCACTGAGCGAGTGACCGAGAGCACGGATGCCCAGGGTAACAAGACCACCACCACCGACCGTACCATACACCGTAAAGGCGACTATGAGCGTAATGCCTCTTTCGAGGCACGAATAAAGCATCAGGAAGAGATAATATCACGGATGCAGCACACAATAGACAGCTTAGTGTTGAGTAATAAGCTGAATGTTGGCACCCATTGGGCAAAGAAAGACAGCACGAATGTGGTGAAGGAGAAGAATACGAAAGAGATAAAGTCAACATCAGCTTTTGATCTAATCACACTCTTTTTATTCTGGATAGCTGTTATTGGAATTTGTACATGGCTTTACAATAAACGATAGAAGACATGAGCAGAAAGAAACAAGACATAATAGAAAACACCGAGCAGCCGGAAGTCACCTTGCAAGACTTTGTGATTCCTGCCAAGATAGAAGCTTTCTGTGAGAAATACAAGCCTCTCGACCATTGGCGTGAAGACTGCGATATGTACACCGACTATCAGCTTCGCACATACTTTAAGGCCGTAGTTTGTCCGTTGGGTGATCCCTTGGCTTTGTACCTTCAGGAGTTGGCCGCGAAGGGCTTCAAGATGAAGGACGATGAATGTGGAGAGCCGGTCATCTACGCTGCGCTGCGATGATGTTTGAATTACTAATTAATAATTACTAATTAAAAATATAGAAATGAAGAAATTGCATTATTATTACAAGATTTTGGCTATATCAGATGTTGGCGAAGAGTTGCAAAAATTCATGCACCGTTGTCAAGAAGCCGAACAGAAGGCTCTCGATTGGGCCAAGAAACATGGAGCAGAGCACTATTACGAGTCGCCCGAAGGCATGGCAGGTGGAGTGGGAGCCGTGGAGTTTGCCGACACTACCGAACGTGACGGATGGGACAGGGCGGTGTCGCCTGAAGGACGAGTGTTCTTCTTCCCCATCGAAGGCACCGACTTAGAAAAAGAAATGAATGATCTGCCAGTCGTGAGTGAGGCAGAGCTGTTCGGCATACTCAACCTTCAACCGAATCGCACAAAAGACAACCTGCCATTGCCGATGACCTTCGGCAACAGCACGCCTATCGTGTTTCGGCATCAAGGCTACTGGTATGCCGACGTGCCGTATGTAAGTGCCGACATGACGCTAACGAAGATAGAAGAGAAAGAGTTTTATCGTCGCAAGATGGCAGCCATCAACGGACGTAATGTAATATGATTTTTTGTTTTTCGTATGAAGTTAAGTTACACTAAAGTATAGCACATGTTTCCTTTGTTATACGAAAGCAGCCACTTATTCGTGATGAACAGGTGGCTGCTTTTTCGATTATTTGTTCAGTTCGTCTGACACCATGTCGCTGCCATATTCTCTTGCTTTCAACAACTCGTAATTGTTTAATTGTCGAGTGAGATTAGCGATCTGGTTCTGCTGTGCGGCTATGATGTCGAGGAGCCGATTTTGGTTGTCAAGATAGCGCGACTCTATTGCGGCATGCTGCATCTGCAATTTAATCAGACTTTTAAGGTTCTCGCTGTTCATGTTGCCCAGATTTGCAGGCAACGCGGCATCATCTTTGTTATCAGATGCCTCCTGCTCGTCTTCGACTGCATTTTCTTTTTTGTCTTGTCTAACCGTTCTCCCTGGAATAGTGGTGGCGCAGACCTCGACATCAAGCGGGTCAAGGTAACTCTTTTCACCTGGCAGACGCTCAGATGGCGCACGGTCAAAGCCGCCCTTTGGTTCAAGTTCATCATCAATTGTCGGTGTGCCGGGCACAACGGCAGCCTCGCCATTGGAGTCGGCATCGCGGAAGAAGGCAGACAGTGGAATTTGAAACGCATTGCACAGGCGAAGAAGACTGATTATAGGTAAAGTTCCCTCGCCGTTAAGCCAGCCTTTCCAACTGTTGCTTGATTTTGAACCCAGCGCGGCCTGTATAGTCTTGACTTGAAGCTGCGGGTTAGCAGCCAACCACTGTTTCAAAAACCCAAAATTGTACTGATATTTCATAACGTAAATATTATAAAAATTGATTATAGTGTAAATAAAAGTTAAAGAAACCGTTAAAACGATTTTAAAATTTGCAACAACGATATTAAAAATATATCTTTGCATCGAATTTAAGAATTAAAAATCGAATGACCAAGGAAATTTTTAGAAAAATAACGGGTCCTCGCACGCCTATTGACATAAAAGACGTGTTAGTAGAAGAGAAAAAAACACTGTTGCTTTTTTTGATGCCCAAGGGCTTTTCAATTGCGACCTTTTACAAAAGGTTCTTTCAGAAAGGTTTTTCGACTTGGGAATTGATAGGTGTTAAGGAATGTAAAAGGCAATTTTTAGCGTCACCGGAGGTGAAGCGGAAAATTGAAGATTTTTATTATCCTGAACAGAACGCCCCCGAGGATTTCCCTCTTTCGCTGGCGGACGAAGACAACGGGCGCTTCTATGCAAAACTCAAGGAGCAGAGGCAAGGCCTTTGCAAGAAATTCGCTTTTTTCATGAAAGAGAACGGAATGAGCGAGCGGACGACATACACCCGTTTTACGTCTGACAAATGGAAAGACTGGGAAGACATCGGCATTTTACCTTTGCTGAAAGTCTTTTCAGAACAGACCTCGCTACACCAAAACAATATAGATTAAAGTAAACCGTAAAATATATGATTGATGTTTCTGTCGATTTAGAAACCACTGGCCTTGCCCCCACGGCGGCCGTGATCTCGCTTGGGGCTGTGGCCTGGAAGAAAGATGCCGAGGACACTCCGTTTCTTCTAAACGACGAGAAGAAAGAAGATCCTTTTTTCAGTTATTATTATCATGTGGATCTTCGAAGCCTTTGGGTGCTCGGCGGCTTTACGTTCGAGAAGAAAACATCCGACTGGTGGGCCTCACAACCGCAGGAAGCAAAAAACGAGCTGACCGCATCCGACAATGATGACATGCCTTGTTATCCCATTCAGACGGTTATCTTAGGTTTTTTTGACTGGATCAATTCAGTCAAGGAAGTGTTAGGTGAAAAGGAGGTTCATTTGTGGGCACAGGGAACGGATTTTGATATTGCCATTCTTCGCAACCTCTGTTCGCGTCTTGTTTACGCCTTACCTGTGCAACATACACATTTCCGTGATCACAGGACGTATATATATGAAGTTGGCGACCTTATCTACAAAGCCCTTGAACAGAAGACCGTCATCTCTGATTATATGTTTCTACAGAAACGTTCACCTTATGCTTTGGTGAGCGATTACAAAGAGAAGAACGGTGTTGTTCATAGTCCTGTGTACGATTGCAAGCGCAGTATCTATACAACCTGGCAGCTGTCGGGTATGGTAAAAAGACTTTTAGATACGTCCGACCCGGACGCGGCTAAAAAAATAATCGAAGATATAAGAAATAAAGTACAAAAGTAAAATGCCTATTCTTCAAGACACATACATAAAGATGCCGTTCGTGCCGAAGAAGCGTATGGAGAAGCACCGTATTGCCTACACCATGCTGATGCGGGGCGATAATTTTGACGTACCAACTCTTCTTTTCTACGGTGCTCCTTTTCTCCTCGTAAAAGACGCTTGCCAGTTGATATACAAATACATGTCAGGCAACGTGAAGAATCTCTGTATAGACAGAGAGCACTCATGTAGGTTCAGAAACGGAAAATGTTATTGGCGTATAGTCGTGACTATAGTAGGTCTAAACGAATCCTTTTTGGCTCTTGAGGAGCTTGTCTGGATGTTGGTTTCCTGCATGCAGCGTCTTTGCTATTGCAAGATCCGACATTACAGGAAAGAGACGTTCTTGAACCTCTAAAAGAAGGTCTCGAAAATGTAACGACATAAAGGACAGTACGACGTGAAGGTAGCTGATTAAAAAAGCGTAGGGGACCCGTCGCCTTTCTTAGAGCGACGTTCGTCGGCTGTCCTTTCTCTAAAGATTTTAACGACAATTGTTGTAAAAACAGTTGTAGACAAATGTAAAATATAAAGGATAGTATGGTGACAGAGGTAGCGGCAACGTCCTCCTATAAGTAGGCTGTCAGGTGTGGATGTAAAAGTCTGAGAACACCTGCGATGTCGAAAAACGTTTGGCAAATCATCGGCTATCCTTTTTAAACAACGACTGCGATCATGTTCTTTCATCCTATCATAAATCGCCTCGCTAACATCGATCTGCATCTTCTCGTGAAGCCTGCCAACGAGCAGCGCATCGAGGATCAGACCGCGTGTTTCTGTCCTATCTGTAAGAAGGGACAGGACGCGGATGCTGATGTCAAGCAGACACCACACTTCATTATCTATGAAAATGAGCGAGGTGGACTGTATTCGGGCGTGGGCGTTGACGACAACCGGATGGCAGAGCATGGTGCCGTGAAATGGAAATGCACCCGCACGGGTAAGACTGGCTACGGAGCCATCGAACTGTACGCAGCCAAGATGAACCTTCCGATGCACGGATATAGTCTTCAGCGCATCTGCCAAAGACTCGTAAAGGATGTGTATGGCGATACCGACGAGGTGCGCCGTGCCTTCCCAGAGGTGTTTGCCAAGATGGACTATCGTACTCAGGCACAGCAGACCATCGAGACATTCTCTTTCATGCCGAAGACCGACTTCTCGCCACAAGAGCTTGCAGCCCTTGGGTGTGAGGTGACGCTTGACAAGGGATTGCCTCGCTTCGGCTTTGGCTGTACGTTTACGCCCGATATGCTCAACAAGGACTTCCGTATCTATTCCCTTCTGAGCGTGACGCTGCCTGATGTAATACGCGACGGTCAGCATGTGAGCGAGATTATTCACGGCACACCCTGGAATCCGCTGTTCGTATGTTTCGCCTCGCAAGAAATAGGTCCGCAAAATTCATACGGATGTTTCTTCCGTCCGGCAATGGCAGGGAGTGACCCGATAGTGTTCTCTACCGCCGAGGAGCATAGCGTGAGGAAGGTAAGCAAGTGGCTCATGGGTGACAATGTGTTTGTATATGCGATGGATCAGCGCAAGAGCGACAATACAGCCGTTCATGCGGCCATACAGAAGTTTGAGCCAACGGAAAAATACACCGAGAAGAAGGAAATATGGGTGGAACGTGAAGACAAGGACGGTGTGGGCAAGGGTACGTTCAAGCAAGAAAAGAAGAAGATACCTACTGCCGAGATAAAGGCTCGCAACATCGTTTTTTGCCGCACACCCGAAGACGCATTGAGCGTGTATTATGCTATGCGTTCCTTGCGCCTTGACAAGATAGAAGACCAGCATTTCCAAGATTTCTGTTGGTATCATGTGGCGTTCTCTATTGGTCGCAGAAACTTCTGGTATATAGAGCATGGCGAGTGGAAACGTGAGGATCTTGACTTTAGCGGTGTACAATATCAGAAGATGAACCGCTTTGCCGAGCACGTCATCATCCTATACCCCAATGATATTGTCTCACAGCGCGACTGCGGAGCTATATGCACCAAGTTCAGTTCATTGTACTATGCCATGTTACCTGAAGGGTTTCGGTCACGTTATTGCCGACGCTGGCAGTGGCTATATGGCTGCTCTCCCCGAAGCGTGCGCGACTATCTGCTGGCGTACACCATGAACGCAGAAGAGAACTTCCAATTCGACCATGATGTCCGTCTGCCGCTTTACTCCAGTTTGCGTGGAGCGAGCAACACAGAGCCGTTTGATTTAGAATGGCCGCGTGACCCCAGAAGCGGCAAGCTAAAGCCACCTACCTGCAAGGTATCGCCTACGCGATTGTGGCTCTTTATGACTGCACGCGGATATTACCGCATGATAGACCCCGAGAGCACTGACCTCGTAGGACAGTATATCCACCTGAACAAATGCTTTGTGGAGTATATTGACGTAAAGAGCATTATCCAGGCAGCAAAGACATTGTTGTTGAAATATACAAAACAGGCATGGCGATATAGCGACAAAGAGAGACGCTTGATGTCCGACTGTGCCAATATGGTAGACAAGGCCTTCACGGAAAAGTCTGCTGGAGGTTTGCAGAGCATGGTGATAAATTTTGCCGATGCCTTCGATGCCAAGACTGAGTATTTCTACTTCAATAATGTTGCACTGAAGATAACGCCCGACAGCATCCGCACGGTGTCTTATGACGATATAAACTTCTTCATCCCCTCGCTCGCCAAGAAGCCGTATGACTTCACGATGCGAGCGTTTAAGACACCTTTCACCATAACCGAGCGACAGGAATACCGCGACCGACTGGAAGCGATAGACAAGAAAGAGAAGATGCAGAATGAGGACGGGTCTTTGGTGTTCTCTACATTCGAGATAGGACAGATGAAAGCCGACCTTGAAGAATGGGCGCAAACCTACCGTTGGGATGTCAATTGGCAGGGGAAGCAAGAAAAAGACCTTTGGCCCATTTTGCGTATCGTGCGTGGTTGCTCCAACGTTCTTTGGGAGCGAGAGCAGGAAGCACAGCGCAACAAAGAAGAATTGACGGAATTGGAAAAAGCCGTAATCGGTGCTCATTTCGTCAATATGATTTCAGGCATTGGACGTTTGTGTTATCGTTCCGACAAGGGCATGATGCCAGTCTGTCCGTATTTCCTTGAAGATGACATTCCCGACGAGAAACAGGCTACTGGCGGTTCGGGCAAGTCTATCATCGTGAAACTGGTAGTTGGCAGTGCTGTGAACGTGCTCGACATTGACATGAAGCGTATGGAGCATATCAACGATGCAAGGTTTGTGCTGGGCAATCTACTCAGCGAGCCGTTCAAGTATAGGGTTCTACACTGGGAGGATAAGCAAAAAGGATTCCCAATGAAGTACTTCTACAATATGGTCACAACGGGACTGACGGTGGAAAAGAAAAGCGTAGATCAGGAACTTGTTCCACTAAAAGATGCCCCTAAACACGTTATCACCTGCAACTATCCGCTGTCTGATGATGATGATTCGACCGTAGGACGTTTCCCTCTCGTCAGCTTCTCGAATCGTTTTGCCCGAGCCAATCCGCAGAAGCGTAAGGCAGCACGTCTGATGTCTGCATTGATGAAGGACTTCAGTGATAAGCCGGAGGAAATTGACGACACTGACCGCAACCAAGCCATTTACATTTGCGCCCTTGCAGTGCAGTTCCTGATGCGCTACCATACCTTTGCCATTGCGCCGCAAGGCAATGTGCGTCGCCGTCAGATGGTGCAGAAGCTCACCGAGAGCATCGTGCGCTATTTTGAGTGGTTCTTCTCTCGCAATGAGGTCTACGGTGTGCCGATATGTACGGACGATATGTTCAACGAGTTTATGCGTGATTGGGCAGATGCTTCCGAGGGTAAGAGTAAAGAGTATAGCCGTGCTACTTTCAAGAAGAAGATATACGACTATTGCGAGAATATGTCGATAACGTGCAATCCCAAGCATCTCTTTGAGAACGAGAGCGACAAGCAGCGCAAATGCTTCAAGCTACAGGCATGGGTTACGCAGGAATACTTCACCGAACGCGAGTGGGAGAACGACAACACCATTGAGCCGAAATTCATTCGCTATCTCCAAACGTCAAAGCATGTGTTCTTCTTCTACCGTCCTGGCAAGGATGCGATACCGAAGGACTACCGAGAGTTAAAACGCATAGCAAAAGCATTTGCCGAACAGCCCGACCCGCTGCCATACCGCGATGATGACGGAAATATCGTACAGCTCACCGATGAAGAGAAAGAACGGTGGGAGAATAACAAGACGCGCAAACAGGGTAGGCGAATGGCTCCATTTGTGGCAACAAATAGCACAACGGTAAGTGTTCCAGATATAAAGGATGAGGAGAATATGCCGTTCTAAAAATCAAAACGAGAATGTAACATTTTAATTCATTATAGATTATGGAAAAGATAATTTTACGAAAGGACTACAAGACACAAGTAGTGCCTGTTGAAGAAGCGGTTGGCCATTATTTAACAAAGAAGGCCGCTCGCACATGGACCGAAGAGTTCGTCGATGAAAGCACAAAAGAAACGGTAAAAATAGACCGTTGCGAGGTGTTGCTGGAGCGAGGAAAACTTATCACCGACAAGTTGGCTAACGGACTTAAAAAGCAGGGCGTTAATGAGGTTGAAATTTCTGACTGTCCTTTCCGTGCGGAAGAGGAACAGTATTTTTCTCGTCTCGTTCATGTAAAAGTTACTGTTCGTAGCAGCAACAACGAGAATGCCGTGCTTATCGTGCGTAGCGACTCTCTGCGGGGAGCACAAGATTGTGCCATTGACTATGCTGAGGGAGCCGTAAACAAGATCTTTAATTCTAAAGAGGCAAACTATGTGTATATAACCAAGTCGGAAATCATCGGCAAGTTCCATTTCATTGGTCGTACAAGTGCCGACATTGAGGAGGAAGAAGAACAGCTGAAAAAGGATCCCGATGCACTCGTAAAAGAGCCGTTCAAGGTGAAGGCTAACTTTATAGATGCTGACGTCTATTTTCCCAATGACCGATCTCATTATGGAGTTCATAAAAACGAAATGTTTGTTGTGTGGGCATACGATGTAGTGACAGCTAAAAACATCGTCTTTGGCTATCTCAAACACAAATTTAAAACTGTATTGAACGACCGGGAAACCTTGCGCATTGTAGGGGCCACACAGTTCTATGCGCATACTTATGTCCCTGCTGAGTACTGCAATGAGTATATCAAGGACGAGCGAAAAAAGCTTCCGGTAGAAGAGTAAAGCAATGCATTGATGGTTAGTAATAAACATAAATAATTAAAACAATAAACGAAATGGCAAGTTACAGCGGCAACATTGACTATCTTGCACCTAACGGTGTAAAGGTGTTGAAGGGCATTGACAATGACAATCCCGAGAGAGTGTACATTTGCACTCCTTTGGATGTAAACGAAATCAAGTTGGAGCGTCATCCGCAAGATCCCAACCGTATGGTGGCAAAGATGCGTGTTAACATCTGGCCTCTGAGTGAGAATTATAAGAATGTAGTGCGTCGTTCAGCCCAGGAACGTGGCAATGCCAATGTTTCCGTACCGACGCACGAGATGCAGATGTCTTTCTCGGTTGGCTACATCAAGTCGGTAGCGCAGAAATTCCCGAAGCTCGTAGAGCAAGTGAAGGAAGCCAACAAAGAACGCGACCCCGAGATTATGGGCCAAGACCCCACCGATGAGAACACCCACCTCTTCAAGGCTATCCGTCAGCGCATGAACAAGCGCCTGGCTATGCTCTACCAGCCACAGGCGACACAGCAGCCTTCACCATACGCCACACCGAATGTAGGCGTAGCAGGAGTAGCCACCGGATATGTGGCACCAACCGAGGGCACCGATCCGCTCGCTGGCTTTACCGATGCCGACGTAGGCGACCTGTCGTTTTAAGAATTAGGAGTTTTGAGTTTTGAGTTTTGAATTATGCGCAAGCGCATTTTGAATTATTCATTTTTGAATTAAGATGATAAACAAACTCAAAATTCAAAACTCGACAACTCAAAATGTGCGACGCGCATAATTCAAAATTCAAAACTCAAAAATATGAAACTTCAAGCACAATCTTCACGCGCTCTTTATGCAGCGCTCAACAAGTCTATAAAATGTATAAGTTCAAGAAACACGATAGCCATCCTTGGCAATGTGCTGATAACACAGAAAGACGACCGTTTCTTTTTCGTGTCGTCAACGGGCGAGTCGCGTCTTTCTCTCCCTGCACCCTTGACTCTTGTCGGAGGTAAATATGAGGGTCCTGTGTGTATTCCTTACAAGGAGATTGTTTCGCTTCTGTCTTCTTTGTCCGATTGTGTTGTCACGTTTACGTTTAACGACAAGAAGAGCCTGACAATGGAATATAGTACAGACGAGACTCGTACAGGAAAGTGCGACATTCCTTGTTTTGACGGTGCCGAATATCCCAATATGACAGACCTTGACGAAGAGAAGACAATGCGCCTGTCTTTGTCTCTTTCGCTCTTTCAGTCGGTCGTTACCGATGCTTCGCGTTTCACCGTTGAGAACGAGCTTCGTCCTGTCATGGCGTGTCTGCTTCTTGATGTGTCTGAAGACCGCTCACGCATCAATTTTGTCGGAACTAACGGCCATATCCTGTTCAAGTGCAGCCACTCCAATGATCCTGCCCACGGTGGCAGCGACTTTTACCGCGGGGGAGAGCCTCGCCCCTTGCTTATCAGCTTATGTTATTTCAAGGTATTGTCCGTTTTAGGCGAAGATGGTACCGTGGACATTTCAACGGATGGCAACATAATGGTCTTTACGTCAGATGGTATGGAGATTCGTTGTCGTTGCGCAGAAGGCCGCTATCCCTCCTACACAGCAGTAATTCCGGCGAAAAACCCTTACTTCTGCGTTGTTGACAAGAAAGAACTTGTAAACACTATAAGACGTGTCGGTGTCTTCGCAAGTAGCGAATCGAACCTTGTGATCATAAAAAAGAAGGGTGCGTTCTTGAACCTCTCAGCCCAAGATACCGATTTTGCAAGAGCCGCCGAAGACCAGGTGCCCTTGTTGTCGGATGACTGTCCCGACAATTTTTGTATTGGCACTGCGACGAACGAAATTTGCAATTGCTTACAGACTATCCCGTCAGACACGGTGCGCATAGCCGTGTCTGACCCAACCCGGGCAATGGTCATTACAGCCGATGATCCCGCGTCCTGCATCATGACATTGTGTATGCCGATGTTGATCAATGACTAATCAATTCAACATTCAAAAACAAAAAAATAAAAATATGGACGATACCCTTCTGTTTATCCCGCCTTGCTGTGTAGACAGTAAGCTGCCGAGAGCCGTCATGCAAGCCCCATCGCGTGTGCTTACGTTTTACACGCATGGCGACGTAACCTTTGAGCGCTTTTATAGGGCTATCAGCCACATTGTCGTAGATGCTCACGTCATGGTGCTGTCCATGCCTCTTGTGACCAACGACGTGGCCCTGTTTCTTCAGTTGTGTTTTGAGAGAAAATGGATTACACACATGGTGCTTTCCACTTATCACTCATGTGACCGACTGTTAGAGAAATATCTTAGCGAGTACAAAGACCGCATGTTATATGTACGCAGCGACGATGCTGGTGAGATGGCTTCGCACATGGTGCTTTACAACAAAGACAGAGCACTCGTCCTCACAGGCCTGATGCTTGACCGCCCGAGACTTGACGTTCGTCTGATGTGTTACACCTTGACATACTATCCCAGTCACATTCTGTCGTCTACGCAGCAAGACTGGGGTAATGCCCTTCGTAACGCTCTCTTCCCCGATGTTCTCAGACATCGCAAGGAGCAGTTTTCTCACGGCATTAAGCGCATGGAAGACCGTGAGCTTGACAAGTTTCTGCATCTGGAGTTTCCTCCTTTGCATGACTAACAAAACTATTGTTCTATGAATAGGTTAACACACTCATATACAGAGCTCCGTATGTTCATGGAGCGATGGCAGTGGGACGATCCGCGCACAGGAAAGCGTGTTACGGGCTTCGACCCTCCACAGACAGCAAGAAATGTAGAGCGCAAGTCGTTCTACATCAAATTTCTTACCAAGACAGGACATGTGGACGAGGGTACCTGTGTTTGTCTCTCCGTTGACACCATGCGCCACCAACGTAAGGTGAAGTTTGTGGAGAGCGGTGAGATAAGGGTCGTTAACGACATCCTTGTGTTAAACGTAGATGGCACAAGATTCATAACACACTAAAGAGTTTATAAATGTAAATAAGTAAAAAGTGGATTTGCAACGTTATTACATGACCGTTTTTGTTCGTGAGAATAGAAAAGAGTCGTTTAGTTGTAATTATGCAGTCGCTCTCGGTTCGTGAGAATAGAGAGTGTTTTTAAAAACAATTAAAACGATTATATACTATGTGGAACTTTATAAAAAACAGAAATAGCCAAAAGTCTGCGTCCCTTAAAAAAGAGACGCGCGACATTGTTACCATAACCGAAATTTTCAAGAAGTTTGAGCAGTATGGCCTTGTGTCTTGGCGATTAAAAGACAAGGTTCTCCTTATTGAAGAGTCTTTGGCCCTCGTAAATATGACAGGTGGACGCGAGGCTTTTCAGAAGTTTCTTGATCAGGCGGCCATGTGGCAGAATGCCCGTTTGATAAGCGACGGCTACGAGGCTTACCGCATAAAAGTTGAGACCGATGCTGTGCGTCAGGCAGAGAAGAATTTTGCCGTGCTTACAAAGGCCGACATTGCTCGCATCCGTCAGCACGCAAGGCGGGAGATGCGGATGCTCCCTCTTGAGGAGCTTGACTATATAAAAGAGTTTGACATATTCATTATCAGGAGTCATGCTCCTTCAGCACAGAACGCAGACCCCAAGAGCGACGAGCTGCTTGCCGTGGGTCATTATGACGGCAAAAAAGTAGAAATGGCCCTCTACGAGGACATAAAGCACAACTTGATAAACACCGACGAAGATGATTAGACTGAAGCTTGACCATCACGATCTGCTCTTTGCCATTGAGGGCTTCGCGCGAGGCTCCCATCTGCGCCAGCATGTCTGGCAGCAGATAGTCTATAAGAGCATCCCTCAGATGACCAACGACGATCTCGACTTTTTATGGTATTTCTGTCGCCGCGACTTTTTCGGGTACTATTTCCCGTCCTTTTCCGACGGCAGACGGCTGCCAAAAGCCCCGGGCTGGCTCGACTACCTGCATGGGCTCGCGGCCCTGCATAGGTGCAATCGCTTCAATGTGGTCTTCGTGTCACATACCGACAACAAGAAACACAAAGCTCTCTGCTACCGTTTCGACGGCTTGTTTCGCCCTCTTGCCGTTGACGGTCCGATGCACATAAACAAACTTGAAAGTTTTCATTCTTTCATCCCTACCGACGACATTGTGTGTATGAGAAGGCATCTTTACAACGATAACAAGTATGTGTCGGAAAAACATGTTGGATGGTGGCAAGACATAGACATCTATGAGCACCCTGGAGATGTGGAAGCAGAAAGTTTAACATTTTAATATTTTTAAATACAGACATCATGGAACCATTGTTTATCATACGTCGTGCCCTGCTGACTCTTAGTAACGGCAGCAGGATCATGTCACAGATACAAATCCCCCCCCATAAAGTCATCTTTTTAGACCAGTTGGAGAGAACGCTTGTAAAAGAGTTTAACAGAAACCAGCCACATTTACAAAATAAGGTGGTGAAAATACACATAATGAGAAACTGAACAAAAGAATGTTGTAAACCTTTTAAAACCGAAACGAATGTCGAAAACAGAAAATATAACATGTGACGATGTAAAGGACATTATTCGCCTTGCATGCCCATATTATGAAAAGAAAAGCGAGTTGCACAATTATGACTCGTTCATGTTGGTAGAAAACCCGCTGTGCAATTTGCTATTAAGTAAAAGCGCTTTCCCTGCCCCGCAGGATCTGCCAGAGATTGAAACCGAATGCGACATTCTCTGTCCGCTGGAAGAAACGGGTAAAGATTTTTTCGTTTGCAATATCGACACTGTGCTGCTCAGAACGTTCGTGCTTGATGTTGTGGATCGTTTTGTTGATCGCAAGAAATACCCATGCTGTTACCAGCGTGTCTTAAAAGAGGACGATAAAGTAGTAGTAGTCGAAAACAGACATGTTTTTCTCAGTGCCCTCGAACACGCAACACGCCTGTTGCCCCTTTGCGGCATTGAGCAGGCAGAACTTTACGACATAGGAGGCAGCCTTTTGTTTGCCGGCAGGAAAGATGGGAAAATTGCTACAGTTATAAAAATAGACAAGAAAATGCACTGGGAAGGGCGTAAATGTCCGGTTGTAAATATCCTTCCGGGCGGTCTTTCTTTCAGCACAGACTCTGAGATTCGCGCAGACCTCATTCTTAACACCATTAAAACGCTCAATGAAGCCAATGAGGTGGCAGAGGAGCGCGATTATCTTTTTGCGAAGCTCTACGAGGTGGGTCTTGTCATGCGGGCAGACGTGTTCGTTCTCGCCCATTCGGAACAGGAGGCAAAAGCGATCGCGTGGAGAGACGCAGACAAAGACGATTTTTCCGATGCCTTTGAGATTGAGGATTGCGTCAAAGCAAGCATTGAGTCTGTACCAACGGAGGGCGATTGCCGGGTCTATTGTGAAAACGGCCCGATATATTGTGATGAGTTTCATGAGACCTTCGACGATAAACTGCAAGAAGAGCAAGATTAGCACCGGTCATTCAAATATCAAAAAATTATATTTGCAGATATGAAACCTAAGTTAAAAGAAATCGTACAGCAATACAAAGGCAGCTGCAATAAGTTAGCAGAAATTGTCAACGAACAGCTCTTCGACGGCTGCCGCAAGTGGTACTGGATAGGAGAAGAAGTAGGTGGTGTGTGCGACTTTGAGGAATGTGACGTGTTGAATCCGGAGGACATGGTTCGCATCATCGAGAGCGGTCTGACCTACGACCAATATGCCGAGTGGCGTGAGGCCAACCTCGATGATGGCCGTTACATCAACCTCAAGTCGTGGCTCATGGGGCTGCGGCATGATATGCTGACGGAAGAAAAAGAATAAACAGATTTGTCAATCTTAAAACATAAAAAGACATGTGTAAACAATTAAAAGAAAACCTGTCACAGACATTTATGAGCTCTATGAAGTCTATGATAGATATGCTTGACGAGCACTCTTAAAGCATAAAAAAACTGGAGCAGCGCATAAACCTGCTGTCCGCAAAGGGCAGTGGTGCTGAGGGAAATAAGAATATAAAGTTTACTATTGAAAGCCCTACTTTCGAAGATCTCGAGTATTATAATGCTGAAGATGGCGAATATTGCAAGTTTTTAGATACCGAACACCCCGATGCGTATATTGTTGCCATTTTGAAAAAGTCCTACAAGACCGAGGAGATGGTAACGTGTTATGCCTTTTGGGTACACGAACAGAGTGGCAACGATCTTCTCTATATGGCAGACGAAACTTTGTCGGAAGATTATAGTCACTATTCGAGAGGTTTCTGTAATCTTATCAGTAAGTATACGTTTTTCCGCCTAAAGGAGGCATACAAAAGGGTGGATCTGACTGAGGGGGATGTGAAGCAAATCAACGATTACATAAAGAGGGTTGGCTATACAGCGGATTTTAAGGGAGTGAAAGTAGGCACCTCTTTGTGTCATTTCGTCTCTGCAAAACTTACTCGCCCTCTCTTTAAGACACCAAAACGCCGTCATGATAAACAAAAAATGAATAATATTTAACCGTATTAATTTCTTACTTTTCATTTTTAAGACGTAAAAAGGGCAGCCGTTGTGATAACGTCTGCCCTTTGCTTTTTCTTATGCAAGCCTAAAAACTAAAAATTGAATATTCCCTAATCAGTTTGCCGATAAATCTTGCTAAGGCAAGCGACTAAGCCGATTACAAAATTCTAAATTCAAAAATGAATAATTCAAAATGCGCGTAGCGCACAATTCAAAATTCAAAACTCAAAATTCAAAACTCCCATCATCTTCCACTCGGCAGCACAAACCACCCTCCACCGCCACGGAAGAACTTGCAACCTAAGTACAGCGTATCGAAGGCATCCGTAAAATCGGTACGGTTTTCCAAGGGCAGCGTGTCTTCACTCTCGGGCTTTTTTTCTTGACTCTTATTTTTATGGAATCCTCGATACGAAATCTGCACTTCGCACAGCTGCATGGCAATGATAAGGTCCGGGTTGTTCGGTTGATTGATGCGGATGGCAGGGTAGGAGAGGTGAGCCAAGCCGTCGTTGATAATCTTGTGCTTTACCTCGTGCTTCTCGGGTGCTCCCATGTCTATTGCCGTCACGTTCCACCCTCGCTTCTCTAATTCTGCAATCACGGTCATATAGAATCGCTCGTCTGACGAAGCATACGATGCGCCCTGCTTAGCTGTGGCATCATAAAAATACGTCACGTCGCGGTTGATGGCTCGCTTGGGCGCATAATAATCCGAAAAATCAGCAATCAGTTCACGCAACTTGCGCTCGTTCTTCACATAGAAGCTCTTGATGACGTTCAGACATTCCATGCCGTCGCGCTCGTACATCTGCCCAACCACAAGCGTATTGATGTTGGCGTTATAGTCGAGGGCTATATATAAAGGTAAAGAGTTGATGCAGTCGGAGTCCTGGCGCGAGTCATTGCGCTCGCCTAATTCCTTAAAGTCGGGTTGATAGCTCTCGCTCGTAACTTTCCTTCCACCGATGATGCCCGACACCTTTTGCGTAGTGAATTTTGCAGACGACAGTGGGTCTATCTCGTCGGGGATATACCCGTGGACATGATCAATGTCGAGGTTTGAGTAAAAGCCGTCGTTACTCTTCTGTATCTTTACATTCAGAATTGAAACAGCGAAAGTGTAGGGTGGAAGGTCTCGCTTCATCTGACGGATGTAATCCTCACCCAAAATGTCCACATTGTCGAGCGATGACGCACGGCGCACGCAGAAAGCCACGCGGCGCAGCTCACGCAAATTGTAGTCGTAAAATTTCTGCTTACGATAAAGCATCTGCATTTCAAGATCTTCCTCGTAAGTAATCAGATACTCGTAATCATAAACCAATTTGGCATCGTCTTGCGGAATAAGTTTATAGTTGACAGCCATCTCTACCATTGCCTTCGTGACGTGCATACCATGATTAGGCATAATGCGGAACTGTCCTTCATGCTTCATCATCTTCAGAGCTACGGCACGCATAAGGGTGCGAGTTTCTTTTGGCACGACGTGAACTAAGTGCCCATTCTTCTTGGCGTTGTATAGAAGATCGTTATAAAAAATCACCTTATTGGCGTATTCCTCTAACACTTCCTGCACCCACCGATAAGTCTTGCCTTTGAACGGCCCTGCCTCAATTTGCAAGTCCAGTTTCTCTTCCTCCCTCTCCAGCCACGAACCTTTGGCAGTGAGCGAAGCATCCGAGAGAAAGCGTGTACTTTTATACATCGGGTTATAATCAGAGAATTTGATGATGCCATCCGGATGCGTCTGGCCCGAAAGAGCCGGCATCAACTCGTCCGTTACTTTCTTATAAGGAAAGAACCTCGCCTCGTCGCCCACCATCGCCGAGAAGGTGTAAGAGTTGGCAGAGGCGGTCTGCGAGAGTGATATAAGCACCCATCCGGCACCATTGGCAAACCAAATGTAGTTGTCATAGTTCTTAGGTTTGAAGATACTCTCGCGGGCATGTTTCGGTGGGCGACCCCAACCGAAGTGTATGCCCTGCGTGAAGCCAAACATACGCTCCATCGCCGCCATCGTGCTCGGTATGGTCTTTCCGAAGCCCTGCTGACGCGACACAGCCACCCATGCGCCGAGCATACCAGGCATGGAGTTGCTTGCCATCCAGACGTAAGGAGCCACCAGTCCGTCGGTCTTACCCACACGGCGGGCAGCAATCACTCGCTCGTCCTTGGCTCCCATGTATAGCGACTGCTGCTGGAATTTAGTTAAGTATATGTTATGTGCTTGCTGCATGTTTTTGAGTTTTGAGTTTTGAGTGTTGAGTTTTGAATTATCGGCTATGCCGATTTTGAATTTTTGAATTTTGAGTTGTTGCTGCGTTTCTCCTGCTTGGTTTTGAATAATTCAAAATTGGATAATTCAAAATCGCCAACGGCGACAATTCAAAACTCAAAATTCCTAATTCCTAATTGCCGAAGGCTTATGTCCTATGTGCCATTTGTTGCACGTTCCGCATCTGTACACCGTATATCCTTGCGCTTTGAGCTTCGGATTTTGGTTTAGATATTCCCAAGCATCATCCTCGGTCTCGTAGGCCTCCTTCGCCTTCCACGAGCGTTGCTTGCGTGTGTAATGCTCAGGGTCCGGCTTGAACGGCGGCACCTTGTTAAAGTATTTGTGTCGGTTGTTACTCATGTCTTGTTTTTGTGTTGTTGTCGGTTGTTTTGTCAGAAGAGGGTAGGCTGTGCCAGCTCCAGTTTGATGCGCTTACAAGCCTTGTCGTAATACTCCTTGTTGAGCTCGAAGCCGATGAAGTTGCGCTTCTCGCGGATGGCTGCAATTGCAGTGGTGCCGCTTCCCATACAGTTGTCTAATATGGTGTCGCCCTCGTTGGAGTATGTACGGATGAGATACTGAATGAGAGCTACGGGCTTTTGGGTGGGATGGATCTTCTCCTTATCCCGAATAAATTCGAGTAAATTTATAGGGAAACGAGAACCATCACTTACTGTCACAGTTCCTCCATTCTGCGCTTGACATTTTCCTCGTACTATTGCTGTGTCTTTTCGTTGAATGCCACTTTTGCAGACATAAGGCTTGCAACCCTTAATCATTTGAGGATGATACTCCATATACTTTTTTTTCTTGCTTTCAGTTGTTGCAGCCATTCCGAAAACACATATATCCTCTGTAATCTTCAATGGTTAATGATGGGAATTTAAGTAATTAGTACCACTCTCCTTTTTCCATATCCAATTATACTTATACATATCTATGTTCGACATGATAAGCGCAGACGTAAAAGGTTGCTGACTAAACAAGACTATAGCACCAGTATTTTTTATGATTCTCTTGTATTGCTCCCACAACTTGTCAAAAGGAATTACGCTATCCCAAGCGCAAGCAGTAGTACCATACGGCAAATCGCATATCGCGCAATCCACACTCCCGTCCGGAATCCTTCCCATTCCTTCCAGGCAGTCTTCATTATATATCTTATTCAGTTCTATCATGCTTTGTTGTTTCGTAAATCTATCAGTTAAACCATTTCACAGTTGTCTCGCCTTTATATCCTTTCTCCCACACGAACCAGGCGTAAGCCGCTGCGCTGCTGCCGTACTTGTCGAAGTCGCCATTCATAGCGCATTTCAGTCGTGACGAGCTTACCCAAACACGAATGGGGGGGTAGAACGGAAGAGAGCGCGTCGCCCCTTGCCTTCGAGGAAAGTCAGTTTCAGGAACATTGCCACCTTCTTTCCTTCGGGAATGATGCTTAGAGCCTTCTCCACAAACTGCTGCGCATATTTGTAGGGCGGATTGGTGACGATGTTTCCGTCCCACGCCAAGTTGTCTATTGCAAGGAAGTCTGCCACCTCGCCGTAACCTCTATCCACAAGGTCGCGGCTCGCCACATCATACCCTGCTGCCTCCAATACCCTACTCATGTGACCCTCGCCACACGAAGGCTCCAATATCCTTCCCTCAAATCGCTCCAGCTTGCACAGCCATTCCGTCGCTTTCGGCTCAGTGGCATAGTAATCCTCCCGCTGCCGATCCGCATCCGTATGGTTGCTTGCGCCTAACGTCTTGAATACAGCGGCTGAGCCGCCCACCCAGTCTTTTCTTTTTATGTTGTTATTCATATTGTGTAGAGTTTGTGTTGTTTATAATGAAATTTACAGCTTTAGAAGAATTTTACAGGCTGACTTTTATCGATTAACTTGCGAGTTTTTTCAGCACAAGCGGCCACGCATTTTTCTACTGCTTCGGTGATGTCCAGGATTTGGCCCTCACGCATATTGTTGTATTTATCACAAGTGTCCTCTATTATTTTGTAGAGAGTCTGTTTCTGCAAAGCCTCCATATAGTCCACATATTCCTTGCACGTCTTGCGCCGTGGTCCCTTTACCCAATCAATGAAGTCCTTCTTCCAGTCCTTCCATGTCTTGATTTTTATTGTTATCATTGTCGCTTACATTTTGAATTGTCGTTTCAAGAAAGAATTACTCTTTATAAGTTCTATCATTTCCTTCTCTGAGTGTAAACCCTCCCAAAATACTTCAGTATGTGAATAACTTCTTTCATCATCAACAGAGAACGGCACGGCATAGTTGGTATATATAACGCCGTGATGTTTTATCAAGTGGCGACCCGGATTTTTGTAGATGTTATCAATCCACTTTTCGTTGTCACATTCAGTCCATATTTTGTATTCTTCATGGGTAAGGCCCTTGTCGATACCCATAGGATAGTGCCCAGCCTTGCCGTTGCCTTCTGTTCCGAAATAAATGATCTTTGCCATATCGTGATTGTTTTATGTTGTTTTATAATTCGCCAAAGTCCAGTTTCATCTGTTGGAATTTCTCGGCATACCATTGTTTGTATGACTTGCCCGAAATCCACCAGTCGTAGATATTTTCCGCTATTTCGTTTTCTTGCTCCTCCGTCAAGCGGTCAGAAGAGGAGCTGGACGAAAACTCTGGTGCTGCGATATTCCATACACCTCTGTTTGTCTCCAATGTTCCGGGTCTGGATGTTTGATGTAACCGCCTGCGTCCTGAGCAATCCTCTGACGTTTCTGAGAGGCATCCAGTCCTTGCGGATGTTCCACCAGATATATTCTCTTTTGAATACCCCCGTTTCGGATAGCCTTAATAGCCCCTATCCAGTTGCGCTTGATATGCGGATAGCGTTCATTCTCGATACGCTTCTGCTTTGCAGACGACATAGGGCAGCCGATGCAGCCTATGCGATGCCAGCCCTCATCGTAGAGCGAGCAATGCGGAACCTTCACCACATCGTTAAGAAACTCCCATACGTCCTTTTCCGTCCAATAAATGATGGGTGAGATAAGCAGACTCTCTTTGCCGTGGATGCAGCTTAATGTCTGTTCTTCATCAGCATTAGTGATATTCACGCCTTGCTCCTTGGATTTACGGCGAGCACGTTTAGCCTTTAGTTCCTGTCGGTATTCGTCCAGACCTTCAAGATTGCCACTAAACTTCCGGTTATTTATTTCTACCTCATTTCGTTTGGCTCGGCGTGCACTCTCTGCCTTGCGGATGCCGATTAGCGTTACCTTGCCAGCACCTGCCGTTTCCTTATATTTAGCGCAACACCAGCGCACACGCATAGTGGGCAGAATCTGCTTTTCTACGGCAATCTGAAAGATAGATTTGCCAGGCTTTAGCAGTTCCACCTCGGGATAGTTCTTCTTAACGAAACGTATCACTTCGGGTGGATCAACGCTCGTAAGATTCATGTGAGCGCGAAATTTCACCCCCGCCAACTGAGTCATGTGGAAAAGAGCTTGAGAATCCTTTCCACCACTAAACGCCAAGTAATATCCATTCTCGGCATCATAGTTGAGAGCTATTTTCTCTGCTTTTTGCAGTAGTTCCACTGAGTGAAGCATCTTTTTTCGCAGTCCTTCCGAAGCTCGCTCCAATGCTTCGGCAAGCGTAATGTCTATATTCATGTCTATTCATAAAAATATTGTTGTTATTTATATTCCGTACTTCTTCAGATACCCCTCACACTTGAATCCCTTTCTTGGCATGAAGTCCTTGAAGTCGGTGGTGCAGAAAATCATTCGCTTGTTGCACCATCGGGCCATATCCTTTTGCCATTCGGGGATGGCGTGATTTGGATTTGTAGGGTTGCGGTATGGTTGTGCGTAGGCATACACGGCTCTGCCTTCATGGTTCTTGCGGAAGCGTTGCAGTCGCTCCCACCAGTAGTGTAGACGGTGGTAACATTCTCGGAAGTCGTTCTTTCCGCCTATCATGGTATAGAGAAAGTATTCGCCACGGAATCCTGCATCATTGATTAGCTTCATGGCTCGTTCACATTCCGCTATCTGTGCCGTGGTGTCGCAACCGAAGCGGATGCGAGAGTCTATCCATTTCACTTTGCCCAACAGTTCTGCATATTCGGTAGTGACAAGCCGTGCGTCCATCGCCTGATTGAAGTCGATATGATACCCCCCCCGAATGATTTTTTCCAACTGTTCTTTTGCATAGTCGCCAGCTGCAAGGATGTTGTTATCCATTAGCACAACGTGCGTTCTGCCCCCGATGGCTATCTCTTCTATATCCATGTACGGACGGATGAACCCTTCCTTCTTTGGCACCACACACCAAAAACACTTGTTGGGACAGCCCTCGGTCAGTTTGCCGTAAGCATGGTTCTTTGGCACCCATGGGAACAACTCGTATAGCGGTTGCATTCGGTCTATCTCGTCGGGTAGACGCTTATAGATGTCGTAGCCCGTTCCACCCTTCTCCAGTCGGTCGTAGGAGAACTGCCGAAAGTCGATGTCGGGCGAAAAGTTGAAAACCTTGCTGGCATACAGTATATCGTAATGATGCCTGTCGAAAAGGTCGGTAGGCTGTGCCCATTCCACTTCATCTCCCCGCATCGTGTGCCAACGGGCAATCTTGCCGAGAGCCACGTTAGGGTATATCGTAGCTCCCCATTTCTTTTTGCCGTGTCGCCCATCCACGTCTATGAGTCCTATTTTCATCTCTATTCCCTATATTTTCTGTTTATTCAGTATCACTCTTCACTTTTCCTTCTTCACTTTCACCTTCCATAAACTCGAAGTAGTCAGGTTCTTCCTCTCGCTTGTCGCTAAACATTTCTTCGTCTTCTATCTCTTGGAGGTCTTTTGTAGTAAGACCATACTTGCGGGCCATGCGCAGCTTCTCCTCCTCGGTGTAGTTGATGCGGTCGCGCTTCACGATGCTCACGTCCTGCGTGATGGCAATGCGACTCATGTCCGGCATCTCGTCTGTAGCGTCCTTCTCCTCCTGAAAGTTGCCATACACATTAGCTAAGGCTTGCATACCCTTATCCACTGCACGGTCGTTGTTCTGCTGCTTACCCGTGCGTATCAACCACTCGGCACTGCTCAGATACATAGCCTTGTGGCGTGGGCTCTCGTCGGTCTGGAAGAACCGTATCAGATGGTTGCACACCAGTACGTCGTTGTTGAGCTCCGTGACCGTGCGCGGACAGATGTTGCCATCGTCATCAAGCGTAATCTTCAGCGCAAGCACATACTCCTGCGCCTCTTTGTTGCCCTGCGCTGCCTGGTTGAAGAACAGTTCATAGTCGCGTCGGGCAATATTGCGGCACACCGTCCGAGGGTCGATGTCCTTGTTTTGCACCCATCGTTTATAAAACTCCGAGCATATCTGCATACGGTAGCGTTGATCCAGCTTGGGGAACGCTGTCTGCATACTCGTGCCGTAAGAGAGCCACTTGTCGATGCGAGCCAATGTATTTTGCGTGATTCCTGACATAGTTTTGTGTTTTTATATAGCCAAAGTTACAATATTCCCCGTCCCCCGTGCGGACATCCTCAATATCCCGTACCCCACCATGTCCGCATTGCGTAGCATCTTATCAGTAACTTTGTTGTATAAAATTCAGGATAACAACACAAGACACAACACAAAAACATGAACAATCCATTCTATGTCTCGCGAGCCATTGCCGCAGTGCTCGGCTTGCTGTGGGTTCACATCGAACCCTCTATCAATTTTATCACCGTGTGTTTCTTCGCCCTCATCATCGACTGCTATACGGCGTGGAGGTGCAACCGTCGCATCTACCAAAGATACCGCGAGGAGATAAAGCGTAACCCGAAGTGTAAGATGGACGGTAAGCTGCGCTCCAAGAAGATGGCAAAGATGGTATGGACCTTCTCGGTCTTAATCATGTGCATCTGCCTCGCCTCGTATCTCGACCGCAACATTCTCGGCTACATGAACACCCACCTCGCCAACCAACTCACCGCCATGTACTGCCTGGTGCAGTTTGTCAGCATACTCGAAAACGAGAGCACCTGCAACGGTGCGGCCTGGGCAAGAGTGCTGCAAAAGATTGTGGCAGACAAGACCGAGCGACACTTCAACGTGAAGCTGAAGGAGCTTATGAAGGATAAGGAGGAGAATGAAGAGAAAAGTGAAGAGTGAAGAACGAAGAGTGAAGAATCCATGTGCTTTGCTAATGGCGAACATTCAATACTTGAAAAGAACATTCTATTTCTGTGAAATCTGTGAAATCTGTTGATAGAATAAAAATCCAAGTCACATGACAATAAGCAACATTCTTGAGCATTGGGCTTCCATCTACAAGCCCCTTTCTCACAACCCCGAAAGCGAACGCCTCGAAGACCAGAGTTTCTTCCGCATCCGCTACATCGACCTTGAGAACATTTTTTCCCGTAACGCCAACATCGTTCACTCACCGTGTATGCTATACAGCGTACTGACTACTGGCGAACTCGTTGACGCAAAGAAGGCATCTGTCTCTCACCAGGTGTGGTTTCTCGCTAAAGTAAAAGACACACCGCAGACCCTTGGCCGTTACGACGGCAACAAGATAGAGCGCACGGCCAGCGACCTTACTGACTACTGCAAGGACCTCATAGCCTGGCTTATCGAGGTAAAGCGCACAGGCCGTTGTCCCGTAACAAAGCGGTCGTTTGCCGACGATGCCGTGGTGATGGCAGAGCTGCAAAGCATCGATACCAGTTCCATCTCCTTCGGCATGGTGGGCGACATCTATGCCGGACAATGGCTCGTGGTGGGCATGGACTGGAAGAGTCTGCAACCGCTCTACAACTTCGCGTGTGGTAGCAACGGTAAGTATATCGTGCCGAAAGAGGAAAACTCTGATGATAATAAAAAGTAAAACGTCATGCCAAAGCCAATACAAGCCCCAGCTTTTGATTTTAAAGACACCGCACGATGGTATCTTGGCGACGTGTTGCGTCAGCTCAAGATAAACACCGAGACGCAGTGCATCTTCCCGAAGGAGATTTACAGCGGCTTCCGGGCAATAAACGATGCCCGTGGAGCACGCGGACAATGGCACGCCGAAGGAGTGGGCGTAAACTCTTTCCAAGGCAGGATTGTGAACGATACTCCCGAAGGTTGGACCTACGAGTTTACCTACAACGATTATATGCGCTTTGTGGATATGGGTGTAGGTCTCGGCACTAAGTACGATGATGTGGATAGCGCACGAAAGGCCAACTACTCTCGCCGCTATGTCCGTTCATGGAAACGCTATGGAGCGGGTCGCTCTCAGCGTCCTGCCATTATGATGGAGCTTCGACATTTGCAGTCGCGTATGCAAAACTATCTTGTAGATTTCTACGGATTCCAAGGTGAGACGATGCTTGTCAAGGCTTTCGAGGATAACGAAATCCACTTCTCAATTTAACAACACAAAATAACAGAACAATGGCAAACCAAAGATTAGCTAAAGTAATCGTTACTGCGAATACCACTACCGCTAAAAAGGTAATGGAGGAGCTTGACCAGCTTATCGTGAAATATACCAATCACGTTCAGGAATTAACGGCGGCAGGAAAAGCAAACACAGCCGAATGTAAGCAATCGGAAAGTGTACTAAAAGCCCTGTCGCAGTATCAGCGCGACAATATAGAGGACACGAAGCGACTGGGCGAGGTAGTGCAAGACCTTACTAACACAAAGCTTCGTGACCTTCGCCGTGCGCTCGGTTCTGGTAAGGCGGCTCTCGCAAAGCTTACCGGCTCGGATGCCGACCTGAAGAGGGCTGAGCAGATACGAAGCGAGATGAAGCAGGTGGGTGATCAAATGCGCCTTATCGAGGGTCAGTATGTTAAGATAGCCGATGGTTTGAAGAATGTAAAGAATCAGTCCGACCAATGGCTCGACAAGGCTATCAAGCAACAGCGCGACCTCGTAGGGTCGCTGCAAAAGTCGGATGCTGGCTATCAGCAGAACCTTGCTACATTAAAGCAGTTGGAAGCCGAGGAGGACAGACGTAAGGGCAAGATGAGCGTGTTGGAGGCACGTCAGACTGTGAGCAATGGTAATGCTTCGGCATCTGAGTTGCGCCGAGCAAAGGCTACTCTTACTGAAGCTCGCGACAATACACCTACAAGATTTTCTGATAGTATTGGCGATTATAATCGTGACCTTCAGGAGATAGAAAAGCGACTGGAGGCGGTGTCGGGTAAGACGCAAAAGGCATCAATGAGCTGGAAGCAGATGAAGCAGGTATTGGCTGAGCCCAACAAGGCTTCGGGCGAAGACATCAAGCGCACGATGGAGGTGATACAGCAGAAGATACAACAGCTCCCTGCTGGCAGCAAGCATGTGGCCGACCTCCGTCGGCAATACTCCATGCTCGAACAGACCCTCAAGGGTACCCGTATGTCGCAGAGTGCCCTTAACGACATTCTCACTCGTAGCAAGCAGGGTAAAGCATCCCTCGACGAACTGCGCCGTGCTTACAAGCAGCTCGAAGAGGAACTGAACCAAATCAATATCAAGAGCAAAGAGTTTGCCGACAAGCAGAAGTCGATGAAAGAACTGAAGAAGAACATTGACGAAGTGACGGGCGCGGCAAACAAGCAGGGTGGAGCATGGCATACGGCGTTGAAAAATCTTACGGCTTATGTAGGATTGTTTTCCGTATTCAATCAGATAAAAGACCTTGTGACGGGAGCCATCAAGAAGAACTTCGAGTATTCGGGCTCGTTGACCGACATCCGTAAGGTCAGCGGTCTGACGATGGATCAGGTAAAACAACTCTCTACCGAGTTGGCTAAAATTGACACCAGAACAAGCGTGGATGGACTGGCACAGCTCGCGTACCAGGGAGCTAAGTTAGGCATGGGCAAGTATGGTGTTGAGGGTATGGCTCAGTTCGTAAAAGCAGCCGACAAAATCAATGTTGCCATTGGTGAGGAGATGGGCGAGGAAGCTCTTCCGGCACTCTCTAAGATGGTGGAGGTGATGGGCCTTATCCCGAAGATGGGCATCGACAAGGCCATGGAGGCTACAGGCTCTGCCATGTTCAAGTTGTCTTCTACGAGCACATCTACTTCCAACGACATTGTGGAATTTTCAAAGCGACTGACGGGTGTTGCCCGTACCGCGGGTATCACCACCGACCAGTTGCTTGCCCTCGGTTCGGCAAGTTCTTCGATGATGCTTATGCCGGAGGTGGCTTCTACCGCTATGGGTAAGTTTATCGTAGCTTTACAGAAAAACCATAACCTTATAGCCAAAGAGCTCGGCATCCCCGACGAGACCATCAAGAACCTCTATGCGTCGGGTCACGCCATGGATGCCATCGTACTTGTGCTTGAGAAGATGCGCGACAAGGGTAATATGAACGCTCTTGGTGGTATATTCAAAGACCTCGGCTCCGACGGCCAGCGACTTGTTACTGCTATGGTTACGATGTCGAAGAACGTGGATATGCTGAAGGATCATCTCTACGAGTCGGAAGAGGCGTTCCGTGAAGCCACTGCCGTAGGTAAGGAATACTCGATGCAGCAACAGTCGGCCATCGGCATTCTCGAAAGAGCCAATAACCTTTGGGAAAAGGCGTTTGTAAATCCCGACGGTGTGGACGCTGTAAAGAGTATGGCGGAATGGTGGTATGAGATGTCGGCCACGATGACAAACAGTCCGTTGCTGAAAGGCACATTGCTTGTTTCTCTTCAGATGGTTCTTATGGCATTGAAAGCCGTAGCGACCCTTCTGCCAGTCATCATTGGCTATATGGCTTCACAGGGTATATATTCCGGATTGATTCTTATTAAGAATTTCGGAGCAGCCATTGGCTCGGCTGTAAGCCAACTGTATGCGTATGTTACGGCCACGCGCACAGCCACCGCAGCTCAAACGGGACTTAATTCTGCAATGAAGCTGAATCCTTGGGTGGCTCTTGCAAGCGTTATTGTCGCCGTTGCTGGAGTGGTGTATGGTTATGCACAGCAGACAAAAGAAGCGGCAAAAGCTCAAAAAGAAGCAGAACGTCAGGCAAACGCATGGAAATCTACTCTTGGTCAGGCTGCCGTGGAAACAGCAAACCTTAACAAGAAGCTCGAAAACTACAAGCGGATGATGAATGAAACGAACCTTTCGCAAAAGGAACGTCAAGGTCTCATATCTCGATTCAACAAGGACTTTCGCTCGTACATTTCCAATCTCGGCATCGAAATCAAGAGCGTCAAGGATTTGCGCGACCACTATTCAGAGTTAGCGCAAGAGGCTCAGAGAGCTACTTATTATCGTATGATGGAGAAAGCGAAGCAACAAGCTTTGCCTAAACTCGATGCGGATAGGGATTCTGCTGCAAACGCTTTGTTGGCTCAGATTCAAAAATTGGGCATTGACAAACTTGGGGTGTCTTTCGCTGATATAGACAGATGGGTTAGTAAGGGTGCGAACGGTAACGCTGTCTTTTGGCATTTGATTAAAAAGATGCCTAAGAACAAGTCGGGTTTGATAGACGGTTTTAATTGGAAACTTAGTAAGGGCGGTTATATTTATCGAGATACTTATGACGGAGGAAAGGCGGGTATTAATTCTGATGATAGTCAGATGCAGTACAAGCTCCGAGACTTGTTGTCCGCTGCTCGTTGGTATGCCAATTCTACGGGTAGAAGAAGGAAGAAAGAAAAGGATATTGAAGACAATTACCATAAGTGGTTTCCTGAAGGTTACACCCCGTACCCCGAAGAAACTCCCGGCACCCTCGAAAACGATGCTCCCGACAAGGACGCTATCGCACAGGAGAAGCGAGACAGGCGCGACCAAGAGCGTGCTTGGCGTGAGGAACTGAAGCAGAAGCAAGATCAGGCGAAGGCTGTCATGGATGACGTGGACAATTACTATGACCGTCAGATTAACGCAAAAATCGCTCAAGCCATATCTCTTAATATGGACAAGACTGAGCAGGAGCAGTTCGTCCTTCCTCTGAGACAAAACAAAGAAATAGCCCGTTCTCAGGTACGCCTTGCTGTGTCCGGCAAGGAAAACAAATGGGAAGATGCAAAGAAGATGATGGCTGCTGATATGGTTGAGGAAGCGGACGAGACGGGTGTAAACCTTTCAAAAGATTTGCTGGACGGTATATTGAACAACAATATCGACAATCTACGCAAACTCATGGAACAGTTTGGTAAGAATCTCGGTCTGCACATGGATTCCATCACGGCAGAGATATTTGCAAAAGCCACACGCAGCGAGCAGGAACTTCTGAAGATGCAGTTCAAGCAGATGGAGGCTCGCCGTAAGATTGCTATGGAGCATGACTATACGGGTATTGTTCAGCAAAACTCGTATGACAACTTCAATGAAATGGGTTATGCTGCGCCTACAAATGAGGAGACAACCGTTACAAAGAAGACGGTTGACGGTAAGGAGGTGCTCGACAATTCGGCTTTCGAGAAGCGCAAGAAGGTCATCAATGAGATGTTCGAGGCTGCTCGCCGGAATATTGCCCAGCTCTATACGATTGATGTTACTACTACGAAGGGTAGGGGAATGTTGATGAAGATGCTCTTTGGCGATGATCCCGACGGTATGGCAGCTCGTATCAAGACATCGTTGGGTGAGAGCGAAGATAGCTGGAAGGCTTTTTATCAGAACCTTATCCAGTATTCGGACAATTATGCGGAAGCTGAAAAAAAGAAGTACGACTCTGCAAAGAAAATAGTTGATTTTTGGTGGTCCTCCAATAAGCGCAATCTTGCCCAGCAAGCAAAACTGCGCAAGATGGAGAACGAAAGCAAGATGTTTGGCAAGCGCACAAACTTTCTCTCTAATCTCGGTCTTGCAAACCTCACAGCCGACCCAGAGATAGAACTGATGAAGGTCCGTATGCAAGCTGCTGAAGATTATTACGCCTTTGTAGAACGTAAAACAAAAAACAAGCAGCTTATCGACGAAGCCGAGCGTGCCCGTCAGGAGGCAGAACTTGCCTATGCCAATCAGATGGCAACAGCTATGAAGTCGCGCCTCTCGCAGATGAAGGAACTTGTGCAACCCATTGAGGATTTTGGCGCAGCTGTAGGCCAGGCTCTTGCCGAAATGCGCTATGATGCCGAGAGCGCAAATGACGCTATAAAGTCTGCCCTCAAGTCTATGCTTGAATCATGGGGAAAGATGGCTGTCAACGATGTCAACACTCAGATGTGGAAGGCTATCAACGATGCAGCGGCCAAACGGGGCAGAGCAAACGCGCAGTCCGACATCGATGCGGCGCGTGCCAATGCAAAAGCCAACTATACCGATTTCAATGGTATTGATTGGCGCAATTTCGGCACAGAGTCTAATCCTTTGTGGGTGCGCTGGACAGGCGACCATTACGAGGATAAATCGGGCTATGTTGTTTCTACAAAGGAGGATGGCACGCCATTGCCAAATCCCGATGGTGGTGTCCCTCAAGCCAACGAACCACCAAGAGCATGGCAGAAACGTCATCCTGACGGAACGATTGATGATTATAATAAGGAGGTAGCCGGTCTTGGAGGACAAATCGGATCTGCGGCCGTTGATGTTGCCACTGGTAATAGTGATATGGGCGAGGCGGCTGCCGACATTGCTATGGGTGGTGCAAATGCGCTTCTTAACGCTAATATCAAGGTTGGTAAGAAAGATGATAAGGATAAGAAGAATCGCAAAAAGGAACTTTCAGATGAAAAGAAACATCAAAAAGAGCTTGCCGAAATAAAGAAAAAAGGAGTCAAAGATCAGGAAAAGGCTGTGGAGAAGGGCCAGAAGAACATGACCCAGACAACAAAAGAGGGTAGCGAGGATCAGAAGCAGATAACAAAGATCGGGCAAGATGTCATGCTTGCAGGCACCGAGCAGGTGCTTGCAACGACTATAGCGGCTAAAAAGAAGACCGATGACGAGGCCGTGAAGAGCGAGGCGGATAGTACAGAGGCGCGTGTGAACCTCTCGCTTGCAGGTGCCGTTGCCAAGTGTTTCGACTTTCTGGGTCCTATCGCTGGCCCTATCGCGGCTGCTGTTGTCACGGCAACCTTAAATGGTTTGCTCCAGTGGGCTATCAGCTCTGCTTTCAGCAAGAAGAGCAGCTCAAACAAAAAATCAAACATGAAGGTAACGTCGGGTATGCTCACCTACGATTCCGGCAACGTGCAAGACCTTCGTCCGTTCGTCGGCAACGATGGTAGTCTTTATTGGGCAACCGAGGACAATAAGCCACACGACGGCGTAAACCTCCTTACACGTCCTACCGCCACCACCATCAACGGTCATCCGTCCCTGGTAGCCGAAAATGGTCCCGAGTTGGTAATCGGACGTGAGACAACCCAGGCAATGATGATGAACAATCCTCAGTTGTTGAAGGCTCTCGTCAATTACGACCGCAACTATTCAGGTCGTCGCGCCTACGACGCTGGCAATGTAGCCGAAACAAGCCCCACGGTAGCCGCAGGATCTTCTGTAAGCGACGAAATGGTGTCTTACCAAGCTAACACCAACGTCGCCCTTCTGCAAGCCGTAAACGCGCTCCTGCAACGTTTGGAGCAGCCTATTGAAGCCAAGATTGATATGTATGGCCGTGGTAAACTCTATGACAGCATGACAAAGGCTAATCAGTTTATGAAGAACAAATAGTTTTTGCAAACTGCCTTTGCAGTAATCCGCAAGCAGCAGAGCATTCCCTTGCTCTACGTTTTTCGCAAGCGGCAAAGCATATCCCTTGCGCTATCTTTCGCAATTAGCAAAGCATATATCAGGTCGTCGCGCCGTCAGGCGAGGCGACCTTTTCCTTTAGCTTCGCTCGCATCTTCTTCCGCTTTACTCACTTATTCAAGAATAAACTTCTGTCCCCAGAGTCTAAACCTACGAACATTTGTAACTCATTAAAAATCATGGACATTACATATAACATATCCATCAAAAGTCCATAAATCTACTAAAAAACGCTACTACCCTATATAAATTTTGCCAATTTTCTTTCTTTCCCATTTTCAAAACTCCCCAACCCTAATGATATGGTTAGTAGCATTAACGCCTATGGCGTAAATAATTGACATTTAGTAAGTTGTAAGGAAGATAAAAGCAACTAAGGTGAGAGAAAATTGCGTATAAAATGCCTTATTTCTACTATTCTTTCTATATTTTTTGTTCTTTGCGCTCGTATAAGTATATAAAAAATTACCCCATTTTTAAACTTTTAATAGATAAATAGCGGAAAATCAGAAAGTTAAATCACTTTTTGAAAAATTCATTGGGGGGTCACGAAGTGGATTTTTGGTGGACAACGGAAGCGTTTTTCAAAATTACGGACTTTTCATTTTTTGATGTTTTTCTAAAAAATGGACACAAAACGGCAAGTTTGGACATTTGAAGGGAGAAATGTTCAAGATTAAACTTTAGGCCCGTACAGCTAAAAACAACAGTAAAAATTATTGGTAAATAAAATAAAAGTTAAATACAATAGAAAAAGTTGGTAATGTTAATTATAATTCTTATTTTTGCAACGGTAAAAATGACAATTATTAATATGTTCGACGAGATTTGCTCAGTATATGAAGATGCTACTGATGCCAAAGGTCGCTTCGTTGACCGCGAGACGGGCGAGTGCATCCAGCAGATGACTATCCGTGAGTTTTGCTTAACGGATCGTTGGAAACCGTATGTGCAGCGACTTCGTGCTATGCGCAAGGAGTTTGGTAGCAAAGCCCAGAAGATGCCTGAGTATATCAAGACTAAGAAGAAGTTACCTGGAGCCACTCTTAGCGGCTTGTTCGCCCTCTATGAGGATGACAGCCTTACGCATCCGGGACAGCGGGTAATGGTGAGCCGCCGAGAAACACATCTGAAGCAACACACCGGCTGGCTCGCCATCGACATCGATCTTGCGGACAATACGCAAATGAGCAATTTTGAAAATGTGCGCACGATATGCCGTTTTCGTCCTGAGATAGCCTTGCTGATGCGGTCATGCTCCGGCAGCGGATATTTCGGCTTGGTAAAACTGGCTTATCCCGAACGGCACAAAGACCAGTTCAAGGCTCTGCTCAAAGACTATGCCGCTATCGGCATCACGCTCGACAAGGCTTGCAGTAACATTGGGCGTGTACGCTTCGCTTCATGGGACGATGCTGAGCATATATATATAAATGAAAATGTGGTGCCGTATAAGGGACTGGAAAGTGAGCAAGCTCAGCTTGTTTCTTTGGCCTCACGCCAAGCGTATCGCTCGCACCATGCGAATGTAGATTATCAAGTAGAAGGAAACTCTAATTTCTGGGAACAGCAGCGGGTACAAGACAGATTGATCGAGGTTATCGTGCAGGAGCTTGTGGGCAACCATCGGAATATCACCGAGAGTTATGACGAATGGGTGAAAGCGGGATGGGCATTACGATCACATCCGTATGGACTTGACCTCTTCCACCAACTATCAAGATGCAGCTCCAAATATAATGAAGCACAGACAAACCTGAAATGGCAGCAGTTGGGTAGCAGTCAGACCGTGACATATAACTATCTCATTCATGCCTGTAAGGTGGCGTTGGGAGAGGAAACCTATCGTCAGATTTGTAGGCGGGTTTGGAGTGAGTTGAAGGAGTGAAAATGAAAAAAATCATTTATAAACACTTTTTTACAAGTATTAAATTGGAAACTCGAAAAATGGCAAAAACATCCCGATTTTCGCAAAAAATGAGACTTACGCGTATTTTACGCGTATTCACTTCATGTTCACTTCATGTTTACTGATTCTTTACTGATTGGCCAAATGTTAAAATTTAAACAAAAAACGAGATGAAACTGATAACAATTACCGGTCCGAGTGGTGCGGGCAAAGATACCGTGGCAAAGATGATGTCGGAGATGACCGACTGGCCTGTTATCTGTTCTTACACCACACGGCCGAGACGTTTTGGCGAGGTTGCCGGCGAGGATCATTATTTTGTAGATAAATGTGACGTGCCTCGCGAAAAGATGTTAGCTTATACCCAATATGGAGGCTATGAGTATTGGACTACGGTAGACCAAATAAAAGGCATAGCCATCTATGTGATAGACGAAGCAGGGCTGGTTGACTTGAAAAAACATCATCCCGAAATTACGGTCTATTCTATTTACGTCTTCAGTGCAGCAGCGGCACGTCTGACAAGAGGTGTTAAACTCGTACGGATATTGAGAGACGAAGAACGTCTGAATTTGGCCGCAGATATTAGCTTCGATGATCGTATATACAATGACTTCTCTAAGGATCTAAAAGAGCTGCGCTTTGAGGTAGCAAGATGTGTTTGCTACATGCCGTTTGTCAAAGAACATCTCGATCCGTATGATTTAGAAACCACGCATTTTACTGATTAAAGTTTAAATATATAAACAATGAAATTTACAGAACCATCTATAGAGTGGTGGCAGCAGACCACTGTTGCGCAACATATAGCAAGGGTGGGCAGAATATGCTACAAGGCTAAGGGCAAGCAGCCCGAAGAAGGAATGACCGAAGATGAAGTGGAAGCGTTCATTCAGAAGCGCGACGAGGAACGCTGCAAGGGCTTCTGGGACAGCGGACATCGCTCGATGTATCGCCACGGCACCGTCTACTTTTTCATGCCCAACGAAAAGGGTCTTCCTAACTATATCTGGGCGTATCTGAATGCTTCGCCTTACATCGACTATGCCACAAAGAACCATAAGGTATGGATCAGCACCAACATGCAGTTCATGCTTGAGAACATGAACCTAATGGACGCGCTTAGATCGTATGGTGTCAGCGAAGACGAGTTTATAGAGAAGGCTCAGAAGTATGAGTGTGAAGAAGCATTCTCCATTATCCGTATGACGATGGTAGTGACCACACAGATAAGCACATCGCGCGAGCTTAACCGCACGTCGCCCAACAGCATAGCCGAGCAGAGCACACGCTACTGTAACCTTGAGAAGAAAGGAGGCGTACAGATAGCGCTTCCGCATTGGTACGATGAAGGCACACGATGGCAGCGCATGGTGTACGGTTTTGTATGCCGGGTGTGTGAATGGGGCTATAACCGACTGCTGAAGGCAGGATTGAAACCAGAAGATGCCCGTGGCGTTCTGCCTCTTGATACCTACACGGTGGTGGCATACACTTATTCGCTTGCCGACTGGAGCCATATCCTTGACCTGCGCTTCCATGGTAAGACAGGCACGCCACATCCCAATGCAAAGATCATTGGCGAAAAGATACGCAACATCATCATTGAGCGTATGCGCCAGTATTGTGAGGAGTTTGACATTTAACTATTGATAAACAATGAAAATACTATTTAAGAAACTTGACGAAAAGGCTCAAATGCCAGTAAAGGCAGTTGGCCATGAAGCAGACTTTTGTTACGACTGTGTTGCTGTAAGCGAAACAGAGGTTGCTCCAAATGTATGGAAATACGGGCTGGGCTTTGCCTTGCAGCCTGTGAACGATTTTGACGGCAGCAACATACGCGGTTTTAATATTCGTCCCCGGTCGTCAATATGGAAGACAGGCATGGTGCTCTCCAATTCTCTGGGCACGATTGACGAGATTTTCACGGGAGAGTTTTCAGTAGTATTTTATCACGTCATGCCCGACATGCCACGCTATAAGGTTGGCGACAAAGTTTGTCAGCTTTGCCTGGAACGTACCGAGTCGTTAGAGTTTGTTGACGTGACTGATCTGCGCAAAACATCACGCGGAGAACACGGATATGGTTCTACCGGAAAATAATCAATAACACTTCTTATGATAAATAGACAAAATCATGACCAAATCAACGGTTTTGTTGAATAGATAAAATCGTCACATAAAAGAATAACTATGCCAAACATTTATCTTCGCATGTCTGCTGTCCGATGCCAGTTTTTCCGTCATCGTGATCCGAAGCACACGCTTGCTCCTGACGAGCCGTTGGTATTCAATGCCTATATGCCTGAATATCGCATTATGTGGAGCTATCTATCCAATAGCGAATCACTCAGAAACACTATAAACATGCAGTGTTTTTCACATCAGCAATGGCATAACATGATGACGGGTAAGTCTCCTCTCGACGGTAAGCCTGTTTTTCATCGCAACTCGGCAGAATATCTTACCTTTGAGGAGGTACAACGGTTGAACGGCATCCGCGATTACAACAAGAGTGATAGCGTTGACTATTTATGTGTAAAACTGCCCTCGGAAATTGAGTTTGTTGATGTCGTAAAACAGGTAACTCCGTCATGGAATTTACTTCCCCGTGGAGTTATAGAGCTAATGATATGTCTGAATAACGACTTTAAACGCTGCGTTGTAGAATGGGCCTTGGCCACGTTTGACTTTTGCACGTCTAACAACACGGTGCTGTGCCGAAAGCACGCGACCATGCTCGAGCGTTTTCTTATGCGCTACGGCATGGATCCGTCTCAATCGGAAAAAGACAACTTGAGACGCATCATAGAAAGATGGTTTGCTGCAGACAACAACAATTTTAAGTCTTACTCATGCGCCGACATGCAGTTTGTTGACAGCAAGGAGAAGGCTTTTTCTTTCGAGAGAATAAAATGGAGGTGACTGTTACTAACTGTTAACGTCCTGTATAATATATGTTAAAAAACGGACTTTTATAAAAGCAAAAATGGTTGAAGCGGAAAAATGTTTAGAAACTTTCCTCGACGGGGTGTCAGACTTGTATCTTTACACCCCTAAAGAGACTGTGTTGCCCATACCTTTTAATGTGGGACAGCTGACCGAGATGAACAAATGTCAGTTGCCTAAAACCCCAGCTCTTCATATTTCTACAATAGAGAATGAGGACATTGTGGCGAGCAGCTTTACGGCAAAATCGTCAAGTTCAAAGGCAACGTTGGGACTCTTATATACCCATGATATAAGCGTTAATGTCGAAAAAGGGTATAAAAAAGTACCCGATATAGTGAAAAATGTGGCACATGCCGACTTTTATGTCGTCTTGCGCCGATATGACGGATCGCTTCTGCTGTGCTACACCATGCCCGGCACGTTTTCAAGCAACAGCGTATCTTCGTGCTCGCAGACAGCAACCGAAGCGACAATTTCCATAAAAGCACAGGCTCTGTCTGATTTTATAAAAATGGACTTACTTTAATCAAATAGAAAAGACATTGTTAATAGTAGTTTTTTGAACAAATTTTCATTTTTCAGCCGTTGTCCGTGAGGATAGCGGCTTTTTCTTTGTCCTAATGTTAAAAACCACGGTCTTTAATTTTGCACATGGATAACACAGCGGGGTGGAGCAGCTGGCAGCTCACTTGGCTCATAACCAAGAGATCGAGGGTTCGAGTCCCTTCTCCGCAACATTTAGCAACCAGGTAAAGAGGTTGTATTCAGGATAACAACACAAAACACAGATTTTACTAATGAAAGGCTTATTTGAAATACTCACCGAAAAGAAGTGGATGGTTAGTCCCGACTTCGTGCATGGTATTCGCAAGTCGCTTGAGCACAATCTAAACACTCATGCGGTCTTCAGCAAGCCGGAGAAGAACTGCGGATATGTCACAGCAAATGATGCTGAGGGCAATATCTACTATCCAGAGGAATATCAGATTTCAGAGGACGGCAAGCAGGTGAGAGGCAACTGGTGTCTGGGCCTCCCTGCTGATGACGAGGATGCGCAGACGTTTCCTTTCGTTTCGGTTCTTACTGTTGACGGCCCTATCACTCGCAACGGCGGCTATTGTTCGTATGGTTCAATAGACCATCGCGACATGATGATGCGAGCAGCCGATCATCCTCTTTGTCGCGGTCACGTTTTCATCATCAACACTCCTGGCGGTTCTGCTTGGGCAAAGAACGATTATGCTCTTGCTATCGACTATGCCCACTCAAAGGGTCAGAAGGTCATTGCTCTGGTTGATGGCCTTTGCGCTTCGGCTGGTATGTACCTCGCTTCGCTTTGCGACGAACGCTATTATATGAATCCGAAAGACCAGGTTGGTTGCATCGGTGTAATGGCAGCGTTTTATACTCTTGCCGATGGCACGGTAAATCAGTTTACCGATGAAACTTATCACGAGCTTTATGACCCTAAGTCATTCGACAAGAACAAGGCTTATCGCGACATCGCTAATAAGGATGATGACAAGGAACTTATCAAGGAACTTGCCGATCTTGGCGTTGAGTTTCGTGCCGATGTAAAGAAGGCTTGCCCTAATGCTACCGACGAGCATCTGCATGGCAAGGTGTTCAATGCCGAGGACGTGAAGGGCATTTTGATGGATGGTCAGTCATCATTCATGGGAGTGGTGCAACACGCCTTTGAGCTTTATGATGGTAGATCCGAACTTATTAACCGTGAGCAGACGGTTGAGCCACAGAACGAGCCGGAGAATGAGCCGGAACCAGAGAAACCCACAGCAACCAACACAAACACAAATATAAACATGGAGAATTACCCATTGATTTGCTCTGCTTGCGGACTGCAGGCTGGCGAGATTGCCGTTACGGAGGAGGGCGCGTATATGAACGCCTCTCTTCTTGACTCTCTCGAAGCCCACATGAAGGAGGCCGAGCAGAAGGTGACTGATGCCGAGCAGAAAGCCACCACAGCGGAAAACGCTCTCGCGGAATTGCAGGGCAAGTTCGATGAACTCTCCGCTCAAGTAAACGCAGCCAACGAAGCAAAAGCAGTCGCGGAGACCGCACTCGCCGAAGCCAAGGAGGCTCACAGTAAAGAACTAAGCGACCTTAACGCACAGCACACCGAGGCTCTTGCCAAGAAGGACGACGAGCTGAAAGCTCTCACCGAGGCAAAGGACAAAAAGATTGCCGACCTCACAGCTGCTAAGACTGAGACCGAGGCAAACCTTCAGACCGCAAAGGACGCACTCGCCACAGCCGAGCAGTCGCTTGCCGACAAACAGGCTCAGATTGACGAGCTGACCCACGATGCTGGCACAGAGCAGAACGCTGGCGAGGCTCCTGAGAACAATGGCGAGGGAGTGAAGGCGCAGACATTGCGCTCGTTCGACCCAAGCAAGTACAAGACTAACGTCGAACGCAGAGAAGCCTTTGAACGCTTCAAGCGTGGTGAGGAATAGTATTTCCCTACCTCAGCCCTCAACCAACACAAAAACAGGCAACACAACAACAACACAAAAACACAAACAATTATGGCAACACTTCCAAACAACTTTATCGGTAAGGATGCGCTTCAGCATGTAGCCGAGCAGGTTTCTAAGGAAATCCTTATGGGTATTGGTTATACCGATCCCGCAGAGACCGACCGTCTTGGTATCGACATTATCAGCGGTATGCAGTTTAAGCGTACCTTCCACATTCTTCTCCGCAAGGGTGGTACAACCCGTCGTAAAGACGTTCACTCAGTAGTAAACAGTCAGGCGGGATTTTTGACTGAGCGCACGCTTGTCGCCCGTCTTGCTTGGGATCACTTTACCGATTCTATTGACGCATATTGTGAAACAGTATTCGGTACGGACGCTCAGGGTCAGTACCCGATGTCAACAGCAGCGGTAGAAGCGATCCTTCGCAATTACGCCGATAACCTTGCCGCTAACTTCTGGTTTGGCGACATCTCGCTCGACGATGGCAAGGAAAATGTGCCTGCCCACAACCAGGCATTGGCTCTCTATGACGGTATTCACACCTGCATCAAGCATGACATCGAGGCTGGCATTATCTCTGAGGCTAACGGCAACCTCATTCCTTGCGAGGCTATCGACGCTCCTGCTGATAACAACGACTCTACACCTTACGACAACTTCTACAACTGGTATCTGAAGTGGGACGCTCGTTTGCGCAAGCAGAAGACCCTTGTCTATATGAATGAAATCACTGCTCATAACATCGCAGCCGGCTATGCTAACAAGTATCACGGCAACTACAAGGTTGATTATGACGCAGGTGGCAACTTCGTTTTGCCTGGCATGTCAAAGGTTACAATCTGTCCTGTTTCTGACTTTGGTGTAGGCGACCGTATGTACGCCTCTGTACCGAAGAACCTTGTGTACGGTGTAGATACACTTAGCAACGAGACTTATGTGGGCGTTAAGGTCGGCACGGACACAGATTTGCGCCAAATCCAACTCCAGATTCAGTCAATACAGGGAGCCGGCCTGAAGGTGCCCTACGCACACTCGTTTGTAATGTCGGATGGTAATCTCGCTAATCCTGACTTTGTAGCTGGTGATTACACCAACTCTAACCTCGTTGTTACTCTCGCTAAGGCCAACGCTCAGGACGCGGGCAACATCGACGGAACAGTGAAGGTGAATGGCGCTCCCTACAAGGATCCTATCGAAACTTCTGTAAATCAGGTTATCTCGCTTGAGGCAGCTGACGGCACCAACTACAAGTTTGTAAACTGGAGCAATGGTTCGACCGAGAAGAAGATCCAGATCACTGCCACTGGCATGAGCATGGGCTTGATAGCCTTCTTTAAGAAGAACGGCTAATCCTTAACGGAGTTTCTTTCACTCTATATTTTCAAGGGGCGACGGTCGCGGCTGACCTGACGGGATATGCTAACCCGTCGCCCTTCTTTTTAACAACACAACACAAAAACTTATAAGAATATGGCAGTAACAGCAACATGTCCTGAGATCAAGAATGTTTTCGCCGCTGACGAATGCTTAGAGAATTTTGGTGGCCTTGGCGTTAATGTGTATGTTTTTGACAAGGGCGACCTCAAAGCTCCTTTGAAGGCAGAAAAAAACATTTATCCTGCGCTGACCACCGAGTCGTTCAACACAGGTAAGGGTCTTTACAAATTTGAGTGCAAAGAGGGCAGTCAGGGACATACTTTTGAGAGCCTTGGCCGTAGAAAAGGCTTCAAACAGCAGCTTGACTATGTGCTTGAGAGTGTAAACGCCGATTCGGCAGAGGTAACTCGTGCTCTGAACAACCGCGACCTTGGCTATATCATCCAGGATGGCGCGAAGAGCATCATCGTGTACGACGCTCAGCACAAGTTTGAGTATGCTTCTGGTGGCATCAAGGGCGACACTGGTAAGAAAGCTGAGGACGACCGTCAGGTTGAACTTAGCGGTTCTCTCCAGCCTACAGCCTACGGACGCTATGAGATTGCAGAGCCAGAGACCGGTGGTTGGGACTCGCTCCTTGCCTCAAAAAAAGAGTAAGCGATATTGAGCAGCAGAGCGAAAGCAATATCGCAAAAGAAGCGCTCGACGATGCCGATCCTTCTTTCTTCGGCACAAGTGACGAAAAAGACGGAACGACGGCAAAGAAGAGCGTAAAATGATCGCTCACGGTTAAAAATCTTCAAAGTCATATTTCTCCGCATTTGTCAATCTTTAACATAAAGACGGGCAGATGCGGTTTTTTTATTTGTATAACGTGGATGCGGAAATTTTCCGATTATTTCCGCATCTGTGTAAACCGTATTTTTTGTTCTTCGCCCATAAGCTATTTTTACTTTTTATTTTAGAATTAGCATTTTTAATAGCAAAATGTAACATAATATTATTTTATATGCTAATTTTGCAATTAGAAAAGCTTTTTTGATTACATTATTGTAAATGTAGAATAACTAAAAATATAGAGTTTATGGAACTAAGACATTTACGCTCCTTTGTTTATGTCGCCGAAACAAAGTCGTTTAGTACGGCTGCCACACGTTGTTGCGTCACCCAGTCGGCGGTAAGCCAGCACATTCGCGCCCTGGAGGACGAGTTGGGCTGCAAACTGCTTATCCGCACATCACACGGCATTATGCTCACCGAAAGCGGTGAAGCCCTGTTGCCTCGCGCCAAAGAAATACTGAAGCAGACCGAGGACTGCAAAGAGCAAATCAATGCCCTCAACAACTGCATGACCGGCGAATTGCGCATTGGCGTAGGCTCGTTTATTTCTCCGTATATTCGCATGGCAGCATTGATATTCATGGAGAGATACCCTAACGTGCGTATCAATGCTGACTTCACCAAAGCATACCTTCTCAACCAATCGCTAAGAGCGCGCATGTTAGACCTTGCTTTCACCATGAATATGGCATACCGCCACGAAGGAATAGAGTCGAGACCCTGCATACCCTTTAACGTGTATGCTATCATGCGCGATACCCATCCGCTTGCCTCGCTCTCAAAGGTGTCGTATGAGGACATTCTGAAGCACCCCATCATCATGCCCGACGTAGGCGAACGTGCCATTGAGACTTTTCATCAATACATTCAGCGCGACCTATATAAGCTCAACATCAAGTGCATCATCAGCGACCCTGACGAAGCTCTTGCTTCGGTGGAAGAAACCAAGTACGTCACCTTCATGCCTAAGCTCTACCTGCGCAACCACCCTACCCTTGTAGCGCGTCCAATCGTAGGACTCGAACAGCAGTTGATGAGCAACGCCCACTGTATGCAGGACGTTCCCAAGAAGCGTGCCGCACAACTATTTCTCGACATCATTCGCGAAGAAGTGGTGCCATACATTTCTGTAGCCGAAGATTCACAAGGAAAGTTCAAACCGCCACCCCGATAGTCATTAGAAAATCTTATACCGAACCGAGCCTCACGTTAGCAGCGTGAGGCTTTTTTATTTAAGTATTAGTCGAAATTATACGTTATATCACCTCAAGAACACTTAATAAGAAACACTTCGCTCCCACCACTTTCTCCCATACCTTTGCAATAAGTTCAATAATGAACGAAACCAACCAAACACAAACAACTATGCAGATTAAAACTAATGACGGCAACTATGATGTTGCCAGCAAGGGACTCGGCAACACAGCCCTGGGTCTCGGCATCGCAGGCTTGGCAACGAGCCTATTGGGAGGCAGCGCCTCGCTTCTGGGCATGGGTAGAAACAACGGCATGACCGCCAATCCTACCGACCCTGACGCGCGTTTCGTAACTAAGAGTGAGACTAACCTTATCCAGGAGAACAGCACTCTGAAGACCGAACTCGCAATTCAGAAGAGCGAGAACTACACCGACAAGAAGCTCGTGGAAGTGACACAGTATCTCGACACGAAGTTGCGCCGTGTAGAAGACAAGGTAGACGCTAACAAGGATGCGCAGCAAGCCGTCAACGCACAGCAGATGGCTTACAATGCGGCAGCCAACGCCAATATCGACGTGCTCAAGTCGCAGGTAGCCTCATTGTTGAGCGTAACCAAGTTGTTCATCCCTTCAACCAACGTATGCCAGACCGGTTGCGGTTGTGGATGCAATCAGTAGGAGAATGACGTAATCCAGTTATATATATGGAATACAAAAACTCGCAAATCTTGGCGGCAGTCGTGTCCGAATGGGCACGACCCGCCATTTCGCAGATAGCCGCAGGCAACCTCATGCGCCTACCCATGCTTCAGTCTCTGCAAGCCACCATCAGCTCGTTAGGCATTGTTAGCGGCAACTATGCCCTACAGAAGGACATCGAGCCGCTTATCCAGCCCATCGTCAACTCGCTCGTCGCACCTATGCTTGCCCGATATTTCGGCCAGATACCCGAAGAGAGCATACCGCAGATGGCACACGACATAGTGGAGAAGATGCGAGGTAACGGACCGCTGTCGGTGCTCGAAGGCATGGTGACGTTTGAGGAAGAAGACCTCACCGAACTTGCCGATCTTCTTGACAAGAACCTACCGGTAGAGCAGACGCAAGGCTATCATGTAAAACATTGAACAGAGTAACAAACCAAGCGGCGGCAAGCATCGTCGCTATAATAAAACAGAAACGATTATGAACAAACGTACCATTCCGGCTATCATCATAGCCACACTTGCGGCAGGTGCAACCGCCGCCGCACCCTATTATGATGTCAACATCACACAGCAGCTCTGCACACCGGCTTGTGTAGACGAGACACCCGTGTTCGCTCCGAAGTTCTCCGTCAAGAGCATTGCCAACGTAGGCACCTCACAGTATATCATCGTCATTCACGTTGAGGGCGTGATTAACTACATCCCTTGCAACTGCGGCTCGTGCTGCACACGCTCACAAGTGGTGTCGCAAGACTTCACTATTCCTGTGTTCAGCGCCACCGCCATCAATTCGGCAACAATAGCAGTGGGAACCGTCCAGAACGGCATAGCACGCATGTCGTGCTGCAGCTGTTCCAAGACTTTCGTTTCCGACTGCCCAGTAACGCTTACTCTTGTAACTACATAAAGCCATGATAGTTCTGATAGCTATAGCCACCATGATAGCCGCCACGCTCGCCCAACACCTCGGACTGGCCGAAGCCATTGCCCGTGTTGTTGACAAGGTGGCATCATGCCCTCAGTGTTTCACCTTTTGGGTTACAATGTCGGCGTTGCTCTACCTCGGCTACGATGTCTACACATCGGCGCTGGCGGCTATTGTGGTGGCATATCTGTCAAACTGGTTCGTGTTGTTGTTGCTTATCCTTCAACGTAAATTCACAAAGCTATATGAAAAAGAAAGACACACCACCGACCGCCTCGACCACTGAGGCAAAGGCAGAAAGCAAGCCCGAGGCGCAGACATTCTTTCCTATATTGCATGTCTCTGTGCAAAAAAGCCTAATTGTCCCACATTTTCGGGGCATTTGCCCTACATGTTAAACATATAAAACTCAAACAAAATGAATTACAAACAGATGATTGAACAGGCTCGTGCCAATGGTATGGCGACCGAGAAGAAGATGTGGGCAGCAGTAGAGACTCTCTCTACCGACCTCCTTGCGCTTGAGCAGACCGACCCTAAGCTCTACTGGCACATATTGCGCCGTCAGCACGCCGTTCTCTACGGACGGCACTATTCTGAGAAGATGGCTAACCATGATGTGAACGCTCTTGTCTATAGCGGCATGTACGACGAGGAGGGTATGCCAACCGGCGGCGGCGCACATTGGACCCGTCTCAAGGTAGACGAGCTGACTAAGGGCATGAAGTTTCACGCCAACGTCAACACATGGGACAAATATGTTGCCTTCAACTCTATGTATGCCGACCTTTGCGCTTGCATGAACGAAGAGGAGATAATCAAGGCTGCCTATGCCTTCTATTTTTGTGATGACGACTGGCAGCCCTGCGAAGACGACTGCACTAAGGTATGGGACTATAACGCCCTACACGCCACGCTCTAAATTTTGAATTTTACATTTGTTTTAAGCCAACGGGAACTCGAAATTAGCAGAAAACTTGTACTATCATTCTGTTTCTTTTGTGTTTTCTGTTGGCTTATATTTTTTTGTGCAATTAGCGAAATTCGTTGTTCCTCCCCTTCGTTGTCCGCTTTCGATGTCCGCCCCACCAAATTAAAAACGCCTAACTTTGCCTATGAAAGAAACCCGAAAATTATGTTACAACAGAAAATCAACCTTACGCTGCCTCGCTCATGGAACGAGTGTAGCACCGAGCAGTTGGAGCTCATCTCCCGTATAATGCTTGAACAGATACAGCGAGCCGACCGTTATCATCCCTTCGACATGCGCAATGTCAAGATAGCGTGCTTCTTCGTCATGTCGGGCATAGAGATAGTGGAAGGCATAGACGAGTCGAAGCCTCTCGAAGAGCAACACTACACTTGCCGACTCTCCACCCCGAGCCGTCGCAACCGTTTCTTCCGTCGCAAGCAGGAGGAAGAAACCTTCCCTCTCTACCTATGGCAGCTCAACTACTGGCTAACGCCAAAGCCGAAGACCGACGACCGCAACTCGGCTGAGTATCTTGCCTCCGGTGCCGGACTGCTCGACTGGCTCGACAACGAGCGTGGTGCTCACCTCACTCGCTTTCCCTACCCCACCCTTCGCCTTCGCAACAAGCGTGGTCTGCTACGTCGCAAGATCGAGTTTGAGGGTCCGGCGCAGGACATGGACGGCTTCTCATGGCAGCAATATCGCTTTGCCTCCGACCTCATGGGACAATACACCTCGCTCGCCAACAACCTTGTCAAGATGAAGCAGATGGGCAAATTCACGGCCGAGCAGATAGCGCAGCAAGCCGACAGCGTAGATCAGGCACGCTCTATGTTCCTCGCCACCATCTTCAACCGCCGCATCGACTTCATCGACACCAACACCAACCTGAAGGTACACGATTTTCATTACGACACCCGCCAGTTCGACACCCAAGCTCCACTCTTCCGTCGCTTCCCCGACCACCAATGGCAACCAATCCTATTCTGGTGGACCGGCATGATGAACACCCTCTCACGGCGTTATCCTCATGTGTTCAAGGTACAGAAGCTCGATCGCACACAGCGACCCTCCACCCCACTTGAGATATACACCGCCACCATCGCCACCATGCAGAAATACGCCTCTCTCACCGAAGACCAGGTGAACAACCAGTCGTATTCGCTCGTGCTGGAGCATCTGGAGCGACTCTCGAAGGAGAATGAGGAAATGGAGAAGATTCGCAAGGCGAAGTGAAAAGAGAAAAGCGAAAAGTGAAAAATTCAATGGCTTATTAACGAAAATATAGAGTATGCAAAAGATTATGTTCAACGACAAGTACGGTCTAACACGGGCCGTACTTGAAGGCAGAAAGACTCAGACAAGAAGAATAGCCTATACCGCAGGAAAATCGAGGGATATTACAGTTAGGCAGGCTTTTGAAGAAGTTAACAAAGGCAAGGCATGTCTGTTTGACGAAGGGAAACCTCTCGCTCAATCCGCTTACAAACTCGGCGAAATTATAGCCATCGCTCAGAAATATGAAGATCTGACATTTGACATTGATTTTTTCCGTCTTCGTAGCAAAAAAGGAATAATCCTGAGACGCATCATGTTCGAGAAAGGATGCTTCAATAAGATGTTTGTCCGTGCGGATTTCATGCCACATCATATTCGCATTACCAACATCAGCGTAGAACGTATGCAAGACATCAGCGAAGAAGATTGTATGAAAGAAGGCATTTGGCGTGGCGACAACATTTGGCTTGAAGGTACGACGTATTGGTATCACGGTCTTGCCAACTCTTCGTTTCGCACTCCGCAGGAGGCCTATGCTTCCCTTATCAACCGCATCTCCGGCAAAGGCACTTGGGAGAGCAACCCCTATGTATTCGTTTATGATTTTGAACTAATAGATTAGCTTATGTATATCAAAGTAAACCGCCGCAACCGTCCCAGCTGCATCGTAATGCTCTGTCAGGACCGCAGAACAAAGAAATGGTGTTTCGTAAACCTTTCCACAGAGCACGTCTGTACCTGTCATTTCGATACCATTGATGATGCTATAGCCGACCTGAACAATAGAGCGGAAGTAGCGAGCTACGCCCTAATCGAAAATCCCTTTGTTTATGAACAGATGGTGCCTCTTCATGGCGCGTGCTTATCTAACGTCGTAGAAAAATTCCGAAAGAACAAGAATTTTATGAAACGATTGTTAGGCACAGTAGAAGACGAGAAACAGTAAGTAATAATGTCTTAACGAAAATATAGAGTATGAAGAACGTAAAGATTTTTGCCAAGACCATCGAGCCTGAAGCCCAGAAGCAAGTAAGGCAGATGGCAGAGAGCGAGGCATACCGCGACTGCAAGATTCGCATTATGCCTGACTGCCATGCCGGCAAGGGATGCACCGTAGGCACTGTGATTGAAACCCGTGGCAAGGTCGTGCCTAATACCGTAGGCGTGGATATAGGCTGTGGTATGCTGGTATTCAAGTTCGCCGAGAAAGATATAAACCTTTCGCTTCTCGACCGAATCATCAATGAGTCGGTGCCGAGCGGATTTGACGTTCACGAAAAGTCCAAGCTAAAAGATATAAATCCGCTTACGTCACATCTTTTGCTCGATTTATACGAAAGGACACAAGGCTGCTTCGACCCCGACTATATCGGACGCTCGCTTGGCACCCTCGGTGGCGGCAATCACTTCATCGAGTTTGACGAGGACGAGCAGGGTTATAAGTATCTTGTGATACATTCGGGCAGTCGCAATCTCGGAGTTAAGGTGTGCAACTATTTCCAACACTTAGCCAAGAAGAATGTGAATCGAAACGAGGAGCGCAAGCGCATCATCGAAGACTTAAAGAAGTACGGCTTAGAGAAGGAGATTAACAATACGTTGCGTCGTTTGGGTACCGTGCCTCCCGATCTCGCCTATCTTGAGGGAGAAGACCTCGATGCCTATATTTTCGCAGCGAACGTCTGTCAGTGTTTTGCCGACGACAACAGATGGAATATAGCAATGACTATCATCCATGGGCTTCATTTACCGTTCGTGGATTTCTTTACCACCAGGCATAACTATTTCGACATACACTCAGGCATCATCCGAAAAGGAGCCGTGCGTGCCGAAAATGGCGAACAGCTTATCATCCCACTTAATATGCGCGACGGTTCGTTGATATGTCGCGGCAAGGGCAATGAAGACTGGCTTTGCTCGGCTCCGCACGGTGCTGGCAGACTAATGTCGCGCTCGGCGGCCAAGAAACAGCTCAGCATGGAGGAATACCGACAGCAGATGCACGATATTTACTCCACATCGGTATGCGAGTCAACAATCGACGAGTCACCCATGGCGTATAAGCCTGCCGAAGAGATAGAATCGCTTATAGCCGACACGGTGGACGTGGTGAGGAGAATTAAACCGATATACAACTTCAAAGCGAAATAATACAACAATATATTGTGTTATCGTAAGTATTAACGAAAATGTAGAAGACAATGAGAAAAGAGAAAATAAAGCAGTTGGTGGATGTTATGCAGGCGTATGTAAATGGCAAAACTATCCAGTATTACGACGTAGACCTTAGCTTTAAGATTGAACATCCAGGAGAGCCTAATTTCAACTATAAATGGGTAGATGTGGATGAAGACCATCTTTTTAGACCTGATTTGTACGACTACCGTATCAAGCCCGGACCCAGGTACCGCTCGTTTAAGAACGCTGAAGAATGCTGGCAGGAGATGCTCAATCATCAGCCGTTCGGATGGGTTCTGTTCTTAGATAGTATTAAAAATCTACGATTTAGGGCTTGTATAAGTGCTGTGTATAATACAAATGTTGAAATTAGTGATAGACCACAATACGATTTCAAGGATGCTTTTAAGGTTTTCACATTCGCCGACGGCACACCCTTCGGCATCAAGGAGGAATAAAGATAAGAAACTACGAATTTCACGAAAATCACGAAAACGCTTCGTCGCGACGTGCAAGGAAAGATGTTCGTGTTTTCCGTGTCATCCGTAGTTAATTAAAACAACATAAAGGATTTGTAGAGGAATATGAAGATACATAAAGAAAGACAATACATTGTGACCGTTAATTCGGCTTATATCCGCTTTTTGTACGATCAGCAGACTGGCGAGAAGAAGCCGCAGGTACAGATTCTTCATGAGGTATTGGAGGACATTAACGATTTTATTGAAGGCAGAACCAAATGGATTACTCGTTATATCCTGCCCGATGGGTCCCCCGCGTTCACCATTACGCCACTTGTGCAGCATAACCTGCAAGAACGACGCAAGGCGAAACGAAGAAAGAGATAAACGATGTGAGTATTAACGAAAATATAGAGAACAATGAGAACAATTAAGTTTAAGGGCAAAAGTCTTATGAATGGGCAGTGGGTTACAGGTGATTTGGCCCATTCTCTTGATGGCAAATTAAACATCTTGGGTTTTGTTGAAGAAGAAGGCAAGATAGGTTTCACTGGGGCACATAAAATCGACCCCTCCTCCGTCTGCCAGTTCACTGGCTTCCTTGACAAAAACGGCAAGGAGATTTATGAAGGCGACGTGTTGCGCTCGGACAAATATCCGTATAGCTGTCTCAAAGACAACGAGCGCGACAACTATTATGCCGTAGTTTATTACCGCTTCGTGCGGCGCTGCCTCGGCACAGTGACGGCCAAGAACCCCAGTTCTGACGTAAGAGGCATTTCAGACGGCATCCTTGATGATGTAGAGCGAGAGAAAATGAAGAACTTCGAGGTTGTCGGCAATATCCACGAAGAGAAGTGGCAACAATACGGCGAATACTTTAAGACTGAAGAAGAAAAGGAGGCAGACAATGATTAATGCAGAAGACCTTAGAATAGGCTACATTGTGCAGACAAACAAAGACTGCATGTTTCCGAAAGACACATTGTGCATCGTTACCGAAATCCATCCCGACCGACAGTATAAAGACAAGAGGGGAGTTGTCAGTCTGAAGGCTGTCAACGACGACGATGACGGTCCCTGGGAAGCATGGTGCTGCAACATCGATGGCGTGCCCGTCACGCCCGAAATACTTTGCAATAATGACTTTAAGGAAGAGGTCGAGGGCAAGTACTTCACAAGGCCAATAAAAGCCAGATTTGGCAGCTCCCTTGCCAGATATTTGGTTGTAGAACGGAAAAAATACGCTTGGGCAATATTCATAAAGTATTACAACGTGACAGGCTATGCACTCTTATGTCATATAAAGTACGTTCACGAACTACAGCTCGCCCTCAAGATAATGAAATTTAGTCCGGAAATTAAAGTATAGCTCTATGAAAACAAGAAACAAGGTGTTGCTTGATAGATACGAGACTTCTCGCCCGCCCTTCGAGCCACCGACTACAAATGCCACACTGTATAATGATTGAATATGATTAAAAAGCATCCATTTGACGATTTTCATCAGCGCATCCATTGGAGCGGAACCTGCATAGGAACCGTAACTCAGCAATGGGGTAATCCTGCACCTCGTCACGGATGGCGATTAATGATTGAATATGACTGACCCTCACTACAAGCGCGGCACAATCCGCAAGGACGGCAAGCTGTATGGACGCTATCCCGACGGATCGCTCTACCGCATCTACTCCACCACCGACCGACCGTTCCTTGAGTTGGTGGACATAGAGGGCGAGACGTTCCTTCGCATACGCCAAGCCACCGAGCTGGGCTACACCGACTGTCCCTGCCCTGGAGCCGCCGACCTAAGTTATCCGTCCTCGGCTCTGAGGCGCAGTCGCACAGTCAGGGGGGTAAGCTCGTAAACGCACTGACCGCTGCAAGTGGTGGAATCTGCGTGTTTGTTGAATTATAAATATAAGGAGAAATGAATTATGAGTTACAACACAACGAAGATAACCGTATTTAACGACGAAAAGGATGAAGACGTAAAGCTCTTCTATTCTACCATTACTGACAACGTAGGCATCACTTGCGGCGACCAGGAGGTTTTTCTTACTCAAGACCAGTTTAAGGCTTTGGCTTATCTTATGAGGAGATGTTTCTATACAAGAGACATGTTGAATGAAATGCGTGTGGCTATCAGTTGTTGCGAATATCCCTATAACGTCTATTCTTCCCATGATGGAAAGAACTGGGAACTGGAGGTAGAAAAGGATTGATATGATTAATCTTGACTTCTACCAATATCCTCGTGGCAATAACGACGGAGGTAGATTAGGTACTGACGTTTGCCCGACCGTGACAATCAACTCATGGCAGCAAAATGTATTTCTGATTGAAGAATATGAATAACGTATGCTTAGAGCAAAAGCTATATCCATAATGGTGAAGAAGGTAGAGCAGACCTCTATATTTCATAACATGCAAACAAAGGGTCTGATAACCCCTCGTTCACTACACAGCGAATGTTTTACCCTTACGTCTGCAATGGGATTAGGGGGAGGATAAACACCAATAATAGTTAAGGTATATGACTAACATCATAATTTTTCAGCGTTGTGGTGACCGCGACAAGGAAGCCTATTCTTTCTGCCGATGCAGTGTTTACACCATCCCTGCCAACCCAATGAGCGACCGCATACAAAGAGCAATTTTAGAATATATATAACAATGATCACAAAACTCAATTTCATCGACCGCACTATCAAGAGCTATGCCATCCGCAAGCTCACACCCAAGGAGTGTTTTCGCTTGATGGGCGTTCGCGACAACGTAATCGGCACGATGCAGAGCAGCAATGCCCAGGCAGCCGAACGTCTGCCCGACTGGAATGGCAAGGGCAAGCCCGAAGACATGGCTATATCTGCCTCACAACAGTACAAGCAAGCCGGAAACAGCATCGTGGTGGACGTGTTGGCCCACATCTACGAGCAACTTTTCTACCCTGCACCCCCCAAGCCACGCCCAGGTGAGCAACTCACTCTCTTCGACGACCTCGAAGACACGTTGCCCGACCTTCCGCCCACCGATGCCAACAAGAACGAGGAGAAGATATTCCTCACCACGTTCTCCGGCTACGACTCGCAGCTCATGGCAGCCGACGTGCTGCGCGAGTGGCATCCCGACTTTCGATGGACATGCGTAGGATGGAGCGACATCGACAAATACGCCTGTCAGATGCACAACCTCGTCTTCCCTCAGTTTGCCGACTGCGCCCTGGGCGACATCACCAAGATCGACTGGCACGAGGTGAAAAGCTCGCTCAAAGGTCGCGAAGTGGACCTCTTCACCTATTCCTCGCCCTGCCAGGACATCAGTCAGGCGGGCAAGCAAATGGGCTTGCAGGAGGGCAGCGACACCCGAAGCGCACTGCTTTGGCGTGTGGCGGATGCCGTAGAGGTGCTTCGCCCGAAGTATCTCTTGCAGGAGAACGTGGCGGCATTGGTAAGCCAGAAGTTCATGCCCGACTTTCAGAAGTGGCTCGACAAGCTATCGTCGCTCGGTTATGTGAGCCGTTGGGCGCGACTCAACGCCAAGAACTACGGTGTGCCGCAGAACCGTGACCGGGTGTTCTGCCTCTCCATGCGCCGAGACGTAGCCTTCGACTATCAGTTTCCCGACCCCTTCGAGCTGCTTACCCGATTGGAAGACGTGCTCGAAGAGGAAGTGTCCGACCGCTATTTCCTCAAGGACGATGCCGTGAGCAAGTTTCTCAAGGCAAACGACTCTGACAATGCCCTATTCCTTCAGTTCGACCTGCCACCGACGCACGAGGCTGCGATGTTCCTCAAGACCGTGCTTCAGATATTCATGGAGCGTCACGACGGATGGAACAAGGGCATTGAGTGTAACGAAAGAGAACTGAGCTATCATCGCCCAGCCATCGCCCGTCTCTACGAAAAGTTCAAGGAGAACCCAAAGAAACTGGACGTGGAATATTGGCGTGGCTTCTATAAAATGTATAAGTGGAACTTGGAGAGACAAAAGGATGCGAACTGACAACCCACCCGACCGTACAATCCGCATCATAGCTGATATGATTATGGGTGGTAGGTTGCTCACCTGCCCTGCCCCGATGTTCAATACAGGACGCTTAAACGGAGCTTTTCACGGCATAGCAATAACCATCATGTCAAGCATCGATTGCGGCGACTTGTTTAAGGAGAATATGCAGAGGAAGAATTAAAATAGACAACTTATGACACATAAAAATGAACCATTGCCGCACATGCCTCGTTGTCCTCAATATTGCTGGGATATAGATCTCGTAGGGAATGAGGATTATGGAGATGACGGAAATAAGTACTTGTTTCATTGTCCCCATTGTGGCGCAGAGATAGAAGTATATGAGCCATTGGACGAGGACAAACCTAATTATCCTTATTGGCGATGATAGACGTGAAACCATTAAATGCTGAAACAGACACTTTCCTGTTGAGTAGGTGTGTAAAATCGCAATATCAGCGAAATTCGATTGTAAACTTTCTCAAACCGACAGGAGGACGAGCAGCAACAGCAGTGTTAGTAATCTATGTTTGAATCATATCTCATAGAAGGCTTGTCACCCCTCTTGCCGATAAACACAGACGGGGGGGCGTTCCATTGTCCGATATGCAATCATTATCAAAAACTGGCTTTGTCGGACATCATACCCGGACTAAAGCGTAGGTGTAATCGTGAGCCAGCTGTGATTGTAGAATTATGATAGAATTATGAACAACCCTCGCCCCATTATCCTCGGCTCCTACAGCCCCTCGCAGAACGGCATCATCGTGTCACCACACGGCATAGCCTTGTGCGTAGCCGGGGGAGGTAAGGGTCACGATGTGGATAAACCGAAAATATTGATAGAGTATGATTAATCGTTCCGTCCTCGTCCACTACCGCACCGAGGAAGCCAAAGCCTTCCGTCGTGAGCATGGCGACCGCGGAGGGTGTAAATACGGCGAAAAGTATCACCGCCCCAGTCCGTGGCCGTGGAGCAATTCGATAACAACTGTAACAAAAGACAACCTCCTATGCTACACTTTCACATAGCAGCCTTCCGAGGCCGTGACCCCGACAATCCGTCCGACCGCAAGCATCCCTCCAACGGACGCTTCTGTCAGCGAATGGAGATAAACGGAGAGGGTACAACCAACACCCTCACCTCAGTTGGCAAAGATAATATGGCATTGATAGAATATTTGTAAAGAAAATAATATGAATATAAGCGAACTTATAAACCGCCTTGAACTCTTGCGTAAAGAACATGGCGAATTGGAAGTAACAGTCAATGGCGACGAGTTTTCAGATGCTGATTTTGACTGTAACAAAAACACCATCGATATTGAAGGTGTAAATGGTATATTTTTCAATCCCGATTATGTGTAACCAAATTCCTTTCGTGCAACGCACATCGCAGCTCTGCCCACGTCGGGGTGGGGTACTCCACGGCATTGTCCGCACGCTACGATGGATGGGCAGGACTATACGACGAACACGGGCAGCACACTATGGTATTGATAGAATATGATTAGACAGCAAATCATCAATTCCCCCCCCAAGTATGTACTACAATCTGTACGCATTATTACAAAGACGGAGCAAGCAATATCATACAAGGTACAAGCTCGCTCATCAAAGCACCCGCAATATTGATAGAATATGAGTAACCGTAAAGACCTTATAAGAATGAGGTGGCGCGATGACGACACCATCCGCTTCTATCGCGACACGCCCGACAAGCGAGGAGTGAGCGAATTGGTAATAAACCATGTGGGGGGTAGCCTATACGATAATATCGGGAAATGTGGCAAATGTCCTCATTCCACTGTAAGAGTATGAATATGATTGACAAGTATTACATCGTTTTTGTACGCAGCGGCAAGGACGGCAAGGGCCTTGTAAAGTACCGACCGCGCAAACGGATAGCCAATGCCGTGACAACATCGCCACCAGGCTGTTTTGCCGACCCTCGTGACGGACTCGGCAACACCACACCGCATATTGTATATGAATTTGAATAAGATATGAAGCTAAGAATTGTTCCAATGGAAGCCTACAACGGTTGCATACCCGTGACCGTTTGGATGGTTCAGAAATATGTCGATCACTTCCCATTCGGCAAATGGATAAACATCAAAGGATTTTCCGACAAGAAAAAGGCAGTGGCACTAATGTCGCTGTTGTATAATATGTAATAAAAACAATAGAGACAATGAAACATCAGGAATTTAAAAATCGTGATGCCTATGCAAGACGTTATGGAGAGTTGGTAGCCGAAAACGTAGCGATGGAACAAAGAATACATCGTCTTGTCAAAGACTATAACAGAGTAGTAAAAAAACTCTGCAAGCTGGAATACAAGCATGAGGATGTGGTGGCGGAACTGGAAAAGGCGAAAGCTGCTCACGAGGAATTGTCTAAGGGCTACACCAACGTCTGCAACGCTAACATAGCGCAAGGGCGTGAGACCGACAATCTCAGAAACGAGCTTGCCAAATTGCGAAGCGAGAACGCAGACTTAAAGCAAGAGCGCCGCACCCTTATCGACTTACTTGAGGAAAAAGGGTTCACTCTCGTCAAGAACACCGAATGTCCTCACGACATGGTGGAGACGGGGGACCCATTCTGCAAAGAAAATCCCGAAACAGTAAGAGTGGATAGCTGCGCATGTTGGAATTGTGAATATTTCTGCCTCCGACTGAAAGACAGAGGCAAGATAGTTTGCAAGGAAGGGCAAAAACGGAATCAGCAAGACAATAATGCTGATGTCGCTATTGTATAATATGTAATAAAAATTATAGAGACAATGACAACAGAAGAAAACAAGCGCATGGAGGCATTGGCCTACATCATCGCCGACTTAAAGACAGAGAACATTGAGATGACGCAGCGCGTGCATCAGCTCATGGACGACTACAACGAAGTCGTGCGCCAGTTGAGCGGTAAGGAGAAGCACAAGGACGAAGACCCTTCAAAGCAGACGCTCGGCGAGATGCTGAAGATGCGAGAACATTGCGACAAGCTGGAATTGGAGAACGTGGAAAAGAATAGGTTTATAAAAGCAATCGAATCTTTTGTAAAGGAGAAAAACATCTACATGATGGAAGGAGCGTCCTGCGGCTACAGACAAGGCCACCCTGCTATATGCTCTACGACCTGCCTGAAATGCGACTCTTGCTTGAGTGTCATTGAAGGCCTCGGCGTGATCTGCCAACAGGCTCTTTTGGGGTTGAATATTAGGCCTGTCAGATGATGACTGACACCACGCGCCCCCTCGTAGTCGGCTTGATGCAGACACCACCCTTTACGCACATGTTTGATGTGCTGCGTCGTGTGTATTCTGCCCGAGGCCTATGTCCTGCTTGTCTTGTACCTACAGGAGGCAATCAAGAGATAAAAGTTTTAGTGGAACTATAAAAAAGATTGAACATGAGAGAATTTGTGATAAAGGCATTGCGAAACTACGGCTACCGCTTTCTTGAGAATCAGAACGGTTGCTACACTTTTGGCAAACCGCTTGGATACGGCATACTTCGTGCGGATGTGCGCGAGGGTGAAAACTCCGTAAGTGTCATGCTGATTGTTAAAGGAAACAAGAGGGACGGCAAACGCCCTAATCTGCCATGGCAGCAGACGATCCAGGGCATTCTGGAAGAGCATGACGAACAGAAGATGTACGAGGCGTTTGTGCGAGCCGTTGCCGACTGTGAGGCAGACATCTTCTCCAAAACGCCTGTGGCTTTGTTGCAAAACCGAGACGTGAGATACGACTTTGAGGAGAATGTCCATATCAAGTAAAAGAAACAACCTACCTTTGCACATGATACAATTTCAACATTGGGAAGACTCCATTCGCATACTCGTCACCGACGAGCAACATTATGGCAGCATACAGGCGTTTATTCCTCACCGCACCGAAGACAAGCCTTTGGATGGCGAGGCAGACGCACTCATCTACTCGCTGTGGGTGGGAGAACGGCACCGTGGCTGTGAGGTGGCAAAGCACCTGATGGAGGCAGTCGAAATGGCACTGAAGCGTTACGGCATAGAAACCGTCGCAATATCGTGGGACGGACGCGACTCTCCCCCGTGGGTGTTGCAATGGTATAAAAGGTTGGGCTACGAAGAAAAGGCGTTCGACTATAAATGCTGCACGCTTCTTAAACAGCTGTAGTTGCCCCTATTCATCCCGAAGGCCAAGGGACCGTAATCAGGTGAGCCTCAGTCGCCACCTCCGTAAAACGTAATTAACGGGCACTGGTGCAGACGTGCGAGCAAAAGGAAAATTCATAACCACTGCACATTGTTTTGCCAACATAAACAAATAAAAATATAGAGAAAATGAAAACAAAAAACATTGTTATGGCATCCATCCTGCTTGTGGTTGCCATCGTTATCGGCTCACTTGTAGCCACCTACTTCAGTTACAACAACCGCGAGATTGCCCTTCGCCAGCAAGCCGAAGCGCAGCGTGGAAAGATTGAGGGTGTACACGACAAGATGTGGAAAATCATTCAGCAGAAGGCGCAGGTCACCGACGAATACAAGCAGACCTTCGAGAAGATTTATCCGCAGCTTATTGCCGGACGCTATCAGAACGATCAGGGCACGATGATGAAGTGGATAAAGGAGAGCAACCCAAACTTTGATGTATCGCTTTACCGCGACCTCATGCAGGCCATTGAGATACAGCGCACCGAGTTTCAGACCTCTCAGGAGCGTATGCTTGACATCATCCGCGAGCACGAAACGCTCACTCGCACCTACCCTGCCCGATGGTTTGTGTCTAACACCGTGCCTATCGAGTATAAGGTTATTTCTTCGTCGCGCTCCAAGGAAGTGATGTCGGAAGGCGAAGACAACGACGTGGATCTGTTCGGCAAAAAAGAGTAAAGGCGTATGGAACTACTCGTTTTCCTTATCCCCTTCTTTGTGTCGGCTGTGTTGCTACTGTTTTTCCGCAAGCAAACAACATGGCGGGAACATGCCATACTTATCATCCCCTCGCTCCTTGTGGGCGCAGCGATGATATGGGCGTTTGAGCGCGTAGAGTCAAGCGACACGGAATACTTAGGCAGCTACGTCACGAAGATACGCTATTACGAGCCGTGGAACGAGCAGGAGGAGCATACCGAAACCTACACCGACGACAAAGGCGAGAGTCACACCCGAACCTATTACACCACGGTAAATCATCCCGAACGTTGGACTTACTACGATCATTCGGGACGTGAGCGAAACTGTTCCAATGAAGACTTTTCGGCTATGAAGCGTCGCTTGTCGGTGGCTTCGGTGTTCGTGGATATGCACCGCCACTATTACACCCGTGATGGCGATGCGTATGAATACCGATGGAACGGTCAACCCGCTACGCTCTATTCCGTTACTCGTGAACATGAATACGAGAACAAGGTGAAGGCTTCGCGCTCAGTGTTTAAGTTTGAGGACATCAGCGAAAAGGAGGCTCGCAGACTTGGTTTGCATGACTATCCCAAGATACGGTTTTGCGACCAGTCACCTATCATCGGAGCAAAGTTTTCTACCCGTCAGGAACGAGCCATCCGCGTGCTCAACGCCCGATACGGACCGAAGAAGGAGTTTCGCATCTATCTGCTATTCTATCGCAACAAGCCGCTATCCATTGCCGACCAACAACGCTCCTATTGGCAGGGAGGCAACAAGAACGAGCTTGTGGTGTGCGTGGGTCTTGACAGCCGTAACCGCGTGGTGTGGAGCGATGCCTTCTCGTGGTGTGACTCGCCCGTGCTTGCCGTGAAGAGCCGCGACTGGTTTATGTCGCACCGACTCGACCTCTGCGCCTTTGCCTCGTACATCGAACCGATTGTGCAGAAGGAGTGGAAACGAAAGGAGTTTTCCGACTTCAAGTATCTCTCGGTAGAACTGAGCAATAAGGAGTATTGGGCCATCATTATCATCATGCTCTTGCTCAACATCGGATTGAGCGTATGGGTAGTAACCAACAATTATAAAAATTAGTATAAACAATAACAATTAAACAAAAACAATTATGAATATCATTTTTTCAACTCTCATCGTGATCCTCATCATCCTGCTGTTCACCATCTTTGCAGCATGGATAGACAAGTTCAACGCAAAGCACAAGGAGGCGTTCATTGAGAAAGCCATCGACAAGGTTTCATCGCTTCTAAGCTCCAAGATTGCCATGGTAATGGATCAGCACAAGACCGGTCCGTGGTATCTCGCGGTTTATACCAAAGATAGCAACTATCCGATATGGGTCTCTAACAACAATATCCGTAGTGTACACCCTGATCCGAAGAACCGCAAGATCATTATCAAGCAGTTCTGTAATGAGGACATGGTGATCGAGAACGTGGAGAACTACGAGATGTGCTCGGGCAACGAAATGTGCGACTACGACATGTAGGCGGGCGCAACTAACAATATACTTTGACTGGATGTTTTCATTGATAATATAAAAACTTCGAACTTTCCATTTAGCTCTGCCGTCCGTGAGGATAGCAGGGCTTTTTGTTTATTCCCTCCCCGAGCATGTCCGCCCCTTCTCCCCGTCTTTCCCTATATTTGCATCATAAAAACATTCAACAAAACACATATTCAACACAATGACAACAGTTAGCAACTTAAGCGAGCTCCAACAGCGTAGTGAGGAGCTTCAGTCGCAAGGCTACGAGGCCGTTCTGCCTGGCGCGTTCTGTGCGCCCAAGCAGGGAGGCAGCAGTGTGTGTTCATGGGGCGATTACATTCACCAGAAGCTCACGGCTTCCGCCACCATGACCGGAGCGGAAGGCAATGCGGCAAGACGGGAGATTTCCGCCGTGTTCGGTTCAAGCGGTGGCGAGAACAAAGCTAAGCCGCAGGGTGTGGGCACACCCGACCTCGGCTTTATGGAGTGGGGATTGGGCAACCGACTGCCTAACCTCGTGTATCTGCTCTCCAAGATGTCGCCCTTCACAGCAGCGGGAGTTGACTTCGTGAAGAAAATTCTCGTTGGCCGTGGTCCTTCGCCCAAGTATCACTACACGCAGTATGTCGGTGGCAATATCACCGAGAAATACATACCTTTTTCCTCTGCCGGCACCCTGCTCCGCGGACAGATAGCCGACCTCAAGGCAAAGGAAGGTCAATCTTCAAATTCGGAAAATGAATTTAAGCAATTAGTCAATCAATCTTCAAATTTGGCGAACAATTCTGAGAGTAAAGACTCCGAAGAGATGAAGTCGCTCAAGGCTGCATTGGAAGAATGGAAGCGAACCAATAAGGAGATGCAAGAGTTTATCGAGAACAATGATCTCCACAAGACCTACCTCGAAATGGCAGGCGATATGGCGCTCATGTCGCAATGCTTCTGCGAGTTGCAGCTTAACCAACGCCAGTTGGACTCTGAAGGTCGCCCCGTGCCTACGTCACAATGGAACCCGAAGATTGTGGGCATAAAGCCTCGCTCGGTGTTCACAACCCGACTGGAGCGCATGGACAGTCAGTATCGCATCAACTATGCCTATATGTCTAACCAGTGGCTCGACTCCACGCAGACGCTCACCGAAACCGACCGTCGCATTGCCGCCGTGCCCTATCTTGCCGCCGACACAGCCGTAGCTGACCTCAACCGCCATGTGCGTGAGGCACGTCAGCAGCGTGTGAGCCGCAAGAACCGCCCCACCCGCTTCATTATGTCGCCACGCGACTTTGGCGGTCCTTACTATGCCGATGCCATGTGGCACAGCATCTTTGCCGGAAGCATCTTCGAGTATGCCTTCACCATCATCGACGACCGTCTCACTCGCAAGCGCAACAGCAACATCATCGGTCGCGTGATCTACATCCATCAGGAATATCTCAAGCAGCTCTACACGCAGCAGGGCGAGAACAAGAGCAAGACGATGGCTCAGATACAGCAGGAGGTGTTCACCGACATCAATCGCTGGCTGTCTAATCCCGACAACGCAGGTCAGGCTCTTATCTCTGCCGTGTTCACTGGATTGGACGGCAAGGAGCACAAGGCATGGGAGATTGTGGAGATTGAGACCAAGGCCAACTCGCAAGCGCAAGCCGAGAAGACCGAGCTTCAGGAAATATCATCCATCATCTTCTTCGCCATGGGCTTAGACTCGAAGCTCATAGGCAACACCCCAGGCGACGCTACATCATCGGGCGGCACCGACCTCCGCGAGCGTTTCCTCGTAAAGCAAATCCAGTTCGCCCCATTGCAGCAGCTCATGCTCCGTCCATTGGAGGTGATCTCACGCTTCAACGAATGGGATTCTCACTTAGTGTGGCAGATTGACCGAGAAGTGCTCACCACACTGGATAACTCTAAAACGGGGGTGACGATGCAGGAATAGTAACGAACAAATAATATAGAGAATGATAGAACTGAATAAGATATATAATGAAGACTGCCTCGAAGGAATGAAACGGATTCCAGACGGGAGCGTGGATTGCATTGTGTGCGATTTGCCGTATGGTGTTCTCAACAAACAGAGTGAAGGAGGGGGATGGGATAGCATTATTCCGCTTGAGTCATTATGGAAAGAATATCTACGCATAGCCAAACCCAATGCAGCGATTATCCTTTTCTGTCAAGGCATGTTCACTGCACAGCTTATGATGTCGCAGCCGAAACTTTGGAAATATAATCTTATTTGGAGCAAAAACAGAGCAACGGGTTTTTTAAATGTCAACAAGATGCCTCTGCGCTCGCATGAGGATATTGCAGTATTCTATCGGAAGCAGCCTATCTACAACCCTCAGATGGTAAAATGTGCGCCACATCAACGAAACCATCGAAAGGGCGATGGTTCTCATAGTTTGAAGCGAGGTTGTTACGGCGACCATAAAGAAGTGCCTACTATCGTATCAGATGAAAAATTTCCAAAGAGCATTATCTGCTTCGATAAGGAACATTCAGCTGACACCTTCCACCCCACTCAAAAGCCCGTAGCTCTTATTCAGTACCTCATTCGCACCTACTCCAACGAGGGCGACACCATATTAGACAACTGTATGGGAAGCGGCACCACTGCAATTGCAGCCATCCGCGAGAAGCGCAACTTCATCGGCTTTGAACTCAACAAGGAGTATTACGACAAGGCTTGCAAGCGCATCAAGTTGGAGCAAGCGCAGCTCACGTTGTTCTGACAACTCAAAAATGGATAAATCCTAATCGGCTTGCCGACAATTCAAAATTCAAAACTCAAAATTCAAAATTCGCATAGCGTATGATTTTATCAACCACCAAGGAGCTTCGGCTCCACATCCCCAGCAACGCCATTGACGAGATAAGTTCTCTTCAAGGTACACTCGACAACAGCGAGAAGGATTTTCTTCGCGACAAGTTAGGCGACTCGCTCTACGACCAACTGTGCGAGTATTATCAGAGCATTTCGCCCGACGAGTTCTACCTCTCCGTCACCAACGGCGAGCATACTCACCAGCCTTGGCAGCAACTCCTGCTTATGGCACAGCGCATGGTGACATACGATGCCATGTCTCGTTTCGCCTACACGCAAGTCCTCTCTATCAACGGCACTGGCATCAACGTAGCGTCGAGCGAAGACTACGGCGCTGCATCCAAAGACCTCCTCGACAAGGGTGTGCAGGGCTATAAGCGCGAGGCAATGGTGTCGCTCAACCAGATGCTTATGATGCTCGAAGGTTGGGCTAAGAAGATGGCTACACCCGCACCCATCGCCAATGCCGACTCCACCGAGCCACCGACCGCCGACCAAAAAAACGAGCAGCATAAGGCCATTGAGGAGATAAGCCTATTGTGGCAGGAGAGTCAGTACTACTACCTTCACCACGACCTCCTCATTGCCACCTGTGCCGACCTTCAGCACTATCTCGACATCTACGAAAGCCGTGAGAAATTCATCCGTCTTCTGCCCGACCTTCACTTCATCCAGGACGAATACATCAGCGAGGCTATTGGCGAAGACACGGTGCAACGTCTGCTCCACACCGACGCCCCTGCCGATAAGCCACTCCTTCGCAAGGTACGTCGTCTGATGGTGGCCCACCTCGAAGAGCGCACAACAATTCTCACTATTGACAAGGAACGCCGAGCCGCTGCCCACAACGAGGCCATCGCCTTACGCTCGTCGGTGCTCCGGCTCATGGAAATGCGCAAGGCTGCGGATGCTGCCAACACCACCCCAGACAAGCCCTCAACCAACACCACCGATTCAACAAGCAAAGGCTACGAGAACAACCAGCCAGACAGCAAAATATTCGTGTCGCCACTGCTGTATTAGAAAATAGCCTCAGACGGTGCTGCTCGGCAGAACAACGAATTAACGAATTAGGAAGTCAACTACGAATTACGCTAATTACACGAAAAAAATGTTCGTGAAATTCGTAGTTTAAAATAAAATACAATTCGCCGTAACCAACAATTCGTTAATTCGATAAATTCGTTGTTACCGCGTCTGAGCGCAAAACAATTTAAATTAGTTATAATATGGAAGAAATAATCCGCATCCTAACCCCTGCCCTCTCCGCTCGCATCCTCACCACCGACCAGCGTGAAGCCTTCGAGCGTGGTCTTACTCTTCTTGAGCAGAACCCACGGGCAATGTCGTTCGTAAAGGAGAGCCGCCGTTTCCGCGACTATCATCGCCGTGTGCGTCAGCTCCTCACCTATCTGCAAACCATGCAGACCTCTTGCACGGAGATAAAGCGTCACGTCGGTCGCCCCACCAAGGAGGAACAGGCCCTCTATGCCGAGCAGCAGAAAGAGAAGGCTCTTGAGGAAGCGCGTCGCTCGCTCTTCCCCGACCTAAAGCCCGACCTCACCTTGCAGCCTCTCACCTACGGGGGCATCGTAGCCAACCCCAACGGCGAGACCATTGCGTCCACCATGCCCAACCTCATGCAGCTCCGACCGTTCTTCTCCGAACGTCTTCAAGAGCAAGTCAACACCGTGCGCTCCCTACGCAACGAGATGGCAGCAAAGGCAGAGCAAGCCAAGGTCATGGCCGAAGCCAATGAGAAGGCTGGCAGACCTATCTACACCGAAGAAGAGATTGCCCTTCTCGCCACCCGTGCCGTAAAGATAGAAAGCGACATCCTCCCTCGAATCTACATTAACGTAGACCGCGAAATTGGCGAGGCATACCTTCGCCTATCCCCACGCACCGGCGATCCCGAATACATCGCCCGAATAGAGAAGGCGTGCAACGTTCCACCGCAGAACCTACGCGCCCAGTTCCGTCCTTTTTATGACAAGGCACTCGCCCGTGACCCTCTCTTCGCCCAGTCGGTAGCCGACAAGATAGCCAACGACCGCCCCGAGGTGAAAGCCGCCCGCGACGCAGCAGCCAAGCACAAAGCCGAAGCCGACGCTATCATCAAGTACATCATGCGCAAGGACAAGCCATCGACCAAAACCCGCGTAAGGGGCCTTACCGACCGCATAGAAAAACTCCGCAAGAACTACGCCGACATCGTGACCGAAGACGAACTGAAGGGCTACGAGGCAATCCTCCTTAAAGTTAAGGAAGAAGTGGAGAGTGAAGAACGAAGAGTGAAGAACGAAGAATCCAATAGAAAAACGATAACGCGATGAAAGACCCTTTTGAAACGTTAAAAGCTCTCTGTACAGAAGCCTGTCATGAGCGCAAGGCTTGCACCGAAGGCTATCGTGCCATGCTCGCCGCCGAAAACATCAGTCAGCTCATGGCTGTGTGGCGAGCCAACTGGGAGGATGTTGTTGAAAGCAAATATGCCGACATTATTAATGAAAAGCTGCCGTCCTTATATCCTTCGTTAAAAAAAGAGATGAACGCTGCCGGCATCTATGTGAACGAATGTCCCAAGGTGACTCATGAGAACATTCTTGTTATCGTGACCGACTGCGATGATGTTGTTGAGATTCATGACCACGCCCGGTGTTATGTCTTGGGCGCAGCTAACGTCTGGGCGTGGGGTCACAGTCAGGTCTATAGCGAAAAGAGCGACGATGCCCGCATCATTTTGAGACAACACGCTTACGGACATATCGGCAAGGGTCACGTTATAGCCTACGACTTTTCCCGTCTTTGGTTTTCGGCAACAAAGGCATGGCTCCATGACGGCACGTCCTGTGAGGCACATGGGGGCGAGGTACACGCCGAGGGCTATCGCACAATATCGGCCTTCGGCGACACAAAGGTGTTCAGCAAGACCGACCGTAACATTACGCTATATGGCAACGCCCACATCGTGGTGTGACGCGCATGAAGACAGCAACACGAAACAATACATATAAAAACAGAAACAATGAACAGTAAACTGACTATACTTGCTAAGAACACTCCCCTTACCGTCAGCGAAGACTGCTCGGTTCAGCTCGAACTGAGCAATCCGCTATTCAACGACGTGGAGATGTTTTCCTATCCCGTGGCGTTGCCTGTAGATGGCAACAGGCACGTTTTGAAAAACATTGATGATGTCAACTCGGCCGTGCGCCCTATGAGCTACGAGCACATGCCCATACAGATTCTTGCCGACGGTGTGCCTCTCGCGTTCGGTCCTGCTGTCATTCAGGAAGACGAACGTGTAGATGACACCCTGTCCCTGAGCGTCGATGCAAGCGTGCAGTCGTTTGCTGATCTTATAAGTAACCTGAAATGTAACGAGGTCCCCATTCCCGCAAAATATCATGACAGCCTACTTATAGGCGAGAAGATTGACGAGGTAAACGTGAACGTGAGCTACACCACCGACGTGGTGGTGCAATATGAAGGCAAGAAGGGCAACAAGAAGATTGGTTCGGTGGGCAGCTACAGAACGTCGGGCACGTTCTCCCCCCAGGCCCTCGGTTTCTCTTTCCCCGGAAAGTGTCATGAAACCCCGTCGTTTCTGGCTTACAAGAAAGAGGATCGCGTCTACACTGATGGCACGAAAGTGACCATGCCGGAGGTGGAGCAGTCGTATATCAACGTCAGCGATCCCTATCCCGTAAAACCGTTCTGCAATGCCCGCGTGTGCTACGGCCACCACGACATCAATGACGACGGCACCACATCCGACTCGCTCGTTGAATATCTCAAGGAGGATGACGGCAAGGAGATGTTTGAAGATTGCGGTCCTATCTGGGCACTCGATGCCGACCGTCCCCAGTCGGGCATCTGTTTCTATGTGCTGTTCTTTCTTGACTGTCTTTTCGATCATCTCGGCGTGACGTTTGACAACTCGGCTCTCACGGCTGTCGGCGACTTCAAACGCCTCTGCTTCTTCACGACAAAGTGTGCCTACGACACCAAGCCGCTACATTATGGCGACACCTATAAGGAGAACGATCCCGAGGTGTTGGCAGGCAAGAAGAAGGCGGGAGACATAAAGTATGGCTGTTTCCGCAAAACCTGCTCATCGGGCAAGGATGCGCAGGAAAATCTGTTTAACAGCGTGAACGACTGGCTCGACTCGCGCGGTTGTGGCGGCAAGCTAAAACTGGAAAACCCGAAAGACAAGACCTTGCAGCAGATTGTCTACTATCCTGTCATGTTCCGCTTTGTCGATGACATTGACAACCGCTTTCCCGACAAGGTGTTCAAGAAAGCCGAGATCGTAAAAATGAAGGAGGACAGCAAGAAAACTGCCATCGTGGGACAGGACGGCGTGGCGAGCATTACATCGAAGAGCTACATAACGGCAGCCGAGATGAACGCGAGCGTGGTCAACATGTATGCCAACGAGAGAAATTTCCCTGACGAGGACGTGCAGTCGGTCATCGACTCACTGGAGCAGCAGTTTGGTATAAAGTTTTATTACGACTATGAGCGCAAGCACGTCACGGCTTATCTCATACGCGATGTTTTCCGCAAGCAGAACGATAAGCCACGGCCTTTCAACGCCGAAATTCTGTCAATGGTGCCGATCACGGAGAAGATCACGGGTGTGCGCGTGGGCTATTCGGCCGAGAGCGAGAGCAAGGAACAGAAGAAGAATATAACGGACAACATCAAGGACTATGCGACCGATTACGACTATATTGAATACCCGAAGGACCGTACGGTAACGTCGCTCACCTACAAGGAGATCATTCATACGGTCTACAACGGACAGATGAATGTGTTCGTGGACTTGCAGACAGGCAACAGTTATCGCGTGAAGATAGACTCTCAGTTTACCAACACCAACGACATGCGCCCGCGGTTGTTTCGCGTAGCTGCATACAAGGGTGTTGAGTTTGGCGACTGCTCTGATGTCAACGAAGACTATGTGCAGGAGTATAAATCCGACTTTGTGCCCGTGCCTCTTGTAGACATCAACTACCGTAAAGCTCTCTCGGCGAGCTTCGACCGCTTCTTCTATACCGACGGGGATGTGCAGCCGTCTGAGGGTAGCAACATTGACGGCTATATGGCCACCGAGGTGAACAGCAATAAAGCCGAGTGTGTAATGGTGCCGTTCATAGATACCGACATGGAACATGAGTTTGTGGAGCAGTATATCAAGAACCCGCTCTCCTCTACCGTTGCCGACTTCTACGTCACCGAGGTGCTGTCGCTGCGTGAGAGTTATGACCCCTCGAAGACCGATGACGGAAACTCGCCCTTGCAGTCGTATGATTGGGGTCTTACTGTCGCCATCATGCGTGGAGGTGGAGACGGATCAAGCCGTGAGACCTACGATTACGATTATGACGGCTTCGGCAACTCGAAATGGCGCACAACGGTGGGCAACTACGCTGTTACGTCCGACTCAATTGACAACTACGGCAATTCTTACGCCTATAACAGCGTTGATACCGAAGAGCATTTCTCTCTCACTCCACGCGCATGGGTGCAGCCCGATTGGGCGGCCAGTCCGCTTGTGGTCAGCACACCTTCGGTCAAGAACCGCGGATGGATAGACACGTTCCTGGTTGATAACGTCTATTTCCTGCTTAACCGCAAGAAATTTTATGTGCGCTGCCTCGCTACGGTTGCGCAGATAGCCGACATTCCCAACCACTGGAAAGAGTGGTGGAACATCGGAGGGCGCAAGTGTCTTGTCAACAAGGTCAACACCACGATAACCGGTACCGACGGCATGGGCGAGGTGGAAATGGAGGTCTATGCGTTCTGATCGTCGTATCTCCTTATATATATTATATGCAAGCAGCAATGATCACCAACAAAACAACAAGATAAATTATGGCAACATCAATATCTCTCGCTTCCGGATCTATCCTTAACGGCAACCCTATTGTGTTTAACGTGCAGCCGCGGCGCATCTACGGCACGCCGCCGTCGTTTCATCGCGTCATCCTTGATGTAGTGTGTGGCATGAGTGGCGGCGATATGGAGACTATATCCCTGTCGAAGCCCGTTCTTGCCGAGAACGGAGCTTCGGTACAGATAGACGTGTCGTCGGCTCTTCGCTCGTTTCATGATGCCTATACCTATACGGCAAACCCGACGGCGAGCTACCCTTTGGTTAAGTTTAACGTCAAGGCCCATGACGAGTATATGTATGACGGAGAACTGAAAACAACGGATGTGTTGTGGTACCCAGCTGAAGATCAGTACATGAACACTCTGTTTGGCTCCTTTTCCGACCGCGAACGCTTGACTGCATCGGGCACCACCTTGCCTGTTACCCGATTGTCACGAAAGCCCCAGTCGCTACCTCAGTTGGTGTGTGTAGGCGACCGTTTTGTCTATTCGGCTTCTTACGCCGAGGGACAACTCCTTCCTAAAAGTGCCGACCTTGTTGCACCCACCCCCTCCTATGTTGACATTACCAAGGAAGGCTTGCAGACCGTCGGCGACCAACAGCTCTATGCCCTTCCCGCCACCGAAGCACAGAACCGCGCAACATTCCGTTTCGTCAACTCTTTCGGTGTGGTGGAGAGCATCAGTGTCCCCCAGGTGAGCGGCAAGACCTTCACTCACAAGGCAACCGATTATATTAAGACCATGCCGGAGACCTTCAACGTGTTCTCCCGCGCAACGGTAAGAAAGATCTCTGACAAGGAGGTATGGCGCTTTTCCACCGATCCTTTAAATGAGGAATGGCTTTCGTGGTATCTTCACGAGTTTTTAATGTCTAACCATGTGTGGCTGCTGTGTGGCTCTCTCTTTGTGCCGTGCCGTCTGAGCATTGACGACGAATATGAAATGAAAAACGACACGCAGGGAAAATATTATGCTGTCGAGTTCACGGTCAAGATGGACATTGACGGCAGTCCTCTATATTGATTTATTATTTATTAGTTATTATTTATTATTTGTTATTTGTTTGCAACCTCGGGCACGCTGCTGTCCCGAGGTTGCTTTTGTTTTCCGACGTATCGTTGTCCTAACCAGTCCTGACGTTTTTTTTATCTTTGTAATAGAAATAAAAAAATCAACCATTACAGAAAACTATAATAACACAGGACATGGCACAAGACAACAACGAAAGCCCGACTTACACGATGACGCAGGCGAGAACCCAGGACTACTGGATCTCTCCGTCGGCTTTATATATAGAGCTGAACGCCCTCGGCATACCTAATTTCATTCAGGCTTCTTGTGCAACAGGAGCTCAGGTTCTCGTGTATATAAAAGGCATCGTTTCTTATGACAACGGCCATAACTACCGACGCTGGCCCCTGCGGGCTGTGCCTACAATGTTTAATACGAACAGCGAGAAATATGTCTATGTGGCCATTCCGCGCAATTTGGACTCCAACGACTCTGCTCTTGTCGTATTCCCTTCTGAGCTTATTGACCTCTATGGCAAGAACGCCGATGGAGGACAGATTGGCTCTGAAGACAAATACTATATTTACCTACAGGCCAAAATCACATCATCGGGCGACAACGGAACAACGGCTCGCGAATGGGACGGCGGCAAGACGGTGGCCACTGGCTACCTTGCTTCAGACGAGGCAATATCGGCAGGACTGGTTGACACGGTGTGGTATCAGTATAGCACCGTTGATCAGACCGTGACGTTCCTCAAGGACCTTACGATGAAGATCGGCACTAAATTCAGACAGATCTTCGTCAAAGCTCTTACCGTCGTGTCGGGAGGTAGCATAACGTTCGAGAATCAGGGTAGCGTCGTTGGTGTTGCCAACAGCGCAACGCCTGTAACGGCGGAAGACCATATTGCAACGCCTAAGTATGTTGACGACAATGCACTGTCTAAGACCCACGACGACAGCACGCCTCACGCTCTGATGGTAGGGTCTCTCACGTCTGACGGCAAGATGACTGTGCGAGGCGACACACAGCTGCAAGGCGACACATTCTTCGGTACGGGGAGCGACAAGACGAACACGCCCCATGTTGACGGAGGGAGCGGCGATGCCCTGCTCGGTGACGTGGTGCTGACGGCGTTGCAGAGCAAGGACTTTGATGCGCTGCTTCAGCGCGGCTTCGGCTTTACGAAGGGCGTGAACGGCAAGTTTACGCTCAGCGTGACCGACCTGCTTGTGTGGGGCAAGGCTGTCTTCAACGAACTGGAGATAAGGAAGCTGTCGAGCATCGGCGGCAACGTCTATCTTAGCGGCGCGTCGAGCAAGATAGCGCATGTGGAGGAGGTATATGAGGAAGGAACGCTCACAGGATGGCGGTGTTATATCCTTGCAGACGACGGCACGACTGCGACGCAGAACAGCTGGAAACGGTATGACCAAGCGCGGTGCCAGACTTTCAACATCTCGGCGGGCAGCCATGAGGGCGTGGGCAACCGCAGCTATTGGCGACTTGTCACGAGCTTTAGTGTCAGAAACAAGTCGATAACGGATGCTGACGGCAACGACCTGTACAACGGGAAAAAGTTTGCGTGGGTGGTGCTCTCGGCTACCGACTGTGAGGATAAACAGACGAACGATATACCTCAAGCTGGCGATGTGATTGTGCTTGACGGTCACAGGCAGTTTGCCGAGGATGATTCAAGGGCTGTGTATAACGACGCTTCGAGAACAAACGTAATGATGCTTCAGACGACGGGCAGCGAGGGCAGTGTACCTAACATTATCTCGCTGCACGGCATTGTTGACTACAAGCACAGTGCTGCGAACAACAAGTACAGCAACACGGTGTTTATTCTCTCTCCCGAAGAGGTGGTGTTCCTGAGCGCGAGGTTCAAATGGATCAGCGCGAGCGGCCAGCCGATAACGCTTGTGAACTTCCGCGGGGCGTGGAAGCAGGGTGAGACCTACTTCTATTATGACCAGGTGAGCCACAACAACGCTATATGGACTTGCATCGTCGCGGAAGACAGTAGTACGACTGAGGAGCCTACGGACGAGAGCGAGGTGTGGCGAAAGGAGTTGTCGGGTGGTGCTCCCGGTGCAGACGGTCTTGCCTATGTCTTGCAGGTGACGAGCGACAAGGGCACGGTTTTGGTGAACGGCATGGGATCGCTTCTGCTTACAGGCACGCTCTACAGGAACGGTGAGGACGTGACCTCAACCATTGCGGAAGGTAACTGGTCATGGTACAGGGTGTCGGCAGACACGGCAGACGATGCCGTGTGGAACCGCTTGCATGAGGGTGTGGGCAACACCTGCAAGATTACGAGAGACGATGTGGCGCGCGTGGCACAGTTTGGCTGTAGGGCCTATGTGCAGGACGCATCGTCGAAGGCGAAGGTCATAACCGTTGACTCGCTGGATCAATAGTAGTTTGAAAAGAGATAACGACATAATAATAACAAATTTAAAAAAAGAAAAACATGGCAAAAGTTTTAGCAAATGGTCAGATAACCATCGTAGACCTTAATGACGGCAAGGCCGTACAGTGTTTCACACAGTCTTCGCTCGGCGACACACAGATTTTCACCCCCGACACCAACACCTACACCCCCAACTATTCGGCAAGCACGCCAAACGTGATAACGGCAAAGGTGTATGTTACGGGTAGCAGCGATGACCAGGCCCCCACCTCGGCATGTACAGGCTGGCAGTGGAAGATAGACGGTGTGGCTGCGACACCTGTGAGCGGCAAGAGCTATCAGCTCAACATCGTGTCTAACCTCGCCGCGAATGCGCCCAACAAGCAGATAGAGTGGTCATGTACCTACACCGACCCGCAGACCAAGGCCACCACAAAGTGTATTGGCTACAAGACCATAAGCTTGGCGAAGAGCGGCGGCGCGTTGCAGATGGTACAGATAGAGACCCCCGACGGCAACACCTTCGACTCGTCTAACGCGGGCAAGACGCTCAGAGCTGTGGCAAAGTTCTTCCGTGGCAACGTGCAGGACACCGTGGTGACAAGCATGAAATGGGCAAAGCTGGACATAAGTAAGGGCACATGGAACGAAATATCGACTGGCGTGAGCACAAGCGGCGGCACAAGTACGTTGAACGTTGTGGCAGACGATGTGCTTAACTTTCAGACCTTCAAGTGTACCGTTACCGACGGCAACGACACAGCCTATCAGATTGTTACCTTCTTCGACGCTTCTGACCCTTATGTGGTAGAGGTATTCTCGCTCACAGGCGACAAGATCGTGAACGGCGCACAAAACACAGAGCTGTATGCCCGTGTGTGGCGCGACGGTAACGTTGTGGAGGACGGCGCGACGGTGAAGGCAGACACATCGCACACAACAAAATATACATACACATGGACGAAATATAACGCCAACGGCGTGGCGACAAACTGGAACGGCACAAGCAGTCCTGTAAACGCGAGCAAACTGCCTTATGTGACGGTGAGCAGCGCAGACGTGTCGGTGAGAGGAACGTTCACCTGTGAGGTGAGCACGAAATAGAAACACTAAAGACGGGAAAGAGATGGTAATAGGCAAAGGATATATCACCATCGCCGTCATTCACGACGGCGTGGACGGTGTGGACGGAGCGAACGGCTACACCGTTACAGCCACGCCGTCGGTCATTACGCTCAGCATAAACAAGCTGTCGGACACGGCGTTTGCTGCCGACACGACTAAGAACAACACGTCTACCGTGAAGGTGCTGAAAGGTAATCTTGATATTACTGCGAGGTGCAGGATAACGGTTGCGAGCTCAGAGAACTGTACGGCAACAGGGCCGACAGTGGGTGGCTCGGGTCTGGTTAAGGTAACGCGCATGTCTACCTATACGGCAGATGGCGTGACCTATCCCTTCACGACAGGCTCTGTGACAGTGACAATAAACATTGGAAGCACGACGCTTAGCCACACCATTGCCGTAAACGTTGACATGAGCAAGGTGTGGGGCGGTGTCGAGACCTTGGTGAATGGTCTGAAGAGCGAGTTTGGCGAGTTTCAGCAGGACTTGCAGAGCGAGAATCCCAACGTGCTGACGAAATACACCTCCAAGATCGAGCAGACGACAAAGAGCATTTCTGCAAAGGTGGCGCAGGAGACGGTGGGCAGGCTGAACCTGTTGCCGGGTACGGCGTTTAACGTAGCAGCAGACGTGACACAGCAGCGACCCGATACGTTCCCTTGCACCATACTGCCTTTAGGTGGACTTGAAGGCACAGGAGCGATGGTTGTAAATCAGACAGGGTCTACAACGACAACATGGAGCGGTCTTATGTGGAAAGGGGTGGCTCTGAAGCCAAAAACCTACTATACGGCGAGCGTGTGGGCGAGAGCCGACGGCGGTCTGGACGATAATATGTATCTCAGCATGCGACAAGAAGGTGCGAACGACGCTCTTTGCTATATTGCTCTTGCGTTGCCCAACGAGACGCATGAATGGAAACTGTATAAGACTACCTTCAAGACAGGCGAAACGGCAGCGAGCTGTAACAACGTGAGAGTGGAACTTGCCATAAGAAAGAACGGCACGGGCCGCTGCTGCAAGCTGATGCTTGACGAGAGCGCAACCTATAATGGCTGGACCGCTGCCTCTTATGCTGATGTGTCGTCGCGTGCGCTGGAGGCCACGGGTATAGACATCAAGCACAAGACGATCGACATGACGGCTGACAAGTTTACGCTCAGAAACAACCATGGCGAGAAGAGTTTCGGCGTGGACGAGGACGGCAACCTTGAAGCGCGGTCACTGAAAAGCGTGTCGAAGGACGGGCTGTTGACGGCGGTGATAAAAGACGGCGCGTTCACGGCCTTAAGCGGACTAAGCGGTGCTACGGCGTTTTTTGGTCTTATAGACGGTTTGCCCTACCTACAGTTCACGAACGCGGCGGGCGTGGTGTGTTACGCCATCGGCCCGAGCGGCGGACAGACGACGGGCAGCGTGGGTGTGCAGATGGTGGCATGTAACGTGGGATACAGCGTCTCAACGGCGAGTCTTGGGGGCAGGCCAAGCTACATAATTAGCTACAGCGGTTCTGTAACTCTTCAGAATTTTGGGTCTGAGAGCGCGAAGATATACCAGAGCAAGTTGCAGCTCGTTATCGACGGCTTCACGCAGACGCTCACAGCGAGCTTCAAGGACAGCAGCTTCCCCATGACAGAGGTGGGTCAAGGCAAGGTCATGACGCTCATGCCCGGTAAGCTGATGCAGGCCGAGTTTGAGATAAACGCTATTGGCGAAACCATGCCTACGACAGGCAGCGACGGGTCGGTGATTGCGAAGCCGAGCGGCGCGAGGGGCTGTCAGCTGAAGCTCAACGGCGAGGTCATTGGCAAGGGAGCGGTTTCTTAATTTATTATTTATTAGTTATTAGTTATTATTTTTTGTTTTGAATTTTAAAAGACAGACGATATGAAGAAGATTGTTAGAGGCAACGACTTTACGTTGCGTGTGCCTGTCATGAAGATTGTTGACGGCGAGAAGGTGGCGTTCCCGCTGCCGGGCTGCACGGATATAAAGGTGAACATCGTGAACCAATACAGGCGTGTGGCTCTCGGCTACACCATCGATGTGAGCGAGGACAATGTGCTGCTTGCGCGTGTTGAGGGCGACAAGGTGGCTGTGGGAACCTACGCCTTAGAGGTGAAGGGAAAGATTTTTGGCAACGATTGGAGATCTAACGAGTATGAGCAATTTCAGATTGTTGACAACAACGCTTCCGGTGACACGGTGTTCGAGCCGCAGGAGGGCGAGGACAGCGTGGAGATGGACACAGCCCTTGTGGTGCTTGCTCCTTCGGTGGAGTTGGGCAACCTGATAAAGGATGCTGAAGAGACAATTGCCGACACCAAGGAGGCCTTGAAGGGTGTGGAGACCAAGATGGGCGCCATCGAGCAGCGTGCCGACACAGCCATCGGCGCAGCCACGACAGTTGCCGAGAGAGCCAACACAGCGGCAGAGAGGGTAGAGCAGACAAACGCTGCCGTGGAGAACGCAGAGAAGGCACGAATGGAAGCAGAAAAGGATAGAAAGAGAGCAGAAATTCTAAGAGTGCAAGCCGAGAAAGAGCGTGTGGCAGCAGAGAAGAAAAGGGCGAGTGATACAAACGAAGCTATCCAAGCAGCAAAGGATGCAACAGCAGGAGCAGAAAAAGTCAATGCCGAGCTGAACGGCAACGTACTGACCGTTATCAACCGACAGGGAATAGCAAAGAGCGTAAACCTGACCGATGCGGACGAACATGTGACGGTGAACGTGACCACAACCTTAGCGTCTGTAAGCGTGGAAGGTATCATTCTGAACGTCTATATCAACAACGGAGCGGATCCGCAACAATATACGACCGACAGCCACGGACAGGCAACATTCACAGTAACGAAAGGTTCTACCTATAAGGTTGTGTTTCCCTACATAAAGGGATGCGCAATTCTGAACCCTGTACAACATGTCGCCGCCGTGGGCAACCGCATTATTGATGCTATGTATACTGAAGAGACGATAAAGTTTGAGCATGTCACGGTGAGGATGCAGAAAGCCAACAAAGATGATGTTTTGCAGCCCTGGGAAGGAGCGCCTGTACATGTGACAATAGACAGCAAGAAAACAGATTATATCACAGATGCGCAGGGCGTGGCGAGTTTTGACGTGAAGATAGGCACGTCCTATACCGTTGCTGTAGATAAGGTAGACGGAATGTATGAGCAGTATGACAACTATAGCAGAACGCGCAAGGCTATGGCTGATTCTTATCGTTTCAACTATGCCTATCACTATTACGAGAGCGGCGTGTGGCTCATTGATGACGAGGGTAAGAAATGGACGTGGGACGCATGGGAGGCGAGCGGAAAAGACAAGACCCATCTTGTTTTTGTGTGTATAAAGACCCTTGACACACAGCGCTACGGCGGTGACATCTATATCAGCATTGACCTTCTTGCCAACTTCGCACAGATTCCAAACAAGCAGTGGGCAAACCAAAAAGTCCAGTTCAAAAACGTACCACTGAACGGTACGAACAACAGCGATACGCAGTATTACAAGTTTGCCTATAACGGCCTTGTTGCGACAATAACAATTATCGCCGAGGGCGACGAGCGGGGCATCGAAACACCGTTCTGCGACTACTGTCACTCAAAGACCGTTGACTGCGCCGGTGAGGTATGGCAGGGCTATGGACCGACACTTGAACAATGGAAGCTGACATGGGCAAACATAGATTATGTCGTTGATGCCGTTAACCTCAAGTTCCCTGAGCTCGGCGTGAGTGTCAATAATTATAAAGGTAATAAGTGGACCGTAACGCAGGGTAGCGCGACGGGCAGCTATTGCTTCGGTACAGCGATGGGCAACTACAGCGAGGCCATTGCGTATCTGGCGATTCCCTTCTTCGCTTGCCCCTCTCCCTCTTTATCTCTTTCTATCTCAAGTGAGGAAGGTGCAAACGAGGAAGGCGCAAGCGTTAACACCGAACGCGTGGCGTGAGGTGTGTGCGTGAGTGGTTGTTATAAAAGGATTATAAACAAAAGGTATATTCGAAGACATGCTCTCAGATGAACTGCAAATATATAAAGACACCTTCAAGCTCTGTAAGATATTGATGAGCTACAGCAAGAACGTCAGTAGGCTTGTGCGCTACGGCGAATACAGTGTGGCGATAAGCAAGGCTTGCACAGCTCTCGATCTTATAAGAAGGATAAATGAGAGTTTTGAACAAAGGGAGGTGTACTTACATGATTACATCCTTCTCGTGTCGGAAGTCAAGTCAAGAATCACGCTCTTTGCCGAGGCAGAATTTCTTTCTGTCAAGGCGGCTACGAACCTCGATTATCAGGTAAACAAGATAGCAAAAGAAGCGACGGGCTGGCTAAAGGCCGAGAAGGCTCGCAAGGCGAGAACCGTGAAGCCATGAGCAACACGGGAGAGCAGCCACTTGTGTGGCAAGGGGTGTCCGCTTTCAGCCGTCTGACGACGGAGAAGCAAAGAACAAGACAGCGATACCGAGAACGCAGAATAACGCGACGAACAGCTATTACTTCGGTACAGCGATGGACAACAACAACAAGACCAATGCGTATCTGGCGATTCCCTTCTTCGCATACACCAAGCAGGCTATTGCAAATTCATTGAGAGCATGTACGAATATATCACTATTGGCGACGTTTACGGAGGTTATAGGGACTGCAAGCGTTTTAAGGCAGACACGGTTGGCTGTGTGGAATATATGCAGAACTATCTTGCCAACAACTTGCAGCTCTATCGCGACCTGAACAGCATGGCTTACGAGATAGGTCAAAGCAAGACTTTCTGCGTTACACGTCCTAAGCTACGGGAGGTGTTCTGTGCGCAGTTTCGCGACCGCATAGTGCACCATATACTTGCCATCAAATTTATAGACATCTTTGAAGCTGAGATGCCTGATTGTGCCTATGCTTGCAGAAAAGGCAAAGGCACGCTGTACGGCATTGAACATGTGAAGCAGCAGATAGCAGAGGTAAGCAGTGGCTACACCGTGGAGACATGGATCCTGAGATGCGACCTCCAAGGCTTCTTTATGAGCATTGACCGGCGGATGGCTTACAGGATAGTGGAGGGTGTTATAAGACGTAGATATGACGGCGACGACATTGAATGGTGGCTCTGGCTGTGGCGCAAGGTGATTCTTCACGACCCAACAAAGAACTGCGTGAAGACAGGCGACACGAGACTATGGGACGGACTGCCTACAAACAAGTCGTTGTTTACATGCGGCGAAGGCAAGGGTTTTCCGATCGGCAATCTGCCGAGTCAGATAATTGCCAATCTTATAATGTCACGCTTCGACAAGTGGATCATCGGACGCTTGGGCGACGAATGTGGTTACGGACGTTATGTTGACGATTTTGTCGCGGTAAGCAGAAACAAAAAGCAGCTGCTTGATGTGTTGCACGACGCGCGAGAATGGCTCGACTGCAAATTGGGTCTTACGTTGCACCCTCAAAAGGTGTATCTGCAAGAAGCCCGTAAGGGTGTCGTGTTTACAGGAGCAGCCATCATGCCCGGAAGGATATATTGTGGCAAGACCACCGTGGAGCATCTCTTTGATAGGATTGAAGAGTGGAACAACATGACAGACGTAAGCCGGGAACAGACAGAAGTCTTTGTCAGAAGCATCAACTCGCTGTTCGGGCATCTGAAACATTATAACAGCTACGCCATAAGATGGATGGCATGGAAGAAGATAAAGCACAAAGAGAGTGTGTATTGCGTAAATATGAACAAATTAAAAATAAGGAGAATCGATGAGAAAAATGAATTTTGTAAAAACATTTGTGCCGAAAGGCCAGTACAAGGAAAAAGAAGAGAGAGAAGGGGTGTGCATCGTGCATCTTGACGGTGTGCTCAACGAGGAGATGGACGCATACGAGTGTGTCGAGTGTTCAATGCCTGTCAGCGAGTATTCGCAGACAGCAGTCAACGAGGCTTATGCTGCATGGAAGACAGCAACGGCAAACAGGAGACTCGCCAGAGCGAAGCGTGAGGTTCTGAAGCAGATCGAGGCATACGACACCTCGTCTGCTGTAAACGGCTTTGTCCTTAACGGACAGAGTGTGTGGTTGGAAAAGGCGACCCGTGTGGGATTGATGAACTCTACTACTATTGCCAAGGCTATGGGACAGGACACTACGACGCTGTGGTTAGGGGATAACAGGCTGGTTGTGGACTGTGACAAGGCCATTCAGCTGCTCTCGGCTTTGGAGATGTATGCGTTGGAATGTTTCAACGTTACGGCGGCTCACAAGAAGGCTGTGGGCGAGCTGACGAGCGTTGAGGAGGTGCTGAGCTATGACTACACCAAGGGCTATCCTGCGAAGCTGACGATGACGGTTTAGGCCGATTTTGTGTCAACAGGGCTTAAAATCGTGACGATAACTCTTAAAATTGTGTTAACAACTTTAAAAATCTGACGGTTATGAATAAAACTACGAAGAGGAACCTTTTAGGTATGTTGGTGTATATGACCATCGCTTTCGCGTTTGGCGGCGGTTTCGGCCTGTTGGCTCTTATCGTGCATGAGGATAACGACAGATGCCATTTCTATAATGGGGAGTGGAACGTCGGAGACCTTGTGCGCGGCTGCTTGGCTGTGGGCGTGGGCATGGGGCTGAGATATTGTGCCTTCGGTCTGCTGTGAGAGAAAACAGACGGCACGGCCTTGTCGGGATGACAATTTGCACCCGACAGGGCTTTGCTGAGTGAAGAAAATTTTGTAAATTTGGAGAAAGGGAGGTAGCGGGAGTTAAAAAAGGAAGGTAACGCGCTTCGCGCGAGAAGGTAACGGACAAATGCTTTTTCGCTTGAGCTTTAAAACTATTGTCTGTTCACTTCATTCGTGAAGCGAATTAACTTCCCCTTAACTTCCAATAACTTCCCAATATAAAGAATATAAAAAAAAGAGATATATGATGATAGTATTAAGTATTTGGGCCTTCCTGCTGTTGGGAGGTTTCCTGTTGCTCACGGCGCTGCGCTTCGGCGTGCCCGGCATGGTGAGCGGTGTGTATTATCAGCTTCAGCACACGACTGACAGCACGGTGCTGGGCGGAACGACGGAGCACAAGAGAGGATGGATCTTCTCGGTGGTGATGATCGTGTCTGCGTTCCTTATGATGGTGTGCATGCTCGATACGGAGAGGGGAACGCTGCCCTCGGCGTTTGCTGGCTGCTGCGGTATGATCATGGTGGGACTTGTGCCACGCTATCTTAGCGAGGAGCAGCATAACGCGCATGTGTTTGCGGCTTGGATGGCTGTAATGGGATGCTTAGGATGGTGCCTGTCGGTTTGCTGGCAGGTTACGGTCGTGGTGGCTCTTGTGTGGCTTGCTGCAATGGCATGGGCAGGAAGACGGGACGACGGACGGAACATTAAGGCGTGGTATTGGATTGAGGTGGCAGGGCTGGCTGATGTGTTCCTGACGTATTGGACCGTGATGCTGATTGATGTATAAACATAATTTAAAACGTTAATTTTCAAGCAAACAACATGAAAGCAAGCGAGAAACTTATAAACCATATCAAGCAGGCAGAGGACTATAGGGCCAAAGCCTACCGCTGCCCAGCAGGGCGCTACACTTGTGGCTACGGCCACACACGCGGCGTGACACGTCTGACCACATGTACGGAAGCAAGAGCAGAAGCATGGCTGCGAGATGATTTGCAGCCCGTTGAAAACTTTGTCAACGCCATCCATAACGTCAACACACAGGGCAAGTTCGATGCGATCGTCGATTTTGCCTTTAATCTCGGCCTCGGCAACTTGCGGTCAAGTACGCTGCTGAAGCTCATTCAAAGCGGTGCTCCTGACGAGAGGGTGTGTAAAGAGCTGAGAAAATGGGTCTATGCTGGCGGCAGGGTGCTGAGCGGACTTGTGACCCGGCGCGAATGGGAAGCTCAAAGGTGGATGGAACGTTGACGGTAAACAAAAAACCCGCCACCTTCACAGGTGACGGGCAACATTTTAATACTTTACTTTGGATTATGATCATGGTTGACCATGTTTTGTTTGCAAAGATACTAATATTTTGTTGTTCCTGCAAATATTTTCCCTCTCAACGGCGTTTTACATCCTGCCATGGGCTATTGTTCGTAGTTTAAAGCAAAAACTCAGTTAAAGGAAAATCCGCCAGGTCGTCAAATCCGATGTTAAAAACCTATCAGTTGAGTAAATAACTTTTACATCGAATTTTACTGATTATTATGAATGTTTTAATTTATCAGCATAGGGCCTACATCGCGTCCTGTGAATGAGATGTTGATATTACGGGCATAATCGCCGTTTTTTTCCGTCATTTCATCCACATGTAGCGTTATCTTGAACATCTTCTTGCCGTATTCGTCGCCTTTGTCAAGAGTTTTTATTTCCACCCATGCGCCTTTAACAGGCTGTTTGTTTTCCCATGTACTTAGTTCGTGCTTTTTGTATTCGGGATCCCATTGCTTTTCCCATCCCCACACGCTTCCGTCTACCTGTGACACCTCGTAACGGCCGTTATACATGCCGTTTGAAGGAGCGTTATTTACCGAAAAGCTGACAACGTAGTAGTCGGATTTGTAATAAGTCTTGTCCGACAAGGGGTTGCTCCAAAGAGAGAAAAAGCCTTTGCCGTAGTTGCTCTGATAAGACAACTGATGTACGGGCTTTTTCTTTAGGAGTGTCGAAAAAGCCGACTCTACCGGCACATATTCCGGTTCCTCATCGTCGCTGCTGCAACTGCCCATGCTTACACACGCCGCCATCATCGCCAACAGCATTGTCATTCTAAAGATTTTCTTCATAATTTTATATTTTAATACGTTAATACTTTCGTAGTTTTCGGAGGCTTACCTCGCCGTGATGAAGGCGTACAAGGCGCAGCACAAGATCGGCAACCCCTACAGCTTCATGCGCTCCCTCGTCACCGACGACCTCAAGGTCATGCTCGCTGGCAACGACCTCACGGGTGGCGTGAAGCCCGGCGGCTCCACCACTGAAGGTGGCGGCGGTCAGAAGCCTGGAGGTGAGATGGAGCCTTAAAGGCCGCTAAGCGCGAGAAGGCTTTAACATTTCCCACGGTAGGCACACGGCTTGCCGTGGGATTTTTATTCTTCGGGCAGGAGCATCACACCGACACGAACCTTTGCACCACAATGGGGACAGAAGGCGGTGGTGTTAATAGTAGGCTGTGCATCGCTCGAATCGCCTATTGGATAGAACAAATCAGTGATGTCGCAATCCAGTTTCTCGCAAAGGTCCTCCAAACGTTTTATTGTAGGGTTTCCTTTGATGTAATTCTGAATGATGTTCTGCGTCTTTAGGTCGAACTTCTGACAGAAAGACGTAATGGTGTAACCGCGTTCTTTTATGGCGCGACGAATGTCGATTTTCGTTCTCATGTTTATATTTGTATTGTTTTGGCTGCAAAGTTAATACATATATTTGTATTTTGCAAGTTTTTCAGAAAAACAATTATTATATACGTTTATTTCTGTTCAAAAGAGTATAGTTTTATCTATTTGCAGTGTTTCTTTTGTATTTTTTTGTAAAAAAGAGGTGTGTATAAACTATTTTATTGTATCTGAATTATTATTTTACCCCTATAAATAGTTAATAATCAATGGCTTAAGTGAAAAATCAACCTGTAAAAGCCATCCCAAGAGGAACACCTAAATAATTGATAATTAGAGCAATCGCATCCAGCAAACTTGCCCTGAAACTTCGATTCACAAGCGAGAGCGCCGCCGCACTGAGGAGCCTTGCGTGTACCCGCTTGGGTGGTCGGCTGCATATATGCCACCGCGCCCTCCCTGGATGATTCACACCACCACACCGAGGGCCACCACCGCGCCCTCCCTGGATGATCCACACCACC
>ERZ1034915.23-NODE-23-length-108467-cov-29.803749_pt1 | contig 108467 bp, 92 predicted proteins | sample MGYA00520592_ERZ1034915 | MGnify/ENA primary metagenome ERZ1034915 (study PRJEB33766, sample SAMN09781787) | gut metagenome | biome: gut microbiome | host: Homo sapiens | place: Madagascar | study: EMG produced TPA metagenomics assembly of the PRJNA485056 data... | reverse complement strand
CCAAGGCAGACCCGACCGTGGAGGAGCGCCTGAGCGCGCTCGAGAGCGAGAACGCAGCCCTCAAGGCGAGCGCCGCCCGCTCCGCGCTCGTCGACTCCGTTGCAAAGGCCACCGGACTCGACCGCTCCATCGTGGCCACGCTCAACGGCGAGGACGAGGACGCCCTCACCGAGCAGGCCAACGCCGTCGCCGCCATCACGAAGCCGGCGGGCGGCGCGCCGAAGGCGCCCGAGGCAGGCGGCAAGCCCAAGCCCGGCAAGCCCTCCAAGAAGGACATCCTCGGAATCGAGGACAAGAAGGAACGCATGGCGGCCATCGCCGCCAACATCGACCTCTTCAAGTAAGGGGAGAAAGGGGCCCCAATGCCCGATATCAAGACCCTCGCAGCCGCTCGCAACGTCGACCTCGTGAACACTTTCACCAAGTCGCTGGAGAAGCTCACTGCGATGCTGTCCACCTGCGCGCCCATCCACGCCGCCGTGGGCGAGACCCTGCACCAGAAGAAGATCACCGGCAAGCTCTCCGAGGCCGAGTACACCCCCGGCCAGGACATCCCGCTGTCCAGCTACGCCTACGAGGACGTCACGACCTTCGAGGTGACGCTCAAGCCCTACCGCAAGCAGACCACGCTCCAGGAGGTCAAGAAGCGCGGCTACGACGGCGCCGTCGACAAGACCGACGCGGCGATGATCTCCGACATGCAGCGCAACATCAAGAAGGACTTCGTCGCCGCGCTCGGCGCCAAGGGCACCACGGCAGCGACCGGCAAGAGTCTCGTGGCAACGGCCGCCAACGCCTGGGCCGCCCTGTCCAACCTCACCGAGGAGTATGGCTTCGGTAGCGGCGAGACCGTCTACTTCGCCAACCCGGTCGACTTCGCCAAGCAGATCGGCGAGTCCGAGGTCTTCAGCGCCTTCGGCATCTCCTACATCGAGAACTGGGCCGGCCTCGGCACGCTTGTGTCCACCGGCTCCGTCGCCGCGGGCACGATCTACGCCACCGTCAAGGACAACATCAAGGTCTACGTGGCGCCGACCGACGGCGACGACCTGTTCGGCTTCTACTCCGACGAGAGCGGCTACATCGCCGTGTCCCACTCGCCCGAGCTCAAGAGCCTGACCTACGACACCGTGGCATACGTCGGCCTGGTGTTCTTCGCCGAGTACATCGACTTCGTGGTCAAGGGCACCATCGCCCCGACCGCCTAGGCAACCCTAAGGAGCATCCATGATCGCTTTGGTCACCTACCCGTACCGTGACCGCGAGACCCTCGCGGTGCATCTCGTGGGGGAGGAGGTCGAGCTGACCGAGGCGCGTTTCGCGGAACTGTCCGCCCTCGGCCACGTCGACCTCCCGCCCGCCGAGCCCGAGGTTAGCGCGGAGCCCGTTGAGGACGATGGCGCCGAGGACGAGGACGTCGTGGACAACGAACCCGAGCAGCCCGTGCGCGAGAAGCCTTCACCCGAGATGACCGTGCAGCAGCTGCGCGATGCCATCGAGGCCGCCAACGGCTTCGCACCGCGCAAGGCGACCAAGGCGGAGCTCATCGCCATCCTGGAGACGCTCTAGTGGACGCCTTCGCGACCGTCGCCGACTATGTCGCGCGCTGCGGTGCCGTCGAGGACGAGGCCAGGGTCGCCGCGCTGCTCGAGGATGCCTCGGCGTACCTGCGCGGGGCATATCGGCGCCGTATGGGTGCCCATTACCTCGCCGGCTCGAACCCCACGTTCGATGAGAACGTGAAGTCCGTCTGCGTGGCCATGGTAGCCCGCGCGGTCAACGCGCCCGGTGCCATGGCCGGCATCACCCAGCAGTCGCAGACGACCGGGCCGTACTCGGCGAGCGTCACGTTCGCGAACCCCACGGGCGACCTCTACCTTGGGCGTTCCGACCTCAAGCGGCTCGGTCTGGCCGGGTGCCGCGTGCGCAGCATCCAGGCCGTGACCGCCGCTGACCGCTGGGAGGAGGCGTGATGCCGACGGCGGGGATACCGACCGAGACGGTCACGGTCATCTCCCGCAAGACGGTGTACGACGACCTCCACGAGCCGGTCTCTGAGGCGATCGACGAACGCGAGGTCGAGGCCGTCGTGGCGCCCGGCGCCACCGCAGACCTCGATGCCTCGCGGCCGGAGGGCGCCACCGTGGCATACACGGTGCACCTCCCGAGGGACATGGCCGGCATCCGCCTCAAGGGCTGCTCGGTCCGCGTGCGCGGCGAGGAGCTGCGCGTCGTGGGCGACCCGAGGCCCTATGCCCCCGAGGCGTGCCCGGGACGCTGGTGCTACCCGGTCGAGCTGGAGGCTGCCGATGGCTAGAGAGTACAGCTGGGGGAAGTTCAAATGGAGCCGCCTCGGGTACGCCGAGGCGATGGACGGCAACGCCGCGCTCCAGGGGATGCTCAGGGGCAAGGCCGAGGGCATCGCCGCCCGCGCGACGACTATGCTCGCGCCGGACGGCCACGACGTCCCCGCCTTCAGGGTTAGCAGCTGCCAGGGCACGCTCGCCAAGGGCTTTCGGGTCAGCGCGTGCTCGGACCATGCCAAGTACGCCCAGGCGAAACACAAGATACTGACGAGGGCGGCGCTCTCGTCCGGAGGTTGATCATGGATATAGAGGCCGATGTCGCGAGGTGCCTGTGCGAGCTTGCCGGCGCCGACGCGACGCTCGAGCCGGTCGCCGGGCACCCGGAGCCGTACGTCACCGTCGAGCAGGTCGGAGGGGGCGGAGGCTTCCTGGAGCCGGTCCGGCTCGATATCGACTGCTGGGGGACCGAGGGCAAGGGCGGCAGGAAGCCGGCGAAAGCCCTCGCCGAGAAGGTGAAGGCGGCCGTCCCGTCCCTTGAGGACGAGCTGCCCAACGTCTTCCACCCGGAGGTCACGAACCAATACAAGATGCCCGACCCTGACACGCGCAGGGCGAGGTACGTGGTGCAGGTCCAGCTCTGGGTCTGCGAGTAGTAGAAAGGAACGCGCGAATGGCCGAAGTCAGCAACGCGAACAACTCCAACAACGTCAGCGCCGGAAAGGGCGTGAAGGGCGGCTACATCTTCTCGGCCCCCGTCGGCACCACCCTGCCGGACAAGGTGATCAAGAGCAAGGACGAGCTCGATCCCGCATTCAAGTGCCTCGGCTTTATTTCCGAGGACGGCTACGTCGAGTCCGTCTCCGAGGACTCCAACGACACGGTCGACATGAACGGCGACCTCATGGACTCCAGCAACTCCAACCGAGTGGAGTCCGCGCAGCTCACGCTCGCCGAGATCAAGGCGGCAACGCTCAAGCGCCAGTACGGCGACGACAACGTCACCGACGAGGGCGGCCTGATCACCGTCAAGCACAATTCCGACTCCCACCCGACCTTCGCCTACGTGCTGCTCCTCCTCCTGAAGAACGGCCGCAAGTGGACCAAGGTCGTGCCGCGCGGCCAGTCCTCCGAGCTCGACGACCTCACCATCTCCAGCTCCGAGCTCTGCCAGCGCGCCCTGACGATGAAGTACCTCACCGACGAGGACGGCAACACCTGCTACGACTACATCGAGTCGACCGAGACGGCGGCGGCCTAATGGCGGCCAAGCGCCCCGAGGGCGCGCTCGAGTTCGAGTTCGATGGCAAGAAGTACCAGATCAACAAGAAGGCCATCCAGTCCATGAAGGTGCAGCGCGCCATGGCCTACGACGGCATCCCCGAGAAGATGCACGAGGTGTGGGACGCGATGGACGAGATCTTCGACGGCAAAACCGTCGAGTACATGGACGAGCTCGGCGACGACGGGCAGGGCTGCTCGGCGGAGCGCTGGGGCGCGTTCTTCCAGGCCGCCATGGAGGCGGCTGCAAAAAACTAGCCAGCTTCGCCGCCGCCTGGACCTGCATGAGGGGAGAGGTCGTCGCCGACTTCCGGCAGACGTACGGCATCGACCTGCCCCTCGGCGGTGGGTTCGACGGGGCGACGGACGAGGACCTTTGCCGCTGGCAGGTCCTCTACTCCCAGCTGCCGGCGCGCTCGCGGGTTTCCGTGCGACTGGAGCCCGACAACCTGTGGGACGACAAGACGCGTCTGCTCGACATGATCGAGCACGAGCTCAGGTGCTTCCACTACGGGTTCACCGAGGATGCCAAAAAGCGCGTCAACGCCCCGCAGCGGATCTTATCGCCGGGCGAGCGCGCTAGAAACGAGCGCCGTAGGGACTCGGCGCTGGCGGCGAAGTACGAGATATCTTCGTCGTTCGGAATCGATGTATAAGGAGGCACCATGTCCACAGACGTCGGATCCGTATCCGTAAAGGTCATGCCGTCCATGGCGGGCTTCGCCTCCCAGGTGGACAAGGACCTGTCCGGGGCGGGGTCCTCCTCGGGGTCACGCTTCGGAAGGGTCTTCTCCGCGGCGGCGGGCAAGTCTGGCGGCAGCGGCCTGGTCGCTAGGGTCTCCTCTGCGCTCTCCGGCGCGACTGGAAAATTCTCCGCGACTGGCAAGGCTGGTGGAGCCGCATTCTCCTCCGCCTTTTCCGGCGCGGCGAGCGCGAACGCCGTCGAGGGGTTTCAGAACAAAGTCAAATCCGCCACGCTCGAGCTTCGCTCGGCGATGGCGACCTCGAAGTCGGCCTCATTGTCGGCAGAGGCGGCCCAGGTCAAGTACAACGATGCCGTCGCCAAGTACGGCCCGGCGTCCGCGCGTGCGCTGAGCGCTGAAAGCAACCTTGTCACCGCCAAGCTCAGGGCGCAGACCGCGTCGGAGCGGGCCCAGGCCGCCGAGTCCAAACTCGCTTCGGCGCAGAAGCGGCTCGCGAGTGCGTCTTCCGCACCCGTGTCGGCGCTAGGAAAACTCGGCGTCAGCGCCGGGACGCTTGCCGACAGGCTGGGCGCTGGGGAGAGGGCGACCGGCCGCTTCGTGGCGAAGATCGCCACCATCGGTGGGGGCGTTCTGTCCTCGGCGGGCAGCGCGCTGTCATCGCTCTCGAGCGCATTCGGGTCTGCCGGCACGGAGGCGGGCGGGAGCATGGCGAGCAAGGTCGCCTCGGGCTTCTCGGCCAAGGCGGCTGTCATCACCGGCGCCGTGGCCGGCGTGGTGCAGAGAGTCGTCTCGACGGTGTCCTCGAGCGTGGACGCCGCGGTCGCGCGCGTCGACACGCTCAACAACTTCCCCAAGGTCCTCCAGTCGCTCGGCTACGGGGCGGACGAGTCGCAGAGGAGCGTCGACACCCTGTCCGACAGGCTGTCGGAGCTTCCCACGAGGCTCGACGCGGCGGCGACGGGCGTGCAGCAGCTCGCGCCGTCGTCAAAGTCAATCGACCAGGCGACCGACCGCTACCTCGCATTCAACGATGCCGTCCTCGCTGGCGGCGCGTCCGAGGACATCCAGTCCAACGCCATGACGCAGCTCACCAAGGCAGTCTCCACCAACAAGATGGAGATGGACACCTGGATGAGCATCCAGCAGGCGATGCCCGGCCAGCTCGACCAGGTGGCGAAGTCCATGCTCGGGCAGAGCGCGTCGGCATCCGACCTCTACCAGTCGATGAAGGACGGCAAGGTCTCGGTCTCGGATTTCGCCGACGCCGTGGTCGACCTCGACAAGAACGGCGCGGACGGCATCACGAGCTTCTCGGAGCAGGCAAAGGCCGCGACGGGCGGCATCAAGACGTCGTTCTCCAACATGTGCAACGCCTTCCCCAAGGGCGTCGCAAAGATCATCGGCGCCATCGGCGCGTCCAATATCGTGGGCGTCATCGACGGCGTAAAGAGTGCCGTAAACGGCGCGTTCGGCGCCATCACCGACGCGATGGCCGACCCGAGCATCCAGGGCGCGGCGTCATCGTTCGCCGCCGTGTTTTCCGATGTGGTCGCGGGCGGTGTCTCGGTCGCGGGGGACGCATTTTCCGGCGCGACGGCGATGACCTCCGCGTTTTGCGAGACGCTTCTCAACAACGAAGCGGCTTCATCTTTCGCGGGAACACTTGACGCGCTCGGTTACACGGCATCCTCCATGGGCGACGCCATATGGTCGACCGTATCGCAGATTACCGGATGGTCGAGTCCCGCCGAGGGCGCGGCAGATGCCGCAAACGCCCTCGACGATGCCTTCGAGGCCGCCGAGCCGGTCATTCGCTCGGTGGGCGACGCATTCCAGTGGGTCTCCGAGCATTCCGAGGAGGTTGCCCCGGTCGTCAAGGCCGTCGGCGGCGCCTTCCTCGTCATGAAAGTCGCCGGCGGCCCTGTGGGCTCGCTCCTGAAGGCCATAGGCGGCGCCCTGCTGTCCCTCGGGGCATCGGCACCAGCTGCTGGTGCCGGTCTTGCCACCACGGCTGCGGGCGAGACCGCAGCCGGCACGGCTGCGGGTGCGGCGTCCGGTAAGATGACGTCGTTCGGCGCGGCCGTCCTCATGGTTGGAGCCGGTGTTCTGCTGGCGTGCAGCGGTATCGGCCTTCTCGCCCTCTCCGCGATAAAGCTCGGCGAGGCGGGGCCTCAGGCCGCAATCGGCATGGCCGCCATGGTGGCGGTCATCGCCGGGCTGGCCCTGGGCGCCGCCGCGCTCGGGCCTGCCCTGACGGCCGGCTCCGTCGGCATGGTCGCCTTCGGTGCCGCCGTTGCGCTCGCCGGCGTGGGTATCCTGCTCGCGGCAACCGGCCTCGCGATTATGTCACTCGCGCTGCCGACCATCGCCGCCTGCGGCCCCGAGGCCGCCGTCGGCATAGCCGCGCTCGGGGCCTCCCTGTTCGTGCTGGCACCCGGCGCCCTCATGGCGTCGGGAGGGCTGCTGGCGCTCGCCGCCGGGGCAGCGGCATGTGCGGTCGCCGCGGCGGCCCTCGGCATCGCCGCCATCGTCGCGGGTGTCGGCCTCATTGTTATGGGCGCCGGCGGCCTCTTGGCGGGCGCTGGCCTGTCGACCTGCTCCGCGCTCGCGATGCCCCTTGCCGCCGCCACTGCGGCCCTCGGTGCCGCCGCCATCGTCGGCGGCGTCGGCCTCATCATGCTCGGCGTGGGGTCGATTGTCGCGGGGGCCGGGCTCGCGGTGTTCGCCGTCGGCGCCACGGCTGCGTCGCTTGCGACCGCCGCCCTCGCTCTGGGGATGACTGCGCTCGACGTCGCCATGGCGGGCGTCGCCGCTTCCATCTCGACCTCAGCCGACGGACTCGGAACCATGGGAAAGGCGATCCCCAAGATATCCTCCGGCGCCCCCGGTGCCGCAGCCGGCCTTGGTGCGCTTGCCGCTGCGGCGGCGGCCGCCGCTCCCGCCCTTGCCGCCGCGTCGCCGTCTCTGGCATCTTTCTCCGCCTCCTGCGGGACCGCCTCGGCGTCGGCCCTGCTGCTCTCCGCCTCCGTGGCGGCGGTGGGCTCCATGGTCGCGGCGAGCATGGCGTCGGCGTCGGCGTCCGCGGTCTCGTTCGGCGTCCGCTCGGGCGCATCCTTTAATCGCTTCTCGGCTTCCGCCAGGAATGCGGCAAGCGCCGCCCGCTCCGCGATCATGGGGGCCTGCAGGCAGATGTCGGCCGAGGTCGGATCGATGCGGCTCACGCTCCCGCGCATCGCCGTGGGGCCGCTGCCGCACTTCTCGATGAGCGGCAAGTTCGACGCGCAGACGGGCTCGGTCCCGTCGGTCAACGTTAACTGGTACGCCGGCGGCGCGGTCTTCGGGCCGAACAGCCCGCGCGTCATCGGAATCGGCGACAACCGGCGATACGACGAGGCGGCCATCCCGCTGAGCCCCAAGGTGCTGGGCGGGATCGGCAGGGGGGTCGCCCAGACGATGGATGTCGGCGGCGGCTCGGACGGCGGCGCGGTCATCGCGTGGCTCGACCGAAACCTTCCGGCAATCATCCGGGAGTACACGCCGGTCACGCTCGAGCGCGACCTCGACAGGCACATCAGGGCGGTGGCACATGCATAGGATGCACTACGTGTCTTCATCGGGCGAGAGCGTCGACCTCGATGGCGACGGCGTCTTCGTCGGTACCGCTGCTGGCGTGCGCTCGCGCGAGTGGAGCTACGACCTCTCATGGCGCGGCGCCTACGGCATCTCGCGGGATGCGAGGGAGGCGACGGTCGATGCCGTGCTGTCCTCGGCGGCTGCCGACAGGCTCAGGCGGCTCGCGGACAGGGATATCTCCGTCGGCGAGCCCGGCCGCATCGTCGTCGACGGTGTTTGGTACCAGCGTGCCTATATCGCGAAGTCGGAGACCTCGCAGGTCTACGGCAGGCGGGGTATCGCGGCTACGCTTACCGTGCTGCTGCTCGACGGGTCCTGGCGGCGCGAGGTCGTCCAGGAGTTCTACGCCCGGGAGGACGAGGACCAGAGCGGCCTGGACTTCCCCCATGGCTACGAGTACGACTACGGCGGCTCGGTCGCAAGCCGGTCGGTCACCGTCGACGGGCTGGTGCCCGCCGACCTTAAGCTCATAATCTTCGGGCCCGCATCGTCCCCTCGCATCACCGTGACGCAGGGGGACTTCATCAACGTCTACTCTGCGGACGTTGATGTGCCCGGCGGCTCCAGGCTCATCATCGACGGCTCGAGCTTCCCCAAGATGATCAAGCTCGTCGGCATGTACGGTGAGACCGAGGACCGCTTCGCCGACGGCATGCGCGGAGAGGGCGCCGGAAGCGGCTTCTACTGCTTCGAGCAACTTCGGCCCGGTACGTCCTCTGTCGCATGGGACGGCTCGTTCGCCTTCACCATGACCCATTATCTTGAGGAGGGGGAGCCGCCTTGGAGCTCATAGTCGCCGACAGCGCGGGCAGGCCGCTCTTCCCGATTTCGGACTTCGAGCTGGATATGGACTCGGGCTGGGGCGACGGCGTCGACAACTCGTTCGATCTCGTGGTGCGAGACTCGTCCGTACCGTTGCCTGAGGCCGCGTGGCGCGTTTTCGCCGACGGCCTGGAGATCGGCGGGCGCGTCGAGGGCTTTGAGCTCAAGACGGGCCGCACCTCGTCCGAGCTGCACTGGACCGGGTCGACATGGACCGGAGTGCTCGAGAAGCGCCTTCTGTGGCCCGATCCGGGCCAGGACTACCTCGTCCTCTCGGGGGACGCGAACGCCGTGCTGCGGTCTGCGGTTAAGCGGCTTCAGGTCGGCTCCCTCTTCACGGTGCCCGATGCCGACGCCGGTGTGAACGTCAGCTACCGATGCAGCAGGGACGTACCCGACGCCTGGACCAACCTGAGGTTGGCCATGCGCTCCGCCGGCCTTCGCCTCGATGCGAGGTGGGTGGGCGGATCGTGCAGGCTCCAGGCGGTGAAGGTGACAGACTGGCGCGGCAGGGTCGACTCCGATCTCGTAAACTTCGACCTCAAGAGCGACCTGCTCGTCACCAATCACCTCAAGGCGGCCGGCAAGGGCGAACTTGCGGCCAGAGATGCCGTGGACGTCTACGCCGACCGGGAAGGCGGCGTAGGCACCGTGAAGGCGATGGCCGGCGTCTTCGAGTCCGAGGAGTACTACGACGCCAACAACACCGAGGGCGACGATCTCCGCGATCAGGCACTCAGCCGACTCAAGGACAAACAGTCCGAAGGCAGCGTGACCGTGACGGTCAACGAGGGCGTCGAGTTCGGCCTCGGCGATATCGTTGAGGCCAGGCACTATTCGCCAAACGTGACGGTCTCGGTCGAGATTAGCAGCAAGATCGTAAAGGCCGCGGGGTCGGGCTACAGCGCCACGTATGGCGCATCGCCTGGTGCGGTGGGGAGATAGGAGACTGCTATGAAGCAGATAGAGCTCATCGGCCCGCCCCTTTACCAATGGGATACGGGTCGGCGCGTTTACATCGCGTTGCAGGGGGTGACGGAGGCACATTTCGCCGTCGCCGGATCGGAGCGCGCATTGGTCGTCCCGGTCGTGGGCGGCGAGGCCGTGGTGCCCTCGCTCCTGCTTACTGCGGGTGCTGACATGGCCGTTTGGGCGAGCGATGGGCGCGACACGCACGCGCGCGCCGTGCTCAAGGTGCGCCCGAGGGCCAAGCCGGACGGCTACATCTACACCGATGACGAGGTCAAGACCTGGGCTGATGTCGAAGATTGGGTGCGAGAGCAGCTGAAGTCCGCAGGCGAACCCGGCACGAAGTGGTATGTCGGGGGCGGCACCCCCGCCATAGGTGGTCGCGTCGGGGACCTCTACCTCGACAGTGAGACTGGCACCTATTATCGCTACGGCGAGATTGGAGATACAAATGGCTAACGCATGGAACCAGGTCGGCACGCTCATGGGCCCGCAGGGGCCGAGGGGCGCGACCGGCGCGACGGGCGCCAAGGGCGGCAGCGTCAGGGTCGCGAACATCGACGTGAAGAGCAACAGCGACGTTGCCTTCTCCGCGCTCAAGCCTGCCGACGGCGTACAGGTCGGCGACGTGGTCATCGACGCCAACGGCGACGTGTACGCCGTCGCGTCCGTGGACTCGGCGGGCAGCACCGCGCACGTCGGCGAAGCCGTCGAGGGCGTAAGCGTCAAGGGCCCGCAGGGCCCCAAGGGCGACGCAGGCGAGAAGGGCGCCGACGGCACGTCCATCACCGTCAAGGGCGCCGTCGCCGACAAGAACGCCCTGCCTGCAGATGCGGCGGTCGGCGACACCTACGTCACGAGCGATAACGGCCACATGTGGGTCAAGACGTCGATGTCCGGCGACGCCCAGTGGACAGACCTCGGCGAGATGAAGGGCCCTAAGGGAGACAGGGGCGAGAAGGGCGCCACGGGGGACAGGGGCGAGAAGGGCGCCATGGGCGCGCAGGGCCCGGCTGGTCCCGGCATTACCTTCGGCCAGGGTGCTCCTACGTCCGCCTCGCAGGAGGGCGCGGTCTACATCGACACCGCCGACGGCTTCAAGGTCTACCAGTACGGCCAGACGGCCTAGCGAAAGGAGCTCATCATGGCATGGACGAACATCGGCTCGCTCAAGGGACCCAAGGGCGACAGGGGCGCCACCGGCGAGACCGGACCGCGGGGCCCGCAGGGCGCGGACGGCACCTCCGTCACTGCGGGAACCGGCGCCCCGAGCGGCGTCGCGGTGGTCGGCTCGGTGTACATCGACGCCTCGACCGGAAACCTGTACACCTATAAGGCCTAGCTGGGGTTGCGCTATGGCCTGGACAAAGATAGGCAACATTAAAGGACCGACCGGGCCTACGGGGCCTCGGGGCCCGCAAGGGCCACAAGGCCCCGAGGCCTCGACCGCCAAGGTGTTCCTCGCCGCCCATCCCGTCGGCTCTCTCTACATGGAGAGCCAGGGGAAGAACCCCGGCGCCACCTATGGGGGAATGTGGGCCATGCGGGACAGCCAGAACGGCTTTATATGGGAAAGGACGGCTTAAATGGAGATTGTGACCGGCAAAGCGGGCGTGCCACACGTCAGCTCGGCCGACGACGGGCGCCGCATTGCGGGCGAAGTCGGCACTGGCAGCTATGTGCTGAAGACGGGCGGCAAACTGGCCCCATCTCTCGTCGACGCGAACACCGTCCGTATCGCGACCGGCGACATGATCGTGCAGGGTCGCCATATCGGTGTCACCGCGCCCGAGGACGTCAAGGTGGCGAGCGGCTCGCAAGGCAAGAAGCGCATGGACTACATTTGCGTCCATTACACCCGCGATGTGAGCGGGTCCAGCCCGACCCTTGTCGAGACGGTTGAGTGGAAGGTCCTCCAGGGAACCCCCGGCTCGAGCGCCGCCGCGCCGTCGGTGCCGAAAGGCTCCATCCTGGACGGTGACGCCGACGTGACGGTCCCGATCTGCTCGGTGACATTCGACGGACTGACGACGGGTCAGCCTAAGCTTCTCATCCCCGAATTGACTCCCCTGGCAGACCTCGGGGATTCCGTATCCCATGTGAGTTTATACAGCGGAAATGGTTGGCTCGTATACCTTGTCTCGGGCATGATCTACGTTCAGGTTAAAGCTGTTAAAACGGGCAACGGTTCATGGGATAGGGCATATTGCGACTATGTACTACCCGAAGCATATAGACCATCTACGACCATATACGCACCGGCGTTTACGTCAAACGGCGCGAGTTGCACAGGATGCATCATTGTGTCCCATGAAGGCCGGATAGAAACTGGCAACAGTGGAGGTGCAGGAAGCGCCGACGGCAGATACGGCATTTTAACGTTCCCTATAGGCATTTAGCATTCCGTATCCCAGACACAAGGCGCGTTCAGCCAAGCTAACGGATGGTCCATTCGGGCTGGCAAGGTCATGCGAGCCGGGGATTGCGTCACAATGTGGCTCGACGTAGTAGCGGGCACGGGTGCGAACAAGAACACGGGTGTCACGTTTGCGACGATGCCCGCCGAGTTCGCGCCGCGCGAGCAGGACCTCGAGCTCTCCGTACTGGGCTTCACTACGACGGCATACCCGGTCAGTTTCTGGGTGCTGATTACCACCAAAGGTGAGGTTAAGATCAAGCAGTATGTACTCCCGCAGAACATGGTTCTCGGTCAGATCAAGTGCTGCTGCACATATCTGCGGATTTAGGCGGACGTCACCCGATGGGCCAAGACCAGGCGCCGCAGATCGAGTTATCTCGCGCGGTGGTCGACCCCATGGTGTAGATATAGGGCGGGTAGTCCTTCGCAACACTACTGCCAGGAATCCAGAGCATCGCGACGTTGTTGCTGGCCATGATGGCCGCCGGCAAGTACAGAGAGCCGACGGATGGGCAGTACTCTGCCGGGAGTTTCTTCGGCAGCGCCCAGTTGGAGTTAGCAGCAAGGCCCCATACCGATAAGACGCAGAGATAGCAGATGCCGCTCTTGACCCTGTACGCGACCTTGCCGTATGTCGGGTCGTTGTACAGGTAGACCCATCCTCCGTCTTGGGATACGGAATGCTATCTGCGAAGCACGGCGACATAGTTTATGCGGAGCGCCCCATAGAATCCTCGGTCAAGTACGACTATAGCTCGCCCGTTCGTCATGTGGACAAAAGGCCTGGCTTCGGAGACATTTCCGTCGCCATTCATGACGCCAATGAAGTCGCGACCAGCATCAAGCTGCCGACCAAATAAATCGACTTGCTCTTCAATCTCAAACAGGGCATGCCGTTCTGAGCTAAATGTTATGACTCGTGATCCTGAGAATACTGCTACTCGGGATACGGAATGCTATCCGCTACCGCCGCGCGCCGTAGGTCACCGAGAAAGAGCACATCCAGTTCGCCGCGAGTGTGAGGCCACGAGTCGCGACGAAGACGTCGCCGTCCGGGTTGACGCCGGGCAGCGTCCGACCGCCGGCGGAGATTGCTGTAGGCGTCACAGCACGATAAGCGTCGCACGGTCGTACTTGCTCTTCGCCCTCAAGTAAACTTTGCCGCCGGAATAATACACACCCGCACTGTAATTTTGCGGCTCAGGTCCGTAGATAGCTTGCATCTCGCTGCTGCTGCTAGAGCACTCAGAAACGAAGCTCGACGCCGTCATCACCGTGCTCGCCAATCCGCGAGCTGGGCCGTTGACGCCAATGGTGAGGACGACAAAAGTGGCAGACGAGAGGTCAACCTGGAATGGCACGTAAGACGTCGACACGGTCGAAAAGACACGCGGCGAAGTCAGCCGGGATACGGAATTACATCCCGATGGGGTAGCTCAGCGAGGCGAAGTGGTTCAGATGGTCCGTCTTGCCACCCATGCTATGGACTTTGATGGAGCCGTCTGGCATGACGAGCAGGCGGTACGAGTTGTCCGCGCCGCCGTACTCGGTGACCATCGCCGTGGACCAGGCATGAGACGGCTGCAGCTCCTCGGGAATGACGTACGGACACGTGATGCCCTCAGTAGGATCAGCGATGATCTGCGTGGCGCGGACGTACACGGTCGAGCCGACGTGGACGACGCTCCAGTTCTTCGTTTCGTACAGGGATACGGAATGCTACGCCGTCCTAATCCAGAGCGTCACCTGACCCGGTCCTTCCGTGTAGACGTGCCATTTCTGTGCTTCAGAGTTGTTGTACATGTAAATCTGCAATTCTGCGCCGCTAACGTCAATTCTGCCGTTCTTGACATCGAGTACCGAGCCGACCTTTGTCGTGAGAGACCAGCGGTGGCTTTTCCATGTACCAGGCAGTCCGAGGCTTTTCGGCGTTACTGACCCGGCAAGCCAAACGGCACGCCCTACGGGCCACGCGCGGGATACGGAATCACGCCAGGGTCGAGGGCATGTCAAGAACCGTTGCCATCGCTCAGTAGACCCACGACACGATGCCGGAGATTCTCATGCTTCTATCGTCGGTGGTAAGTGCCGAATAGATAACCAAATTGCTGTTTTCGTAGTTCTTGCCAGGTATCCATATCTGTGCTTGGTGGTCGGTCTGACGATGGCACAGCGCCGCATAGGAGCTTTCGTCAGGCATGAACTCGCGCGGCATTGCCTTCAGGACTGTCCACGAACCCCCAGCAGGGATGCCGCCGACACTGTCGACGATCAAGGTGCAGACGCCTCCCTTTGCGCGGTAGCTGACGCGGCCCCAATTCGGGTCGTTGTACAGGTAGACCTTTCCGGTGTCCTGGTATACGGAATCACCCGCCCAGTATCAGCCGCTCGACCTCGCGCTGCGCATCCTTGCAGATGCGCGGCCTCGGCACGATGTAGTGCTCGTATGCCGTGCTGATATCGGTGTGCCCCAGCATCATGGCCACGGTCTCGATGCCGACCCCAGCCTCCACGGCGAGCGTCGCCCACGTGTGGCGGCATTCCGTCATCGAGGTCCAGGCGGCTCCGGCTTGGCGACATGCGGACTTGATGCGCCGCGCGATGGCGTCGGGCGACAGCTCGCACAGCCAGCCCGAGCGGCCCTTTCGCAGCGCGCGCAGGCGCTTGACGGCGAAGCGGGGGAGCCAGCAGGACCGCGCGGAGCGCTCGGTCTTCGGCGCCTCGACGACCTCATTGCCGCGCACGACTTGTCTCGAACGACGGATGCGGACCTCGCCGGTGCGCAGGTCGATGTCCGACCACTTGAGGCCGCACGCCTCGCCGCGCCGCAGCCCGAGGGTTACCGAGCAGATTGCGACCGCCTCGCACTCGTGTCCCCACAGCGCACGGAGGTAGGCACGGACCTGGCTCGCCTCCATAGTGCGTGGGCGGTGCGCCGGCTTGTGCGGTAGCTCGACACCGGCGGCGGTGGGGTCGTACATCCGCACACCGAGCCTGCGTATGGCCCAGCGGATAACCTGCCGCAGGGTCTTGTACGCCTTTTCGGCGGCCCCCGGCAGCTCAAACGAATCAATCCAGCCCTGTACACCCTCGGGCGTTATCGCCTCAAGTTCCAGCTCGCCCCAGCGAGGTAGGACGTGCAGCGCTAGCGCGCTCTCGTATCCGGCCAGGGTGCAGGCACGCAGCCTGCCGCGCTTGTCGTCCATGTACCTCGAGGCGGCCTCTGCAACTTTCATCATGGTCTCCAATCCCGTAAATCCCAGACGCGTGGACTCTCAAGGAGAGGATACGCGCGTGGGATTTCTGCCACGAGAGGTCGAGAGAAAGGAGTCTAAATGGCATTGATCGGGACCCTTGTCGGGCCCGCAGTGCGCCTGGCGACGGACGGGAGGGGTCTCCCGATTCTCGCGTCTGATGAGCCTGAAGTCCCCGAGGGTTTCAAGGCGGACATGGCGTATGAGCAGCGGGGCGGTTCCATCTACCAAGTATGGAGTGTCGTGCCAGACGGGATGCGCGATGACGCGGTGCGGCTTGCTGCCATGTCCGCCGAGACTCTCGGTGATGAGGACGCGCTGAAGGTACCCCAGCTCATCCGGCCGTGGTATGTGGGTGAGGCCTCGTATGCCGCCGGCGCGCGCGTGGCATATGGAGGCGACCTGTACAAGTGTCTGCAGACCCACGCACCACGTATCGGATCTGAGCCCGACACGGCTCCGGAGCTTTGGGAAAGAATCAACCATTAAGGAGAAAAATGTTTTACGGACAATTTGTATCTGGGTCTGTCTACCTGACCACGGACGGCTCCGGCCTGCCGATTCGCGAGGCGGCGGAACCCAACCCCGGCTCCGGTTACCACACGGTGCTCTCCTATGAGCAGCATGACGGCGCCATCTGGCAGGTGTGGACTCTCGTTCCCGATGCCGGAACGCCTCAGGACGCTGCCCTCATGCTCGCCCAGATCCAGGCGGCCGCCCTCTCCGACGATGATGCGTTGAAGGTTCCGGCACTCTATCCGCTCTACGCATGCGGTCACGTCTATGCGCAAGGAGACCGCGTGCTCTGGCAGGGCACGCTCTACAAGGCTATTTCCGGCCACACGGCGACTGCGGCGGATCCCGCTTCCGACCCCCAGCACTGGGCGAAGGTCGTGGCGTCCACGGACGGCGGCGAGAGCGTTCCCGAGTGGGTCAGCGGCAAGACGTATGCCAAGGGCGACCGAGTCACCAAGTACGGGTCTGTCTACGAGTCGCTGATTGACGGAAACACGCTTGAGCCCGGCGCTTTCGGGTCTGACAGCGCCTGGAACATCGTGAGCAACGGCTAGGGGAGGGTCGCATGTCCAATATCCTCATCCAGCTGACCGAGCCTCAGGTCTGGGCAATCGCCATCGCGTGCGCGTTCATGGTCATGGACATCCTGACCGGCTTCATCGGCGCTGTCATCAACGGCAACGTCTCGAGCGCTAAGATGCGCGTCGGTCTCGGCCACAAGATCCTGCTCTGCTGCCTCATTGCGGTCGCAGTGATGATCGAGCTTGCCGGCGCTCACATTGCCGGTCTCGGCTTCAGCGGCGTCTCCGTGACCGTTGTGTGCGTCTACATCATCATCATGGAGGTCGCCTCCATTCTCGAGAACGTATGCGCCGCCTACCCGGAGCTTCGCGATACGCCGCTCATGCGCATCTTTGATCACGACAAGGTTGGTGACTAGTGTGGCCAAGCTGTTCGTCATCTGCGGGCACGGCGCCGGCGACCCCGGCTGCTGCGCGGGCGGCTATACCGAGGCCGAGCGTGTCCGCGCCCTGGGCCAGCGCATCAAGGATCTCGGCGGTTCCGAAGTCGAGCTTGGAGACACCTCGCGCAACTGGTATGCGGACGGCGGCGTAAGCCGCCTGCGCACGGATACGCCGGTGGTGGAGCTGCATATGGATGCCAGCGGCGCAGCGACTGCGCACGGCGCGCATGTGATTATCAAGGATGGCTTCGAGCCGGACGCCTACGACAAGGCGCTTGCGGACAAGCTGTCCGCGTTCATGCCGGGCCGAGCGCAGAAGCTCGTCAAGCGATCCGACCTCGCCAACGTCAACAGGGCCGCCGCGAGGGGCATCAACTACCGTCTCGCCGAGAACGGCTTCATCGACAACGGCGGCGATTTGCAGAAGTTCAATGAATACCTCGATGACCTGGCCCGAATCTACCTCGAGAGTTTCGGAATCAAGGCATCGAATTCCGCGCCCGTTCAGCAGGCGCCCGCGAAGCAGCCGACCCAGCAGGCGACTGAGACCGAGAGCTTCGGCGGCCGCTACCGCTGCACCGTCTTCAAGCTCAACGTGCGCTCGGCGCCGTCCCTCTCCGGGTCCGTGGTGGCCTCCTACAGCAGGGGGCAGACTGTCGTGCTCGACGACTGGTATAAGTCCGCGGACGGCTTTATCTGGGGACGCTACACCGGCGGCAGCGGGAAGATCCGCTATGTCGCCGTCGGACGCGCCACCGGAAAGCCCGAGGCCGACGACTACCTCATCAAGGAGTGACATGAAACCGAGAGACAAGATGCTCAGCCTCGCCTATGCGATCGCGTGCCTCATCGCAATGTCGGGGCTCATCATCATCGTCTGCTCAGCCTTGGCGCCCAAGAATGCCCAGGCGGCATCTTCCGTTATCGTCACGGACCAGTCGGAAGGCCCCCTGTACGATCTTCCTAGCGGAGTCAATTCGTATATCGCGACCGAGCGCTCGACCAACCGCGCATATATCGTGGTCGAGAGCGACCGCGGAATCGCCGTCACGCCGTACCTCGACGAGAACGGCGATCAGGTGGTTATCGACAGACCATAAGGACAGGCCCCCTCTCCGGTATCCCCGGGGAGGGGGCCTCTTTGTGTTAATAAATGGGGATATTTTGGGTGCACGCCCGCGTGGCTTTCATATCCCCAAATTATCCCAAGTGCGCGTGCTAACCCGTTTTTACGCGCTTCTGCCGTTGTTGTCGTACTTAAACCAGCAGGTAAACGGCGTGTTCGTTTTTGTCGTTCCTACAGGTCAGTACTGCCACATGTGGTTGACAGGGCCGGAGCCTTTGCCCATGTTCAGGCCGGCGGCCAGAGCGCCTGTCAGGTATGCCTTGCCCGCATTGACGGCATCGGCAAGATCCATGCCCTGGGCCAGCGCGCAGGCGATGGCGGACGAAAGCGTGCAGCCGGTGCCGTGTGTGTTGTCGGTCTCGATGCGCTTGTGGCGGAACCACGTGGTGAGCGGATCGCCCAGATGGTTGCCCTCGTCATCGAGTGGCGCGGGTTCGGCCAATACATCGTTGGCCTCGTTGACAAGATGCCCACCCTTAACGAGGGATGCGCAACCAAAGCGGCGGGTGAGGAGCATGGCAGCATTTTGCTGTGTGCGCTCGGAGTCGACCTCGTAGTCAAGCAGGGCCATGGCCTCGGGAATATTGGGCGTGATGACGGTTGCTAGTGGGAACAGGCGGCGGGTGAGCGCCTCGGCGGCATCTTCGGCAATCAGCCGTGCGCCCGAGGTGGCTACCATGACGGGGTCGACGACCACGTTTGTCGCGTTCCAGGCGCTCAGGCGGTCGGCGATAACCTCGATAATCTCGGCAGAGGAAACCATGCCGATCTTGACGGCGCTGGGGCGGATATCGTCAAATACGGCGTCGATCTGCGCAGCGACGATATCAGGGGAGATATTCTGCACGGCGGTGACACCGAGCGTGTTTTGTGCGGTGATGGCGGTGATGGCCGTCTCGGCATACAGGCGGTGCGCCGTGATGGTCTTGATGTCGGCCTGAATGCCGGCGCCACCGCTGGAATCGGATCCTGCGATGGATAGAACGGCAGGTACCTTACTGCGATCCATGTTTGCTCCCTTGTTCGGTCGGAATCAAATGGGTCTTTAAGCCAGCATTATAAAGATGCCCGGGCCGACTCTATGTCGAACCCGGGCGGGCGATGCAATCTTTACGCAAATGTAAGCAAATGTTCACACGTCAACAATTGACGAACACCATGTTACTGATTGTGGCTCCGGTGACGAGTTAGTCCTCCATGCCGAGATCGATCGTCGTACCCTCGAACACCTTGTTGACGGTGCGGACGGCGCACATCTTGCCACACATGGTGCAGGTGCCCTCGGTGGCGGCGGGGGACTCCTCGTAGCGCTTCTTACCGGTGACCGGGTCGAGCGCGCACTTCCACATGGAGTCCCAGTCGAGCTTGCGGCGTGCCTGGCCCATCTTGTCGTCCATGTCGCGGGCGTGCGGCACCTTCTTGGCGATATCGGCGGCGTGCGCGGCGATCTTGGTGGCCATGAGGCCATCGAGCACGTCTTGGGCGTTGGGCAGGCACAAGTGCTCGGCCGGCGTCACGTAGCACAGGAAGTCGGCGCCGGAGCTGGCGGAGATAGCGCCGCCGATGGCGGCGGTGATGTGGTCGTAACCCACGCCGATATCGGTCACCAGCGGCCCGAGCACATAGAACGGGGCGTTGTGGCACAGGCGCTTCTGCAGTTTCATGTTGGCGGCGATCTCGTCGAGCGCCATGTGACCCGGGCCCTCGACCATGACTTGGACGCCGGCGGCCCAAGCGCGCTTGCACAGCTTGCCCAGCTCGATCATCTCGGCGGTCTCGGTGGCGTCGTTGGAGTCGTAGAGGCAGCCCGGGCGGCAGGAGTCGCCGAGCGAAATCGTCACGTCGTACTCGTGGCAAATCTCGAGCAGCTCGTCAAAGTACTCGTAGAAGGGGTTTTCGTTGCCGGTGACCTCCATCCAGCCAAACAGCAGCGAGCCGCCGCGGCTCACGATGTTCATCAAGCGGCCGGTCTCCTTAAAGGTCTTGGTGACCGACTTGTTGATGCCGCAGTGGATGGTCATAAAGTCCACGCCGTCCTCGGCGTGCGCGCGCACGACCTCGAACAGGTCATCCTTGGTAAGCTTGACCAGCGGCTTTTCCATGTAGCCGATGGCGTCGTACATGGGGACGGTGCCCACCATGAGCGGCGTCTCGTCGATGAGCTGCTGGCGGAACTGGCGCGTCTTGCCCGAGTTGGAAAGGTCCATGATGGCGTCGGCGCCAAAGTCCTCGGCGATCTTGACCTTCTTCCATTCCTCGGCGGCATCGGCTTTATCGCCCGAGATGCCCAGGTTGACGTTGACCTTAGTAGACAGGCCCTCGCCGACACCAAAGGCGCGCATGCCTTTTTTGATGTGCACGATGTTGGCGGGAATGGCGATGCGGCCGTCGGCCACGCGCTCGCGGATGTACTCGGGGTCGCGATGCTCGCGCTCGGCGACTTCCTTCATCTGCGGCGTGATCTGCCCGGCGCGGGCGAAGTCGATTTGCGTGACGAGCTTGGGCTCGGTCTGTGTGCTCATTGGCACGGCTCCCTTCGTTGGCATTACCCATATCAGGTTTGCGGGTCAGGGCGGGCGCGCCCAGTCTCAGCCTGCCGTCCTGTCCTGCAAGCTCCCCGTTTATGTAATGGGCTCAAGTATAGCTCGAATGGGTACGATTGGCCTAACGAGCGTGCCTGTGGGGAGGCGAACATGGAAGACAAGCATCTATATCGAGAGACGCAATGGGATGTATCGGCCGAGGAAAGCCGTGCGCACCATGGCCTTGTCGCGATTGGTTTTGCGGTGCTTGCCGTGCTGGTGATTGCCTTTTGTATCTGGACGTTTGGCGGTCACGGCGGCGCTGCATGGGAGTTCGAGGCCGACGATGCCCTGCCGATCATGACAGTGAAGGTTACGGGCGGCAATACCGTTGCCGCGCCGGGCGACTATTGGTATTCGCGCGATGGATTTGTCCAGCTTCAGCTGAGCGGTGGGTCTATTCCTGGTGAGGAAATCGAACGCGTGACGTATGATGCGGCGCTCAAAACGCTGACGGTGAAGCTCAAGAATCAGGGCGACGTGCCTACGACTATGGATATCGCGCTGACGGAATGGCGCTTGGAGCCCCCGACGGGTGTTGCGGTGTCCGAGGTGGAGCATGTCAAGATTACCTATCAGGACGGCTCGACAAACGAAGTTGCCAAAGCCGACGGCTTGGCGGAATAGACGCCGTGCCTGGGCAGCACATTCAAAAGTAGCGGTGGTCCTACAAGGTCTGTTCGTTCAGGAAGACCAAAGTGTTCTTATTTGAAAGCTCGGGAAAGTGACGATAACCAACGTTAAACGCGGTGAGCCCGCTTACATCTTCGAGCTTGTTTTCTGCCATCCAGCGCACCATGGAACCACGTGCCTTTTTGCTGGCGGTCGAGCGCTGGATGGGCTTGCCGTTGCGGATGCCTTCGCCAAAGAGGCACGTGACGACCGTGGCGTCGCCCGCGAGATGGGGCAGAACGGCTTTGGCATACTCTACGCTGGCGAGGTTGACGATCGTAGCGTCGGAGCCCGCCGGAGCGATGGCCCGTGCGAGCTTGTCGCCCCAAAACGCGTAGAGGTCTCGGGCATCGTCAACGGCAAGCTTCGCGCCCATCTCCAGTCGATACGGTTCAACGGCATGAAAGGGGCGTACGCATCCGTAAAGGCCCGAGAGGATCCACAGATGGTCTTGCAGCCATGCGAGCTGCGCGGAATCCATCACCTCGGGCGCCATGCTCTGGTATTGAATGCCGTGATAGGACATGACGGCAGGGGAGAGGTGACGGGCGAGTGCGGGATTGTCGAGATCGCCGTTTCCCAAGATGGGCCCGAACTCATGCAGGGTGTTGAGGCAAGGCCCCAGCAGTTTGTCACTCACGTTCCATAGCGCCTGCAGACCGCCGCTGCCTTCATTCCGCTCGATATCTAGCAGTGCGCGGTGGAGGCGAGCCGTCTCGTGCACAAAAGGTGGAATGCCCAGGACTTCAAAAGCATCTTGGGCCGCGCGCATCTGCTTGGCGGGCGAAATGATGACCTGCAGCATTGACTCTCCTCTGCCAAAAAGGAAGTTGCGGTGGAATACGGTCTGTTTTGGCCGTTTATGGGCCAGTTTAGTCCGTATTTCACCGCAACTGATGAAGGGTTGGTTAGGCGCGCTCGAGGAAGGCCTTGTAGCCGCGGTAGGCCTCGTAGATATCGGCCTTGTTGGCGACCTCCCACAGGGCGTGCATGGACAGGACGGCAACACCGGAGTCAATGACGTTCATGCCGTACTTGGCCATGATGTAGGCGATGGTGCCGCCGCCGCCCGCGTTGACGCGACCGAGCTCACAGGTCTGGAAGTCCACGCCGGCCTCGTCCATGATGTCGCGGATGAGGGCCACGTACTCGGCGTCGGCGTCGTTAGAGCCGCCCTTGCCGCGGCTGCCCGTGTACTTGTTAAAGCACAGGCCGCGACCCATAAAGGCTGCGTTCTTGGTCTCGAACTTGCCGGCGTAGCCCGGGTCGAAGCCGGCGGACACGTCGGAGGAGAGCATGCGGCTGCGGGCGAGTGCGCGGCGCAGGGCCAGCGGTCTGTCCTCGCCGACGAGCGCCATGATCTCGGCGACGGTGTTCTCGAAGAAGCGGCTCGTCATGCCGGTGGCGCCCACGGAGCCGATCTCCTCCTTGTCGACGATGAGCGTGATGCTCGTGCGCTCGACATCTGCAACATTGATCTGAGCGAGCATGGAGGGGTAGGCGCAGACGCGGTCGTCGTGGCCATAGCCCAAGATCATGGAGCGGTCGAGGCCCATGTCGCGGGCCGGGCCGGCGGGCACGACCTCGATCTCGGCGGAGAGGAAGTCCTCCTCCTCGACGTCGTACTGCTCCTTGAGGATATCCAGGAACATCTGCTTGACGGGCTCCTTGGGGGCGTCCTTGTCGTCCTCGTCAAACTTGACGGGGCGGCCGCCCACGATCACGTCGAGGATCTCGGCGTCGACAGCGTCCTTGGCGGGCTTGGACATCTGCTCGCTCGAGAGGTGGATCAGCAGGTCGGAGATGGTAAAGACCGGGTCGTCCGCCTTGTCGCCGATGTTGATGTCGACGGTGGTGCCGTCCTTTTTGCAGATGACGCCCACGAGCGCGAGCGGGGAGGCCACCCAGTGGTAGCTCTTGACGCCGCCATAGTAGTGCGTGTCGAGGTAGGCCATGTCGCCGGCCTCGAAGGCGGGGTTCTGCTTGAGGTCCAGGCGCGGCGAGTCCACGTGAGCGCCCAGGATGTTAAAGCCCTGCTCGAGCGGGGCGGTGCCCAGGTTGACGAGCATAAGGTCCTTGCCGTGGTTGGCGGCGTACACCTTGTCGCCGGCCTTGAGCGCGCGGCCCTCGGCGATCACGGTCTCCAGATTGACGTAGCCCGCCTCCTCGGCCATCTTGATACCGGTCTTGACGCACAGGCGCTCGGTCTTGTTCTCACTCAAAAACTGCTTATAGCCGCGGCAAAGCTCCTCGAGCTCCTCGATTTGCTGTGGCGTGTACTTTTTCCATGCGCAGGGACGCTCCATGACGCAGGCTCCTTTCGGATCGATCGTGCTGGTTGATGTACCGTGAGCCATCGTATCACGCGCGGGCCCGCGGCGGCAGGGAAGCCTGATGTGCGGTGGCCGCGGGGCGGGGAGCGTGTAAACTGGTGTGAGCAAACCGTGCCCAGCCCAAAGCGAGGTATTCAATATGTCTGAAAAGCGCCGTACCTTTGCCGTCATCGACGGCAACTCGCTCATGCATCGCGCCTTCCACGCCGTGCCGCCGACCATGAACGCGCCGGACGGTCGCCCCACCAACGCGATCTTTGGTTTTCTGAACATGTTCCTCAAGATGATCGATGCCTTTAATCCCGACGGCGTTGTCGTGGCGTTTGACAAGGGCAAGCCGCGCGTGCGTATGGAGATGCTGCCGCAGTACAAGGCGCAGCGCCCGCCCATGGACCCCGACCTGCACGCGCAGTTCCCCATGATCAAGGAGCTGCTCGGTGCGCTCAATGTGCCGATTCTGCAGTCCGAGGGCTGGGAAGGCGACGATATCCTGGGAACCATGGCGCACTTGGGTGAGGAGGCCGGCTGCGACATGCTGCTGGTGACCGGTGATCGCGATATGTATCAGCTCGTGACTGAGCACGTCAACGTGGTCTCGACTCGTAAGGGCCTGTCCGACGTGGCGATCATGACGCCCGAGAGCGTGGACGATCTGTATCACGGCATCACGCCGGCGCTCGTGCCCGACTTTTATGGTCTGAAGGGCGACACGTCCGATAACATTCCCGGCGTACCGGGCATCGGCCCCAAAAAGGCGAGCGCGCTCATTGCGCAGTACGGTAGCCTGGACGAGGTCATCGCACACGCCGATGAGGTCAAGGGCAAGATGGGCGAAAACCTGCGTGCGCACATCGACGATGCGCTGCTGAGCCGCAAGGTCGCAACCATTCGCACCGATGCGCCCGTCGAGCTCGACTTTGACGAAACATCCTTCCCAGCGTTTTCTGCCGATGAGGTTTCCGCGGCGCTGGGTACGCTTGGTATCACCGCCATGCAGAACCGTTTCTTGGCACTGATCGGTGACGAGGGTGGCGCTGCTGCCAGCACGTTTGAGATTCCCGCCGTTTTGCGCGCAGCCGCCGGCGATGCTGGCGCGCTTGGTGCCGTTGCGGCTGAGGTCTCCCGCGTGATTGATGCCGGCGAGTGGGTCGCCGCCGTTGTGGACGATGACAAGGAAGAGGGCGCGCTCTTTGGGCTGACGCGCACGCTGTGGTTGGCGACGTCCAAGGGCCTGTTTGCGCTCGAGGAGGGCGACAGCGGTGCGGCGGCTGAGGTTGAGGGCTTCAACTTCGCCCACGGCGTGATTGCCGGCGTGCTCGCGCGTCTGTTTATGGAAGGCCGTGTGGCGAGCCCGGATATGAAGGCGCTTCTGCATGAGCTTTCGCCCATCGATTCTTCTGAGCTCGAGCTCATGGATCCGCTGGCAGTCGATTCCACGCGCATCTTCGATACCGTTGTTGCCGCCTACCTGTTGGATTCCGACCGCTCCGAGTTTGACGAGGTGTATCTGGCCGATACGTATCTGCAGATGGCGCTGCCTGCGGCGCGCGGCGCAGAGGGTGCTGGCGAGGACGCTCCTGCGCCCGCCGCTCGCACGGCGGCCTTGACGCTGGCGCTGGTTACACCGCTGCGTGACCGCATGGCCCGCGAGAACGCCGCCAACGTGTTCGATGGGATCGAGATGCCGCTCGTGCCGGTGCTTGCCAAGATGGAGCGCGCGGGCATGCTCGTGGACCCCGACCGCCTGCACAGTCTGTCCGAGGGCCTGGCGACCCAGATTGCCGAGGTCGAGCGCAGCATTCGCGACCTGGCCGGCGACGAGACCTTTAACATCGGCAGCCCCATGCAACTCTCGCACGTGCTGTTTGATGTTATGGGACTTCCGACCAAGGGCCTCAAAAAGACCAAGCGCGGCTACTATTCGACCAACGCCAAGGTGCTGAGCGACCTTGCCCGCGACCACGAGATCGTGCGCCTGATTTTGGACTGGCGTGAGAAGTCCAAGATTAAGTCGACCTATCTGGACACGCTGGGCCCGCTGCGCCGTGGTGACGGGCGTGTGCACACCACGTACAACCAGACCATCACCGCGACGGGGCGTTTGTCTTCGAGCGACCCCAATCTGCAAAACATTCCGACGCGCTCGGAGCTGGGGCGTACCGTCAAGACGGCGTTCTCGGCGGGCGAGGGCAGCGTCTTTTTGGCGGTGGACTACTCGCAGATCGAGCTGCGCCTGCTCGCGCATCTTTCGGGTGACGAGCACCTGGTGCGCGCCTTCAACGAGGGCGAGGACTTCCATGCCGAGACGGCCGCGCGCGTGTTTGGCGTGCCGGTTTCCGAGGTGACGCCCGACTTGCGCAGCCGCGCTAAGGCCGTGAACTTTGGCATCGTGTACGGTCAGCAGGCCTACGGTCTGTCGCAGTCGTTGCACATCTCGATGGCCGAGGCGCGCGACATGATCGACCGCTACTACGAGGCCTACCCGGGTGTGCGTACGTTCCTCGACAGCGTGGTGGCACGTGCCAAGCAGACGGGCTACGCCGAGACCATGTACGGCCGCCGGCGTCATATTCCGGAGCTCAAGGCCAAAAACCCGCAACTCCGCGGCTTTGGCGAGCGCACGGCCATGAACCACCCCATGCAGGGCACCGCGGCCGACATCATCAAGATCGCCATGGCCCGCGTGAGCCGCCGCCTGGAAGAAGAGGGTTTTGCCGCCCACATGATCTTGCAGGTACACGACGAACTGGACTTTGAGTGCCCCGTCAACGAAGTCGAGCGCCTAACCACCATGGTCCGCGACGTCATGGAACACGTAGTAGACCTCCGCGTACCGTTGATCGCCGAAGCCAGCACCGGCATAACCTGGGCCGACGCGAAATAGGGAAGCACTCCGTAAGGCAAGCTCGCCCAAGACGCAAGCCCCCACATACTTAAGATTTGGGACAAACACTACTGATTAATTTGTCCCACAGTAACCAAAACAGAGGGGAGCCCCTTCCAACAAGGGGCTCCCCTCTGCTCAAATCATTTCAGCTAAGTATCTAGACACTCAAGACGCCATCTTGGCGGCAGGAAAGTAAACCTAGGGCCTGGCCGGGCGGCACGGGTTAACTTTTCGTAGATTCCGCACGCAAAGAAAGCCACTTAATGTGGCTTTCGTCTTGCGCAGGACCTGACCGAGCGAAAAGTTATCCCGTGCCGCCCGGTCAGGCCCGATGGGACGGCTACCGAGCCGCCAGGATGGCGTCGATGAGCGTCAGTACGCCCCCGTCGTTGTTGCTCGGAATGCGCCATTTGGCGTGCGCGTTCATGTGCTCCTCGGCATTATCCACGATAAAGCTATGCCCGACGCGCTCCAGCATGGGGATGTCGTTGTACGTATCACCCACGGCGGCGGCATCAGCGATATCAATGCCCAGCTGCTCGCACAGGTGCGCGACGCCCGACCCCTTGTCGACGCCCAGGTTCATAAAGTCTATCCACTCGCGCCCGGCGTTGGTGACGTAGAGCTTGTCCGAGAACTCGGGGCTGTAGTTCTCGCGAAACGCGGGCTCGGCATCGTAGGCGGGGAAGAAGATCGAAATCTTGTTGGACTCGATATCAAGGCCCTCAAAGCTATCGACGTAGTTGATCGTGTTGTAGTACACGCTGATCTCGTCGTGGTACTGATGGTCGCGGGCGAGCACATAGAACTCGTCGTAGCAGCACAAGACGGGAACGGCACGCGGGTCCTCCGAGGCACGGGCGAGCACCTGCTGATACAGCGCCACATCGATGTTGCTCTTATAGATATAGCTGCCGCGATAGATGACGCAGGCTCCGTTGTCGGGACAAAAAGCAAGGCGGTTCTTAATGCTCTCGAACATTTCCTCGAGTTTGGGGGCGGGGCGTCCGCTGGCGGGGCAGAATACAATGCCTGCGTCGGCGAGCTTGTCCAGGCGCTCATCAAGACCCTGCGGCAACACGCGCTTGTCGGTGAGCAGCGTCTTGTCCATGTCGACGGCGAGAATCTTAATGCTTCCGATATTGGTGTCCGATTCGTAAGTTTGCATAAAAGCGCGCCTTTCGTTTCGAAATTGTTTCAGACGTTATAACCATCAACCAGTAACTGAGCGTATTGTCGCAGGAACGGAGCGTATTTGCACCACGCTTCACAAAGTAATGAAAAAACTTTTCAGAAATTTGAATTTGTCGCTTGTGCTGCGGGCACTTTAGCGTAATATAGCGACCATCGAAAACGGAGACGGAAATACAACCGCTTACCGAAGAAAAGGTACCGTTTACGATATTAGAATTGCGCCCGGCGATAGGTGAAAGGAGAGGCAGATGCAGTTCGTAAAGATCATCACCACTGCAGATAATGCCATCCGACGCCAGCGCGCAATTTCCCGACGACGATAACAATCGTCTCTGTTCGTATGGGGTGAAATGCCCCAACAGAGTCATTTTGAGGTCGTTGGGTTTTAGCACGATATAAACGCATGTTTCTAGAGCATGCTGTGCTGCTTTTTGCTATTTAACCTGATATTGCACGGTTTTTTGACCTCGAAATGACTTGCAACTGACCGATGTTCTAACTAGCTACCAAGGGCGAAAGGAAACAGCCATGAGCAAGGAAAAAGTCGTTCTCGCATATTCCGGTGGTCTTGATACATCCGTATGTGTCAAGTGGCTCCAGGACGAGAAGAATCTCGATGTCGTTTGCGTCTGCGGCAACGTGGGCCAGGAGGAGACCGGCTTGGATGCCAAGAAGCAGAAGGCGCTTGACCTGGGCGTTCTCGATTGCCAGGTGCTCGACCTGCGCGACGAGTTCTCCGATGAGTTCCTGACTAAGGCCATCGCCGCAAACTCCATGTACGAGAACAAGTACCCGCTGCTCTCCGCGCTGTCTCGCCCGCTGCTCGCCAAGAAGCTTGTCGAGGTCGCTCACGAGTTTGGCGCGACCTACGTCGCCCACGGCTGCACCGGCAAGGGTAACGACCAGGTTCGTTTTGAGGCTGCCGTCAAGGCCCTCGACCCCGAGCTTAAGGTTATCGCCCCGGTTCGCGAGTGGGATCTGAAGTGCCGTCCCGATGAGGTTGCCTATGCTCACGCCCACAACGTGCCGGTTCCCGAGGGCGCCAACGACAACCCCTATTCCATCGACGACAACCTGTGGGGTCGCGCCATCGAGTGCGGTCACCTGGAGGATCCCTGGAACGAGCCGCTCGACGACGCCTGGGTTATGACCAAGAACCCCGAGGACACGCCGGACACCCCGACCTACACCGAGATTGAGTTTGAGGCGGGCAAGCCCGTCGCCGTCGATGGCAAGAAGATGAAACTCTCCGAGATCGTCATCGCCCTCAACAAGATTTCGGGTGACAACGGCTTTGGCCGTCTCGACCTGGTCGAGGATCGTCTGGTGGGCCTCAAGAGTCGCGAGTGCTACGAGGTTCCTGGCGCCCTGACGCTCATCACCGCCCACAAGGCGCTCGAGGACATCTGCGTCGAGGGCGACCTGCTCAAGACCAAGATTAAGCTCGAGCAGGATTGGGCCACCGCCGTGTACAACGGCCAGTGGTACAGCCCGCTCAAAAACGCGCTCGATGCCTTTATGGCCGACACCCAGAAGTTCGTGACCGGCACCGTCCGTCTGAAGTTCTTTAAGGGCAACTGCCATGTCGTCGGCCGCAAGAGCCCCTTCAGCCTCTACGACTACGGTCTGGCTACCTACGACCGCGACACCACGTTTGACGAGAAGGCCAGCGCCGGCTTTATCGAGATCGATACGCTGTCGCTCAAGACGTGGGCTAAGGTCCAGGGCCCCAGCTCTGCTGCCGCCCAGGCTTAAGGGCTCTTTCCTTGGTATCCGCGCGGCCCATCCGCGTGATACATAACGGGCGCACGGGGTCCCTACCTTTCGTTATGCTTGCTGACACTTCTTAACATCGGTGGCCCCTACGTTCCGCCCGCATATATGACGTCGCATCTGCGGCTGAGTCCGAGCCCCGCCGGGGTTGTCCGGCGGGGCTCCTTCTATCAATTTGGCGGCTCTGTGCCTATATATATGAGGAGTATCCATTATGTTCAATGCTATCGCGCATGCTTTACTTGCCCTCGCGCCCGAGTTCGATGCTGCAAGGGTCGAGGACGTCCCTATGAGCCTGAAGGCCTGGATCGATGGTTCGCAGGGCAACATCCGGAGGGAGACGTTGGGCGCCAAGTGCATGGCGCGTCACTTCTTTGCAAATTAGCTATATGGCTTCGCACATGGTGGGGAATATGCAAAACTAGCGGTTGAGAAATCGCTTTAGCGACAGGGCGCATTGCTTTGGGCGCTTGTTTTGGGATTTGATGAAAGGGGACGGTTCCATGGCTCTTTGGGGCGGTCGTTTTGAGGCGGGAGTGGCCGAGGTCACGCAGGAGTTTGGCGCGTCGCTGCCGGTCGACAAACATCTCTATAAGCAGGATATCGCCGGTTCTAAGGCGCATGCCAAGATGCTGGCGGCCCAGGGCATCATCAGCGCCGAGGACGAGCAGGCGATTGCTGAGGGCCTGACCGGAATCGAACAGGATATCGATGCCGGCAACTTCACCTTCGATATCAACGATGAGGACATTCATATGTCCATCGAGAGCGAGCTGACGCGTCGCATTGGCGAGGCCGGTAAACGCTTGCATACCGGGCGTTCGCGCAACGACCAGGTGGCGACCGATACGCGCCTGGGCGTCAAGGCGCTGGCCAAGGAGCTCATGGAGGCCAATCTTGAGTTGCGCCATGTGCTGGTGGATGCGGCCAAGAAGTACGACAAGGTGATTCTGCCGGGTTACACGCACATGCAGCATGCTCAGCCCGTGCTGCTGTCACATCATCTGCTGGCGTATTCCTGGATGTTCGCGCGCGACTTTACGCGCCTGAAGGCCGCCTTTGATGCCGCCGACAACTGCCCGCTGGGTGCTGCCGCGCTTGCCGGTACGAGCTATCCGCTCGATCGCCAGATGACGGCTGCCGAGCTTGGCTTTGCGGGTGTGATTCCCAACTCGCTCGATGCGGTTTCCGACCGTGATTTCCTGCTCGATCTGCATTACGCCGGCTCCGTCATGGCCATGCACCTGTCGCGTCTTTCCGAGGAGATCGTGTTGTGGTCGAGCTCCGAGTTTGGCTTTATTACGCTTTCCGACTCGTACTCCACCGGCTCGTCCATCATGCCGCAGAAGAAGAACCCCGACTTTGCCGAGCTTATCCGCGGCAAGAGCGGCCGTGTGTATGGCAACCTGGTGCAGCTGCTTGTGACCATGAAGGGCCTGCCGCTGGCCTATAACAAGGACTTGCAGGAGGACAAGGAGGGCGCGCTCGATACCGCCCACACGCTCATGCAGTGCCTGTCGGTTATGGCCGGTATGATTTCGACTTGGACCGTCAACGAGGATGCCATGGCGCGCGAGTGCGGTGTGGGTCATCTTGCCGCCACCGATGTTGCCGATTACCTGGCCAAGCGTGGCCTGCCGTTCCGTGAGGCGCATGCCGTGGTGGGCCATCTGGTCCTGATGTGTGAGAAGCGCGGCTGCAATCTTGAGGACCTGCCGTTTGAGGTGTTCCAGGAGGCAAGCCCGCTCTTTGAGCGCGATATTACCGAGGCGCTCGATATCCCGTCGATTGTCGCCGCGCGCACGACCGAGGGCGGTACCGCCCCTGCCGCTGTTGCCGTGCAGCTGCAGCGTGCCGAGGCACAACTCGTTGCCGACGAAGGTGTGTTTGGCTCGTTGACCAAGGTCGTCGAGATGGGCCACGGAGCTAACTAGCTTATAGGATGCGTCTGTCTGGTGCGTTCATCATATCTTGCCTTTACGGGTGCTCGCTACGGTGGGTGCCCGTTTTGTTATAGGGAAGGAAGGAGCTTGTCGAGAACTTTTGTAGGACCTTTGGGCAGGTTGTGAAGGGGATACGTTTGCGGGTGGCAACCGACCGTCTGATCTGTTCGATGCGGTTGATGGGCGGTCGGATGGTACTCTAGTCGGGCTTCGGAACAGAAGTGACACATATGGAGCGCTTCAATTAATAATATCGCTTCAATAAACGGCTTTTTGTTTAACTGCAGCTAGAACTCTGTTACGATGCAGTCCAGGCGGGTGCCGGAATGGGACTTGGGCACGCGCGAACCTACTTGAAAGGCTACCTTATGGCTATCGAGAAGACCTTCATCATGATTAAGCCCGACGCTGTGCGCGATCGCAAGATCGGCGAGATCGTTGCTCGCATTGAGCGCAGCGGCCTTGTCATCGAGCGCATGGAGATGACCACGCTCGAGCGCGCTACCGTCGAGGAGCACTACGCCCATCTGGCCGACAAACCCTTCTTTGGCGGTCTGTGCGACTTTATGACGAGCGGTCCGGTCGTCAAGATGGTTGTTTCCGGTCTTTCCGCCGTCTCCAAGATGCGCACCCTTATGGGCGCCACCAACCCGCTTGATGCTGCTCCTGGCACCATCCGCGGTGACTTCGCCGTCGATGTCAACGCCAACGTGATTCACGGCTCCGACTGCCTGGAGAACGCCGAGATCGAGATCAAGCGCTTCTTTGGCTAAACCAGCTTTGACTCCTTAAAGCTGTTAGCGTGTGGCTTGGGCGCCGCGGAACTCCATCCGCGGCGCCCTTTTTATCCCAAAATCAATGAAGGGGCCCGCTCGGACATGTGTTCCGAGCGGGCCCCTGCTGTTAGCTTGTGGCACTGAATAGTTTAGGCTTCGTCGACGATCTTAAGGCCGCGCGTGTGATCGATCTCGTTGAGGAGGTTAACGCGGCGCTCGTGACGGCCGCCCTCAAATTCGGCGTCGAGCCACTCGTCGACAATCATCTTGGCGAGCTCGGAGCCCACGACGCGGGCACCAAAGGCGAGCACGTTGGTGTTGTTGTGCATGCGGGAGAGCTTGGCGCTGAAGGGCTCGGAGCATACGACGGCGCGTACGCCCTCGACCTTGTTGGCAGCCAGGCTAATCCCGACGCCGGTGCCACAGATCAGGATACCCAGGTCGACGTCGCCGTTGGCAACGGCCTTACCCACCTTGTAGCCGGCGATGGGGTAGTCAAAGCTCTCGGAGGTGTCGGTGCCAAAGTTCACGACCTCGCAGCCGCGCTCCTTCAGGTGCTCGGAAATGATGTTCTTGAGCTCGACGGCGGCGTGGTCGTTACCGATACCGATCTTCATGGATGGTTCCTCTCTGGTCTGTGCGGCGCAAATGCTAAAGGTGTTTACCGCGTTCGACTGCATGATAGCGCGACTTTTGTGTAAACGCTCGGGCGTTTTTTGGTTAAACGCTTTAGCATGCAACAAGACCTGCTTTTCATGAATGAATGCCGCCAGTTTGTGCTTGAGCGCCGTCCGCCGGAACCGTGGTTGCGGTTTTTGATGCATTGTTATCAAATAAAGGAGCTAACTTTTTTGAGAGTCCAGCCCGTTATGCAAGCAGGAGATACCTATGCCTACCGATTCCATCCGTGATGCCGCGTTTTGCGATGTTTTGAACCGCGAGCTTGTCTGTGCACTCGGCTGCACCGAGCCCATTGCCGTTGCCTATGCAGCGGCGCTGGCGAGCCAGACGCTCGGTTGCGAACCCGATCATATGGATGTTGCCTGCTCGGGTAACATAATCAAGAACGTTAAGAGCGTGACCGTGCCCAACTCGGGCGGTATGCACGGTATTGAGGCCGCGGCCGTGCTGGGCGCCGTGGGCGGTGACGCCAAGAGCGCGCTCGAGGTGCTCGAGAGCGTTAACGATGAAGACCGCGCTCGTGTGGCCGAGCTCCTCGCCGACGCTGGCTACTGCGATGTGTCGCTTGTCGAGGGTGTGCCCAACCTCTACATCAAGGTGACTGCGACGGCCGGGGGCCATACCGCGGTCGTCGAGATTACCGATCACCACACTAATGTCACGTGCCATACGCTCGATGGTATTCCGGTATGCGGCAAGTCGGCGGGGGAGTGCGCCGCCTGCGCCGAGCGCGTGGTGGCCGAGCGTGCGGCAGATAACGCCGATACGCCCATGTCCATTGATTCCATCATCGACTTTATCGAGGACGGTGACATTGAGGGCGCCCGCGCTGCCGTTGAGCGTCAGATTGAGCTGAATGGCGCAATCAGTGCCGAGGGCCTTGCGCACGCTTGGGGCGCCGAGGTGGGTCGTACGCTGCTAGGTGCTCGTGCCGATGACGTCGCCTGCCGTGCCCGTGCCCGTGCGGCCGCCGGGTCCGACGCCCGCATGAACGGTTGCGCGCTGCCGGTCGCCATTGTGTGCGGCTCGGGCAATCAAGGCATTACCTGCGCATTGCCCGTCATGGAGTATGCCGAGTACCTGCGTTGCGACCACGAGCGTCTGGTGCGCGCCGTGATGCTGTCCGATCTTATCGCCGTGCATATCAAGAGCTATATTGGTGCGCTTTCGGCGTTTTGCGGTGCTATTTGCGCCGCGTGCGGCGCCGGCGCTGCGATTACCTGGCTGTGCGGTGGCACGCGCGAGCAGATTGGCGCGACGGTCTCGAATACGCTCGGTAACGTGGGCGGCATCGTGTGCGACGGCGCCAAGGCGAGCTGTGCCGCCAAGATCTCGGCTGCCGTCGATGCAGCGATTCTGGGCCATGATATGGCCATGCAGGGTCGCGGCTTCCGCGCCGGCGAGGGCCTGATCCAAGATACCGTTGAGCAGACAATCGCCAGTATGGGCTACGTAGGCCGTGTGGGCATGAAAGATACCGACGTCGAGATCCTCAACATCATGATCGGCAAAACCCAAGTGTGCTAGGACAGTTCGTCGGCTACTTGGTGTTCGTAGAAGGCTTCTACTACGGCGTTAAAGTCGCGGGCGAAGCCTTCCATGGTTCCGCGCCAGGTGACTCGGTTGGGCTTGCCCTGGCCTACATAGGCAGTCTGAATGCCGCAGGCGGGACTAGGGAAGTCGCGTTTGGGATCGTTGCCCACCATAAGGACCTCGTGCGGTTCGAGTCCCATCACCTGAAGCTGCTCTAGATAGTAGGTGGCATCAGGCTTGCAGCGGGTGGCGTTTCCCATGTGCGTGACGAGCTCAAAGGGGGCGTCGGCCAGGTCGCCCCAACCCATGCGGCACTCGATGGCCCCCTGCGGAAAGCTGGGGTTGGTAAAGAGCGCGCAGCGCAGCCCTGCGTCCTGTACGGTCTGAAGCGCGGCGTGTGCGCCCGGCATGGCATGGGCGTTGATGAGTTCGTCATTCTTGTACGGAAGAACTTCGCGGTCGTAGTAGGTAAACGCCTCGTAGATAAGTGGGTCCGAGAGGCAAATGCCGCATCGGCGCTCGACCTCTTCTTGGTAAAACTCAAGATTGGTGCGATTGTCCGTGCTGCTGCGGCGATTGGCGTTGAGGTCGACCAGGATGGTGCCGAGGCGTGCCATCGTGCCACCGCGGCTGCGGCGCCCGATATCCGCGAGCATCGAAGAGACATCCTTAAAATATCGAAGGATGAACGCGTTGAGGTTGATGCTAAGAAGCGTTTCGTCCATATCGAAAACGACTGCTTTGAGCACGCGGGCACCTTTCTCGAAAAATCGATCTAGAATCGTTGGCTCCGGATACTTTACCCCAAAGCCGAATGCCTGGCTGGTTATCGTCAAGTTGCGGAGACGTGTGTTCATAAGATTACGAAAAAGTCTCCACACGAGTAAAAAATCGCAGTTCACGCTTGAAATCGAACTCATTTCCCCGTAACCTATACGAACGTGATTGCATAAGCGTCACATTAGTATCTGTCGGCTCCCGAGTGTTCCTAAACGTTGTGTGCTTGTCGCACCCTTCTGTAGGTCCTAGCAATCGGGGCCCCGTAGTTCGAAAGGGGTCCACCTTTGAGTGAGATTCAGAACTCGTCCATTTTCTCTCTTGACGATGTCAACGAGGAGGAGATGAACAACCTCATCGACGGTACGATTACCGACTTTGATGAGGGCGATCTCGTTAACGGCACTGTCGTTAAGATCGAGCATGACGAGGTGCTCGTTGACATCGGATTCAAGTCCGAGGGCGTTATCCCGGTCCGCGAGCTGTCCATCCGCAAGGACGCTAACCCTGCAGACATCGTTGCACTCGGTGATCCCATCGAGGCTCTGGTTCTCCAGAAGGAGGACAAGGACGGTCGTCTGGTCCTGTCCAAGAAGCGTGCCGAGTACGAGCGTGCTTGGAACCGCATCGAGGAGAAGTTCAACTCCGGCGAGAACGTCGAGGGCGAGGTTATCGAGGTTGTCAAGGGCGGCCTGATCCTCGACATCGGCCTGCGTGGCTTCCTGCCCGCTTCCCTCGTCGACCTCCGTCGCGTCAAGGACCTCACCTCCTACATGGGCACCCGCATCGAGGCCCGCGTCATCGAGATGGACCGCAACCGCAACAACGTTGTCCTCTCCCGTCGCGTCGTGCTCGAGGAGTCCCGTAAGGCCGAGCGCTCCGAGATCCTGTCCAAGCTCAAGTCTGGCATGCGTCTCCAGGGCACCGTTTCCTCCATCGTCGACTTCGGCGCCTTCGTCGACCTCGGCGGTATCGACGGCCTCATCCACATCTCCGAGCTCTCCTGGAACCACGTCAACCATCCTTCCGAGGTTGTCAAGGTCGGCCAGGAGGTCGAGGTCGAGGTTCTCGACGTCGACCTCAACCGCGAGCGCATCTCCCTGGGTCTCAAGCAGACCACCGAGGATCCGTGGCGCGCACTGGTCAAGAAGTACCCCGTCGGCGCTATCGTCGAGGGCACTGTGACCAAGCTTGTCCCGTTCGGCGCTTTCGTCGACCTGGGCGAGGGCATCGAGGGCCTGGTGCACATCTCCGAGATGGCCAACAAGCACGTGGACCAGCCTTCTCAGGTCACCCACGTTGGCGACAAGGTTCAGGTCAAGGTCATGGAGATCGACCTCGACCGTCGTCGTATCTCCCTGTCCATGAAGTCTGCTGCTGAGACTCTGGGCGTCGAGATCGAGGTCACCCCGCTGCCTTCCGAGAAGAAGGACGAGGAGACCGACGCCGAGTAAATCGGTTTGACGATCACTTGTTTTAAGGGATTCGCCTGTAATGGGCGGGTCCCTTTTTGTTTTCAATGCTGGATGTCCCTGTTGTGACTTTGAACGTCTGCTTGTTATTAGATTGTCGGTGCATGAAAAAATGCCGACATCCCGCCTCGAGGAGGAGGCGGGAACGCACCGAGTAGACGGAGGGGTGCGGAGCGCGGTCGCGTCTCGACTGACGACGTTGCCCATCGACGGAACTATTGTAGCGCATGGGTGGTTCTTGGTTTATCGTGCGAGCGCTTGTGTTGTGCCGTTGCCTGCGGCAACGGTGTGTTACACTCTTGCACTGCTGAGTGGGCCAGACGGTCGCGCGATGTGCTGCTTGCAGCACGCGTGAGGAAAGTCCGGGCTCCAGAGGGCGGGATGCCGGCTAACGGCCGGGCGGAGTGATCCGACGGAAAGCGCCGCAGAAAAGAAGACTCCCACCTGCGCCGCAAGGCGTAAAGGGAAAAGCTGAAACGGTGGTGTAAGAGACCACCAGCGTCGTGGCAACACGGCGGCTTGGCAAGCCCCATCCGGAGCAAGCGCGAATAGGAACGCTAAGGGCCGGCCCGGTCCGCGTTCGGGTAGCGTGCGTGGAGCTGCACGGTAACGTGCAGACAAGATAAATGACCGTTCACGACAGAACCCGGCTTATAGGCCCACTCAGCTTTCTTGTTGACGCTGCGTACCCGTCAGCGCGGCAATCTGCCTTTCAAGCCTTCGGGCATGACCATAAGGTCAATGCCCTCGGCTTTCAAGGCACCTTGCTCGCGCTGACGGGTTCTCGCTTTCGTTGACGGAATCATCGGCGTTGCCATTCTTTTTACAAGGGTTATCGTATTATTGAGGCTGTTTGTTGCTTTGCTTGTTGCTGAGGGGCTTTGTTGGACAGCTATTTTACTTTGCAATCGAATGTTGAGGCTACGGGTGAGTTTGTTGACCGCAAAAGTCGGTTTATTGCCCAGCTGGTCCATATTGAATCCGAGGACGAGGCAAACACCTTTATCGAGATGGTCCGCAAGCGCCACTACGATGCTCGTCATAATGTGCCTGCGTGGATTTTGGTCGACGGTCGCGAGCGTCAGAGCGATGACGGTGAACCGAGCCGCACGAGCGGTTTGCCCACGCTCGAGGTGCTTCGCGGCGCGGGGCTCAAAAACGTGTGCTGTGTGGTGACGCGTTATTTTGGCGGCACGCTGTTGGGGCCGGGTGGGCTGGTGCGTGCCTATACGGCGGCGACGCAGGCGGCCGTTGCAGCAGCGCAAGAAGCCGGGCAGATCCTCGAGATGACGAGTGTTGTGCCCGTTGACGTGCATGTTTCCTATCCGCGGTATGAGCAGGTGCTTCGTCTTGCCCAAGATTCCGGCGCCAAGGTTTCGGACACGGACTATGCGGACGCCGTGACGATTCATTTGGTATTTAAGGCGGGGGAGCAGGAGCCGTTTTGCGCCAAGATGCGCGAGCTGATGGCGGGGCGCGAGGAGATTGAGGTCGGCGCTCCCGAGTTTGCCGAGTTCTAACGACGACGGCCGGCGTGCTTTTGGATGGACTCCAAGCGCGCCGGCCGTCGTTTTGTGTTGCTGCCGTTTACTCAGCGAGCTGCTTTAGCATATCGCAGGCGATCTCGACGGCATCGTCGATGCAGCCGGGGCAGCTGCGGAGCGGACCCTGGTCCGAGCCAATGCCCTTGAGCGTGCCGCAGATGGTCGTCGTGTTCTTCTCGCCAAAGCGTTTGGCGATCTCACGCGACAGCTTGTAGGTCTGCCCCTTGGTCTTGGGGTTTTCCATGCCGTCGCTCATCACAAAGCCCATGACGGCCACGGCGCCCGAGATGGCGCCGCAGGTCTCGGTCATCCCGCCCATCCCGGCACCGAAGCCCTCGGTGAGGGTGAAGGCAGTCTCGGGGTCGAGTCCAACGGCGGGAGCGAGTGTGCAGGCGACGGCCTGCGCGCAGTTGAAGCCGCGAGCATGGTATTCAGCGGCCTGAGCCTGGCAAGCGGCGGTGTCGAGCTGGGTGGTATCAATCTGTTTCATGAGCGTCTCCTTGGTCACGGTGTACCCGCCTATGGTACCCTTGCCGACGCTTTTGCTCATCGAGAGCCCAATGCATAGCGCATTGTATTTCGCTATCGAACACTTTCTTAAGTTTTGGGACAAATAAACCCGATTACTTTGTCCCATAACCTACTTGGGGGATGGGTTGAGAGGGGTGCGCGGGAGCGGTATCGTGAACCGAATAAGACCAAAACCCGAGCAAGGGAGTCAGATATGAGCGAGCAGACCATCGGTACCACGTGTGTTCAGGGCGGTTATCGCCCGGGCGATGCGGAGCCGCGTCAGGTACCCATCTACCAGTCCACCACGTGGAAGTACGACACGTCCGAGCACATGGGCAAGCTGTTTGATCTGGAGGAGTCTGGCTACTTCTACAGCCGCCTGCAGAACCCTACGTGCGACCTGGTTGCCGCCAAGATCTGCGAGATGGAGGGCGGCACTGCTGCGATGCTCACGAGCTCGGGCATGGCCGCGAACTTCCTCGCGATCTTTAACGTGGCCGGTGCCGGCGATCACGTGGTCGCGAGCTCTGCCATCTACGGCGGCACCTACAACCTGCTCGCCCACACTATGGGACGTATGGGCTTGACCTGTACGTTCGTTGCTCCCGACTGCACCGATGAGGAACTCGAGGCCGCTTTCCAGCCCAACACCAAGCTCGTCTTTGGCGAGACCATTGCCAACCCCGCGCTGGCCGTGCTCGATATTGAGCGCTTCGCCAAGGCCGCGCATGACCACGGCGTGCCGCTGATGGTCGACAACACCTTCCCGACGCCCGTGATGTGCCGTCCCTTTGAGTGGGGCGCCGACATCGTCACGCACTCCACCACCAAGTACATGGATGGCCACGCGGCATATATCGGCGGCGTGATCGTAGACCACGGCCAGTTTGACTGGATGGCCCATGCGGACAAGTTCCCGGGTCTCACCACGCCCGACGAGAGCTATCACGGCGTGACCTATGCCGAGAAGTTCGGCCGTGAGGGCGCCTTTATTACCAAGGCTACCGCGCAGCTCATGCGCGACCTTGGCCCCATGCAGAACCCGCAGGCAGCGTTCTTCCTGAACAGCTCGCTTGAGAGCCTGCATGTACGCATGCCGCGTCACTGCGAAAACGGTCTGGCGGTCGCCAAGTTCCTGCAGAGCCACCCCAAGGTGCGCTTCGTGAGCTATCCGGGCCTGGAGGGCGACAAGTACTACGACATGGCTCAGAAGTACATGCCCAACGGTACGTGCGGCGTCGTGAGCTTTGGCTTTAACGGTGGTCGTGCGGCGGCCGAGACCTTTATGATGAGCCTTAAGCTCGCCCAGATCGCCACGCACGTGGCCGATGCGCGCACCTGTTGCCTGCACCCGGCAAACGCCACGCATCGTCAGATGAACGACGAGGAGCTCATCGCCTGCGGCATCTCCGCCGACATGGTGCGCCTGTCGTGCGGCCTCGAGGACACGGCCGATCTGATTGCCGACCTTGAGCAAGCGCTCGAGCAGTGCTAGGCTAGCGTTCGCATAAGTCGCCGATGCCGGTAGAAAGCTTCGGCGACCTTTCGTTCCGATTCCGTAGGCGGGACCCCAATCGCGGCTGTTTGTAGGCGATTGGGGCCCCGTTTTTTTGCGTTGGGCCACTCGAAAGGATGGATATGGAGAAAACCGCAGAGCAGCTGCGCCGCGAGCGCATTGCCCTAGAGGGCGACACCCATGGCAAGAACAAATGGGCGATTCTGTTTACCGTGCTCATCATGACGTTTATGGCGTGCCTGGATTCGAGTATCGTGACCGTTGCACTCCCGGTGATGCAAAAGGAGCTGGGCGTGGGCCTCGGCCGCATTCAGCTCGTGAGCTCCGTGTATTTGCTTGCGACGTGTGCGGCCATGTTACCTTTTGGCCGCTTGGGCGACGTGCGCGGCAAGGTGAACGTGTTCCAGCTGGGTGTGATTGTCTTTACGGGTGGCTCGCTGCTGTGCGGGCTGTCGGCTTCGCTCGAGGTGCTTATCTTGGCGCGTATCGTGCAGGGCATTGGCTGCGCCGCGGCTATGGCCAACAACATGGGCATTATTACCGAGTCGTTCCCGGCGCGCGAGCGCGGTCGCGCCATGGGAATCTTGGCAACCTTCGTGGCTCTTGGCATGATGTGTGGCCCCGTGCTTGGCGGCGTGCTGGTGGCGAGCTTTCCCTGGGAGAGCATCTTCCTTATCAATCTGCCTGTTGGCGTGATTTCGTTTATCGTGGGCCTCTATACGCTGCCGCATGTAAAACCGGAGGCTGGCGAGCGCCCTATGCCGCTGGCGGAGGCAGCGCGCCGCTGCTTTGCAAGCTCGGCTTTCACGATTAACCTGGCTTGCATGCTTATCGTGTTCGTGGGTATCGGTGCCTCCGAGTTTGTGCTGCCGTTCTACTTTCAGGATGCCCGCGGTTTTAGTTCCGATATCTCCGGTCTGCTGTTTTTGGCGCTGCCGGTCGTGAATGCCTTTGTGGGCCCGCTTTCGGGCTCGGTGTCCGACCGCGTTGGCTGCGAGGTGCCCACGGCCGTTGGCCTGGGCGTGTACGTGTGCGGCCTCTTTGCCGTGAGCACGCTCGACGAGCATTCTTCCATTTTGATGATCGTGTGCTGCGTCGCATTTATGTCATGCGGTACGTCGATTTTCCAAAGCCCCAACAACTCCCTGTATATGGGCTCGGCTCCGCGCGAGGCGCTTGGCTTTGCAGGCAGCTTGGGCAGCTTGGCTCGCTATGCGGGGATGGCGCTGGGCATTACGGCGGCGTCGCACATCCTGTATGGCCAGATGAGCGTGGCGATGGGCGAGGCTGTGACCAGTTTTGTTGCAGGCCGTCCGGATGTGTTCCTGTTCGGCTTTCGCTCGGTGTTCTACGTGCTCATGGCTGTGGCCGCTGTGGGCTTTGCGCTCGCCATGGTGCGCTTGATGAGGATGCGCGCCCGCCATTAGCGTGTTGGGAGGCTGCCTGCCACGTATTCGCGCCGTCTCAAAAAGACTGGTTTGTGGTGCGATGCGGCTTGTGGGGCGGGCGGGGGTCGGTCCGTGGTAGACTATCGTGCAACGTTTGTTCATCGCGCGGAATCATTGCCGCGAGAAAGGGTTGCGCCATGCAGGAGCTTGAGGATCGTATTCGCCGTGACGGCATCGTAAAGGCCGGTAACGTCCTTAAGGTTGATGCCTTCCTCAACCACCAGTGCGACGTTGAGCTGTTCGACCACATGGGCGCCGAGTGGGCCCGTCTGTTCGAGGGCGTCGAGATCAACAAGATCCTGACCATCGAGGCTTCGGGCATTGGTATGGCCTGCATCGCGGCTCAGCATTTTGGTGGCGTGCCGGTTGTTTTTGCCAAGAAGGCCCAGTCCATCAACCTCGACGGCGAGCAGTATGCCACGACTATCTACTCCTTTACCAAGCAAAAGGAGTATCCGGTCATCGTCGGCAAGCGCTTCCTGTCCGAGGGCGACAAGGTCCTGATTATCGACGACTTCCTGGCCAACGGTTGCGCGCTCGAGGGTCTTATCAAGATCTGCGAGGCTGCGGGCGCCGAGGTTTCCGGTATTGGTATTGCCGTGGAGAAGGGCTTCCAGGGCGGCGGCGACAAGCTCCGCGAGCGCGGTTTCCGCGTTGAGAGCCTGGCCCGTATCGCCGATATGGACTGCGAGAACGGCGAGATCACCTTCGCCTAATCGCGCGGCACATACGATTCGTATGCGATGTGACAAAGGGACGGTCCCTTTGTCACATTTTTTGTTTGGAGGGAGGTGTTGGTATGGACGAGATCAAGATGGGCTGGCGCGAGTATGCGCGCTATGCCGAGATGTCGGCCGAGGAGCTGACGCGCGACTGTGAGGTGCAGGTGTTTCGCGCGACGGGGCCGGGCGGCCAGGGCGTCAACACGACGGACTCTGCGGTGCGCATGAAGCATGTGCCTACGGGGATAGTCGTGACGGCGCGAGAGAGCCGTAGCCAGTTTCAGAATCGTGCGAGCTGCCTGCGCAAGCTGAAGGCCGAGCTCGAGCGTCGCGGCCGTCCGCCGCGCCGTCGCGTCAAGACCAAGGTGCCCCAACGCTCGCGCCAGCGCAGACTCAACGACAAGCACTTCAACGCCATCAAAAAGGCCAACCGCCGCAAGCCGGGCAGCGACGAGTAACCTCCTCATAAGTTGCGGTGAAATAGGGACTGTTTTGCGGCTTTGGCTGCATAAACAGTCCCTATTTCACCGCAACTTAGGGGTGGCTAGCGGGTTGGGCGCCAGACCTCGAGGGCGGCGGGGAGGATGTCGACCTCGATGCGGGAGGCGACGATGGATTCGCCGTCGGCTTGGATGGGGTAGTTGGGCTCCTCGAAGGTGAGTTCGGCATGGCGGCAGCGGCGCATGCGCACCGGCGGAAGCTTGGTGTGGTGGCCATCCTTGGCCGAAAGGAACATAGGCAGTGCAACTGCACGTGGTACGGGGCCGCAGGCGTAGCAAACGTCGAGGATACCGTCGCAGGGGTCGGCATCGGGGCAGATACGATAGCCCGAGCCATAGGTGGGGCCCAGCTGGATGGCCATGATAATCGCCCGCATGCGCTCGGCGGGCGCTCCGTCAAAGCTAACCGTCATGGGGTAGTTGCGATAGCGCAGGCCAAACTGCTCCAGGCCCGAAAGGGTATAGAGCGGAGCGCCGGTAAGTCCCGTCTTCTTGCGCAGCTCGGTGGTGCCCAGGCCGATGGCGGCATCAATGCCGACGGAGAGCGTCTGGTCGTAATACTCGACGGCCGCCTCGCCGCTGCCGCTTGCAGGGTTCCACGAGCGAATGCGCCCGATGTCCTGACGCTGCAGCTCGCAGGTGAGCAGGGCGCCAAAATCTTTACCGGAAAAATCATCGACGCCGAGCGTCTGGGCAAAATCGTTGCCGGAGCCCACGGGCAGGACGGCAAGAGCCGGTCGGGCTGCCTCTTCCTGTGCCATGAGTCCATTGACGACCTCGTGGATCACGCCGTCGCCTCCGAGTGCGATAACCGTGCGGTAGCCCTGGGCCTGTGCGGCAAGTTCTTTGGCGTGTCCCATGTGCTCGGTCAGCACCAGATCAAACTGGGATGAGCGCGCGGTCATGTCCAAAAAGCGCTGTAGGCGCTCAGCCACTTCGCGTGCCGCGCCCGACTGGGCGGCGGGATTGGCGATGATCAGCGTGCGGCCAAAATCTGTTGCGTGCATGGGGCGACTCCCGGCGTGTGACATGACAGTGCGGTCGCGTTCAGGTCGAATTGCCCCCGATTGTGGCTGCACGGCGAATACTTGCGTCTACTCTATCAGGTCGTTGTGGCGCTCGATAGCCTCTGCCACCGTGCCGCCCTCGTCCACAATGAGCGAACGGCGCTTGGGCGAGATGATGCGCTGGGCGGGATAAACGCCGCGGTGGCCGCCGGCAAGATAGCTGATAAACGCAACGATGACAAAGAACCCGGCTGCTGTGCCGTGGAACAGGTCGATGGCCATCATGCAGGTGGTGATGGGCACGTTGAGGCCGGCGCAGAACACGCCGAGCATGCCGAGGGCCGCCAGAAAGCTGGGGTCGATGCCGGCGAGGCAGCCGATCCAGCCGCCAAGTGCAGCTCCAATGCCAAACAGGGGCGTGACCTCACCGCCTTGGAAGCCGGCGCCTAGGGTGAGCGCCGTCACGACCAGCTTGATAGCGGCGTCGGCGAGGGTCGTGTTGCCGGCGAAACCGGCGCCCGAGAGCCAAGTGGCAAGGCCGGCGTACTTCCAGGCATCGAGCACCGCATAGGCTGCAAGCACCGCAAGTGCGCCCACGAGGGCGCGAACAAGATAGTTGGTGATAAAACGGCCGTAGAGGCTCTTGACGGTTCGAACCGACCAGGCGAAGAGGCGTGCGGTTAGACCGAACACGATGGCGCTGACGACGACGATGGCGACGGTTCGGGGCGTCATGTCGGGGACGCTGGCGATGACGTTCGCCTCGTACTCGGTGCCTAGGGCAAGCGACGTAAAGTAGCCGGTAAACGAGGCGACGAGGCAGTAAATGCCGGCGGTGTAGTCGATCTTGCCGATAAAGCACATCTCCATGCCAAAGAAGGCGCCGGCGAGGGGTGAGCCGAACACGGCGCCGAAGGCAGACGAGATGCCGGCGAGCATGAGGTCGTGATGGTCGTGCTTTTTAAGATGGGCGAGGTTCGAGATGTTGCTGGCGATGGTGCCGCCGATCTGCACCGCAGCGCCCTCGCGTCCGGCCGAGCCACCTGTCAGGTGCGTAAGCGTGGAGCAGACAAAGGTGAGGACGGCCATGCGGGCATGGATGAGACGGGTGCCCAGGGCAGAGTCGATGACCAGGTTGTTGCCACGTTTGGCGGCAAGGCCATGGTTCTTATACACCCATGCGGTGGCGACACCTACGGCGGGGAGCAGGGCGTAGATCCACGCATGGTGCTCGCGATAATCGGTCGCGATGTTCAGCGAGGCCAAAAATGCCCAGGCGGCAACACCCATGGCGAGCGAGACGATCACGACGAGCACGAGCAGCTTGGCGCTCGCGAGCAGATTGCGGGCGTTACGGCGCGTGTCGGCGGCCAAGAGATGCTCAGAGCGGGTGAGCTGATGCCTGCCGGCCATGATGACGTCATTCAGGGAGAAGAAGCCTCCCTCATCGAGCGGCAGGGAATTGTCTTGCTCTTCGCTTTCGCTGTCTGATGTGTCGGTAAAAGCCATGGTGTCCTCTTCTTTAGTTACAACGCAAGCATTATAGAGCGTGACAAACGCGTCAAGCCGGTGGGTTGGTTTCGGTTCTGTTTCGTGCCCTGTAACCGACAGGTGTATTCGCGAGTGCAGACCGTCTCGCGGTCGAGCGACGGGGGATTATACTGAATAAAACATAAAGAATCGGCGCCCTTGTTACGCGCCGCGATCTGTAAGAGGTGCATATGGCAGAGAAGCTCATTCCGTTGGAGGACGCGCAGGCAATTGTCTTGTCACATGTGAGTCCGACCGGGGTTGTCGAGATTCCCGTATGGCAGGCGGCCGGTCTTCCCTTGGCCGAGGAAGCCGTGGCCGATATCGACATCTCGCCATTTGCTAACAGCGCCATGGACGGGTATGCCGTACGCGCCGTTGACCTTGGTGCGGCCACCGGCGATACTCCGGTGACGCTTTCCGTTGTTGGCCACGAGGCGGCGGGTCATGTGTTTAAGGGTACGATTGGCGCGGGCGAGACGGTCCGCATTATGACGGGCGCGCCGGTGCCAGAGGGCGCCGATGCCGTGGTGAAGTACGAGATCGTCGACGTGCTCGATGGCGATGGCAACGAGGGCTCGCACGTCCGCTTCTCGGCGCCGGCTAAGGTGGGGGAGAACGTTCGCTCTGCTGCCGAAGAAGCCCATGCCGGCGACGTCGTGATGCGTGCCGGTGAGGTTGTGGCGCCGGCTGGTGCGGGCCTGCTGGCAAGCGCCGGGTATGCGAGCGTGAAGGTGCACGCCGCACCGCGCGTGGGCATCATCTCGCTGGGCACGGAGCTGGTTGCTCCAAGTGAGCTTCCGGCGCGTGGCCAGATTCGCGATTCCAACTCCTCGGCGCTGATGGCCGAGGCACTCGATGCCGGTGCCGAGCCCGTGTTCTATGGCATTGCGCCCGACGACGAGCAGGCGATATCCGAGCTCGTACACCGCGCGGTGCGCGAGTGCGATTTTGTCATTACGAGCGGTGGCGCCTCGGCCGGAGACTACGATTACGTGACGGCGCTGGTCCAGCGCGAGGGCGAGGTCCTGTTCGATCGCATCTCGATGCGTCCCGGCAAGGCCATCACGTTTGGACTGCTCGGCGGCAAACCGTACCTGGGGCTTTCGGGTAATCCCGCTGCGGCTTACGTGGGCTTTGAGATGCTCGCGCGCCCGGCGATTCGCAAGATGCGCGGCTTTGCCGAGGGGGCGCGTCCTGTGCAACAGGCAATGCTGACACACGGAGTGAAGAAGCGCCAGGACCGTCGATTCTATGACCGCGCCACGGTTGCGCGCGATGCCCAGACCGGCGAGCTTATGGTGACTGAGGCCAAGAGCCAGAATTCGGCGCTGCTTGGCACGATGCAGCGCGCGAATTGTCTGCTGCGCATTAACGAGGGCCCGTGCGAGCTCGAGCCGGGCGATGTCGTGGATGTCGTCCGCGTCGACTTGCCCGAGGGTACCGTGCTTTAGGAGGAGCGCTATGGAGTTGAAGATTTCGATCGTGACGTGTTCGGATACGCGCGATCTTGCCCAGGATGAGGCCGGAGCCGCGCTCGAGGAACTCATTGCGGCTCAGGGCTGGACGGTAGCCTCGCACGTGGTTGTGCGCGACGACGTCGACGAGATCGGCGCCGCTATCGTGGACGCTGCCGACGAGCGCCATGCCCATGTTGTGCTTACCTGCGGCGGCACGGGACTTTCGATGCGCGACGTGACGCCCGAGGCGACGCGTGCCGTCTGCGACCGCGATGTGCCGGGCATTGCTGAGGCGATTCGCGCGTACTCGATGACCAAGACGCACCGCGCGATGCTGTCGCGCGCCGTGTGCATGCAACGCGGTCATACACTTGTCGTAAACTTTCCCGGATCCACCAAGGCAGCCCGCGAAAGCTGGGAGGCGATTGCCGACCAGCTGGAGCACGCGGCACAGATGACGGCGGGCGGCGGACACGCCAAATAAGTGTTTCACCTGCGGCGGAGTGACCCGAACGGTTGCTCCGCCTTTTTGCTTGATGCCGAGGTGAAGTCGATGCGTGTCGTAATCTGAAAATATATTCTCATGCGAGAATAATTTCTCACTGCCATTATTCGCGCTGAAGTATAATCTGATTACAGAATAAAGCCCGCGGTGGGGTGCCCGGGCACAAGGTCTGAAAGGGATCAATATGTTCGATATGGTTTCTCGCCGCGGTTTCGTTTCGCTTTCTGCCGCTGCTGCCGCCGGCCTTGGCCTTGCCGGCTGCTCGGGTAACAAGGAGTCCGAGTCTGCTGGTTCCGACGCCGGTTCTGTCAAGTCCTCCTCTAAGAAGAAGGCCGTCGAGCTGCAGATTTTCGCCGCCAACTCGCTCGAGAAGGCCCTTCCCGAGGTCCAGGAACTCTACACCGACCAGACCGGCACCACCTTTGCCGACACGCAGTTCAAGGCCTCTGGCGACCTGGTCGAGCAGATGAAGGCCGGCGCTGCTGTCGACGTGCTCATCACCGCTTCCAAGGGCACCATGGACGATGCCGAGACTGCCGAGCTCGTCGACACCGACACCCGTGAGGACATGTTCGTCAACGACCTCGTGATCATTCGCGCCGAGGACTCCGACACCAAGGTCGAGGCCATCGCCGACGTCGCGAACCTGGACGGCAAGATCGCCATCGGCGACGCCAAGACCGTTCCTGCCGGCAAGTACGCCAACCAGGCGCTGGCCTCCGTCGGCCTCTACACCGGCACCGAGGGCGACGACGGCGAGTACGCGCCCGAGATCGCCGACAAGGTCGCGCTGGCCGATAAGGTCGGCACCGCCGCTGCCTACGTGTCCACGGGCGACTGCGTGGCAGGTTTTGTCTACAGCTCCGACATCTACCGCTACGACGGCATCGAGGAGGCCTTCGTGTGCCCCGAGGATTCGCACAAGCCCATTGTGTACCCGGGTGCCGTGGCCGAGAGCTCCGAGCATGCCGACGAGGCCAAGGCGTTCATCGACTTCTGCCTGTCTAACAAGAAGGCGCAGAAGATTTGGGCTAAGTACGGCTTTGAGCTTTCCGAGTAGTGCAGAAGAGCGTTGCATAACGATATGCTTGAGGGCGGGCGTTCTTGCGATCGCCCGCCCTTTTTAGATTGAAGCGGCGTGCCTGCGCGCCGTTGCCCTGTATTTGAGGAGTCGCCCGTGTCAAGGAAAACGATTCGCCTGCTCGCTGCGCTGGCGGCGATTGTCTGCGCACTGACGGCGCTGCCTGGGGTTGCCCGAGCCGAGGCAATCTTCGCCACTGCCGACGGACGCCAGGCGACCGAGGACTCCGCGCTTATCGATGGTGTCGATTTTGGCCTCAATGCCTTTGAGCGCAACGCCAAGGGCACGGCCCGCTCGTTTACCGACCAGCCCGAGGGCTATCGTTTTCCCATCTACAGAAAGACGTCGCTCGTAACGGTGACCACGCCTACGAGCATTGTGGTGTGGGTCGATGCACATACTGCCAAGGAAGCGGGCCTCGATATCGCAAATGCCTCCGACCAAAAGGCGCTCAAGAAGATGCTCGCGGGGCTCGATAAGTCTCACTCCATGGGAGGCGCGCTGCTGGAGGACTCCAAGTTCGAGTGGGTGTTTACCTCGGACAATGAGCTGGTACAGGGCGATTACCGTTATCTGTTTAAGGTGAAGGGCGACGACGGCGACTACTACACCGTCGTGAATGCCGCGGACGCCGCAAACACCGGGCTCAATCTGGGTGACGGAGCCCTGTGGAGCGATAACGCCGCCTTGGTGCCGTATACGAGTGTCTCGACGACGGAGCCGCCCTCGCTAGCGGAGCGCGCCGCGACCTTCTTTGGCAGTATTGACTACCGCCCGTTTTGGGTGTCCATCAAGACGAGCGGTCTCGCCTTGGTGATCGCGTTTGCGCTGGGTCTGTTTGCCGCATGGAAGACCATGGGGACCACGAGCCGCGTGAAGGGCCTGCTCGATTCGGTCTTTACCATCCCCATGGTGCTGCCGCCCACGGTCTGCGGCTTTTTGCTGCTTATGCTGTTTGGCCGCTCCACCGGAGTAGGCCAGTGGCTGATCTCACACGGCATCTCGATTGTTTTTACGTGGCCGGCGGCGGTGATCTCTGCCGTGGTGGTGTCTTTCCCGCTCGTCTATCGTACGGCCCTCGGCGCCTTCGAGAGCCTCGACACGCAGATGCTCGACGCGGCGCGCACGCTGGGCTGGTCCGAGCGACGCATCTTTACCAAGCTCATGATGCCCCTCGGCTGGCCCTCTATTGCCGCCGGCACGGTGCTCGCCTTTGCCCGCGCCATGGGCGAGTTTGGCTGCACGCTGTTCTTCGCGGGCAACTACGCCGGCATTACGCAGACCATTCCCATCGCCATCTACTTTGAGTGGATGGGCGGCAATACGTCGGTGGCGCTCTTTTGGGTCGTCGTCGTGATCGTTTTTAGCTTCTTGGTCATCCTATTCATCAACATGTACACGGCGCATTCGCAAAAGTACCGCGAGCGGGGTCTCTCCCGCGCAGAGCGCAAACAGGCCAAGGAGCTCGCCGGCCAGGGCGATTCGCTCGACCCCGTCGGTGGCGATGCCCTGCGTATCGATCGCGAGGCGCTGGCCGAGCTTATGCGTGACGACGCGGTCGCGAAGGGAGGTCGATAGGCCATGTCGCTCGTTCTGGATATCAAAAAGCGCTATCCCGGCTTTACGCTCGACATTCAACTCGAGGCTGGCGAAGAACGCGTGGCGCTGCTTGGCGCCTCCGGATGCGGTAAGAGCTGTACCTTGCGCTGCATCGCCGGCGTGGAGACGCCCGATGAGGGCAAGATCGTCGTCAACGGCGTGACCTTCTTCGACTCTGCCGCGGGCATCAACTTGTCGCCCCAGGAACGCAAATGCGCCCTGCTGTTCCAAAACTATCAGCTGTTTCCCAATATGACGGTGGCCGATAACGTTTGTGCCGGCGTTGAGGATGCCGGCGACGCCGCAGAGCGCAAAAAGCTTGCCGAACGCTATCTGGGTATCTTTGGCCTGGCCGACTTTGCCGACCGCTATCCCGCGCGACTTTCGGGCGGCCAGCAGCAGCGTGTGGCGCTTGCCCGCATGGTGGCGGCGCACCCGGGCATCTTCATGTTCGACGAGCCCATGAGCGCACTCGATGCGTATCTCAAGAGCGCGCTTGAGCAAAACATGCTCGACCTGTTCGATGTCTGCAACCGCACCGTGCTGTACGTGAGCCACGATATCGATGAGGCATGTCGCCTGTGCGAGCGCATCTGTGTGATGCACAACGGGCATGTGGAGGAGATCGGTTCCGTCGAGGACGTGGTCCGCCGGCCGCAAACCTTGGCCGCGCTGCGCCTGACGGGCTGCAAGAACACGAGCCGTGCGCGCAAGATCGGGCCTCAGGAAGTTGAAGCCCTGGACTGGGGCATGACCTTCAATGTGGGCCGCGAGGTGCCCGATAACGTGGCGTACCTGGGCATCCGCGCGAGCTACTTCCATGTGGACAATCGTGCCGAGCGTGGTCGCAACAGCTACGACCTGCACGTGGCCCGCGTGAGCGATTCGCGTTTTGAGCGCTTGGTGCTGCTGGATGTGCCACGTGCCGACGCACCGACGCGCCTGCAGTGGAAGGTCAACAAGGTGAGTGTGCCTGTCGAGGAGTTGCCGCAGGCGGGGGAGACCCTGCGCATGCATTTCGACGCGAGCAGGATTCATCTGGTTTGCCGGTAGCGCGGTGTGCGGTACGGTCGGGGGATTGGTTCCTCGGCCGTCCGGGTCCTTAACGGGCTGCCATTCGCCGAATCGGGGATGACAAAACCTTATTAATCTGATAATTATTTATCAGCCAGCGAGATACTCGCATCCCGATGCTGTCGTACGCGTGTCGGCGGTATTCGTCTGGACGACGACCGTTGATATAGTTACCTTCGACGAGAAAAGGAGGGCGCGCCGATGCCGCAGAAGACATATTCGCGTCGCGTTGCCGCGCGCGCCCTCTATATGGCTCGGAGCCGCATATGAGCAGGTATGTTCACGGCTCCGGGAGAGACGACGCACAACTAAATCATCAACCGCAAAGCAGGTTCCCCAAAATTCCGGGTTTAAGCACGGCTGGGTTTTCGCCACCCACCGTGCAGCAATACCGTAGCTATTCATTTTTGGTTCGAGAGGGGAACCGTCATGGCTGAAGAATTTGATTTCCATCCGATGTGGGAGAGCCTCGGCATGAATCTTGCCGACCACGACATGCTGCTGGGTGCCGTGGGCCAGATGTACGGGGATATGTTCCTGACGCAGAACAATCGCCCCAAGTCCACTTCCTACCTGGATTTTGTTGCCACCAACATTCATAGCGGCCGTATTAAGGAGATGCTCGACAAGAAGGAGGCCGGCGAGGCCACCAAGATCGTCGGCTCGTTCTGCGTTTACGTGCCCGAGGAGATCGTGCTCGCCTGCGACGGCATTCCCGTGGGCCTGTGCTCGGGCGCCGACTGGGCAACGGACAAGGTCGAGGAGCATCTGCCGCGCAACACCTGTCCGCTCATCAAGAGCTTTGCTGGCTTTAAGCTGGGCGAGGTCTGCCCCTACATCGAGTCGAGCGACCTGGTAGTCGGCGAGAACACTTGCGACGGCAAGAAGAAGGCCTATGAGTTCTTTGCCACGCAAAAGAACATGTACGTCATGGATATCCCCAACGTGCACGACGAGTTGACGCTCGTGACCTGGAAGGCCGAGGTCAAAAAGCTCGCTGCCAAGATCGAGGAAGAGTGTGGCGTCAAGATCACGCCCGAGCGCCTGAAGGCTGCCATCCACGCCGTTAACGAGAAGCGCCGCGCCCTGCAGCGTCTGGCTGCGACCCGTGTCGCCGACCCGGCGCCCATCAGCGGCCTCGATAGCCTGCTGACCGTGCAGGCTGCCTTCATGGACGACACGCCGCGCCTGACCGGCGCCATCAACGACATGGCTGCCGAGTGCGAGGAGCGCGCCGCCAATGGCGAGGGCGTGGCGCCCAAGGGCACCAAGCGCATCCTGTACACCGGCACGCCCATGGCCGTGCCCAACTGGAAGCTGTTCAACCTGATCGAGAAGGCTGGCGGCGTCGTGGTGGGCGAAGAGTCCTGCACGGGTTCGCGCTACTACAAGGACCTGGTCGACGAGTCCGGCGAGACGGTCGACGAGATGCTCGACGCCATCGCCGAGCGCTACTTTAAGATCAACTGCGCCGTCTTTACCCCCAACGACCAGCGTATGAAGGACATCGTCCAGATGGCGCGCGACCTGCATGCCGACGGCATCGTCGACGTGGCGCTGCAGTTCTGCACGCTCTACGAGATGGAGTCCTTCGCCGTGGAGAAGGCCGCCGAAGAGGCCGGTATTCCCTTTATGCACATAACGACCGACTACGCCGGCGAGGACGCAGGTCAGCTCCAGACCCGTATTGAGGCGTTCCTGGAAACCATTTAGGACTATCCGTCCCGGTGGCTTTCCCAGGCACCCGATCTTGCCGTTCAAACCGTCGCTTGCGTACCAGAAGTACGCGGCGCTCCTCTTTCACGGCAACCTCGGGCCCTGGGAAAGCCGTTTCCTTGGTTGGTTAAAAGGTTTGTTAAGGAGTTATATGTCGGAAAATATTGAGCAGCCGTTGCCGCGCACGTTTGAGGAGTTCAACGAGCAACGCAAGGCGGCGTTTATTCGCGTCAAGGATTATAAGCAGGCGGGTAATCGCCTGGTTGGCTTTTTGTGCAGCTATACGCCGCTCGAGATTATCGATGCCGCGGGGGCTGCGAGCGTGGCTCTGTGCGGTACGTCCGATGAGGTGATTCCCGAGGCCGAGAAGGTGCTGCCGGCAAACCTGTGCCCGCTCATCAAGTCGACCTACGGTTTTGCCTACTCGCAAAAGTGCCCGTTTACGTACTTTAGCGACATGATCATCGGCGAGACCACCTGCGACGGCAAGAAGAAGATGTACGAGCTACTCAACGAGCTCAAGCGCACGCACATTCTGCATCTTCCGCAGGGTCGCGATCGTGCCTACGAGCGTGAAGGCTGGTACGAGGAGTGCCGCCTGCTCAAGGAGGAGCTCGAGGGCTTCTACGGCATCACGATTACCGACGATGACCTGCGCGCTGCCGTCCGTCGTCGCAACCGCTTGCGTGCGGCCCAGCTCGAGATGTTTGCACTGCAGGCCAACCAGCCGGCGGCCATGAGCGGCGTCGACCTGATGAGCACCATGTTTGCCGGTACGTTCAGCTTTGATATCGAGGCCTATACGCAGCAGCTGGAGCAAAAGGTTGCCAAGCTGCGCGAGACCTACGACGCGGGCAAGCGCCCGGTTGCGGCGGATGCCAAGCGCATTCTGATCACTGGCTGCCCAGTGGGTGGCGTAATCAACAAGATCGGTCGCACCATCGAGTCCAACGGCGGTGTGGTCGTGTGCATGGACGATTGCTCGGGCGAGCGCACGGCGGCCATGATGATCGACCCGGAGGCTCCCGATATCCTGCGCGCCATCGCCGACCGCTACCTGGACATCAACTGCTCGGTCATGACGCCCAACGACGGTCGTATGGAAAACACGCTGGCCATGTGCGAGAAGTATCATGTCGATGGCGTGGTAGAGAGCGTGCTACAGGCCTGCCACACCTTTAACGTGGAGAGTGCGCGCATGCAGGAGGCTGTCGAGGGTGCGGGTATTCCGTATATGAAGATCGAGACCGACTACAGCAACGGTGACATGGGCCAGATCGAGACACGCATCGCCGCCTTTATCGAGACGCTCTAGCTTCCTCAGGCACCGGATTTTGCCCCTCAAACCGTCGCTTGCGTACCAAAGTACGCTGCGCTCCTCTTTCGGGGCAACCTCCGGCGCCTGAGAAACCTAGAGCTAAGGCGCCTGAACGCGCCGCCGCCTTTGATGTTTAGATTAGGAGAGAGCCATGATAGGGATTGGGGTCGATATCGGGTCTACGGCGGCTAAGGCTGCTGTGGTCGATAGGGAGGGTTTGGTGGCGTGGACGTGCGTGCAGCCAACCGGGTTCTCCTCGGTCGATGCTTCCGAGCGGCTGCGCGAGGCACTGGCAGCGGCCGGCTATGACGTGACGGGCGACGATGTTCGCGTGATCGCGACTGGCTACGGCCGTGTCGCGGTGCCCTATGCCAACAAGGTGGTGACCGAGATCACCTGCCATGGTGCCGGCGCGGTCCGCCTGTTTGGCGAGCAGGGCACGGTGATCGACGTGGGCGGCCAGGATACCAAGGTCATCCAACTCAAGGGCGGCCGCGTGGCCAAGTTCGCCATGAACGACAAGTGTGCCGCCGGCACGGGGCGCTTTCTGGAGATCATGGCCGACCGCCTAGGCATTTCCCAGCAGCAGATGGCCGACCTGGCGCGTTCCGGCGAGCCCACCAAGATCAGCAGCATGTGCACGGTGTTTGCCGAAAGCGAGGTCATCAGCCTCATCGGTCGTGGCGAGCCGCGCGAGAACATCGCGCGCGGTGTGATCGAAAGCGTTGTCTCGCGCGTGGCGACTATTGCCGGGCAGGCAGCGGGCGCCCCGTACTACCTGACCGGCGGCCTGTGCGAGAACGCTTACGTTGTGGAGCGGCTGGGCGCGCTGCTGGGCTCGCCGGTGACCACCTCGCCCCAAGCCCGTTTTGCCGGCGCCATCGGCGCGGCCCTTCGCGCGCAGGCGCTCGGCTGATGAGCCGGCCGTAGATGCGCGTTCATGCGTATACTGAGAAGCATTGTTTGTGTTTGAGAGGAGGTATCGATGCTCGACGATCAGATTAGGCTCACGTCTATGACCGCCGCGAGCGGTTGAGCCGCTAAGTTGGCTCCTGGAGTCCTCGCCCAGGTCCTGGGTGACTTACCAAATGTGCCCAACGACAACTTGCTCGTGGGGTTCGATACCTCCGACGATGCGAGCGTCTTCCGTGTTGGCGAAAACCTGGGACTCGTTCAGTCCATCGACTTCTTCCCGCCGATGGTCGACGACCCGTTCCTGTTTGGCCAGATCGCGGCAGCCAACTCGCTGTCGGACATCTACGCCATGGGCGGTACGCCGAGCCACGCCATGAACCTGCTGTGCATTCCCAGCTGCCTGGGCGTTGAGGTTGCGGGGCAGATTTTGGCGGGCGGCGCCGACAAGTGCGTTGAGGCCGGCTGCACCATCGCGGGCGGCCACACCATCAATGACGATGAGCCCAAGTACGGCCTGTCCGTGAGCGGTTTTGTCCCGCTCGATCGCATGCTCGCCAACAGCGGCGCGCGCGTGGGCGATGCTCTGTTGCTGACCAAGGCGGTCGGCTCTGGCATCATCACTACGGCCATTAAGGGCGAGCTCACCGAGCAGGATGAGGCCGCAGCGATGTTTGACTCGATGCGCACCCTCAACGAAGCACCGATTCGCCTGGCCGAGGGACTCGAGCTTCATGGCTGCACCGATGTCACGGGCTTTGGTCTGATCGGGCACGCGTGCGAGATGGCCGAGGGCTCGGGTGTGCAGATTGAGCTTACGTCGGGAGCGGTACCGCTCTTTGACCAGGTGCTCGACATGGCGCGTCTGGGCATTATCCCCGCCGGTGCCTACCGCAACCAGGACTTTTTTGGCCCGCGCGTGGCTGCCGACGAGGACCTGGAGCCGGGTATGCTGGATGCGCTGTACGATCCGCAGACGTCTGGCGGCCTGCTTATCGCGGCGCCTGCTGCCGATGTGGATGAGCTTGCGCGCCGTCTGCATGCCGAGGATCGCATCGCTGCCGTTGTCGGTCGCGTGTGCGAGGCGGAGCTGGGCGGTCCTGCCGTTCGTGTTGTCCGCTAGCGGCGCGTTTATTGAACTATGTACTGTTTTAGAACGATGAACTCGAAAGGAAAACTATGTCTACCAAGATTGAAGTCAACGCCATGGGCGATGCCTGCCCGCTGCCCGTCGTTAAGACCCTTAAGGCGCTCAAGCAGCTCGATGGCGAGGGCGCTGTCGTGACCTCGGTCGATAACGAGACCGCCGTCAAGAATATCTCCAAGATGGCGCAGGAGAAGGGCTGTACGGCCTCGGTTGAGAAGATCTCGGATTCCGAGTGGCACGTGACCGTGGCGACCGCTGGCGCCGTGGCAGTGGCGGACCCCGAGCAGGACGGTGCCGCCTTCTGCGACGCCGGCGACGGCAAAGGCAAGCTCGTCATTTCCGTCTACACCGACTGCATGGGCCGCGGTGACGACGAGCTGGGCCACAAGCTCATGAAGGCGTTCATCTTTGCCGTGACGCAGCAGGAGGAGCTGCCCGCGACCATGCTGTTCTACAACGGCGGTGCCAAGCTTACCGTCGAGGGCTCGCCGGTGCTCGACGACCTCAAGGCCCTGGCCGAGCAGGGCGTGGAGATCCTTACCTGCGGCACCTGCCTCGATCACTTTGGCATTAAGGACCAGCTCGCGGTGGGCGAGGTCACCAACATGTACGTGATCGTGGAGAAGATGGAGCAGGCCGTGCGCGTCGTGCGCCCGTAGCTCATTGGATGGGATTGCCATGAGGGAGAAACGCCCGGCGTTGGTCATCACGTTTCCCACCACGGCGGCCGCCATGGGTTGCGAGAGCCTGTGCATTGAGCGCGGCCTTCCCGGGCGCACGATTCCCGTGCCGGGGGAGGTCGCTGCCGGCTGCGGCTTGGCGTGGAAGGCCTTGCCCTCAGATGAGGATTTGCTGCGTGGCGAACTTGCTGCGGCCGGCGTTCCCACCGAGGGCTTTACCGTGGTCGAGATGTGGGAGGTCGTGCGATGATCTATCTGGATAACGCGGCGACGACCATGCATAAGCCGCAGACGGTGATCGATGCCGTGACGCAGGCGATGTGTTCGCTCGGCAATGCCGGGCGCGGTGCTACATCGGGTGCACTCGATGCCGCGCGCACCATCCATGGTTGCCGCGCCAAGCTTGCTCGCCTGCTGGGTTGCCCACGGGCCGACCATGTGTGCTTTACGCCCAACTCGACGGCGGCGCTCAACACCGCCATCAACGGTGTGGTGCGCCCCGGTGACCGCGTGGTCACGACGGTGCTCGAGCATAACTCCGTACTGCGTCCGCTCAATCGTCTTGCGGCGGAGCGGGGCGTGACTGTTGAACGTGCCGGCTGCGATGCGAACGGCGTACTCGACTATGACGAACTTGAGCGCCTGGTGACGCCGGGTACGCGTGCTGTCGTGGTGACGCATGCCTCTAACGTGACCGGCAACGCGGTCGACATTGCGCGCGTGGCGGCCTTGGCACATGCCGCGGGTGCGCTTGTGATCGTCGATGCCTCTCAGTCTGCCGGTACGGCGCATATCGATATGCAAGCCATGGGGTTCGACGTCGTGTGCTTTACCGGCCACAAGGGGCTCATGGGACCCCAAGGCACCGGCGGGCTGGCCGTGGCGGAGGGCATTGACGTGGCGCCGTGGGCCATGGGCGGCACGGGCGTGCACAGTTTCGATGCGCTGCAGCCGCTTGAGTGGCCCACGCGCCTTGAGGCGGGCACGCTCAACGGCCACGGCATCGCGGGCCTTTCTGCCGGCCTCGACTTTATCGAGGCCCAGGGTGGGGTCGAGGCGATTGCTGCCCACGAGCGTGCGCTCGCCGATCGCTTCCTTGCCGGTGTGTGCGAGATTCCGGGGATTAAGCTCTACGGTGCCTTTGACCAGCCGGCGCACTCTGCGATCGTGTCGCTCAACGTGGGTGATATCGACTCTGCCGAGATCTCGGACGCGCTCATGCAAGGGTGGGGGATTGCGACGCGCCCCGGCGCCCATTGCGCTCCGCTCATGCACCGTGCGTTGGGAACCGAGCGCCAGGGCGTGGTTCGGTTCTCGTTTGGTTACTTCAACACGGCCGAGGAAGTCAACATGGCGATTGAGGCTCTGCGCGATTTGAGCTGCGATTAGACCAACCTTTTGCGCCCTTAGATAAACCGTTTACGCTACCTTCCCGCATTGTCGCTTATACAGGGTAATGTGAAATGATGGCCCACACTGGGACTCTGTATCTTTGCGAATTGCGGGAAGGTTCCTATGAACAGGATCACTGCTGCCCTCTATAGGTTTTTGGTTGTCTATCTTTCGGTTGCGATGGTCGTGACCTCGATACCCCTTGCGCCCCGCGCGGCCTATGCCGATGATGCCGGGGCGGTCGCCGTCGAGAGCGAGGCCCAAGAGACCGACTCGAGCTCTGACGCTGATGTCGATGCGGTCGATAACGCGTCGTCTTCGAGCAAGGGCAGCTCATCCACAACTTCCGACCAAACGAATAACGCTCAGGACGAATCGTCCAGCTCGGATACCAGCACTTCCACGTCGAGCTTGGCCCAAGACCTTTCGAGCTCCGCGACCAACTCCGATGCTGCAAAGAGCTTGGCTGCTACGGCGGAACCCTCGTCCGATGACAGCGAAGTCGATTCCCTCGTGTATGAGGACCCAACGGTCTATGAGTATGCCAAGCTTATGCCGAACGGCTATGTGTATCCGTGTGATGCAAGCGGAAACGTTACGGTAGAGATCGATGGAAACGACCCGTATGAGAACTCTGTCGATGGTAAATTGGTGACCAACCTGATCGTTGATTACGGAGTGGATGGGGTCCCCGGATATATTTGTGAGTACTCCTCCAGTCTGCGCTCGGTACGTTTTGAGAACAGCTCTATTTCTTCAATTGGACTACACGCCTTTTCTGGTTGCTCGAATCTCGCCGATATCAGTTTTTCCGGCATGACCATTGGGGGCATCGGAACAGAGGCGTTTTCTGGGTGCGGATCGCTTACGAGCCTGAACATTAATGACGTTGCTACCATCGGCTCTATGGGCGATGCCGCGTTTGCCTGGAGCGGGCTGCGATCTACGGGTCTCGACAAGGTCGTTGGTCTCAGTTCGATTCCTGAGAACGCTTATAATGGCTGCAGCGCTCTGACCGATACCGGTCTGGGAGGGAACACATCTATCACATCAATCGGCGTTAATGCGTTCAAAAACTGCTCTCGCCTTGCGACGACGGGACTCGAGAACAATACGACGATCAAGACGCTCCGCGAAGGTTGTTTCTCCGGGACCAATATGAGCGGCGGGCTGACGCTGCCCCTTTATTCCAAGATCGAGGAACTGCCGGGTCGTGCGTTCTATGGCTCTAAGCTTGAAACTGTGTACTTTGGATGCGACCATGTGGTGCTCATTAATTCCACCACGTTCCCCAAGCAAAACATGACTGTCATGGTCCCTGCCAAGATGGTTTCGCAATACGCAAGCGGTCGCCCCAAAGAGGTTTGGGAGAGTTGCAATGGCAGCCTGCCCGTCCCCGTGGGCAAGATGCTTCAAAAGATTAAGGTCTCGCGTGATCCCGACAAGATGGCCTATCGGCAGGGTGACACCATTTCGCTCGAGGGCATGAGCGTCACGTTTCAATATCCTCATTCGACGATGGATAGCGACTACGAAGCACTCATAAAGGACGAACTCGGCGAATACCTTACGGCGACCCCCTGCGATGATGATGTCTTCGACGAGTCGATGGACGGAGAACCTATACAGCTCGTGTACGACGATGGCTACACGCGCCTTGTCGCGTACAGCAAGGGCAACCTGCAGCAGGCGGCCTACGAGTATGCCAAGCTCATGCCCAACTACTATCTGTATCCGTGCGACGCAAACGGAAATCTTACAGTAGAAATCGATGAGAACAGCCCGCGCGAGAACTCCGTCGACGGTCGAATGGTAACGAATTTGATTGTCGATTACGGGGTGGATGAAGTCGACGCACAGCTCTGTGCCGACTCTACCAATCTGCGTTCAGTGCGCTTTGAGAACACTTCCATTTCCCAAATCGGATTGCACGCCTTCTATAACTGCCCGAATCTCACCGATATCAGCCTTTCCGGTATGACCATCGGCACCATCGGAAAAGAGGCGTTCTATGGCTGCGAGTCGCTTGCGAGCCTGAACATCAGCGAGACTGCTACCATTGGCTCGATGGGCTATGCCGCGTTTGCCGACAGTGGGCTGGTGTCCACGGGGCTCGACAAGGTTGTCGGCCTCACATCGATTCCCGACAGAGCCTACGAAGGCTGCAAGGCTCTGACCGATACCGGCCTGGACAAGAATACCTCCATTACGTCGATTGGCGTTTGCGCATTCAGGTTCTGCTTGAACCTTGCTACCACCGGGCTCGAGAGCAACACAACGGTCGAAACGCTTGGCCACACCTGCTTCTACGGCACCGACTTGAGCGGCGGGCTGACGCTGCCATATAACTCCAAGATCGAGGAGTTGCCGGAAAAGGCGTTTGGCAGCACCAATCTCGAGACCGTGTTCTTTGGATGCAACCATGCGGTGCTCATTAACACCGACACGTTCCCCAAATACAACATGACGGTCATGGTCCCCGCCAAGATGATTTCGAAGTACAGCAAGGGAGATCCCAAATCTGTTTGGATGATGTACAACGGCTGTCTGCCCGTCCCGGTGGGCAAGGTGCTCGAGAACGTTGAGATCTCATGCGACCCCAACAACATGACCTATGAGCCGGGGGACACCATTTCGCTCGAGGGCATGAGCGTCGAGCTCGATTACCCGCATACGGTATCGATTTGGAACTACGAAGCCCTCATAAAGGAAGAACTCGGCGAGTACCTTACGGCAACGCCTTGTGACGGTGATGTCTTCGATGAGACGATGGATGGGCAGCCCATCAAGCTCGTGTATGACGATGGCTATTCGCATTTCGAAACCCAGACCAAGGGCGCGCTACAGCTTAAGAAGCCTGAGCCGACATCGTTCCAAATCTCCTATGCCCAAGCGATCGACGAGGGCGAACGTAAGCTGATGGACGGCGTTGAGCTGCCCGATGTTTCCGGAGCGATGACGATTGATGCGGGCGCCGAGGTCACGCTCGATGCCGGTGCTTTGGGGATGCTCAACGACAACCTTACCTTTAAGGGCTGGTACGACACCGAGTCCGGCGAGTACATCTCAAAAGAGACGGTCTACACGTTTACGCCGGATAAGGACCTGTCCCTCGAGGCGCGCTTTAAACTCAAGGACTATGCGGTGCACGTCAACGATGCGCAGGTGACCGACTCGTCGCAGGATTTTGCGCACCTGAGTGTCACTGCTCAAAACTGCTACCGCAATGCTGGCGAGACGGTTGAGGTTTCCGCTGTCACGGATAACGCCCTGTTCCTGGGCTGGTATCTGGGCGAGGGCGATGATGCGTACGCCGTGAGCGATCAGCTCGACTTTACCTATACGGTGGACAAGGCGGACGCGATTGTGTCCGAGGACAAGACTGACGCGAGGATCGAGATCACACCGCGCTACTGCGCCCCGCAGGCGAGCGTTGTTCTGAGCGTGGACGGAGTCGATGAGAACGGTCAGCCGCTCGGACAGTTCCTCTCGACCGGCCTGTATGGCATCGGGTCGCGCGTCACGGTCGTGGCGGTCCCCTTGCCCGGCTATGTGTTTGACTATGCGACCGACGCTCTCGGCAACGTTGTCTTTACCGGCGACGACGGTCCGTCCTACACGTTTGTGCTCGAGGGGGATGTGCAATACACCGCGCATTTCCGCGAGGCGACCGATCCTGCCGAGTCGCTTGCGGCGCTTAAGGCCGCGCTTATCGCCGCGATCACGGCTGCGGCAGTTCTCGCCACCATGTATGGCTTGGGAGAGATCGTCGACCCCATCGCGGCCGACGCGGTGATCGAGATCGGTATGGCCGATAACATTGAGGATGTTGCCGCCGTGGGCACCAAGGTGCTCAAGGAGATCAAGGACATCATCGACGACCACAAGAAGCCCAAGCCTCATGGCGACCATAAGATTGAGATTATTGCCACCGCGCAGCCCGAGGTGGGCGGTGTCGTTACCGGCGGCGGTATCCACTATGAGGGGACGGTCGCCACGCTCGAGGCTGTCGCAAATCCCGGCTATCGCTTCGTATGTTGGAAAGAGAACGGCGTCGAGGTCTCGACATCTCCTCTCAAGACGATGACGATCACGGACCTGACACCCGAGGTCGTAAAGATGACGGCCGTATTCGAGAAAAAAGTCGAGGTCACGGCGGTTGCCGAAGCCGATGGCATTCAGGCCGATTTTTCGACGGGCTGCACCGCAAGCCCTGTAAAGCAGAGCATCACCCGTGGCGATCAGGCTATGGTCACCGCGAGCGAGGGTCCCGACTATGCCTTTGTGGGATGGTTTGAGGACGGCATCGAGGTTTCGCCCGAGCGTACGTATATCTTCAAGGCCGAGGTCGACCGCCATCTGGTTGCACGCTTCCGCAAGGCGGATAAGACTATCCTGGTGAATACCGATCCCTTCGACAGCGCCGAGGTGCTGTGCGATGGCGTGCCGGTCGTGGACGGCAAGGTTCGCGCGAAGGATGGCGATATTCTCACGTTTACGATACGGCCCAAGGTGCGCCCCGACAATCCAGAGAAAACGTACCGGTTTGTAGAGTGGCGAGAAACCGATGCGCAGGGCATCACGATTGCCAACAAGCAGGAAGTTTGCGAATACCGCGTTAACGGGAATGCCCGAATTGAGGCTGTAATGGACGGCAGGGATGCGCATACTGTGCGTGCCGAGGCTGACCCGCTCGAGGGCGGCACCGTTACGCTGAAGCGCGGCGAGACTGCCGGCATGGTCCTCGAGGTTCCCGAGGGCGAGCGCGTGACCGCGGAGGCCACGCCATCTGAGGGCTATATCTTTGACGGTTGGTACCTGAGCAACGGCGGCTCGGATGCCACGTCGACGCTGGTGTCGAGCGAGCGCTCTTATACTTTTGAGCCCATTACCGACTGCGTGATCCAGGCGAAGTTCACGCGTGCCTGCAAGGTGGACGTGGTCGTTGAGCCTGCCGCGGCCATGGCGGGCAAATACATGGTGCACGGCGAGGGCTATTGCATGAAGGGCGAGCCTGCCACGCTGAGCATTGAGCTCACGGCCGAGGCGAGCAAACATTTTACTTTTAAGGGCTGGTATGACGCCAAGACGGACCTGCTACTGGGTACCGACCCGAGCTACCTCGAGTTCTATCCCGAGGACGTGGAATGCACCGTGCGTGCGGTGTTTGAGGAGAATACCTACACCGTGACGGCGAAGGCCAAGAAGACCTTCGTTGAGCGCGGCACGGTGGAGATTGAGGGACACCCCGGGGCATCTTCGGTCACCTGCGGATATGGCGACACGGTGATGCTCAAGGCAAAGGCCAATGACGGCTACCGCTTTGACCATTGGAAGGATGACTCCGGTAAGGAGTACGACACCGCCGAGCTGGTCGTCAAAGTTACCAAGAGCGACACCTATACCGCGATCTTTACCGACTCAAAACCCGAGGTCATGGTCACGGCCGATTCGTGGCTCGGCGGTACCGTGACGTGCAATGGGACCGTGGTGAAGCCTACGACCGATAAGTTCAAATTAGGGGAGACCCTTCATCTGACGGCCAAGGCCCATCCAGGCTTTTTGTTCTGGGGTTGGTACGTCAATGGTCGTCTGAAGAGCCTTAAGCACGAGACCTCGTTGGTTGCGAAGGCTCGTGGTAAAACCGGGCACTGCGTTATTACCGCGGCCTTTGTGCCGATCGATACCGTCTGCGTGCCCCTCGCCGATCCTGCGGAGGGCGGCACCGTCAAGGCGAGCCGAATCCTTGCCGACCGCGGCGCGGAGGTTGCCCTTAAGGCGACGCCCAACCCCGGTTACGTCTTTACGGGCTGGTATACGGCCGACGGCACGTTTGAGTCTGCCGATGCGGAGTTCACCTGCCATCAGGAGCGCAGCCATGTGCACGTCGCTCGCTTTATGGCGAAAAGCTATGAAGTCGATGCCACGACGGTAGTCGATTCCGGCACCGGTTCGCTGGTCGAATCGAGTGCCGCCGGCTGGGTCGAGGGCACGGGTACCGTCGAGGCGGGGCATGCCGCCACGCTGACGGCGCACGCGCTTTCGGGCTATGCGTTTGAGTATTGGGCCGATGCTTCGGGCGCCGTGGTAAGCCGTGACAGCACCTATCACGTGGTGCCGACGTCTGACACGACGCTCCAGGCCGTGTTCTCGGCAAAGCAATATACGGTTGACGTCTCGTGCGAAGAGAGCATGGGTACGGTTAAGGGTGCGGGGACATATGCCGCTGGACAGGCCGTTACCGTGCGCGCCATCGCCGCCGAGGATACGGCTTTTGTGGGCTGGTTCCGTAACGGCACGTGCGTGAGCTCCAAGAAAACCTATCGATTTACCGTGCGCGAGGACACGTCGCTCTACGCCGTCTTCGCGTCGGGTTCGTATGTCGTGAGCACGGTTGCCTCGCCTGCCGAGGGTGGAGCCGTGAGCGGCTTTGGCGGCTATGAGGCCGGCGACCGTGCAACGCTTCGTGCGATCGCCAACACCGGGTATTCGTTTGCGAGTTGGATGGACGACAAGGGCGAGACGATCAGCGAGAACGCCGACTATACCGTTAAGGTCACGGGTGATGCCACCTATACGGCGACCTTTAAGCCAAAGTCCTATCAGGTCGTTTTGAGCTCGAGTGACGATAGTGTGGGCACGTTGAGCGGCGAGGGCTCCTATCAGTTCGGTGATACGGTCGAACTCAACGCTACGCCCATGGGCACCAAACGGTTTGCCGGCTGGTATGTTCTGGACGCCGAGGGTAACAAGTCGCTGCTGAACTGCGATGCCCATTGCTGGTTTAAGCTCGACAAGGATATGGTCGAGGGGCTCGACGACGACACGCTGGAGCTCCAGGCCGTGTTTGCCGACCCGTACGAGGTGACCGTTACGGGCGAGGTCGTCGTGAAGGATAAGGCCTCGAGCAGGGGCTGCCGTGTTACGGGCAGCGGCAGCTTTGCCGTAGGCGATCAGGTGGAACTGACCGCTGTTGCCGGTATGGGCTATCGCTTTGTGGGCTGGAGCACCGATAAGGAGGGGACCTCGATTGTCGAGACCGCGACGACCCTCGATGCGACCGCCACGCAGGATATGACGTACTACGCGCAGTTCGAATCCGATGGACAGGTGACCATTACCGTCACGGGCTCGTCCATATTCCGCGGTACGGCCCTTCTGGTCGACGGCATTCCTGCTGGTAGCAGGTCGTACGACAAGGGCGACATGTTTATGGCGATCGCGATTCCGTGGAAGAAGTACCACTTCTCGCACTGGGTCGACGATGCGGGCGTCACGGTGAGCTACAGCGCGTTCTATATCGGCACCGCAAAGGAGAATAGGCAGCTCACGGCTGTGTTCTATGAGACGGGCTGCGATGTTCAGGTCGCTACGTATCCCAAGAACGCGGGCTTTAGCATGGTTGCGCTCGGCACCGGCAGCTCCTACCACTCCGCGGCGATTATGTTTACCGTGCCGCATAAGGGCTGGAAGTTTAAATACTGGGTTGACGAGAACGGTCTGCCCGTGGGGGCCACGCCGGTAATCAACCGCGTGGTGTTTGGCAACCGTACCTTTACGGCCGTTTATGAGCGGGCGTCGATGACGGTCACGGCGGTGGATTCGCGTCAGGGTGGACACGTCGAGGGTTCCTCCGAGGACGAATCGCTGGGGTATGCCGTAACCAACGAGGTCGAGAACGGTGAGTCGACGACGCTGACTGCCGTTCCCGATGCGGGCTACGTGTTCGATGGGTGGTATGCGCGCAACGATGACGGGTCGTTGGGCGATGAGCCGCTGAGCACGGATGCAGTTTGGACGTTTGTCCCCGAGGACAACATGACCGTCGAGGCACGCTTCGCGGAGGCGCCCAAGTACAAGGTGGCGGCCCGAGCGGTCAACGGATCGGTTGATCCAGAGACCGCTTCGGTCGCTACGGATGGCAAGGTGACGCTTTCGGCGATGCCCGATGAGGGCTGCTACCTGACGCGCGCGACCGTTGCCGAAGAGGCTGGCAAGGACGGTTCGGCCGGTAATGCCTATGACCTCGATATTTCCGACTACCAGGGCGGGGCGTACGAGGTCACACTGAGCGGCGTGAGTGCTCCACAGCAGGTCACGTTCGAATTCGCGAAGGCTGCGGCTCCGGAGGTGCTCGCTCAGCCGCAGGATGCGAGTGCTTACGAGGGCGATCCGGTTGAGCTTTCTGTTGCTGCCGAGGCGGGGCGTAATGTTCGCGTTCATGCCGCCGTATCTTCGGGTTCTGCCGCCGACGTTAAGCTGAGCTACCAGTGGTATCGCGTGTCTGCCGACGGCAATGTGAAGCTGAAGGGCGAGACCGGGGAGTCCCTATCGATTGCCCAGCTTGACAGTGACAGCGAGGGTGAGTATTTCTGCCGCATTACGCAGAGCTACCTGGGTACGGTGACAAAGACGGATACCGAGCATGCGACGGTGTCCATCGTGCCTCGCGAGGCGCTCGTGTTCAACGGGCGCGTGCTGCCGGCGGCGACCGCTCACGATGACTACCGTGTCGTGATTGCCGGCGCCAGGGGCGGCAAGGCGCCGTATGTGTACAACTTGGATGAGGTTGAGGTTCCCGAGGGCATGCAGCTGACGCAGGCCGATGACGGAACGGGTGCTTTGGTGCTCTCGGGCGTGCCTTCGGCTACGGGTGTGTGCCGCTTCAAGATTAGGTGCACCGATGGCCTGGGCAACATGTGTGTTGCACGCTTCGCGCTGGTCGTGAAGGCGAAGGAAGCCCCGCTTGCATTTGAGGGCCAGAGCTTTGTCTACAACGCGACGGCGCAGGCTCCTGAGCTTTCGGGCGTGCCTGAGGGCTGCGAGGACAATGTCGCGATAACGTATGTGGGTACGGGCGACACGCATTACTCGTCTGATCAGGCACCGGTGGACGCCGGTACGTATCGTGCGGTAGCGACGCTCGACGCCAATGGTTATGTGGGCAACGCGAGCTGCGACTTCACGATCGAAACGGCTCCGGTCGATATTTCGATCCAGACGTCCGACGTGACATACGATGGCGCACGACACGGTGCGACGGTTGCGGTTGCCGGCCTTGATTCGTCCGCCTATTCCGTCACGTATCGCGGCGTCGATGGAACCTCCTATGGCCCCACGGCGCTGGAGCCGTGCGACAGCGGCAACTACCGCGTTACGGTTAAGGTGACTGACCCTAACTATCAGGGTAAAAAGAACGCCGAGTTCTCGATTGCAAAGGCCAGCCAGGTCATTACGGGCACGACGAGCTATTCGGGCGTGTACGGTGGCGACCCCATTGTGTTCGATAACGTCGCCCAGACTCCCGTGAGTTTTGAACTGGTCGGCTCCGAAGACGAGAGTCCGGTTTCGCTCAAGGGCCGCTGCGCGACCGTGAAGGCCGCTGGTTCGACGCGCGTTATTGCGCACGCCGCTGCTTCGCGTAATTATCTTGCCGCTGAGGATGTTGAACTGACGGTTGATGTCGCGCCGGCTCAGCTGCTGGTGAAAGTCGATGACGCCGAGCGTTTTGAGGGACAGAAGAATCCGAAGTTTACCTCGAGCTTGGTAAGCCGTTGCGACACCTCGGACGTAAAGGTCACGTATTTCTGCGCGGCGAATGAGGATTCGCCGGCGGGTGAATATCAGATTGACGCGACGGTTACCGATCCTAACTTTGACGTTGCGGTCGTGCCCGGTACGCTGACGGTGAAGAAGAAGCCCGAGCGCTACAAGGTGACGGCCAAGGCGGTCAACGGATCGGTCAGTGATGCTTCGGTCACCGTTGCCGCGGGCGGGGACGTGACTCTCTCGGCGACGCCCGACGAGGGCTGCTACCTCGAGCGGGTGACGGTCGCTCAGACGGGCACTGATGAGGCCATCGACCTCGATATCTCCGATTACCAGGGCTGTGCGTATGAGGTTACGTTGAGCGACATCCATGCGGCGCAAGAGGTCTCGTTCGAGTTCGCGAAGGCGGATGTGCCGCGTGTGGTCGCGCAGCCGCAGGACGTGAGCGCCCACGAGGGCGATTCGGCCGTGCTCTCGGTCGCTGCCGAGGCTGGGGAGAATGTTGTCGACCATGCCGCTGCGTCCACGGGCTCTGCTGCCGATGTCGAGCTGTCCTACCAGTGGTTCCGGATGGTGAATGGCAAGGCCGTTGCGCTCGAGGGCGAGACGGGAGAGACGCTGTCGCTCTCGGACCTTGATGACGAGCGGGCAGGCGAGTACTTCTGCCGCATCACGCAGCGCTACCTCGGTACCGAGGTACGGTCGGACAGTGAGCATGCCGTCGTTTCCGTCGTGCCTTGGGATACTCTCGTGTTTAACGGCGACGTGCTGCCGGCGGCGAGTGCGCATGATACATATCGTGCCACGATTGCCGGGGCCGCGGGCGGCAAGGCTCCGTACGAGTACGCGTGGGACGAGGCAAAGCTCGCCGGTGGACTCAAGCTTTCCCGTACGTCGGGTGGCCTGACGCTCTCGGGCACCCCGTCCAAGACGGGCGTTTCTACCTTTGATGTCACGTGTACGGACGCGAGGGGCGAGACCGTGACTGCCCACTTTGCGCTCGTTGTTCAGGCAAAGCGTGTAAAGCTCGCGTTTGCGGATAGCGACTTCACCTTTAATGGCGCGTCGCAGGCGCCCGAAGTTACCGGGGCTCCCAAGGTCTGCAAGAGTGATCTCAAGATTAAGTACTACGGGACCGGAAGCACGCAGTATTCCTCGACCGAGGCTCCGACTGATGCCGGCACGTACCGCGCTGTTGCAACGCTACGAGCCCATGGCTATGTCGGTGCCGCCGTCTGCGAGTTCGAGATTGCTCCGGCAAAGCTCAAGGTGAAGGTCGACGATGCTGAATGCTTCGAGGGGGAGGCGAACCCTGCGTTCACCTCGACCTTGGAGAGTTCGGTTGACACTTCGGGCGTGAAGGTCGAGTACTCCTGCGACGCCGACGAGAGCTTTCCGGCGGGCGAGTACCAGATTGGCGCGACGGTCACCGATCCGAACTTCGATGTCGAGGTCGTTCCCGGTACGCTGACGGTGAAGAAGAAGCAGGGGCCTGTCGATCCCGACCCGGACAACCCCGACCCCGGTCAGCCCGACCCGGGCAACCCAGATCCCGGTCAGCCTGACCCGGACCCGAATCCCAACCCCGACAACCCCGACCCGGATAATCCGGACCCCGACAATCCTGAGCCGGACCCCAAACCCGACCCCGATAATCCCGATCCGGACAAGCCCGAGCCCGATAACCCGGACGTGCCCGTCAATTACGAGGTGACGGTCAAGGCGGTCAACGGTTCGGTCGACAACGGCTCGATCACCGTTGCTGCGGGCGAGAGTGTAACCATCGCGGCGACGCCCGACGAGGGTTGCTACCTCGAACGGGCGACGGTCACGGAGGACGGTTCGGACAAGGCCGTCGACCTCGACATCTCCGACTATAAGGGCGGAGCGTACGAGGTCACGCTGAGTGGCGTCACCGCTTCGCAGGAGGTCACGTTCGAGTTCGCGAAGGCGGACGCTCCGAAAGTGATCGCTCAGCCGCAGGACTCGAGCGCCCACGAGGGCGATTCGGCCGTGCTCTCGGTTGCTGCCGAGGCGGGCAAGGGCGTCCTCGACCACGCGGGCTCGTCCGCGGGTTCTGCCGCCGATGTCGAACTGTCCTATCAGTGGTTCCGCATGGTGGACGGCGAGGCCGTGGCGCTCGAGGGCGAGACGGGGGAGACGCTCCTCATCGAGAACCTCGATGACGATTGCGCCGGCGAGTATTTCTGCCGCATCACTCAGCGCTACCTTGGCACTGAGACGCAGGCGGACAGCGATCGCGCTGTCGTGTCCGTTGTGCCCCGGGATGCCCTTGTGTTCAACGGCGGCCTGCTGCCGACGGCGCGTGCACATAGTGCGTACCGTGTGACGATCGCCGGAGCCGCGGGCGGCGAGTCTCCGTACGAGTACACGTGGGACGACGCGAAGCTCCCCGATGGGCTTAAGCTATCCCGCACGTCGGGTGGCCTGACGCTCTCGGGAGCTCCCTCTAAGGCGGGTGTTTCTACCTTCGACGTTACGTGCAAGGACGCTCAGGGAGAGACGGTGACCGCGCACTTTGTGCTGGTCGTCCAGGCGAAGCGGGTCGAGCTTGCATTTGAGGGCGGCAGCTTCGTCTACAGCGGTGATGCCCAAGCGCCTGAGGTCACGGGTGTCCCTAAGGCCTGCGAGGGCGACCTGATGATCAGGTATTACGGGACGGACGGCACGTACTATTCGTCGAGCGAGGCCCCGACCGATGCCGGCACGTACCGCGTTGTTGCCACGCTGCGAAGCAACGGGTATATCGGCGCCGCCTCGCGCAAGTTCAAGATTACGCCGGCGAAGCTCAAGGTAAAGGTCGATGACGCCGAGCGCTACGAGGGGGAGGCGAACCCCGCGTTCACCTCGAGCCTGGAGAGCGCGGTCGGCACCTCGGGCGTGAAGGTCGAGTACTCCTGCGATGCCGATGAAAGCTCACCGGCGGGCGAGTACAAGATCGGCGCGACGGTCACCGATCCGAACTTAGATGTCGTCGTTGAGCCCGGTACGCTGACGGTGAAGAAGAAGCAGGGGCCCGTCAATCCCGACCCGGATAAACCCGATGGACCCGATCCGGACCAGCCGGACAAGCCCGAGCCCGATAAACCGGAACCTGACCAGCCGGATAAGCCGGACCCGGATAACCCGGATAAGCCGGAGCCCGACCAACCGGACAAGCCAGAGCCCGGTAAGCCGGACCCGGATAAACCCGGATCTCCCGATTCCGACCAGTCGGATTCTAAGGTCCCGGCAAAACCCGGTAGTTCGGATGATTCCGCGGCTGATAAGACAAAGGCGAATGGCGCGGAAAACTCCGGACAGAAGGCTTCGTCCAAGTCGAGCGCTCAGCAGCTCGCCGATACGGGTGACAAGGCACCGCTCGCTGTTGCCGTCGCTGCGGGCGCCGTTGCACTTATCGCGTTGGGGCTCGAACTGCTGCGTCGCCGCCATCCGGGCGCGTAGTGCACTCGCTTGGCAGCCAGATTGACGCCCTGGTAGGATGTAGCCTGCTAAAGCGTTTATACTTGCGGGACGGGCACGTTGCCCGTCCCGTTTTTGTTTCGACCCGAAAGGTGTGCCTATGGCTTCATCCGCCCCGCGCGGTCTGCGTTCCGACCATGTCGTTACCGTCGGCATTGCGCTGTTCTCGATGCTCTTTGGCGCCGGTAACCTCATTATTCCGCCGCTGCTGGCGCTGCAGGCAGGTTCTGCCACGCCGGTTGCCATGATCGGCTTTTTGATTGCCGCTATCGGTCTGCCCGTTATGGGATTTATCGCCGTCGCGCTCGCTGGCACGGCCCGAGAGCTGGCCGGGCGTGTGCATCCTAAGTTTGGCGAATTCTTCGTTGCGGCGGTCTACCTGGCCATCGGTCCGTGCCTGGCCATTCCGCGCACAAGCTCTACGGCGTTCGAAATGCTGGTGCCGCTGCTACCCGAGGGCGTTTCGCTCGGCACGGCACGTCTGGTGTTTGCCATCGGGTTCTTCGTCGTCGCGTTTGCGCTCACGCTACGTCCAGGCGTCATCACGCGCGTGCTCGGCCGCATTACGGGCCCTGCGCTCATTGCGCTCATCGTGCTGGTCGTGGGTGCTGCCGTGATCTCGCCGCTGGGACCGGCTGCCGCGCCGCAGGCCCCTTACGATGCAGGCGCCGCTGTGCAGGGCTTTCTGACTGGCTATCAGACCATGGACCTGCTCGCGTCACTTGCCTTCGGCATCATCATCGCCGAGACCATCCACGAGCTGGGTGTTACCGATGACAAGCGCGTGGCCTTTGAGATTTCGCGTTCCGGTGTGATCGCCGGCGTGCTCATGGCTATCATCTACTGCGGCTTGGGTCTTGCCGGTATGCAGCTCGGCACCGTGATGCCCGACGCTACCAACGGCGCCGCCATCCTCGCCCGTTCGGCCTCCATGCATTTTGGGCTTGCCGGCACGGTCGTGGTCTTCGCCATCTTCTTCCTTGCCTGCATGAACGTGTGCATCGGCCTCATCAGCTGTTGCTCGCGTTACTTCTGCGAGACCTATGTGGTCGAAGGGGGAGCGGAAGCTCCCGAGGAGGCCATGCGCCGCCCCTTTGCGGTTCTCGCCTTTGTGTTCGCGGCGTTTTCGTGCGTGCTCTCCAACGTGGGCCTCGACGTGATTCTTATGTTCTCGGTGCCTATGCTCAATGCTCTGTATCCCGTTGCCATTGTGCTGGTACTGATGGGCCTGGTGCACGGCTTTTGCGACGCGCATCCGCAGGTGTGGGTCTGGGTCGGCGGCGTTGTCGCGGTGCAGAGTGTGATCACTTCGGTCCGCGATGCGTTCTTTGCGGGCGCGTGGCTGCCGTTCGATGCATTGCCCCTGGCGGATATCGGTGCCGCGTGGGCGCCAGTCGCCGTGGTGGCGTTTGTGATCGGTCTGCTCCACAGCAAGTTTGTCGCACATTCGAGGAGCTAGGGTTTCTGCGCTTGCACAGGCGGGGAGTCTCCCCTATAATTTCCTTCGCTTTGGGACACGCAAGGTTTAGACCTTAGCTGCTCAACACCTTCGGGACGTGGCGCAGTTTGGTAGCGCGCCTGCTTTGGGAGCAGGATGTCGCAGGTTCAAATCCTGTCGTCCCGACCATATCTTGCGGGCGTAGTTCAATGGTAGAACCCCAGCCTTCCAAGCTGATGACGCGGGTTCGATTCCCGTCGCCCGCTCCATATGATTGTTTTAACGGCTTTGGTTCCTTATGGGGGCCAGAGCCGTTTTCGTTTACGTGCCGGGCGACGGGAATCGAACCCGGCAGGGTGCGAAGCTGAGAAAATGCGTGAGCATTTTCCAGCGCAGCACGCAAGGGCCGAAGGCCCGCAGCGAAACAAGGATTTGCGAAGCAAATCCTTGGACTTCCCGTCGCCCGCTCCATAAGATTACTTAACGGTTCTGGCCACATTTGGGACCAGAGCCGTTTTCATATACATCCGAGTCCTCACATCCCTTCCTAAGTTGCGGTGAAATACGGACTGTTTTTCGGCTTTTATGGACCCATGGAGGCCGGGGTAGCTAATTTGGGACGGGGCTTTTTTGACTACCCTGGCGATCGGCTAGGCAAAAGTAGTCACAAAAGCCCGTCCCATAAAGACTGGTCTGGTGTCGAGCCATGAAAACGGCCCATCTACTACGTTTGGCCCGAAGGGGTTGAATGTAGCAGCATTTTCGGAAAATCGACAAGCCGTCTACCTGCGTTTTTGATTTTTCTGATTTCGGTATGGTCGTAGGTGATCAGTAAAACGTAGTAGATAGGCCCATTTCGTGGCGAACTGTAGGATTCGCGGTCCAAGGCGGCTAGCTTCGGATGTCCAATCTGGAGGTTGCGGCGGGATGGTACCTGAAAGGCCCCAATAAGCCAAAATCCAGGAACTATTTCACCGTAACTTAGGAGGGGATGGGGGTTAGCTGCGGGGGCGGTGGCGGAGCTTGTCGATGGTGGCGTCGGTGCTGCGGCTGCGGGCATCGGTGGCGCGTTCGCGGGCTTCGGCTGCGCTGAAGCGTTTGCGACGGTAATCGATCATACCTTGGATGATGGGCTTGCCAAAACTCACGACGTCGTCGTTGTAGATAGCGGTGCGGGCTGCGAGCAGGCAGTCGCTAAAGTCCATATGTGTCCTGCCAAACAGCTTGATGGCAAAGGCGACAACGGTGGGCTCGTCGACCATGACATCGTCGAGCAGCTTGGTCATGGCCGACGCGATCTCGGGGCGGGGGACCTTGTATACGTCGCGTAGCGTGACGGCGACGCGTGTGATGATCTCGGGGTAGGCGCGGGTGGTGCGCGTGGCGATAACCTTGGCGGCGCGCGGCGACAGGACCTCGTCGTCGTTAAGCAGGTAGCGTAGGATAACGGTCTCGTCGATGATGGTGCTACTCATGGATGTCTACTTCCTCGGGACCCAAGATCGTATCGTCGCTTTCTGCGGCGAGATATTCGATCCAGGCGTTGCGTTCCTCGGACCGGCGATTGGGGTCCCCGTAAGCCTTAAGCACTCCGTAGGCAGCCGTGCCATCCTTTGAGCGTACGGCGATCGGCTGAAAAGGCAGTTTGCGCATGAGGATGCTCTGCGAAACAAAAAGGCGAACGGCCTCGGCAAGCGATGTACCCATTGCATCGTAGAGACGCTCGGCATGCTGCTTGTCCTCTTCGCGAATGCGCACCTGTAGGATGGCTCGTTTTTGAGTCGATGACATCGCTAGCCCCCTTATCTAGTGCAACACGGATGGTCAAATTCGCCCTGTGCTTTCATTTGACTATCTTATATCCACCACTTTATTTCACTCAAGTTAATGAGTGTAAACATAACTACAAGCGTAATACATCCGCAGAAGGAGAGCGTGAAAATCTCATATGCCTACGCGTGTAATACACTCGCTTTTATATCCTATTGAGAATAATCCTAACCAGCCCAAACCTCTGCAATACACTCGTAATGCAGGGCCTATGCTCAAGTTTACCCCCTGCAACTGCGTATATTTAACCTGTATACCGTTGGAGATATTCTACCGAGTGCCTGTTTCGCCGCATGCTCTCGATACGCCGATGCCGGACCACGGGCGGTCCGGGGCAACGTCGACAGGGTCTCTCCGGCATGGGATTCAGGAGGGAGTGAACAACATGGGCAATAAACGAGTCGTAGCCGATTCATCGCGCTGCATTGGGTGCCAAACTTGCATGGCAGCGTGTATCGAGGCACACGACATCCCCGGCAACATTGCCGCGCCGCGTCTGCGCGTGACGCGCACCTACGAGATCTCCGCACCGGTGGCTTGCCATCACTGCGAGGATGCCCCGTGCGCTAAGGCCTGCCCCACGGGTGCCTTGTTCTTTGATCCAAAGAACCATCGCATCGGCGTCAACGAGGACAACTGCATCGGCTGCAAGAGCTGCGTCATGGCCTGCCCCTTTGGCGCCGTGAGCGTGGCGACCACGCAGGTCCCCGTCTTGATGGGCGACGTGCGCGTGGGTTCGCAGACTAAGAGCTTCGTGCTCAAGTGCGACCTGTGCGTGGACCGTCCCGGCGGTCCGGCGTGTGCCGAGGCGTGCCCGACCAAGGGCCTCACCTTGGTAGACGAGGAGCGCCTGGCGGAGCTGACTGCCGAGCGTGCCCGCGCCACCATCGAAAACGAGGCGTAGGCGGGCGGCCATACAGGCCCAACGATTGTCAAATACGTACCGAGTAATCGGTAGCAGAGAAAGGAAGGAGGGTGTCATGGAGAAGCATAAAGTGATCTGCCCGTACTGCGGTGCCGGTTGCCAGTTTAACCTCTTGGTCCAAAACGGCCAGGTCGTGGGTACCGAACCGCTCAACGGCATCACCAATCAGGGCGAGCTGTGCCTTAAGGGCATGAGCGGCTACGACTTCATCAACGACACCAAGATCTTGACTCCTCGCGTACTGCACCCGATGATCCGCCGCACCAAGGGCGCGGATCTTGAGCGCGTAAGCTGGGACGAGGCACTGGATTTCACCGCATCTAAGATGCAGGCCATAATTGACGAATATGGTCCTAACGCTGTCATGACCACCGGCTCTTCGCGAGGCGGCGGCAATGAGGCGAACTACGTCATGCAGAAGTTTACGCGTGCGTGCATCGGCACCCACAGCGTAGACAACTGCGCCCGTACTTGACACGGCCCTACTGTCCTCGGTCTGATGGACACGGTTGGTTCAGGTTGCATGTCATGCTCCATCCCCGGTATGGAGGATGCGGGCTGCATTTTCCTCTTCGGCTATAACCCTGCCGATTCGCACCCGATCGTCGCTAGGCGTATCGTGCGAGCCAAAGAAAAGGGTTGCAAGATCATCGTCGCCGACCCGCGCCATATCGAAACCGCGCGTATCGCTGACATCTACCTTCCGATCAAGAACGGTTGCAACGTGGCGTTCCTCAACGCCTTTGCCAACTGCTTGGTCAACGATGGCCTCTACGACAAGGAATTCGTCGCCGAGCACACGAATGGCTTTGACGAGTGGTGGGAGACCATCAAGAACTACACTCCCGAATCCGTACAGGACATCACGGGCGTCGAGCCCGCGTTGATCCACCAAGCTGCCGAGATGTACGCCACGGCGAAGCCTTCTGCCATCATTGGCTGGGGCATGGGCGTGTGTCAGCAGAAGCAGAACCTGAAGACGGTGCACACCATCGCCTCCATCGCCTGCGTTGCCGGCCAGATCGGCAAACCCAATTCCGGCCTTGCGCCCGTGCGTGGCCAGAACAACGTTCAGGGCTCCTGCGATATGGGCATGCTGCCCAACCTGTACCCTGGCTACCAAAAAGTCACCGACCCCGCCGTGCGCGCCAAGTTTGCCAAGGCTTGGGGCGTGCCCGAGGAAAAGCTCCCCTTGGAGGAGGGCTACAAGCTCACCGACCTGGGCCACCTGGTCGACGAGGGCAAGGTGCACTGCTTCTACAACTACGGCGAGGACCCGGTGCAGACCGAGCCCGATTCGGCCGGTATGCGCAAGACGCTCTCCGAGCTGGATCTGTTCATTTGCCAGGACATCTTTATGACGCAGACGACCATGCTCGCCGACGTCATCCTGCCCGCTACCTCCTGGGGCGAGCACGAGGGTGTCTTTACCGCGTCTGACCGTAGCTTCCAGCACTTTGACGCGGCCGTTCCGCCCAAGGGCGAGTGCCGTCACGACTGGGAGATCTTCGCGGACCTGTCCACGCGCATGGGCTACCCCATGCACTACGACAACACCGAGCAGATCTGGAACGAGTGCATTAGCCTGTGCCCCAACTTTGTGGGCGCCACCTACGAGAAGATGGCTCCCGAGGGCGGTTACGCTCAGTGGCCCGTCAAGACCACCGACGTGAACGACCACGGTACGCCGGACATGTTCGCAGGCGGCAAGTTCACCACCAAGGACGGCCGCGCCAACCTGATGGCGCACGACTGGGAGGCGCCCTCCGAGCTTCCCGACGATGAGTACCCGCTCATCCTGTGCACCGTCCGCGAGGTTGGCCACTACAGCTGCCGCTCCATGACCGGCAACTGCAAGACGCTGGCGCTGCTCGCCGACGAGCCCGGTTTTGTCCGCATGAATCCCGCGGACGCCGAGGCGCGTGGCATCAAGAACGGCGACATCGTCTCGATTCACAGCCGCCGCGGCCAGGTATACAGCCGCGCCGACGTGAGCGACCGTATCAACAAGGGCACGGTCTATATGACCTACCAGTGGTGGATCGGCAAGTGCAACGAGCTGACCATGCACAAGGTCGACCCGGTCTCGCATACGCCCGAGGACAAGTTCTCCGCCTGCCAGGTCGACGCCATTGCCGACCAGGTCTGGGCTGAGGGCGAGGTCGAGCGTCAGTACACCGAGCTCAAGCAGGCTCTGGTGGACGCCGCCGCTCCCCAGGACGTTGAGCCCGGCGCCGCCAAGTTCGACGACGAGACGCACGTGAATCAAATCGTGTAGTCCCGTTCTCGTTGGCTTTTTGGGCCGGGCGTCCCGTACGTTCGGGCGCCCGGCCCGTTACTTTGAAAGGAAGTGGGGATGAACCGCTTCATCGACATCAACCCGGAGAGGTGCATCGGCTGCGGAACATGCCAGTCCGCCTGTGCCGACGCCCACCGGATGCAGGGTCTTCAGGATACGCCGCGCCTGGCGCTCGTGAAGACCGGCGGTATTTCGGCCGCCCTTGCCTGCCACCATTGCGAGGGTGCCCCCTGCGCCGAGGTTTGCCCGGTGAATGCCATCGAGCACGATGGCGACCGCATCCACGTCAAGGAGCAGGAGTGCATCGGGTGCAGGCTGTGCGCCATCGCGTGCCCCTTCGGAGCCATCCATCCCGATGGCACGTCTATCGCCGGTGTCGCAGGCATGTGCGATCCGACGCCTTCGTATCCTAAGTCCCTGAGCAGCCTGCTTACGTGGGCTCCTGGCCAGTACACCTGCGCTGTCAAGTGCGACCTGTGCGCCTTCGATCCGGACGGCCCGCATTGTGCGGCGGCGTGCCCCACCAAGGCGTTGACCGTCATGGGCGGCGCGGCCGATCGCGAGCTCGACGAGGCCAAGCGCCTGCGCTCGATCGAGAACGGTCCGTCTGTCGACGTGGCGGCTGTGGCCCAGGGCCTGTCCGAGAAAGCAGAAGGGAGCGTAAACAATGGATAGCATGACGCTGTTTATCGCATCGCTTGCCGTCTCGTGCATCGGTGCGCTCGCCTCGGTTCTGCTGATCAAGGCCGACAACGCCGCCAAGACCGCCGGCTGCCTTATCGGCGCCGTCGCCGCGGTGCTCTCCTTTGTGGCCGGCATTCAGGCCGTGCTCGGCGACGTCACGTCGGTCGACACGATCGTCTTCTTCCCGTTCGCGCATTTCCAGCTGTTGCTCAACCAGCTGGCCGGTGTCTTTGTGATGCTCATCTCGGTGTTGGCATTTGCCGGTTCGATCTACGGTCTCAACTACTTTGATGAGTACCCGGGCAAAAAGGGCCGCGCCGGCTTCTTCTTTAACACCTTCGTGGCGTCCATGATGCTCGTCATCACCGCCGACAACGTGTTTTGGTTCCTGGTCGCCTTTGAGCTCATGTCGCTGACCTCGTACTTCCTGGTCGTGATCGAGGAGAACGAGAACTCCATCCACGGCGGTTGGCTCTACTTTGTGATCGCGCACGTGGGCTTTGTGCTCATCATGGCGAGCTTCCTCACCATGACCAACTTCGCCGGTGGCTCGTTTGCCTTTGCGGATTTCCGCGCCACGCAGTTTAGCCCCGCGGTCGCATCCGTGTGCTTCGTGCTCGCCTTCTTTGGCTTTGGCGCCAAGGCCGGTATCATCCCGCTGCACGGCTGGCTGCCCAAGGCACATCCCGAGGCGCCGTCCAACGTGAGTGCCCTCATGTCCGGCGGCATGATCAAGATCGGTATCTTCGGCATCCTCAAGGTTGGTCTCGACCTGCTCTCCGCCTCGGGCGTTCAGGTCTGGTGGGGCCTTATGGTCATGGTCTTCGGTGCGATCTCGTCGGTCCTCGGCGTGGCCTTCGCCCTGCAGGAGCATGACATCAAGCGCCTGCTGGCCTATCACTCCGTCGAGAACATCGGCATCATTCTGCTCGGCGTCGGCGCCTCCATGGCCGCCATGGCGCTCAACTCGGTCGGCATCGCCGTCCTGGCTCTGATGGCCGCCCTCTACCATACATTTAACCACGCGATGTTTAAGGGCGAGCTGTTCTTGGGCGCCGGTGCGCTGCTGTACTCCACGGGTACGCGCAATATGGAGAAGATGGGCGGCCTGTTCCGTCGTATGCCGGCAACGGCCATCTGCTTCCTTATTGGCGCGCTTGCCATCTCGGCCATCCCGCCCTTCAACGGCTTTGTGTCCGAGTGGTTTACCTACCAGTCGCTGTTTAATGCCGCCATGCAGGGCGACAAGGCCGTCATGATCGTGGCCGTGTTCGCTGCCGTCGCGCTTGCCATTACCGGCGCGTTGGCCGTCACGTGCTTCGTCAAGGCCTATGGTGTCTCCTTTGCCTCCGCGCCCCGCTCCGAGGCCGCGGCCAATGCCAAGGAGGTTCCCGCCCCCATGGTGTTTGCGCAGGGCCTGCTCGCGGCCATCTGCGTCGTGCTGGGCATTGGCGCTCCCGTGATCGCGCCCGCGCTGGTCGATGTCGCCGCGTCCGTGCTGCATCCGTACGGTGGCGTGTTTGCCGCCGAGGGCATGGAGCTCATGAACCAGTACTCCGGCGCTGCCACCTCCACGCCCGCGATCGCTCTTGCGCTCGTGGTGCTCGTCGGACTTGCCTGCGGTTATCGCAAGCTCAAGACCGTCGGCAAGGTGCAGAAGTCCCAGCCGTGGGCATGCGGCTATGCTCCCAACGAGCATATGCCCGTCGTGGCCACGACCTTTGCCTCCGAGGTGTCCTGGTTTATGCAGCCGCTCTACACGCTGCGCGACCGCTGCACGGCCGTCTGCTGGTCCATCGCGCACTTCTTCCAGAAGCTCACCGGTGTGGCCGAGGCTGTGGAGCCCGTACCCGACAAGGTTCTCGTCGATGCCCCGCATAAGGGTGTCGAGAAGCTCGCCGACCTCGCGACTAAGCTCGAGGGCGGCAACTACAGCATCTATATCTGCTACATCGTCGCGGCACTCGTGGTGTTCCTCGTGCTCGCCGTGCAAATGGGTTAAGGAGGGGAGAGCATGAACAACATCGTACTTGCCGTTCTGCAGGGCGTGGTCGTCATGGCCGTCGCACCGTTCTTCTCCGGTCTCGGCCGCGTGATCCGTGCCAAGATGCACAACCGTCGCGGCCCCAGCATCATGCAGGACTACCGCGACCTGGCCAAGCTCTTTGCACGCCCCGAGTCCCAGAGCGAGGACGCGAGCTTTGCGCTGCGCATTATGCCGCCGCTGTTCTTCGCCGTCGCCTTTATGCTCGCTATGGGCCTGCCGCTCTTTACGGCACAAAGCCCCATCCCGGTCTTTGGTGACGCCATCACCATCATGTACAGCCTGGCGCTCGCCCGCTTCTTCTTCGCCCTCTGCGGTGTGGATTCGTCCAACGCCTACGCCGGTATCGGCGGCGTCCGTGAGCTGCTCATGAGCGTGCTCATCGAGCCGTCCATGCTGCTGGCGCTGTTTGCCGCCGCCCTGGTGTGCGGCTCAACCGACATCGCCACCATGGGTCAGCACATCATGATGGGCGCCATCGACGCGCCAGTCGCCGTGATCCTCGCCGGCATCGCCTTTGCGATCGCCTGCTACATGGAACTCGGCAAGCTGCCGTTCGATCAGGCCGAGGCCGAGCAGGAGCTTCAGGAAGGTCCTCTCGCCGAGCTTTCCGGCCCGTCGCTCGCCATGGCCAAGCTCGCCATGTCCATGAAGCAGGTCCTGGTCGTCGCCTGGTTCTGCGCGATCTTCGTCCCCTGGGGCGAGCCCGCGACCGTGGGCGCCGCCGCCGTTCTGGGCGCAGTCATCTTCCTGGTGAAGTGCCTTATCGACTTTGTCGTATGCGGCGTGATCGAGAACTCTTGCTCGCGTTCGCGCTTTAAGGTTCTTGGCAATCAGACCTGGGCCGTCGTGGGCATCGCCGTTCTGGCGTTTGTCTTCGTGGTCGTCGGCGTGTAGGAGAAGGGAGAAACAATGTCATTTGCAGTCAGTCTGTCCCTTCTCGGCTTGGTCGCTATCGCGGCCCCGATGGTGGCCTCGGTGCTCGTCGCCCTGTTCCCCCGTCCGTACGCCAAGTGGTTCAGCGTTTTGGGTGCCGCCGTCTCGACGGTCTGCACCATCGCCCTCGCCGCGAATTTCGCTGGCGCCGGCATGCCCGACACGCAGGTCCCCCTGATTTCGTTTGGGCAGACCCTCGTCATGGGATTCACCTTCGATCGCATGAGCACGCTGCTCGCGCCCGCCTTTGTGGGTATCGGCCTGCTTGTCGTGATCTACTCGATTCCCTATATGAGCGAGAACAACCGTGAGCACCCCGATGCGCCGCGCCGTCGCTTCTATGCGTACCTCGCGACCTTCATCGGTGCCATGGCCGGTCTTGTGTACAGCTCGACCCTTCTGGGCCAGCTCGTGTTCTTTGAGATCACGGGCGCGTGCTCTTGGGGCCTCATCAGCTACTACATGTCGCCTACGGCCAAGAAGGCCGGCATGAAGGCCCTGATCATCACACATATAGGTGCGCTCGGCCTGTATCTGGGCGCCGCCATCGTGTTCGCCCACACCGGCACCTTCGCCATTACCGCGATTGCCGGCCTCGATGCCAAGCTCAAGGCTATCGTCCTTTTGCTCGTGCTGTTTGCGGCCTGGGCCAAGTCCGCACAGGTTCCCATGTACATGTGGCTACCTTCGGCCATGGAGGCGCCGACGCCCGTTTCGGCCTACCTGCATGGCGCCTCGATGGTTAAGGTCGGCGTGTGCGTGTTCGCGCGTGCACTCGTCTCTGCCGGCGAGATTCCCGAGATCGTGGGCTGGGTCGCCATTATCGACGCCATGGTCACCATGCTCTTTGGTTTCCTTATGTACCTGCCGCAAAAGGACATGAAGCGCCTGCTGGCCTTCTCCACGATTGCCCAGCTCTCCTATGTGTTCTTTGGTCTGGGCCTTTCGGTCTTTGGCAGCCAGCTGGCCTTTGATGGCGCTGTGTGCCACATCTTTAACCACGCTTTCGCCAAGACGCTGTTCTTCCTGATCGCCGGTTCGTTCTCCTTTACGCTCGGCACGCGTATGCTGCCCAAGCTTCGCGGCATCGTAAAGAAGTACCCGATCTCGGGCGTGGGCTTTGGTGTCGCGGCACTCGCCATTGCCGGCGTGCCGCCCATGAACACGTTCTTCTCGAAGTTCCAGATCATCGCCGGCGGCTTTTCTGTGGGTGCCGGCAACGTCGCGATTCTGGTACTCGTGTGCATCATGGTCGCCGAGACCGTCGCCACCTTTGCCTGGTTCCTTAAGTGGATGGGCTATTGCCTGCCCGGCGAGCCGAGCGAAGAGGTCGCCGCGGGAGCACCGCTTCCCCGCGCGATGGCGTTCGTGTTCATCGTGCTCATCATCATGGTCATCGTCAGCGGCCCGCTTTCGGCCAGCTGGATCGGTTAGGAGGTAGAACGACATGGGTTATTCGATCGTCAACATCCTTGGCGGCCTTCTGATCGTCACGTCCACCATGGTGGTCGTCTCAAAGAACATCAAGCACGCCATTCGCTGGTATGCGGTGCAGTCGCTGGTGCTCGTGGGACTGCTCGCTACGCTCGGTGCCACTACCGGTGCGCAGGAGCTGCTTATGTGGGCCGGATCTGCCTTTATCACCAAGGTCGTCCTGGTTCCCTATATCCTCAACCGTGCGTACAAGAAGATGGGCGAGCCGAGCGACGCATCGCTCAAGGCCGGCCTTAAGCCCGCGTGGGCCATTTGCATCATCGCTGTGGAGGTCGCGATCTGCTTTGCCGTCGTGACGCAGATCAGCCTGCCCACGGCCGAGGTCGCAACGCCTGCGCTCGCTATTAGCTTCGCTCACTTCTTTGTGGGCCTCACCTGCATCATCTCGCAGCGCAACATCATGAAGCAGATCTTTGGATACTGCCTTATGGAAAACGGCAGCCACGTGACGCTCGCGCTTTTGGCCCCCACCGCCCCCGAGATCATCGAGATCGGTATCGCCACCGACGCCATCTTTGCCGTCATCATCATGTCCATCGTCGTGCGTCGCATTTGGGACGACTCCCACTCGCTCGATGCGCGCGACCTGTCCGAGCTGAGGGGGTAGTCCATGGAAACGTTGATTCTCGCCCTGCTCGCGACTCCTTTGGTGTTCTCGCTGGTCATGGCGTTTTTGCCCAAGAACACGTCCTATAACGTGTTTGCCGGTCTCAACCTGGTCTCCGTCGCAGCCGTCCTGGTGCTGTCGATAATGACGGCCGGTGACGTCCTTACGAGCGGCGAAACCGCGAGCGCTCTTGGCCTGTGGTTCCACCTCGATTCGCTGGGCGCCATCTTTGTGCTGCTCATCGGCTTTATCGGTTTTCTTACGGGGCTGTTCTCGCTGCCCTATGTAAAGGCCGATATCGAGGAGGGCTCCATGCCCGCCGAGCGCGCCAAGCAGTATTTTGCGCTGTTTAGCCTGTTTGTGTTCACCATGCTGCTCGCGTGCCTGTCCAACAACATGATCCTCACGTGGGCCGCCGTGGAGGCAACCACGCTTTCCACCGTGTTCCTCGTGGGTATCTACAAGAACAAGACGGCCCTCGAGGCTTCTTGGAAGTATGCGATGGTCTGCACCGCCGGCGTGGCCTTTGGCCTGTTCGGTACGCTGCTGATCTACGCCAACGCCGCCGACGTGATTCCCAACGCCCACGAGGCCGCATTCCTGTCGTGCGTGCTGCCGTATGCCGACCAGTTCGACCCGACGCTCATGCGCCTCGCCTTTGCGTTTGTCGTGATCGGTTTTGGCACCAAGGCCGGCCTGTTCCCCATGCACACTTGGCTGCCCGATGCCCACTCCCAGGCCCCGAGCCCTGTCTCGGCCCTGCTCTCGGGCGTGCTGCTTAAGTGCGCCATGCTTGTGATCATGCGCTTTTACGGCTTTACCATCCAGGCCGTGGGCGCCGAGTATCCGCAACTTTTGCTGCTGATCGTCGGCACGCTGTCCATTTTGGTGGCGGCACTCTCGATGTTTCGCCAGGACGACCTCAAGCGCCGCTTTGCGTACTCGTCTGTGGAGAACGTGGGCGTTATCGCCCTGTGCCTGGGTATCGGTGGCCCGCTGGGTGTCGCCGCGGCCCTGCTGCACTGCGTGTTCCACGGCTTTACCAAGACGCTTGCCTTCTGCGTGTCCGGCAACATCCAGCACGCCTTTGGCACGCGTAGCCTGGCCAAGATCCAGGGCGTCGTCGAGGTTGCACCCGCAACCGCCGCGCTCGCCGTCCTGGCGCTGCTCGGTCTTGGTGCCTTCCCGCCCTTTGGCATGTTTATTTCCGAGTTCCTGACTTTTGTCGCCGGTGTTACCGCCGGTCCCATGTGGCTGGTCGTCGTGGTCGCCCTCGGTCTTACCGTGGCCATCTCCGCGCTCACCCGCATCGCACTCAAGTCGGTATTCGGCCATGCGCCCCAGGGCATGGGTAAGCATGAGGCTCCGGCGCTCATGCTTATCCCCGAAATCATCCTGGCTGTCATGATCTTGTGGTTTGGCATCGCCACCCCGCTGCCTCTCGTGCACGGTGTGGAGACCGCGACCGGCATCGTGCTCGAGCAGAGCACCGAGGAACTTCACGCGACGCCGATGTACCGCGCTGTGTTCGGTACCCAGACCGCTCAGAGCGAGGTGGAGTAACGAATGATTGAAACTGAGAACAAGGTGTATGCCCGTCGCTGCGAGAGCCATGTCGAGGCCCTGCGCCGCGCCGTTCCGGGCTGCATCGAGAAGGTCGAGTGGCAGTGCGAGGACCAGCTGACGATCACCGTCAAGCAGGACAAGCTGCCCGAGGCCGTCCACTACCTGTATTACGAGCGCTACGGCTGGATTCCCGTAATCATCGGCAACGACGAGCGCAGTCTGTGCGGTCGCTACGCCGTGTACTACGTCATCTCCATGGAGGAGGAGGACCCCGGCTGGGTGACCGTGCGCACCGAGGTCGATCCCGCCAAGATGACGTTCCCGTCCGTGACGCCGTTCGTCCCCGCCTGCGTGTGGGGCGAGCGCGAGCTGCGCGACATGTTCGGCCTGATCCCCGAGGGTCTGCCCGATCGTCGTCGCCTGGTGCTGCCCGACGATTGGCCCAGTGGCCTGTACCCGCTGCGCAAGGACTCCATGGACTACCGCTTCCGTCCCGCTCCCGCGAGTGACATGGAAAACTACGAGTTCTTGGCCGATACCAAGGGCAAGGAGACGACGCTTGTCCCCATGGGCCCGTTGCACATTACCTCCGACGAGCCCGGCCACTTCCGCCTGTTCGTTGAGGGCGAGACGATCGTCGACGCCGACTACCGTCTGTTCTACGTGCACCGCGGCATGGAGAAGGTCGCCGAGACGCGCCTGAACTATGACGCCGTGACGTTCCTCGCCGACCGCATCTGCGGCATCTGCGGCTGCGCCCACTCGGTGGCCTATGCCGAGGCCGTCGAGCGTGCCCAGGGCATCCATGTCCCGCCGCGCGCCCAGTACATCCGCGCTATCATGCTCGAGGTCGAGCGTCTGCACTCGCATCTGCTCAATATTGGCCTGGCGTCGCACTACACGGGCTTCGACTCCGGCTTCCAGCAGTTCTTCCGCGTCCGCGAGAAGTCCATGGACCTGGCCGAGAAGCTCTCCGGTCACCGCAAGACCTACGGCCTTAACGTGATCGGCGGCGTGCGTCGCGACATTTTGGCCGAGCAGAAGCTCTCCACGCTCACGACCATCCACCAGCTGCGCTCCGAGGTTCAGGAGCTCGTCGACGTGCTGCTCTCTACTCCCAACTTTATCGAGCGTACGAGCGGTATCGGCATTCTGGATCGCAAGATCGCACGCGACTTCTCGCCGGTCGGCCCGCTCATGCGTGGCTCGGGCTATGCCCGCGACGTGCGCTTTGACCATCCCTTCGACGGCTACGCCGATCCGGACGTCCAAAAGATGCACGCCGCTACGGCCGACACCTGCGATGCCTTCGGCCGTACCGCCGTTCGCATCCAGGAGGTCTACGATTCGATCGACATGATCGAGACCATGCTCGAGAACTGCCCGTCGGGCCCCATCCTCACCACGGATTGGGAGTACACCCCGCACAAGTACGCCATCGGCGCCACCGAGGCGCCGCGCGGCGAGGACGTGCATTGGGCCATGCTCGGCAACAACCAGAAGTGCTACCGCTGGCGCGCCAAGGCCGCCACGTACAGCAACTGGCCGGTCCTGCGCTACATGTTCCGCGGCAACACCGTGGGCGACGCGGCGCTGATCGTCGGTTCGCTCGACCCGTGCTACTCCTGCACCGACCGCGTGACGGTGACCGATGTCGCCGCCAAGCGCGACCACGTGCTCGACAAGGAGCAGTTCGAGAACGTCTGGCGCGACAAGTCGCCGCTTGCGGGCGAGGGCACCGTGGCCGCTCCGCTCGATGAGGAGGCGCTCTAATATGCTGAAGCTTTGGAAGGTTAACGCCAAGGCCGGCGACGCGACGGTCAAGTACCCGTTTGCGCCGTTCCCCACCAATAAGGACATGCGCGGCAAGCCCGAGCACAATGCCGAGCTCTGCATCGCCTGCGGTGCCTGCGGCGTGGCGTGCCCGGCCGATGCCATTCGCATGGACACCGACCTTGCGGCCGATACCATTACCTGGTCGATCGACTACGGCCGCTGCATCTTCTGCGGCCGCTGCGAGGAAGCCTGCCCCATGGAGGCCATCAAGCTCACCGAGGAGTTTGAGCTGGCCGTTATGAGCAAGGATGACCTCACCAGCAAGAGCGTCTATACGCTCGAGCACTGCTCGCGCTGCGGCAAGCCGTTTGCCCCGCACAAGGAGATTGACTACGCCAAGCGCCTGCTGCAAAAAGCCGGCGGCATGGAGGCCGAGCAGGCCGCCCGTACCGTCGGTATGTGCCAGGAGTGCAAGCGCGAGCTCGACGCCCTGCGCGCCGCCTCGGCCGTCAAGACCGGCAACGCGCGCGGCATGGCTGCCAACGAGACGCTTGCGTCCGGTGAGCCCCAGGGCCCCGGCATGGAGTATCTGGGCGGCCACGGCGTGAACCCGGAGTATGTCGACCGCGAGCTCAACCCCGATGCGCCCGAGATTCCCGCCGGTCCGGCGCCGGTCGAGGGCATCATCATGGATCTCGATAAGAAGGAGGAGTAACCATGGCCGAACCCACGCTTTTGCCCGAGCGGCTTCAGTACCGCCCGACCAAGATCGAGCTCGACGAGAGCATCGAGAAGGCCAAGGCGACCCTTCTTAAGAAGATCAAGCGCTCGGTGTATGTCTACCGTGTCGACTGCGGCGGCTGCAACGGCTGCGAGATCGAGATCTTCGGTTCCATCACGCCCGTCTTCGACGTCGAGCGCTTTGGCATCAAGGTCGTGCCCTCGCCCCGTCACGCCGATGTGCTGCTGTACACCGGCGCCGTGACGCGCGCCATGCGCATGCCGGCGCTGCGCGCCTTTGAGGCCGCACCCGATCCCAAGATCGTGGTGTCCTATGGCGCGTGCGGCTGCACCGGCGGCATCTTCTACGACAACTACTGCGTCTGGGGCGGCACGGACAAGATTCTGCCGGTCGATGTCTACATCCCCGGCTGCCCGCCCAGCCCCGCGCAGACCATCTACGGCTTTGCCATGGCGCTTGGTCTGCTGGACCAAAAGCTCCATGCCGAGACCACGGTGGAGGCCGCCGGCGAGCAGGCCGACATCCTGCACCCCGGCGTGCCGTATAAGCTGCGCGTTGCCATCGAGCGCGAGGCTCGCGCCATGAGCGGCTACCGCTATGGTCGCGACCTGGCCAACGAGTTCATGGATACGCTCGAGGGCGCGCCCAAGGGCGATATCCGCGGTGCCATGGCGCTGCTCATCGACAAACAGGACGATCCCCGCCGCGTCGAGGTGTATTCGGCGCTGCAGGATTTGGTGCTGGCCGGAGGTCGCTAAATGGAGCTTGTGGACCGCTCTGGTTACTTTGCGGGCCCCGGCATGCTCGGCGGCTCCTTCGGTGACGCCTCGCGCGCAAGCGTCGAGGCCACCGAGGGCGTCGCCGACCCCTGCCTGACCCACGAGCCCGATCAGGTGGTCTTCTACGAGCTCACGCGCAAGTTTGTCGAGACCGAGGAAGACGTTCCCCAAGAGGCCTGCGACGTGCTGTACTACACGCTCGCCGTGGGCCACCACACCGGCGTGCTCGATTGCTTTGAGCCGCGCCTGTCCGTGCCGGTGGATGTGTTCTATACGCTCGTCGACGCACTGCCGGAAGGGGAGGCCCGGACTAAGTTTGAGGCCATCCGCTCCTTTGGCGAGTGTCAGCTCGACAAGGCGGCCGTGCCGTCGCTGCTCGAGGCCTGCGATGCGTTGCTCGACGAGCGCGGTTTTCGCGGGTCGGCCAAGGCCGGCATCTCGGTGTTCGATGACGACTTTGGCCTGCATGCCCAGCAGGTCGCGTTTTTAATGAAGTTTCGCGATCTGGTTGAGCGCGTGCGCGATGTGTCGGGCGTGTATCTGACGGGGAGGTTGCAGTAATGGGTCGCGTTGTGGATGGACGTGTGAACGGCGCCCCGTTTGCGGGTATCGTGCTCACGGCGGGAAGTGTGCTGCGTGCCGACGACGCCGCCGGCCCCGTGCTCTCCAAAAAGATGGAGGACGCACCCATCGCCGGTTGGTACACCATCGACGGCGGGCAGACGCCCGAGGACGACATCATCGAGGTCAAGCGCGAGCGTCCGCCGCGCTTGGTGCTTGTGGATGCCGCCGATATGGCGTTGCCCGTCGGTTCGATCCGTCTGCTCGACAAAAGTGACGTGGCTCGCAAGTCGATGTTCACCACGCATTCGCTTCCGCTCTCGATTTTGATCGAAGAGATCGAGCAATCATGCGATGATATCGTCTTCGTAGGGATTCAGCCGGGCGACACGGAGTTCTACAACCCCATGTCCCCGGAGGTCTTTGACGCCGTCGACGCCGTGTACGACGCCGTGGCCGCCAACGACTTTTCCCACTTTGTCCGCTTGGGGCAGGAGCTGTAGGAGCGCTTGTCCCTGCCCATTAGGAAAGAAGTGATTGACATGGCAGATACCAAGGTGGAGTATCCCGCTCCCGATTGCCTGGCGCCCGCCGCGATCGAGGCCAAGACCGAGGCCGCCGGCGTGACCAAGGCTAACCTGCCGGTCGCGAAGGCCTTTGTCTTGGCGATGTTCGCCGGTGCGTTCATCGCCTTCGGTGGCCTGTTCTTTACCGTGTTCTTGAGCGATAGCACCCTGGGCTGGGGTGCCCAGCGCGTCGTGGGTGGCCTGTGCTTTTGCTTGGGCCTGGTGCTCGTGCTGGTGTGCGGCGCCGAGCTCTTTACGGGCAACTCACTTATGGTCTGCGCGCTCAAGAGCAAAAAGATCACGCTGCCCCAGATGCTCAAAGCCTGGCTTGTCGTGTGGGTCGGTAACTTTGTCGGTGCCCTGTTCATCGTCTTTTTGGTGTACATGGCCGGCATCTATAAGCTCAACGGCGAAGCGGTCGCCAACTCCATGGTGAGTGTGGCCGCCGGCAAGGTGACGATCGACTGGGTGACGATCTTCTTCCGCGGCATCCTGTGCAACATCTTTGTGTGCCTGGCCGTGTGGATCGGTACCGCCGGCAAGACCGTGGTCGATAAGGTCGTGGGCATTCTGCTGCCCATCGCCGCCTTTGTGGCCTGCGGTTTTGAGCACTGCGTTGCCAACATGTACTTTTTGCCCATGGGTGCCGTGATGCACGCGTGCGGCTACGGTGCCGACGTCGCCGGCGCCGATGCCCTCAACGCCGCGGGCATTGCGTTTAACCTGTCCGCCGCCACGCTGGGCAACATCGTGGGCGGCGCGGTTTTGATCGCACTGGGCTATTGGTTTGTCTACGCCAAGAAGTCCCAGGCTTAAAGAGCCGCCTGTTGGGTGTTGGGCCTCCCGCGGGGCGTTGCCGTGCGGGAGGCTTTTTGGTCGTGGCTGCTGTGCTTGCGTTGGAAAGGAATAATCGAGATGGCATCTGCTGTGAAGCGTGACGGTCGCGTCGTGGTGACCACATGCGGGGGATGCTATGCCGATTGCGCCTTTGCGGCCCATGTTGAGGATGGGCGTGTGGTGGCCGAGTTGCCAGTGCCGGGGCATCCGTGCGCGGCGCGTGCCCTGTGCGCCCGCGGACGGCATCGCCTGGCAATGCCGTTTGACGAGCGCGACCGCATCGTGCACCCCATGCGACGTCGCCAGGATGGCTCGGGGTTCGATGCGATTTCGTGGGACGAGGCGTTCGCGCAGATTGCCGAGTGTCTTTTGGGGATTGTTGACGAGCGCGGGCCCCGTGCGCTGGGCATGACGCTCGGCGTGCCCTCGTTCGACCGCTACTGGGGCTATCGTCTTATGCACGCGCTGGGTTCGCCCAACGTGTACGGTGCCGACGGTGCCTGCGAGGTAAGCCGACTTACCGGCTGGGAGCACAGCCTGGGCTACAGTCCCGCCTCCGACCTGGCACATACCGATTGCATCATGTATTTGGGGCGTTCCATTGTCGATTCGTCGACGATGGGGGCCGTTGACGCGCTCAACGATGCCCGTCGCCGTGGGGCGAAGATTATCGTGGTCGACCCCCGGCGCAGCGGCTCGGCTGCACTTGCCGACCGCTGGTTGCGCGTGCGCCCGGGCTGCGACTTGGCGCTGCTGTTGGGTATTGCCCATGTCTTGATTGCCGAGGGCCTGTATGACCACGAGTTCGTGACCCGCTATACCACGGGCTTTGACGAGCTGGCGCAGGCGGCTAGTGCTTGGACGACCGAGTGGGCCGAGTCGATGTGCGACGTGTCGGCCGCAGAGATTGCCGCCACGGCGCGCGATCTAGCTGCCGCCGCGCCCGCCGCTGTGGTGGATGCGGGCTTTCATGGTGGCATCGGTATCGCGTATGCCAATAGCACCCAGACCGCGCGCGCTATCTGCATGGTCGATGTGCTGCTGGGCTGTATTGGACATGCGGGCGGCGCGCTCAATCCGCCCACGCCGCTTGTGTTGGGCGACCTCGATCCCACGCGCTTTGCGACGCCGCCGGTGCCGCGTGGGCCCAAGCTGGGGTCCGAGCGCTATCCACTGGTCGATCCGGTGCGCGGCCTGTGCACGACCATCGGTCAGTCGATACTGGCCGGCGATTTGCGTGGGCTCATCGTCTATGCCAGCAATCCCGGGGCAGGCTATGGCAACGCCGGAGCGTGGTTGGGTATTTTGCAGCAGCTCGACTTGCTCGTGACGATTGATATCCGCTGGTCCGAGACAGCGCGCGCTTCTGACTTCGTGCTGCCCGATGTGACGTATCTGGAGGCCGACCGCGGTGTGGGCACAGTCGTGGGTGCCAACGATTCGCGGGTGTTCTACCGCAACGCCGTGCTGCCTGTGCAGCATGACGACACACGTCCCGGTCGGGAGATTTTTGCCGGTCTGGCGCAGGCGTGTGGGGCTGGCGAGTACTTCCAGTTTACGTCTGACGACCTGGCGGCTGCCCAGGTGGCGCCTTTTGGGATCGATCTGGACGAGCTCAAGGAGCGCGGCTGGGCCGACACGGGTGTTGTGTTGCCGTCGCGTACGGGCGAGCCGGCGATTCCCTTGGATGGCGGCAAAATTGCGCTGGCAAGCGACGTATGGGAACGAGCCGGCCTGGGTCGTGTACCCAACTGGATCGCCCCCATGGTGGAGCCGGGCCTGGGGATGTTTCGCCTCATTAGCGGCAACCGTCCCTTTGAGTCGCATACCTCGCGAAGGCTTGCAGCCCAAGGTGCCGCCGAGGCTGGATCGGACCTGGATGCCGTGCAGATGAATGCCGATGCCGCTGCGCACATGGGTATCGCCAATGGCGAGGTCGTCGAACTCGTGAGCGACTTGGGCCGCGATCGCGTGCGCGTGGAGACGACGCCGTATCTGCATCCGGCGTGCATCTTTACGTCGGCCGCCCCCGGCGGGCGTTCGCTTGGCGCCGATGCCGGTGGCGCTCAAGCCTTGGGCGTGGGCCCGCTCGACCATACGCCGTTGCGTTGGGACCCGTTGACGGGTGCCGCGCTCACCCAGGAAAACGCCGTTCGCGTGGAAAAGATCGTCGCGCGCGGGGATAATGACGAGTAATTGACTCAGCTGATGTATTCGACTGGTCCACGTTTCTTTTGAAAGGCCGCACATGAGCGATAGCCAGAACATGTCCGATGAGGTGCGCGCCCGCCTGCGCGCCATTCCTTCCGTCAACGAGCTGCTTGCCGAGTGGCCGGTGGTGAAGGCGGCGGGGGAGACCTGCGACGCGGTGGTCCATGCTGCCGTGACGGCCGAGCTCGACGAGGAGCGCGCCGCCATTCGCGCCGGTGCCGTCCCGCGTTCCAAGCGCGAGCTGGCCTCGGCCATCGAGTGGCGTGCGCATCGCTCCGCGCTGTCGAGCCTGCGTCCCGCCGTCAACGCCACTGGTGTGGTTATCCATACCAACCTGGGCCGCGCCCCGCTCGCGGAGTCGGCCGCCAAGGCCGTGGCCGAGGTCGCGCGCGGGTATAGCACGCTCGAGTACAGCGTCGACACCTGTTCGCGCGGGTCGCGCAAGGAGCACGCCGCGCAACTGATCCGCTCGCTCACCGGTGCCGAGGACGCGCTGGTCGTTAACAATAACGCGGCCGCCGTTCTGCTGGTGCTGGCGACCCATGCCGCAGGCAAGGAGGTCATCGTCAGCCGCGGCGAGCTTGTCGAGATCGGCGGCAGCTTCCGTATCCCCGATGTTATGGAGGCCTCGGGTGCCAAGCTCGTCGAGGTCGGCGCCACCAACCGCACGCATTTGGGTGACTACGAGCGCGCCATCACGTTCGATACGGCGATGATCCTTAAGGTCCATCCTTCCAATTATCGCATCGAGGGCTTTCACGAGGAGGTAGGCTCTCGGGAGCTTGCCGCTCTGGCCCACAAGCATGGTCTGCTGTTCTACGAGGACCAGGGCTCGGGGGCGCTGTTGCCTGACGACATCCTGGTTCGCGGCGGCGAGGAGCCCACGCCGGCTTCGGTCGCGGCGGGGCTCGACCTGGTGTCGTGCTCGGGCGATAAGCTGCTCGGTGCCGCACAGGCGGGCATTATCATGGGTCGTCGCGATCTGGTCCAGGCCTGTGGGTCGCATCCGCTTATGCGCGCCCTGCGCCCGGGCAAGTTGGCGCTCACGGCGCTCGAGGCCACGCTGCGCATCTACATGGACGGCGCCGATGTTGCCCATCGCGATATTCCGGTGCTCAGCATGCTTACGCTGCCGCAGGCTCACCTGGAGCGTCGTGCCCGCAAGCTGCGCGATCGTATGGTCGCCGGGCTCGATAAGGCCGGTTGCCCGTGCGCCGTTCAGGTGGAGATCGTCGAGGAATCGTCGACCCCCGGTGGCGGCTCGCTGCCTACCGTGGAGCTGCCCACGATGTGCGTTGCCGTGCGTCTTGTTGACGAGCGCCTGTCCGTCGACGCGCTCAAGCGCTCGCTTGTCCAGGACTTCGACACGCCGGTCGTCACGCGCGCCTCGCACGACCGTATTCTGTTTGATGTGCGCACGCTCGTGGGCGATCGCGATATCGAGACGGCGGCATCGACGCTCGTCGCGTGCGTTGAGAAGGCGATTGTTCGATGAGTGAGGTTCAGGCGCTGGTGGAGTGTCCCGTTATCGTTGGCACGGCGGGCCACGTTGACCACGGTAAGTCGGCGCTGATCGAGGCGCTGACCGGCAAGAATCCCGACCGTCTGGAGGTTGAACGCCGTCGCGGTATGACCGTGGAGCTTGGCTTTGGCGAGCTGGCGCTGCCGAGTGGCAAGATCGTCGGCCTGGTCGACGTGCCGGGCCACGCGCATTACCTGCGCGCTATGGTGCAGGGCGCCACGGGTATCGACGTGGCCGTGCTGGTGGTTTCGGCCGTCGAGGGCGTGATGCCGCAGACCCGCGAGCACGTTCATGTGCTGGAGCTGCTGGGCATCACACACATGGTGGTCGCGCTGACGATGTGCGACCTGGCTGATGCCGAGATGACCGAGCTTGCCGAGCTTGATGTCGATGACTTTTTGTCGGACACCGTGTTTGCGGACGCGCCGATCGTGCCTGTGTCGTCCAAGACAGGCGAGGGGATCGAACGACTGCTCGCCGTGCTCGACGAGCAGGTGGGTGCCTGCTGGGATGCCTGTCGCGAGCGTGCCGAGCGGTGCGATGCCGCGCCGCGCCTGCCGATTGACCGCTGCTTTACGATCAAGGGCGTCGGCACCGTCGTGACGGGAACGCTGCACGATGCGCCGGTTGCGGTGGGCGACGAGCTGATGGCTTTGCCGTCGTGCACGGTCTGTCGCGTGCGCGGGATTCAGGTGCATGGCGATACGCCGCGAGCACTGCCCGGACAGCGCGTGGCACTCAACTTGGTGGGCGATGTCGTCGCCGCGCTCGATCGCGGTGAGATGCTCGGCGTGGCGGGCCGCTTTGGCCAGACGATGCGTTTTATGATGACGTTTACGTATTTGGGCCGCGAGGGCGCCAAGCCGCGCGTGCTCGAGTCGGGCGCGCGTGTGCATGTGATGGCCGGCACGGCCGAGGTCGTCGGTCGCATCATGCTCATGGAGGGCGAGGCCCCCATGGCGGTGGGCGAGACCCGTACCGTACAGGTGCGCTTGGAGGAGCCGCTGCCGCTGCGAGCCGGAGACCATGCCGTGGTGCTGTCCTATTCGCCGGTCATGCTTATTGGTGGAGGGCGCGTGCTGTTGTCGCGATGCCGTCGCTCGCGCGAGCTTTCTGCCGGCGAGCGCGCACTGTTTGCGGCGCTCGAGTCCGGCGATATCGCGGGCGGTGTGGGCGCTTGGCTGGCGCTGCAGATGCTGCCGGTTACGGCGGTTGATGTTGCCGTGGCTTTGGATCTTGGTGTCGGCGAGGTCGATGCCGCACTGCGTGGGTTGGTGGCGCAGGGCTCCGTTCGCAAGCTTGCCGCGGGCGATGCGGACCTCTTGGCGGACGCCGCGGTGCTCGACGGCGCGATGGATGCCCTGGCGGCGACCCTGTCAGCCATGCATGCGGCGTCTCCCAAGGAGACGGGCTTTACGCCCGGCGCCGTTGCCCATGCTGCGTGGCCTGCCGCTGATGATACGGTTGCCGCAGCCCTGATTTCCGAGGGCTGCTCGCGCGGCGTGTGTGCCTCCGAGGGCGCTGAGGTGTTCGACCCGCACTCCGCTGCCGCCGCGGCGCGTGTGGTGCGTGAGGCCTGCGAACGTATCGTTGCCTTGCTGGATGAAGCCGGCCTCGATGCACCGACGTTGCCCGAGATGGGCGAGCGGTTGCAGCTCGATCGCGACACCATGACGCGTGCCCTGCGCGAGCTTTCGCTCAACCGTTCCATCGTGAAGGTCGAGCGCGACGTTGCCTTGTCCGTCACCGTGGAGTCGTACGCGCGCGAGCTTGTCGCCGCCGCTATCGCCGATGCCGGCGGCGCTGCCACCACGAGCGTGCTGCGCGAGGCCCTGGGTGTGTCGCGCAAACGCGCCATCAGCATCTTGGAGCACCTGGATGCCGTGCGCTTTACGGTGCTCGACAAGGAAGCCGGCGGCCTGCGCTCGCTACGCTAGGGCCCGCCCCATAACTTGCGGTGAAATAGTTCCTGTTTTCCGCTCCGCACCCCCTGTTGGGACGGGGCTGTTGTCGCTGAGTAGTCTTTTTGGGACGGGGCTATTTTAGCTGCCCCGGCCGTCAACCAACCTAACCGTCGCATTACCAGCCGGGGTAGCTAAAGACACGTCCCAAAAAGACTACCTTGACTGGTTTGGTAAAATATCGCCGCACTTGGGAACGGATGGGCTCCGGTGGGCTCCGCGGTCCTCAAAACCGTTGCGAGGCGTGCAAAACGTCTTGGATGTGTTCGATTCACATACGTTCCCGCCATACGCTACCAGCGCTTTTGTGCTCGCGGTCCTGCTGCGTGCCGCAAAGGCGCTGTTTTGTTTTGATACGGAGTCATCATGCCGCTTGCTTTTTGGCTAATGGCATTTGGCTTCGTGCGCCGGTTTTCGAGCATGCCGATGGGGGTGTTTTGCCGTATGACTATCGTAAGACGGGCGGATCTTTCTTGCGTCGTCCAGGCGGGTGGACTGTCGTCGCGCATGGGTTGCGACAAGGCACGCATGCCGTTTTGCGGCGAGCCGCTCATCGAGCGCGTGCTGGGTCGGCTGGCGCCAGTTGCCGGCGAGTTAGTCGTGACGACTTCGCGTCCTAGTGAGCTTGCCTATCTTGAGGAGCACGCGTTTGGCGGCCTGGTGCCGCGTGTGGTGGCGGACCTTGAAGGGCCGGCGGGCGCCATGCGCGGCATCGCGAGCTCGCTGGCTGCGGCCCGATTGTCGCTCGTGGCGATCGTCGCCTGCGATATGCCGTTTGTCTCGCCGGAACTCATCGGCGCGCTTGCCGATCGTGTTGAGGCCGAGGCGCTCGACGTGTGCGTGCCGCACGAGGAGCGGGGGATTGAGCCGCTTTGCGCCGTCTGGCGTCGTGACGCGTGTGCGCTGGTTGCCCAAGAGCTGCTCGCCTGCGACCGCCAGCGCATTCGCTGCCTGATCAATCGCGTTCAGGCTGGTTATATGGATGAGCCGCAGATCGTTAAGGCCGCGGGCTCGACGCTCTGCTTCGAAAACGTCAATACGCCCGAGGAGTTTGCGGCGGCCGAGTTACTCGCCTAGACGATTGGAGTTGCCATGTCTCACGATATTTGCCCCGACACGGGAGAGCCTTGCACTTGCGATGGTTCCGAGCCCTGTACCTGCGGCTGCGGTGGCTGTGGACATACTGCGGAAGAGGAAGCGGCCGCCGCGGCGTATCGTGAGGCACACCGCGAAGGCCCGTCCGGTGATGCCCTCGACCACGAGCGCAAGATTATCGTGTCGTTTGACAGCACCTTCGATGTGATGGAATGCGAGCAGCTGTGCCTAGATGCCGGTGTGCCCGGGCGCATCATGCCTTTGCCCGGCTCCATTACCGCAGGTTGCGGCCTGTGCTGGGCCATGCCGTTCTCGGGCGATGCGCTCGCCGCCTTCCGTGCTGCCACCGAAGGCCGTATAACCCCCGCCGACTACCATCAACTCGTCCTCTAACCACCCACACCACCACAAAGGTGCCTGTCCCCAATGTGGTGGTTTGGAACACGTGGACGTAACAGCTTCGAAACACGCGATTTGTGCGTCGGGCGCTCAAAAACGCTTCTACCTGCATCGTAATCAAAACGAAACATCTGCTCGTCGGCTTATGCGAAACTTTGCTGCAACAGTGCGATATTATCCATACTCGATAAAGCTCGCGGCGTATGAGACGTCGCGAACGACACCTTTCTTTTCCATCATTGGAGGAAGCATGAGCTACACGCAGAAAGTTCTCGACGAGCTCAAGGCCCGCTATCCCGAGCAGCCTGAGTTCATCCAGGCCGCGACCGAGATTCTCGGCACCATCCAGCCGGCGCTCGACGCCCACCCCGAGTACGAGGAGGCCGCCCTGCTTGAGCGCCTCGTCGAGCCCGAGCGAATCGTCATGTTCCGTGTTCCCTGGGTCGACGACCAGGGCAAGGTCCAGGTCAACCGCGGTTACCGCGTCGAGTTCAACTCTGCCATTGGACCCTACAAGGGCGGCCTGCGCTTTAACCCGACGGTCACCCTGGGTATGCTCAAGTTCCTGGGCCTGGAGCAGATCCTCAAGAACAGCCTGACCACCCTTCCCATGGGCGGCGGCAAGGGCGGCTCCGACTTTGACCCCAAGGGCAAGTCCAACAACGAGATCATGCACTTCTGCCAGTCCTTCATGACCGAGCTCTATCGCCACATTGGCCCCAACACCGACGTTCCTGCCGGCGACCTGGGCGTTGGCGGCCGCGAGGTTGCCTACATGTTCGGTCAGTACAAGCGCCTGACCAACGAGTGGACCGGTGTCCTTACCGGCAAGGGCCTCTCCTTTGGCGGCTCGCTCGCCCGTACCGAGGCCACCGGCTACGGCCTGGTCTACTTTGTGGACGAGTACCTCAAGAGCCGCGGCGACTCCTTCGAGGGCAAGAACGTCGTCGTTCACGGTTCCGGTAACGTCGCTATCTACGCGGTCCAGAAGGTCTCCCAGCTCGGCGGCAAGGTGCTGGCCTGCTCCGACACCCACGGTTGGGTCGAGGATCCCGACGGCATCGACTACACCGTGCTCGAGCACGTCTACAACAAGAAGCGCTCCGGCCACGACAAGGGCGTTACGCTCGCTATGTACGTCGACGAGAAGCCCAATGCCACGTGGCACGAGGGCGACGGCCGCGGCGTGTGGCAGTTTCCTTGCGACATCGCGCTGCCCTGCGCTCGCGAGAACACGCTGCTGCTCGAGGATGCCCAGGCACTCGTCGCCAACGGCTGCAAGGTGGTCGGAGAGGGCGCGAACATGCCCACGACCATCGAGGCCACGACTTACTTCCAGGAGAACGGCGTCGCCTTTATGCCCGGTAAGGCTGCGAACGCCGGCGGCGTGCTCGTGTCCGGCCTGGAGATGAGCCAGAACGCCGAGCACCTGTCCTGGACCTTCGAGGAGGTCGACGGCAAGCTCGAGCAGCTCATGCGCGGCATGTTCCACAACGTGGACGACACCGCCAAGGAGTACGGCGAGGAGGGCAACTTCGTCATGGGCGCCAACATCGCCGGCTTCCTGAAGGTCGCCGACGCCATGCTCGCCCAGGGCGTCTGCTAAATCTTCGCTTGACATAGCATTGATAAGGCTCCCAGCTATCCGGCTGGGAGCCTTTTTTATCCCGGAGGACTCCTCATAACTTGCGGTGATATACGTACTGTTTTGCGTTCCAGAACGGCTAATCAGTCCGTATATCACCGCAAGTTATGGATGGGTGGGTGGATTTTGTCCTAAAACGGTGTGCGGCCTCTCGTTTGGTACACTTAAAGATACTGGACAAGTGAAGAGATGGGGGAGAACGTGCTCAAGTTCGGTACCTACGTCCGTGTTGGAAACGCGGCCGAAGCCTATGAGCTCTTACAGAAGAACCGCAACAACAAGATTGTGGGCGGCGGCATCTGGATGCGTCTGGGTTCGCGTCGTGTGGCGACGGCGATTGACCTTTCGGCCTGCGGACTCGATCAGATCGAGGAGACCGAGACCGAGTTTCGCATCGGTGCCATGTGTACCCTGCGCCAGCTCGAGCGCCATGCCGAGCTCAACGCGCTTGTCAACAATGTCTTTGAGTTCGCCGTCCACGACATCGTGGGCGTGCAGCTGCGCAATACCGCCACGGTGGGCGGCAGCATCTACGGTCGCTTTGGCTTCTCGGACGTTCTCTCTGCCTTCCTCGCGCTCGATTCCTATGTTGAGCTGACGGGCGCCGGCCGCGTGCCGCTCGCCGAGTTCGTGGGTATGGGCTACGTGCGCGACGTGATCGAGCATGTCGTGGTCGTCAAGCACGATTACCGCGCGAGCTATGAGGCCGTGCGCAAGGCTGCGACCGACTTCCCCTCGCTCAACGTCACCGCCGCCTGGTGGGACAACACCTGGCACGTCACCGTGGGCGCCCGCCCGCTGCGCGCGACCCTGCTGCAGGGCGAGGCATGTGGCCTCACCAGCGAGCAGCCTTCCGAGGACGAGCTGCGCGCCCTGGCCGTGTCCGTACGCGCGTTGAGCTACGGCACCAACCTGTGGGGCTCGGCCGACTACCGCCGCCGCATCTCGGCCCCGCTCGCCATCCAGGCCGTGCGCCGTGCCGCCGGCATCGAGCTTTCTGCCGCGCTTGCCCGCGAGCTCGAGACCGTGCAGGTCCCTAAGTTTGCCACGGACGAGTATTCCTGCCGCCGCGTGCCCGGCGTCGATTCTAGCGAGGTGCGCTAATGGCTGCCAAACTCATCGATCTTTCCTTTACGCTCAACGGCCGTAAGGTCAAGGTTCAGATTGCCCCCGACACCATGCTCTTTGCGCTTTTGCGTGAGCAGGGCTGCGCGTCGGTGCGCTGCGCCTGCGAGACCACCAACTGCGGCCTGTGCACGGTGTGGCTCGACGGCGACCCGGTGCTGAGCTGCTCGGTTCCCGCCGCTCGCGTCGAGGGCCACACCATCACCACGCTCGAGGGCCTCAAAGCCGAGTCCGAGGCGCTTGCCCGTGCGATGGCTGCCGAAGGCGCCGAGCAGTGCGGTTTTTGCGCCCCCGGCCTCATCATGAACGTGCTGGCGCTTGCACGCGCCGCCAAGGAGGACCCGAGCCTCGTCGCCACGCGCGAGGAACTCTCACGCCAGCTCGCCGGCAACCTGTGCCGTTGCAGCGGCTATGAGAGCCAGCTGCGCGCCATCGTCCGCTTTCTTAACGAGTCCGGCGTGCATGTGGGCTTTGAGATGCCCGAGCTGCCGGTCAACGACACCAGCTGCGACGGTGTCTCGTACAAGCAGATCACCCATAAGCAGCCCAAGAAGGACTCGAAGGCGCTGCTCGAGGGCCGTCCCGTCTACACGGGCGATATGGTGCCCGCCGGCGCCCTGATCGTCAAACTCAAGCGCAGCCCCTATGCCCGCGCCAAGATCCGCTCCATCGATACGTCGCGCGCCCTGAAGGTGTCCGGCGTCGTGGGCGTCTACACTTACGAGGACGTGCCCAAGCGCCGCTTTACCATCGCCGGTCAGAGCTATCCGCAGCCGAGTCCCTACGACCGCCTGATTCTCGAGAACCTTGTGCGCTACCAAAACGAGGAGGTGGCGATCGTCGCTGCCGAGACCGAGGAGGCCGCCGACAAGGCGCTCAAGCTCATCAAGGTCGACTACGAGGTGCTCGAGCCCCTGCTCGACTTTACCCAGGCGCTCGATAACGACATCGTGGTCCACCCCGAGGGCGACGTGACCTTTATGTTCCCGCAGGGCGGCGACGTTCCGCGCAATCTGGTGTGCAGCGGTACCAGCGATTACGGCGATCTGGACGAGGCCTTCGCCCAGAGCGACATCGTCTTTGAGCGTACCTACACCAGCCAGGCCACGCAGACTGCGCCCATGGAGACCTTCCGCGCCTTCGCGACGACCGATGCGTTCGGCCGCATCTCGGTGACCACCTCCACGCAGGTGCCCTTCCACGTGCGCCGCATGGTCGCGCAGTCGCTCGACATTCCGCAGTCGCAGGTGCAGGTCATTAAGCCGCGCATCGGCGGCGGCTTTGGCTCCAAGCAGACGGGCTGCTGCGAGATCTTCGTTGCGTTTGTGACGCAGCAGACCGGCCGTCCGAGCTACTGCTGCTACACCCGCGAGGAGACCATCACCGTGGGCAACTCGCGCCACCAGATGCAGATGACCGTTAAGCTGGGTGCCATGAACGACGGCACCATCACGGCCATCGATCTGCACACGCTGTCCAACGCCGGCGCGTACGGTGAGCACGCTACCACGACGATCGGCCTGTCGGGCCACAAGAGCCTGCCTATCTACAACCATGTGAAGGCGAGCCGCTTTAGCTGGGACGCCGTCTACACCAATACCAACCGCGGCGGCGCGTATCGCGGCTACGGTGCCACCCAGGGCCAGTTTGCCGTGGAGAGCGCCGTTAACGAGCTCGCCGACATGCTGCACATGGACCCCGCCGACCTGCGCCTTAAGAACATCGTGCGCGAGGGCGAGACCATGCCGCAGTACTACAACGAGAAACTCAACGCCTGCGCACTCGACCGCTGCCTGCTGCGCGCGATGGACATGATCGGCTGGCGCGACAAGCCGCTGGCCGTCGACCTGGGCGACCGTGTGCGCGCCCTGGGTTGTGCGCTCACCATGCAGGGCTCGGGCATTTCCAACGTTGATATCGCCGGCATCGACATGCGCCTGGAAGAGGACGGCTTCATTACCATCGGCACCGGCGCCACCGATAACGGCATGGGCGTCGACACGATCTTGGCGCAGATTGCCGCCGAGGAGCTGGGCGTGGAGAGCTCGCTGATCGTGGTGCGCGGCGTGGACACCGACGTGTCGCCGTTCGACGCCGGCTCGTACGCGAGCTCCGGTACCTACGTGACGGGCCTTGCCGCCAAGAACGCCGCGACCGAGCTGCGCGAGAAGATTTGCGCCAAGGCCGCTCAGATGTGGGACGTTGACGCCGCCGACGTGGTCTTCGACGGCCAGTACGTGCGCCTGTCCGACGAGCGTGCCGCTCGTGAGCAGAACCGCTACCTCACACTGCGCGACTTTGCCAACCTGTGCGTCAAGAACATCGCGGGCGGCGACGCGCTGACCTCGCACGCCTCTGCCTGCCTGCCCGTTTCGCCCCCGCCGTTTATGGCCGGCATTGCCGAGGTCGAGGTCGACAAGGCCACCGGCAAGGTGACCGTGGTGGACTACGCGGCGGCCGTCGACTGCGGCACCGTGATCAACGAGGCGCTCGCGCGCGTCCAGGCCGAGGGCGGCATTGCCCAGGGTATCGGCCACGCGCTCTACGAGATCGTGGAGCACGACGACCGCGGTCGTCTGCGTACCGGCAACTTTATGAGCTACAAGCTGCCCACGCGCCTGGATATCGGCAGCATTCGCGTGGCCTTTGAGCCGAGCTACGAGCCGACGGGCCCGTTTGGCGCCAAGTCGATCGGCGAGGTCGTCATCAACACGCCGCTCGCCGCCGTGGCCTCGGCCGTGGCGCACGCCACCGGACATCAGGTACGCTCGCTTCCGATCACGCCGGAGAAAGCGCTGCTGGGGGAGTAGCGGGTTAGCGAACAAGTCGTAGTTGGCGGGACGGGACAACTCGTCCTGCCTTTTGCACTCGTGGTGAGGTCGTGAGCCTGTAAAACGTGTGCGTGCGCTTGCCGCTCGTATCTGCTATCATTCCTAGTCTGTGCGCTCATGCGGGCGTGGCGGAATTGGTAGACGCGCCAGATTTAGGTTCTGGTGGGATTCCCGTGAAGGTTCGAGTCCTTTCGCCCGCACCAACGCATCTGCGTCGGCTTCGGCCGTCGCGACACTTTGTTGCATAAAGGTACCAGCACCTCAGATAAGCTGGGCAGTATGAGGAGGAACGTGTTGAACATCACCGCTTCTGACGTCAAGGACGCCAAGCTCACCGCTACGGTCACCATCCCGGCCGCCGACGTCGACGCCGCGATCAAGAAGGCCTACAAGGATACCGCCAAGAAGTACCGCTTCCCGGGCTTCCGCGCCGGCAAGGCTCCCCGCCCGGTCATCGACTCCGCTCTTGGCGCCGAGGCAACCCTCGCTCAGGCCACCAACGACCTGATCGCCGCCAACGAGCCCGCCGTCCTCAACGAGCTGGACATCGTCCCCACCAAGAACGGTGACTACAAGGAGCTTGACCTCGCCAAGGATCACGAGGACTACACCTACACCGTCGAGTTCTCCCTGCGTCCTGCTGCCGAGCTCTCTTCCTTCGACGCCGTCGAGATCGAGATGCCTCCCGCGGAGGTCACCGAGTCCGAGATCAACAACCAGGTCGAGATGCTCCTCAACTACCGTGCCACCTTCGAGGACGTCGAGGGTCGCGCCGTCGAGGCCGAGGACTACGTCACCGTCGACCTCAAGGCCGTCGAGAACGCCGACAACTTCGCCGCCGAGGGCCGTATGCTCATCGCCGGTAGCGACAGCAACCCCGCCGAGTTCAACGAGGCTCTGATCGGCGCCAACGTTGACGACGTCAAGTCCGTCACCTGGACCGACGAAGCCGAGGAGGGCGAGGAGGCCGAGACCCACACCGTCGAGGTCACCGTCAAGGGCATCAAGGTCCGCAACACCCCCGAGCTCACCGACGAGCTCGTCAAGTCCGACTTCGGCTTCGACAGCATCGACGCTATGCGCGACGCCATCAAGATCGAGATCGAGCAGGACAAGGCTTCCCGCCTCCCGGCCGAGAAGGAGAACCGTTGCGTCTCCGCTCTCGCCGAGCGCCTGCAGCTCGACGAGATGGATGCCGACTACGAGCAGTCCGTCTTTGAGGAGCTTGGCCAGAACTTCCTGTCCAACCTCGCTGCCCGCGGCATGACGCTCGACACCTGGCTGCCGGCTTCCGGCCTGACCATGGAGCAGTTCATCGGCGACCTGCACAAGCAGGCCAACGACGTTGCCCGTGAGTCCCTGGCTCTGGACGCCCTCGCCCGCGAGCTCAAGATTGAGGTCACCGAGGACGACATCAACGCCGAGTTCGAGAAGGCCGGCGTCAAGGACGTCGAGGCTTCCAAGGCCGAGTTCATCGCCGATGGCCGCATGCCTGCCGTCCGCGAGTCCATCCGTCGCTCCAAGGCCGTCGATCACCTGGTCGAGAACGCCAAGGTGACTGAGGTCGACGAGACCGCCAAGGACGCCGAGTAATTCTCGCCACCTTGCCCGCGAGCGCATGTATGTGCCCGTGATGGGGTAAAGTTAATAGCCGGTTATCCGGTTGCTTCGTACGGTGCCAGCCAATGCATAGCATGCGGGCACCGTACGTTTATCTAGAACCAATTTGGTCCGCAAGAGAGAAATGGAGATGCGTATGATCGCTAAGTTCGATTCCGCCCTCGTGCCATACGTTATCGAGCAGACGCCGCGCGGCGAGCGCAGCTACGATATCTATTCGCGCCTGCTCAACGACCGCATCATCTTCTTGGGCGAGGAGATTAACTCCGTCAGCGCCAACCTGGTCGTTGCCCAGCTGCTGCATCTTGAGAGCCAGGATGCCGAGAAGGATATCTCGCTCTACATCAATTCGCCCGGCGGCGAGGTTTACTCCGGCCTGGCGATTCTGGACACCATGAACTTCATCAAGCCGCAGGTCTCCACCATCTGCGTCGGTATGGCTGCGTCCATGGCCGCCGTGCTGCTTTCGGCCGGCGCCAAGGGCAAGCGCTTCTGCCTGCCGCACTCCAAGGTCATGATTCACCAGCCCAGCGGCGGTGCTCAGGGTCAGCAGACCGAGATTGAGATCGTGGCCGAGGAGATCAAGAAGACCCGCCGCGAGCTCAACCAGATCCTGTCCGACGCATCGGGCCAGCCTATCGAGAAGGTTCAGGCCGACACCGAGCGCGACAACTACCTGACCGCTGCCGAGGCCCTCGACTACGGCTTGATCGACCGTATCGTCACCTCGCGCGACCTCGCCGCGAAGGACGCCTAGGATGGCAGGTAACATGCAGGACAACTTTGACGAGAACGGCAACCCCATCCGCTGCTCCTTTTGCGGAAAAGAGCAGGGCCAGGTCCGTCGTCTCGTAAAGGGCCCGACCAACATCTTTATCTGCGACGAGTGCGTCGCCGCCTGCTCCGAGATCCTTGAGGAGTCGCTTGCTTCGGACTTTATGGACGCTGCCCGCAACGGCAAGCTGCCGGGCTTCCTCAACGATCACGGCCAGGCTGCTGGGCAGCCCGCCGTGGACCCCGAGGCCGAGGGCTTTGAGCTCGAGGACGACCGCCAGGTCATCACGCACGTGCCGACGCCGCACGAGATCTATGACGAGCTTTCGGCTTATGTCATGGGCCAAGAGGACGCCAAGCGTGCCATGTCGGTGGCCGTGTACAACCACTATCGCCGCGTGATTGAGGGCGGCGCTGCGGTGTCTGCCTTTGATGACGACATGGGCTCGCAGTTCGATGACGATATGGACGAGGTAGAGCTCGCCAAGTCCAACATCCTGCTGCTCGGTCCCACCGGTACCGGCAAGACCCTGCTGGCCCAGACGCTCGCGCGCATTCTTGAGGTGCCGTTTGCTATCGCCGATGCCACCGCGCTCACCGAGGCCGGCTATGTGGGCGAGGACGTGGAGAACATCCTGCTCAAGCTCATTAATGCTGCCGATGGCGACATTGAGCGCGCACAGGTTGGCATCATCTACGTTGACGAGATCGATAAGATCGCCCGTAAGGCCGAGAACCTCTCCATCACCCGCGATGTTTCGGGCGAGGGCGTTCAGCAGGCATTGCTTAAGATTCTTGAGGGCACGGTGGCAAGCGTTCCGCCCACCGGCGGCCGCAAGCATCCCCAGCAGGAACTGCTGCAGATCGACACGACCAACATCCTGTTTATCTGCGGCGGTGCCTTTGTGGGTCTGGATAAGATCATCGCCGATCGCGTTGGCAACAAGGGCGTGGGCTTTAACTCCGAGATCGCCGGCCCCACCTCGGTCGACGAGAACGACCTGCTGCGCCAGGTACTCCCGCAGGACCTCAATGCATTCGGCATGATCCCCGAGTTCGTGGGACGTACGCCCGTCGTTACCCAGACGCAGGCGCTCGACGAGGACGACCTGGTGTCGATCCTCACCGAGCCCAAGAACGCCGTGGTGCGTCAGTACCGCAAGATGTTCCAGCTCGAGGACGTCGACCTGGAGTTTGAGGACGCGGCCCTGCACGAGATCGCCCGCATGGCGCTTGCTCGCAAGACCGGCGCCCGCGGCCTGCGCGCCATCTGCGAGGACGTGCTGCAGCAGACGATGTTCGACCTCCCCAGCGAGGAGGGCGTCGCTAAGGTCGTCGTAACCGAAGCGGCGGTTAAGGGCGAAGAACAGCCCCAGCGCATTTACGGTTAGTCCTGCCTAAAACGTGCTTGTAAATAGCCTCCGACCATCCGCGGTCGGAGGCTATTTTATATATACGCAATAACCCCAACTACCTGTGTTATTCTGTTTGTTTGTTTAAGCCTCAGCGAAGTCATATCAGACTGAAGTAATCGATACCTAAGGGGAGGAATGCAGACCCTAGCGGGCCTACATTCCTCCCCGGCGGGACAGGGAGAGATATATGGAAGAAATGCCCAAGAACTACGATCCGTCGACCAACGAGCCGGCGATCCTGCAGAAGTGGCTCGACGGCGGCTACTACAAGCGCCGTGAGGGCGTGGGCGACTGCACCGTCACCATTCCGCCTCCCAACGTGACCGGCAAGCTCCACATGGGTCACGCTACCGACGACTCCATCCAGGACGCCATCATCCGTATGGCCCGCATGCGCGGCAAGTCTACGCGCTGGGTGCTGGGCACCGACCACGCCGGTATTGCCACGCAGACCAAGGTCGACAAGAAGCTCAAGAGCGAGGGCATCAGCCGCCTGGAGATCGGCCGCGACAAGTTTGTCGACGCCTGCTGGGATTGGACCCACGAGTACGGCGGCATCATCGTCGAGCAGATCAAGCGCATGGGCTGCTCCGTCGACTTCGACAACGAGCGCTTTACCATGGACGAGGATTACGCCCAGGCCGTGCGTAAGGTCTTCTGCGACTGGTACCACGACGGTCTGATCTACCGCGGCAAGCGCATCGTCAACTGGTGCCCCAACTGCACTACCGCCATCTCGGACGACGAGGCAGAGTACAAGGACGAGAAGGGCCACCTGTGGCACCTGCGCTACCCGCTGACCGAGCCGGTCAACGGCCAGGACTACATCGTCGTCGCCACCACGCGCCCCGAGACCATGCTCGGCGACACGGGCGTTGCCGTCTCCCCGAAGGATCCCGAGAAGGCCGCCTTTGTGGGTAAGACCGTCATGTTGCCGATCGTCAACCGCGAGATCCCCATCTTTGAGGATTGGCATGTCGACGCCAACTTCGGTTCCGGCTTTGTCAAGGTCACCCCGGCCCACGACCCCAACGATTACGCTATGGGTCAGGCCCACGACTTGCCGCAGATCAACATCTTCGACGAGCACGCGGTGGTCGTCGAGGGCTACGGCGAGTTTACCGGCATGAACCGCGACGAGTGCCGCGAGGCCGTCATCAAGTGGTTTGAGGAGCACGACCTGCTCGATCACGTCGAGGACCTCGATCACTCCGTCATGCACTGCTACCGTTGCGACTCCGCGCTGGAGCCGTGGCTTTCCGAGCAGTGGTTCGTCGCCGTCGACAAGCTCAAGGGGCCGGCGCTCGACGCCGTCAACTCCGGCAAGGTCACCTTCCACCCCGCGCGCTGGACGCAGACCTACACCACTTGGATGGAGAACCTCAAGGACTGGTGCATCAGCCGCCAGCTGTGGTGGGGTCACCGCATCCCCGTGTTCTACTGCGAGGACTGCGGCTGGGAGGACGCCCTGACCG
>ERZ1034915.21-NODE-21-length-111654-cov-19.711494_pt1 | contig 111654 bp, 106 predicted proteins | sample MGYA00520592_ERZ1034915 | MGnify/ENA primary metagenome ERZ1034915 (study PRJEB33766, sample SAMN09781787) | gut metagenome | biome: gut microbiome | host: Homo sapiens | place: Madagascar | study: EMG produced TPA metagenomics assembly of the PRJNA485056 data... | reverse complement strand
CTCGCTACCTCCACCTTGGCAAGGTGGCGCTCTACCAGATGAGCTACGGCCGCATGTTGGAGAGGTTTTGCTCAGCCGCTCTCTCCGGGCGACGTATGTTATTATAGCTGACAACGAGCGAAAAGTCAAGCATTTTTTCTAATTTTTTTGTGATTTTTTCAGGTTTTTTCAAGTTCCTGCTTTTCATCGCTGGCAGGCCATTTTTTGAGCAGTTCATTCAGGTCCACCTTGTAATTCTTGTTGCAGAACTGGCAATTCACCTCAGCAATGGGGTCTTCATCCCGCAGCTTTTCCACTTCTTTTTTGCCAAGGCTGCGGATCATATTCTCCACACGCTCCTCGCTGCAATCGCAGCGGTAGGTCACGTGGTAGCTGTCGAGGATATCCGGCTGAAAACCTTCCAGCGCCAGCTCCAGCATATCGCGGACAGTCTTGCCCTCCTCCAGCATAGTGGTGACACTGGGCATATTCTTGATGTTCTTTTCCAGGTGGTTGATCTCGTCCTCGGTGGCGCCAGGCAGCAGCTGCACGATGAAGCCGCCTGCACAGCGCACGCTCAGGTCCTTATCTACCAGTACGCCCAGGGCGCAGACCGTGGGGATCTGTTCGCTGATGGCAAAGTAGGTGGTGACGTCCTCAGCGATCTCACCGGAGGTCAGGGGCACCTGGCCGATGTACGGTTCGCGCATGCCCAGGTCACGGATCACGTCCAGCGTGCCGTCCTTACCCACGGCCGCGCCCACGTTCAGGTGGCCGTCAGCCCGCGGAGGAAGTTCTACAACAGGGTTCTCCACATAGCCTTTAACGTTGCCGGTACCATCGGAAACGGCCAGCAAGCGGCCTGCGGGGCCGCCGCCCTTGATCTGCAGGGTGACGGAATCCTGGGTGCTTTTGAGCATAATGCCCATCATGGAGGCAGCCGTCAGCAGGCGGCCCAGCGCTGCCGTGGTGACGGCGCTGGTCTTGTGCAGGCGCTCCATCTCGCGCACGATCTCGGTGGAATCCACACCGTAAAAGACAATACCGCCGTTCTCGGAGATGCCGCGCAGCATGTTATGATTCTGTTCCATTTATTCTTTCCCCTCCTGGGTGTATTGTTTGACAGCCGTGATGATCCAGCGCGGGCTGTCGGGCCGTACAAGGCCAAAGTCCTCGCCGTCGGCCACCTTGGCCACGGTGAATCCATATTTTTCCAGCAGCGACGTTACCAGATCCAGCGGGTAGCTGTACTCGCTGAAGGACTCCTTAAAGTGTTCGCCAGTCTCGTGGTAGTCTATGTCAATGGCAATGTCCACTCGGCCGGCGGCTGCATCAAAATGGTTGGTCCAGTGGCACTCGGCGTCCTCGGCCTCGATGTCGAAGGTCTCCCCCGCCAGAATTTTCTGGTGCTTATACGGAGTGTTCAGGTCAAAGATGAAAACGCCGTCTTTTTCCATAAAGTAGGCCGCTTTGCGGATGGCTTTTTCAAACTGATCCGCCGGGCCGATATGGTTGTAGGTGTCAAAGGTGGAGACCGCCGCGCGGATAGTGCCGTACAGGTCCAGCGAGAGCAGGTCCTGCCGCAGCAGCAAAATACGGCCGGTCATGTCCAGCTCATCGGCTTTTTCCCGCAGGACGCTGAGCATCTCTTCGGAGCGGTCGATGCCGATGACGTCATAGCCCGCCTGGGCCAGCATCAGGGTCAAATCGCCGGTTCCGCAGCCCAGGTCGGCCAGGATGCCGTCGCGGATACCGTGAGCCGCCAGTTCGTCGGTGACATAGCGGTAAAGGGCGTCGTAGTCGGCCTCGCTGTTGAGTTCATCATAAAAATAGGCAAATTCGTTGTAGGCCATGGGTCACTCCGTTGCTGCGGCGGCTTCCAGCAGAGCGCGCAGTTCTTCCATGCCCAGGCCGTTCTCGGCACTGGTCAGGATGACTTTCTGGCAGCCGTAGGGCGCACAGATCTCCTCAAACTCAGCCTGGCGGGCGGCCATCTCGCTCTTTTTCAGCTTATCGCCCTTCGTCAAGGCGGCCACAAACGGGATACGGTGGTAGTGCAAATACTCCAGCATCTGCACGTCGTCGGCGCTGGGAGCGTGGCGGCTGTCCAGCAATTGCACCAGCAGGCAGACGCTGCGGTCGTCCTCGAAATAGGTATTGATCAGCTCGTCCCAGCGTTCGCGCTCGGCGTTGGAGACCTTGGCGTAGCCGTAGCCGGGCAGGTCCACAAAGTAGGCCTCATCCACTTTATAAAAGTTGATGGTGGCCGTTTTGCCTGGGGTAGCACTGACGCGGGCCAGTTTGCGGCGGTTGCACAGCTTATTGATGAGGCTGGATTTTCCCACATTGGAGCGGCCGGAAAAAACGATTTCCGGCCGGTCGCTGTCCGGCAGCTGGCGGGACAAGCCGTAGGATGCGAGAAATTCGCAGTTATTGTAGTTCATAGTGGTTCCTTTACATTACAGTGGCCGGGTCCTTGGCGGCGGGCTTTTCGCCGGCGATCAGGTTGGTGGCCTGGGGCATGGCGTGGGCGCTGCGGGCGGCAGCATGGCCGGGCATGATGAGTGCATGCTTGAGCACCTGGGACAGGCGCTCCACCGGGATGAAGTGGATCTTCTCCTTGACCTCGGCATCGACTTCGTAGAGGTCGGTGGCGTTCTCTTTGGGGATCAGCACAGTGGAGATACCTTCGCGGAAGGCGGCCATGCTCTTTTCCTTCAGGCCACCGATGGGCAGCACATTGCCGTGCAGCGTAATTTCGCCGGTCATGGCCAGGTCATGGCGCACCGGGATGCCGGACAGGGCCGAGACCAGCGCCGTTGTCAGCGTGACACCGGCGGAAGGGCCGTCCTTGGGCACAGCGCCCTCGGGGGCGTGGATGTGCAGGTCGGTGTTCTTGAAGCGGTCGGGAGCGATGCCGTACTCCTCGGCATGGACACGGGCATAGGTGACGGCAAGCTGAGCGCTTTCCTTCATCACGTCGCCCAGGCTGCCGGTGATTTCGATCTTGCCGGTGCCGTTGGGGATGACCGCCACTTCAACGGGCAGCATCTCGCCGCCGACACTGGTCCAGGCCAAGCCGTTGGCGATGCCGACGGAGTCGGTGCGGGAGATGAAGGTCGGCTTGACCTTCTCGGGGCCGAGCAGCGACTTGACCATCGTGCCGGAGACGCTGATCTTTTCGGTCTCGCCTGCGGCAATTTTCTGGGCACACTTGCGCAGCACCGAGGTGATGGTGCGTTCCAGGTTACGTACACCGGCTTCGCGGGTGTAGCCGTCGATGATCTCATAAATCGCGCCGGAGGTCATGGTGACCTTGCCGTCCAGGCCGTTGTTTTTCAGCTGTTTGGGCAGCAGATGGCGCTTGGCAATGTTGAACTTTTCGGTGCGGGTATAACTGGGCAGTTCGATGACATCCATACGGTCATAGAGTGGGCCGGGAATCGTGGAGGCATCGTTGGCGGTGGTGATGAAGAGCACCTCACTCAAATCGAACGGGATGTCGAGGTAATTATCCTTAAAGGTGCGGTTCTGCTCGGGGTCCAGCACCTCCAGCAGGGCGCTGGAGGGGTCGCCCTTGTAGTCCCCCGCCAGCTTGTCGATCTCGTCCAGCAGGATGACCGGGTTGGAGGACTTGGCAGAGTTGATGGCGCTGATGATGCGGCCCGGCATGGCGCCGATGTAGGTGCGGCGGTGGCCGCGGATCTCGGCCTCGTCATGTACGCCGCCCAGGCTCATGCGGGCGAACTTGCGGCCCATGCAGTCCGCAATGGAATGGGCGATACTGGTCTTGCCGACGCCCGGAGGGCCGACGAGGCAGACGATCTGGCCCTTGACCTCGGTGTTCAGCTTGCGCACGGCCAGCAGTTCCAGGATGCGCTCTTTGACTTTCTGCAAACCGTAATGCTCGCGGTCCAGCACCCTGCGGGCGTGGGCCTGGTCGAGGTCATCCTCGGTGGTGATGTGCCAGGGCAGGCCCAGGCAGGTATCCAGATAGCTGCGGATAACGCCGCTTTCGGCGGAGTTTGACTGCATACGGGCCAGACGGTCGCACTCTTTCAGCAGCTTTTCGGTGGATTCGTCGTCCAGCTTGAGGGCGGCGATCTTCTGGCGGTAGGTATCGGCTTCGGCGCGGGTATCTTCGGAATCGCCCAACTCTTCGCTGATGATGTGCATCTGCTCCCGCAGGTAGTATTCCCGCTGGCCTTTGTCCAAAGAGGCGTTGACCTTATCATCAAGGTCGCGCTCGATTTCCAACACCTGGCACTCCTGACGCAGCAGCATCAGCAGTTTTTCCAAGCGGCTCAGCAGCGAGGACTCATTCAGGATGGTCTGCTTATCCTCGTATTTCAGCAAGAGGTTCGCGGGCATGTACTCGCTCAGGAACAGCGGGCTGTCTGAGCTGACGATGTTATAGATGATGTCCTTGGAGATCTGCGGGCTGTAGGAGAGGTACTCCTCAAAGCAGTCTTTCAGACTGCGAACGAGGGCCTCGGTCTGGGTGCGTTTATCGGCACCGATGCCGCGCACCGGCACCGGGCGCACGCTGGCCTGCAGGAAGTCGCCATCGTTCAGTTCCAGCAGGCGGGCGCGGGTCTTGCCCTCCACCAGCACCTTGACGAGGTCGTCGGAAACGCGCAGCACCTGCTTGATCTCGGCGATGACACCGTAGCCGTAGAGGTCAGGCATCGTGGGTTCTTCCACGTCCATCTCTTTCTGGGCGACAAGGAAAACGCTGCTGTTGGCGTGCATGGCAGCCTCGATGGCGGCGATAGATTTGGCGCGGCCCACCTCAAAGTGGACGATATTATTGGGGAAAACCACCAGCCCGCGCAGGGCGATAGCCGGCAGTACACTGACATTGCGGGTGATTTTGACTTTTACTTTCTCAGACATTGCTTACTCTCCCATGACCTGCAGAACAGGTGCGTTGTATGCGAGTTTTGGCGGCAAAAGGATACGGGCGCTGCGCCGTGCCGTCTCGGCGTGCAGCGTTTTCTGGGGCGAACATTCGCCGTCCAGGGTGGTGATCATCGGCTTTGGATCCAGCACCCGGATGTCGATGGCCGATGTGCGGAAGTACGTTAAGTACGGGCGGAACTTTTCGGTCACCGTACCGTCCGGCGTAAGGTGCTCGCCTTTTTTGTAGCCGCCCAAAAGGCCGGGCAGCTTCAGGCGCGGCACCGGCTTTAGCAGCACCACATCCAGCAGGCCGTCGTCCAGGCTGGCGTTGGGGGCGGCACAGTAGCCGCCGCCGTACATGCGGGCGTTGCAGATGGCCAGCATCATGTAGACGCCGTCCAGTTCCCGGTCATCAGCCTGAATATGCAGGTGATGCCTGAAGCTGCTGCAGACGGCTTCGAGGATGGACAGGGTGTACGCGGTGGTCCCGCCGCACAGCGGGATGCGCCGCCACTTGGGGATACCGTTGGCCACCTGGGCGTCGATGCCTGCGGCGTAGATGTCGATTCCGTAGCCCTGGGGCGTTGCCAACAGGTCCACCGGGAAGGCTTCGGCTGCCAGTTGGGCATCCATATCCAAGAAATCCGCCGGGGCGCCGAAGTTGCGCACATAGTCGTTGCCGCTGCCGCAGGGAATGCAGCCCACCGCGATATTGGGGTGGTTGGCCGCGCCTTGCAGCACTTCGTTCATCGTGCCGTCGCCGCCTGCCGCGTAGATATGTACTTCTTCCCCGCTGGCTGCGGCGGCTTCGGCCAATTGGCGGGCGTGGCCGCGGCTGCGGGTGATCTCGATCTGCACGTCCACCCCGGCGCGGGCAGCGGCCGCCTGGATCTGGGGCACCAGCACCACGCTGGCGTCGGTCTTGCCGGCCGCGGGATTGATGATAAACAACTGCTGCATGGTGCGCCCCTTTCCCCCTATGCTTCCTGATAGTAACAGGTATATCTATTGTAGCGGTTTCTTGCAAAAAGTGCAAGGGTTTGGGATAAACTGCTAGCCCCCGGCCCAAAATATTGTGTAGGAGGGGTTTTGCATGGCAGATGTTTTTGTGGAAATCGGGCAAGTCGTCATTACCAGCCTTGTATCATTGGTGGGGATGTTTTTGTTGACGCGGTGGGGCGGCAAGCGGCAAATTTCCCAGATGAGCCCCTTTGACTATCTGAACGCCGTGACCACCGGTTCTATCGCTGCCGAGCTGGCGACGAATCTGGAACAGTGGTACCGCCCCGTCACCGCCATGGTCGTGTACGGGCTGGTGACCTGGGTCGTGCATTTTACTGCCTGCCGCAGTATCTTTATGCGCAGTTTGTGGAGCGGGCGGTCGCTGGTATTGATGGAGAGCGGCACCATTTTTAAGGAGAATCTTTCCCGCGCGTCCATTGATTTGAACGAGTTTTTGGGCCAGGCCCGTGTGGCCGGGTATTTTGACCCCAACGAAATACAAACCGCCATTTTGGAAACAAACGGCCAGATCAGCTTTTTGCCCAAGAGCGGCAGCCGCCCCGTCACCCCGCAGGACTTGCAGCTGACGCCGGAGCCGGTGAGTGCGTGGTATGATCTGATTCTGGACGGGCAGCTGATGGAAGACAACCTGAAAGCCTCCGGCCGCAGCGTAAGCTGGCTGGAAGGCCAGCTGCACAGCGTGGGCATCGGGCAGAAAAGCGAGGTATTTTACGCGGGTTGCAACCAGCAGGGCACATTCTTCGCCTGCCGCGACGGGTAAGCAAAAGGGCCGAAGCCCGAAGCTTCGACCCTTTTGTATTGGGCGATGTGGCCCAGATTATTTGAAGTAGCGATCCAGCAGGCCCTGCATACCGCGGCCATGGCGGGCCTCGTCCTTTGCCATCTCGTGGACGGTGTCATGGATGGCGTCCAGGTTCAGTTCCTTGGCCTTCTTGGCCAGGTCCATCTTGCCGGCGCAGGCGCCGCACTCGGCGTCAACACGCATCTGCAGGTTCTTTTTGGTGCTGTCGGTCAGGACCTCGCCCAGCAGCTCAGCGAACTTGGAAGCATGCTCAGCTTCCTCAAAGGCGTAGCGCTTCCAGGCCTCGGCGATCTCGGGGTAGCCTTCGCGGTCAGCCACGCGGCTCATGGCCAGGTACATGCCAACTTCGCTGCACTCGCCGTTGAAGTTCTCGCGCAGACCCTGCTTGATCTCCTCGGGCACGTCCTTGGCGATGCCGACAACATGCTCGGTTACATAGGTGTTGTCCTTCTTCTCGATGAACTTGGAAGCCGGGGCCTTGCAGACCGGGCAGAACTCGGGGATGGTGCCTTCAGCGATATAACCACAAACGGTGCAAACATACTTCGTCATAATAAATTGCCTCCTGTAATTTTGGATTTTCCGTTTTATTGCTCTTATTTGCTCCTGAGACAAGTTCCTGTCTCATTGCCTATATTATACGGAACTATACAACTTTTGTCAATAGTCTTTTTCGTATTTTTAAGAATAAATCTCATTTTTTAAAAAGTTTATATTGGTTTACTCTCCCCGGCGCATTTTTGGGCATAGCAGCAAACAAAGCTTTGGAGAGCACACAGCTCAACGCCCCCACGCACAGCCCGGCCACCAGCAGCACCGGCGCATAGCCTAATGCCATCGCACTGGACAACAGTACCGAGGCTCCCAGCAATTGGCCGATATTATGGGCCAGCGCACCGCTGACCGTGAAGATGAACTCTCCCGGCGAGGCGAGCAGGTGCAGCAGCCCCCACAATACAAGGAAGGACAGCACGCCGCCGCACAGGGATAAAAAGCCAGCTGTCGGCCCGCGGGTCAACAGGGCAAACAGAGCCTTGAGCAGCACCAGCTCCGCCGCTGTGCGGGTGTTTAAGAAAAGCAGCGCGTACATGACCACCAAGTTGGAAAGGCCCAGCTTCATGGCGGGCATCAGGCCCAGCAGCGGCGTGATGGCGGATTCTAAAAATGACAGTGAGATGGCCAGGGCAAACAGCATGCCCGTCCAGGCGACCTCTCGGGATTTTTGGCTGCGCATAGGGCAGTTTCCCCCTTTCTTGCAAGCAGGATTACTATAATAAGGTAGCAGCCCGCGCAGACTATCTAAAAAATTTACAATTTTCACACAGCTTTTCCGGCGCGGATTCGAGCCAAACGGCTTGAAAAAAACAGGGATATGGTGTATCCTATTAGGGTATCGGTATAGCATGCCGATGCTTATTTTTAAAAGCATACCATACCATTATGAAAAAGATATGAAAAAGGAGATCCTACCCATGAAAAAGTTACTTCCTATCCTGCTGTGCGCTGCCCTGCTGGCTGGCTGCGGCAGTTCCGCCAGCTCCGCTGCTTCTTCGGCTGCGGAGAGCACCGCAGCTTCTGAGTCTGTTGCCGAGTCCACCGCAGAGAGCACCAACGGCGGTGCTGACAGCGAGACCGACATTGTCGCGAGCGATGATGCCGAAGCCAATACCGCCAATCTGGACGCTGCTGTATCCGCTTTGGAAGAGGTCAACCCCATCGCCAACCCCCGTGCACTGGACGACTTCTCTGTTGAGAACGAGCTGATGCTGACCATGGACAACATTGCAGGCTACAAGGGCGATGTGACCAACGACCAGGCTGACTGCGGCCTCGTGTTTGTGGCCCAGGCCAAGCCCGGCAAGGCCGCTGATGTCGAGAGCGAGCTGCAGGCTTACAAAGACAGCCTGTCTGCCAACGACCTGTATGCCGAGTTTGCCGACAAGGTCGCTCTGGCCAAGGACGCCCGCATCGTGACCAATGGCGACTATGTTGCCATCGTCATCGCCGGCATTTCGAACCCTGACTACAGCGCCATTGATACCGCCCTGGAGACGGCACTGAACTTCTAAACTATCGTATGGATGCAACAGGCCGCTACCCCGCTGGGTAACGGCCTGTTCTTGTAAACAAAAGAAAGGAGATCGCGCGGATGGTTTTTAACAGCGTTGTGTTTCTGTTCTGCTTTTTGCCGCTGGCGCTGCTTGCGTACTACCTCGTCCCCGGGCGGGGCAAAAACGTGGTACTGCTGGTGGAAAGTCTGCTGTTCTACTGCTGGACCGGTGTAGAATATCTGCCGCTGATTGTCTGCCTGATCGTATTCAACTACCTGTGGGGGCTGCTGACAGCGTGCACCAAAGCCAAACTGAAAGGCCTGCTGCCTGCCGTGGCGGTGCTGGTCAACCTGGCGGCGCTGGTCTACTTTAAGTATGCCAATTTCCTGATCGATACCCTGAACCGCATCGGGAATTTTGGCCTGGCCGCCCTGGATGTAGGCGCGGTGCTGCCCCTGGGCATCAGCTACTACATCTTTAAAATCATCAGCTACGAAGCTGATGTTTACACCGGCAAGGTGGAGGCCGAGAAAGACCCCATCGCCTTTGCGGCGTATGTGCTGTTCTTCCCGCAATTGATTGTCGGCCCCATCATCAAGTACCGCGATATGGCCCCGCAGCTGCACAACTACAAAAACCGCTGCAATACGGCGCTGATGGAGCGCGGCGTGGAGCTGTTTTTGTTTGGCCTTGCCAAAAAGGTGATCTTGGCGGATTCCATCGGTGCGCTGTGGACCGATATTATCAGCACGGGCGGCGTGGGGCTAAGCAATGTTTCCACCCCGCTGGCCTGGCTGGGCATCATTGCCTACTCGCTGCAGCTGTACTTTGACTTTGCCGGGTACAGCGAGATGAGCAACGGCCTCGCTGCCCTGATGGGCTTTGACTGTGCCGCCAACTTTGATTTGCCGTATATTTCTGCCAGCATTACGGAGTTCTGGCGGCGATGGCACATTTCCCTGTCCGGCTGGTTCCGGGATTACATCTACATTCCGCTGGGCGGCAACCGCAAGGGCGCCGCGCGGCAAATGCTTAACATGTTCCTCGTCTGGGCCGCCACTGGCATCTGGCACGGCGCCAACTGGAACTTCATCGTGTGGGGGCTGTACTATTTTGTGCTGCTGGTCATCGAGAAGAATTTTCTGCTGAAATTCCTGAAGAAATGCCCGCTTGCGGCCCATATTTACACGCTGTTCTTTGTGGTGCTGGGCTGGGGCATCTTTACCGCCAACCAGCCCGGTGCGCCGCTGGGGTTGCTGCTCAACAAGCTGTTTGTGCCCCAGGGCGGCATCTCGCCGGTGTATTATCTGCGCAACTACGGCGTATTTTTGGTGCTGGGCTGCGTGTGTTCGTCGGTGCTGCCCCGCTGGCTGTGGGAGCGCATCAGCCGCAATACGGCGGTAAAAGCGGTGGTCTCAGCCCTGCTGGCGCTGCTGTGCATTGCCTATGTAGTGGCCGCCACCAACACAACGGCCCTGTACGCCAATTTCTGAAAGGAGGAACGGGATCATGGGAAAAGTTGTATACCGCAAAGAAAAAAAGAGCCGTTCCCCCTATCCGCTGCTGATTCTGGGCGCGGTGGTCGTGTTTGGGTTTTCGCTGGTAAATCTGGTGTTTCCCAAGCGCGACCAGCTGGAACTGGAAAACCGCAAGGCCGCACAGCTGCCGGCGTTCAGCGTTTCGGCACTGCTGGACGGCAGCTGGCAGAGCGGGTTTGCCCGCTGGATGCAGGACCAGTTTTCCCTGCGTGATGTCTGGGTCAACACCCAGCGCGCAGCGGACGAAATCGTTTTCCAGAAAGTCGAGGAGGGCGGCATCCTGCTGGGCAAGGACCACTGGATGTTTACGAAGCTCTTTACCGTGGACGATGCCACCCAGAAGCAGCTTGCTAAGAACGTGCAGGCTGTCAGCGATTTTGCGGCGGCTCATCCCGGTAAGGTGACGTTTTTGCTGGCGCCCTCGGCCAGTGTGATCTATCCCGAGGAGCTGCCCACCGGTGCCCCGATGGCGGACGAGAACGCGATGCTGGACGATATTTTTACTACGGTTGGTCAAAATGCCAGCGTGTTGGACCTGCGCCCCACCTTTACCGCCGACAAGAACGAGTACCTGTACTTTAAGACCGACCACCACTGGACGCCCAACGGCGCCTACCGCGCGTATGAGCAGTTCTGCGCAATGAAGGGCCTGACGCCTTTTGACCGTGACGCCCATGAGTCGATCACGGTGACGGATTTCCAGGGCACCCACTATTCGGCCACGCGGCTGTGGAACGTGGAGAACGACGAGATCACCTACTACCCGCTGAAAAACGAGATGACCATTTACCGCATCACCGGCGAGGCCGCCTATGAGCCGGAGACCACTGAGAACCTCATCAATACGATGAAGTTCAACACACGGGACAAGTACGCCGCATTTTTGGACGGCAACAACGGCTACTCGGTCATCGAGGGCGACGGCGAGGGCAGCATTTTGGTAGTGAAGGACAGCTACGCCAATAGCTTTATCCCCTACCTGACCGCCAACTATGGCAAGATCGGCGTGGTGGATTTCCGCAACTTTAAGTATGGGCTGGACTCCACCATTGAGCAGGAAGGCTACGATGAAGTGTTGATCTTGTACAACTTCCAGACTTTTATCGCCGATTCCAACCTGATTTATATCTCCCGTCCCAGCACCTTGCAGTAAATTATAACGACACACGGCCTTTCCTTTTGCGGTTTGCAAAGGGAAAGGCCGTTTTTTATTGCATCGTTATTCCCACAAAATTTGCAGGGTGGGTGTTTTAGGTGCTGCGTTGGGGCCGTAGACGCATTGCTGCCAGAAGCTAAAGTGGAAAAGGTCACTGGCGGCGTTGGCTTTGGTTAAAACTGCAAAAGAGGTTTGCAGATCGGCTTCCAGGGCCTTGCGCAGGTCAGCTTCGTCCGCCGGGGCGGCCAGGCTGCGCAGGTCAGCACCGTGCAGGTGGAGCTGGACCGTACTGCCGTAGGCGGTCACCTCGGCGCGGGCGGTGCAGGCGGCGGTGTCGGCGGCGCAAGTGGTTTCCAGGCGGGTGGTCTGCCCGGCCAGGAGCGCAGCCAGCTGGGCCGTCAGGCCTGTACAGCGGCGGGATGCGGCCTTTTCCTTTTGAGCCAGCAGGGTGAAGTCATACTCGCCGCCTTGCGGTAAGGCCGGGACGGCGCAGCCCGCGTGCTGGGTGAAAAGCTGCTGCAGGCCGCAGTGGACTTTGTAGTGGTCCTCGATGGCCTGCATCCGCTCATATAAGCCTTGGGCATCCTGCTGCCAATCGTGGTCGGCGCTGTCCAGAAGAAAGACCGAAAGTTCCGGTGCAGGCTGGACGCGGTCGTAGAGTAACAGGCCGATCTCCTGCGCTTGTTCCCAGTCAGCCCCGGCAGGCAGGGCGGCGGCGTCCAGCAGACCGTAGTAGACGGTGCCCGGCAGGGTCGCAGCAGCGTTTTCCAGCGCCTGGGCCGGGGTGGGCGCGGCGGCGCTGGCGGTTTTAAAGGCAGACTCGCCCTCCGGGGCGTTCTGGTCAGCCAGCAGCAGGCAGACAGAATAGTGTTCACCCTGCTGTGCAAAAAAGACAGCGCGGACGATTTCCCGCTTGGAAAGCGGCTGGCCGCCACAGCCGCAAAGCAGCAGGCCGCAGAGCAACACCTTCAGGAGCAGCGCCGGAATTTTCGGCATAGCCATGCCGCAGCACCCCCGATCCAGGCAAGAAGTACAAAGCCCCAGGTGAACGCACTGCGCCAGCGCAGTGCGGCGTCCACATCCAGCCCGCGCAGCAGCAGGCAGACCGTGGGCAGCAACAGCAGGTACACGTAGAACGGCCCCAAGTTGGCAGCGGCATTCTCCTGCCGGGCCTCACCACCCAGCAGGCGCGTCATGGCGTAAAAGTAGAGCGCCAGCTTGATCGTAACGGCCATGACCCACAAAATCAATTGAAGCCATTCCATCCGCGTAAAGACCGAGAGTGCCCCGCAGCGGGCGGCGGCGTGGAGCGGGTCGGCCCGCAGGGGCATGGCCGCGCCGTAAAACAACTCCAGCATCGCGTGGATGGTCACATCAAAGCCAAGGGCGACACCGGCCAGCCGCAGCAGCGTGTGGCGGCCGCGCTTTTGCGGTTCTGGCCAGAGGGCGGGCAGTAGATATTCCGGGTATAGTGTCAGCTGGTCGCGGGCGGCGTCGGCGAAATCCGGCCAGATCAGCGCGACATTTTGCAGGTTGGTGATGTGCAGCCGCGGAAAGACCGACAGCAGCATGCCCGCCGTGGCGATGCAGAGCAGGCACAGCACCACGTAGGCCGTCTGCGAAATAGCCGAGACGCGGCGCAGGTAGAGAATTGGCAGCAGCACCAGCAGGCAGAGTACCAGCTGGGTGACGGCACCGGGATATAACCGCTGAGTGAGGTTCCACAGGCGCAGCAGCTCCAGCACCGAGGTGCCCGTCAGCAGCAGGGCAAACAGCAGGCGCAATAGCGGCGTAGCCCCCTGCCGCCAGCTGACGGCAAACAGTGCGCCTACTGCGGCCAGCACCGGCGCACAAACCAGTGCGGCCGCCGCCCCGGCGCGGCACCAGTAGGCCGTTTGGCTGCGCAGCAGCACGTTGACCAGCACCCCCACCAGCAGCGCGGCGTACAGGCTGGGATGTTCACATTTCATGGCGGCCGATCACCTCCCCGGCTTTGGCCAGCTCGGACCAGATACTGCGCACAAAACCGTCCCGGACGCTGGCTTTGCCCGGGGGCATCAACGGGTAGAGATAGTCGTACCCGAAGGGCTCACTGCCGCAGGCCATGGCTAAGATCATCAGCGCAGCGCATGTCAGCCCCAGCACGCCGAACAGCCCGGCCAGCAGGATGACGCAGAAGCGAAACAAAATGCTTTGCTCGTACAGAGAAGGCACAGCCAGCGTGGCGATGGTGGCGGCCGCCGCCATGGTAAGCACCGGCACACTGACGATGCCGGCATTGACGGCTGTCTCGCCAATAATGAGTGCACCCACAATACTAACCGTGTGGCTGATGGATTGAGGCGCACGCAGACCCGCCTCGCGGACGATTTCCAGCAGCAAGGTCACCGCCAGCATTTCCAGCATCGGCGGCAAGGGTGTCTGGGCTTCGGCCTGGGCAAGTTTCGTCAACAGCTGCACGGGGATGATCTCCGGTGCAAAGGCCACCGCCATTACGTACAGTCCAGGGCCGAACACCGACAGAATGAACGCCAGATATTTTAAAAGCCGGATCAGCCCCGCGAAAACCGCGCCCGAGGCGTAGTCGTCCAGGCACTCGAAATGCTCGGCAAAAAAGCTGGGCACCACCATAGCGTAGGGGCAGCCTGCCACCAGCACCACGGCTTTGCCCTCGCACAAGCGCGCGCAGGCGGTGGCAGGGCGCTCGGTGTAGGCTGCGGCCGGGAACAGGTTGAGTTTATCCTGCTTTAAAAAAGAGGCAAAGTAAGCACTATCCAAAAGCACGGGCAGTTCGATTTTTTCCAGACGGTCCCGAAGAGCATGGATGGTTTCAGCCGGGGCCAGGGCGCTGTCATAGCACAGGCAGTATTCGGTCTTGGCGCGGGTATGGGCGGTGGCAATTTCCGCCACCAGCGTGCCAGAACGGAACTGGCGGCGCAGCAGGGATACGTTATTGCGCAGCAGTTCGGTGAATGCCTCCTGCGAGCCGCGCATGTTGCCCTCACCGCTGGGGGTGCTGATGCTGCGCTGGGGCATTTCCTGGGTGGAAAACACAACTGCCTGGTCACAGTCATCAATAAGCAGCAGTGACATGCCGTTGGCCAGCAGTTCCCCGATTTCTTCTATATCCGAGGCTGGCTGCGGCTCGGCGGGGATAAGGCTTTGTTTAAGCAGATAGTCGCACAGCCCCGGCCCACCGCCGAAAAAGGCCGGGTCGCGATCCAGCATATCAAGGGCTAACCGGCAGAGTTTTTCCGGCGAGGAAATTCCTGTAAACATAATGATGGCGCAGCGGATGCCGCCCACCGAGATCTTTTTGGTATAGAAATCGTCCGAGCCGCCAAATCTATCTTGCAGAACCGCAAGATTTTGGGCCAGGGCCCGGCACAAGGCTGGTTTTTGCATGGCGTTCCCTCCTGCCCTTTAGTCTTGCCCAGCGTTTAGGATTTTATGAGGGGGGGTCCGCTATGCTTGCCAGCGTTTTTCGCACTGTCATTGTTTATGTTGCCGTTATCACCGCCATGCGGCTGATGGGCAAGCGGCAGCTGGGGGAATTGCAGCCCGCCGAGCTGGTGACCACCTTTCTCATCTCCAACGTAGCGTCCATCTGCATCGATGAGCCGGATTTGCCGCTGGCGGCCAGCATCGTGCCGATTTTTTTGCTTACAGCGCTGGAGATTTTGAACTCTACTCTGGCCTGGTTCTGTCCCCGGTATGCGCGGCTGCTGTTCGGCAGACCGATCACCGTCATTGTGCGGGGTGAAATTCGGCAGCAGGCATTGCAGGAGTTGCGCATCACGGCATCCGACTTGATGGAAGCACTGCGGGGCAAGGAGTACTTTTCCCCTACCGAACTGCTGTGGGCCACGGTGGAGCCAAACGGCAGTATCAGCACCGCACCGGTGCCCCAAAACGGCGAAGCCCCGCCCATGCTACCGCTGCTGCTGGAAGGCACGGTTTACCGGGAGAACCTCGCCTTTTTTGGCGTGGATGAGCCTTGGCTGGATGACCGCCTTGCCGAAAAGCAGCTGACCCGGCCACAGGTGTTGCTGCTGCTTTATAATGGCAAAGATCTGCTGATCGTGCCCCGGCAAAACACAAAAGGGCCGCCCCCGAAGGGGCGGCCCGGAAAGGACGCGGTATGAGTCGAAACCGATATGCGGTGATCCTGTTGGTAGTGCTGGCGCTGACTTTATGGCTGGCGGGGCGGTACGTGAACCGCACCACAGCCACCCTTTGCAATGAGCTGCAAACCGCCTGCACCCTGGCCGAGACCGGCCAAATGCCGCAGGCACAGCAAGCTTACCGAGCGGCTGCGGATAACGCTGCCCAGGCCAGCAAGGTGCTGGGGATGCTGGTGCGGCGCAATCTCATCGACCAGATGAACCAGACCTTAAGCCTGCTGCCCGGCTGTGCCAAAGAAGAGAACCTTACGGACCTCACCCTAGAGACGGACCGGGCCTGCTGCCAGCTGCAACAGATACAGCAATCATTTTTCGGCAGTTTTTGATCGGCTGTCCAGCATGTCCTTCAGTTCTTCCATAAAGGTGTTGACGTCGCTGAACTGGCGATAGACGGAGGCGAAACGCACATAGGCGACATCATCCATCTGCTTGAGCTCCTGCATAGCCAGATCGCCGATATGGATGGAAGAGACTTCGCGGTCATAGGAGTTGAGCAACAGCTGCTCGATCCGGCTGACAGCGTCGTCCAGCTGCTGGTAGCTGACGGGGCGCTTTTCGCAGGCGCGCAGCATACCGTTCAGCAGCTTCTGGCGGTCAAATACCTCACGGGAGTGGTCTTTCTTGACGACCATCAGCGGCACCGTCTCGACGATCTCGTAGGTCGTAAAACGCTTTTTGCAGTTCAGACATTCGCGGCGGCGGCGGATTTTTTCACCGTCCTCAGTCGGGCGGGAGTCAATAACTTTGGAATCCACTTCCCCACAATACGGGCATTTCATAGCTGTCTCCTTACTTGTACAGGGTCATCAGGCTTCCTTTTTGGCGGCCTTTTTCTTGGACTTCCAGTCGACCCACAGCGGCGTAGCGATGCAGATCGTGCTGTACACACCACTGACCATGCCGAACAGCAGCGGGAACGCGAAGGTGTAGATGCTGTCCAGACGGTAGATGACGGACACAACGCAGACGACACCCAGCGCCAAGCAGGTGGTGATGGAGGTCATCAGCGAACGGGAGAAGCTCTGGTTGACGGACAGGTTGACCAGCTCGGCCAGGCCCATCTGCTTTTTGCTGTACAGGGCACTGTTCTCGCGGATACGGTCATAGATAACGACGGTATCGTTGATGGAGTAGCCCAGGATGGTCAGCACGGCAGCGATGAAGTTGCCGTTCAGAGGAATACGCAGGATGACAAAGACGCCGAAGACGACGAACATATCATGCAGCAGGGCCACGATGGCGGTGGAACCAGCCTTGAGACCGCCGATCTTGCGGAAGCGGAAGGCCACGTAAGCCAGGATCAGCACGCAGGCAGCGACCAGAGCGACCAAGCTCTTGAACAGGAACTCCTTACCGATGGTGGCGTTGACATTGCTGACCTCGTTCTGCTCGAAGTTGTTTTCAGGATGAGCTTCGTTGATGGCGGTCAGCATATCGTCCAGCTGCTCGGTGGTCAGGGTCTGGCTGCCGGGCAGGGTCACGGTCAATGTCTGGTTGCCGGAAATGTCGGAGCCGGTCTGGAGGGTCAGGTCATTCTGGCCCAGCTGGCTGCCGATCTCGCTCTTCAGGCTGGGCAGATCAACGTCGCCCTCATAGCTCAGGGTGACCATGGAGCCGCCCTTGAACTCGACGTCCATCTTGACGCCGAACACGGCGCAGAAGACGAGGACGATGGCGATCAGTGCGCAGGAGAAGGTGTAGAACTTCTTGCGGTTGCCGATGAAGTTGATGTGCGGGGTCTTGTACTCAGCAGTGCCATCCTTCTTGCCGCCGTACAGCCAGGGGTTGCGCAGGGCCTTGCAGTGGACAGCGCCGCGGATCATAACGCGGGTAGCCCAGACACCGAAGACGAAGTTGAGCAGCACGCTGGTGAGCAGTGTAAAGCCGAAGGAGTAGACAGTACCGGCGGTGGAGGGTCCGAACCAGAAGAAGATCGGGTTGAACACCTTAGCCCAGAAGCCGTCGGTGGGACCGAAAGCACCCATCAGGATAGCGGCGACGATGACGATGGTGACGTTGCCGTCGATGATGGGGGTCAGGCCCATCTTGAATCCGCTCTTGACGGCGGCAGACAGGGTCTTGTTCTTGGCAAGCTCTTCCTTGATACGCTCGGCGGTGATGACGTTGGCGTCAACGCCCATACCGATGCCCAGAATGATACCAGCGATGCCAGGCAGGGTCAGGGTAGAACCCGGGAACACAGTAAAGTAGCCGGAAACGACAACCAAGGTAGCGGCCACCTGGCCAAACAAAGAGATGGTAGCGATGGTACCGGGCAGACGGTAACGCACAATCATCATCACAGCGACGAGCGCAAAAGCGATGATGCCGGCCAGAACCATGACCTCCAGACTCTTAGCGCCCAGGGACGGGCTGATGGTGGAGTAGCTCTCGGCAGACAGGGCGAAAGGCAGTGCGCCGGAATTGATCTGGTTGGCCAGCGTGGAAGCGCTGTCCTGATCAAAGTTGCCCTTGATGATGGCCTCACCGCCGGTAATGGCCTCGTTGACGGTGGCGGTGGAGATGTTTTCATCATCCAGCCAGATGGAGATTGTGCCGTTGTTGGCTGCCTGCTCGGTGGTAGCATCGGCAAAAGCGGCAGCACCAGCGGAGTTGAACTTCAGCTGGACGACCCAGCCCTCCGTCTCGTTATACGCGGCATTGGCGGAAGTCACGTCGTCACCGCTGAGGATTTCTTCCCCATCCGCGGTGGAACCCTTGCGGAACACCATCTTAGCGGTGGTGCCGATCTCATCGATAGCCGTCTGCGGGTTGAAATCAGCCTCGCCGGTCTTCCAGGGAAAACGGACGATGATACGATCCTTGTTACTGTCAACATAGCTCTCGTAGTCCGTAATGCCCAGGCCGACCAGACGGTCCTCGATAACGGTTTTTGCCGCCGTCATCTGTTCGGGGGTGGCATTCACATCACCGGCGGGCATAAAGGTAACATCGACACCGCCGCGGATATCGATACCGAAGCGGATATCCGAAGCGCCCTTGATGTAGATGTTCTTAGTGTCGCCGTACTGATAGCTTACGCCGAAGATCGCAGTCAGGGAAAACACCACGATCAGAATTGCCACAACAAACAGCGGCCATGACTTCCCTTTCTTGTTCATAGAAACCTCCAAAAATATGCCCGCGCCTGCGAGCGGGATAGATTTATGCGCCGGAATTACTGCTGATCCGCCAGCAGTTTTTCGACGACCGCCAGACGTACACAGACGCACAGCAGAGCCGATGCAGTCTCGACTTCGTCAAGGCTGGGATAGGTCGGCGCAATGCGCAGGTGAGAGTCCTCGGGATCCTTGTGGTAGGGGTAAGCGGAGCCTGCCCCGGTCAGCGTGAGGCCGCAGTCTTTGCACAGCTGGGCAACGCGCTTGGCACAGCCCGGCATAACGTACAGGCTGATGAAGTAACCACCCTTGGGGTTGGTCCAGTGGGCAATGTTGCCGCAGGGGGTCAGCTCGGTGGCAAAAGCGGTCTTAACGGCGTCAAAGCAAGGCACCAGGCGGCGGCGATGCTTGGCCATGTGGGCGAGTACGCCCGCTTTGTTCTTGAGGAAGCGGACATGGCGCAGCTGGTTCATCTTATCATAGCTGATGATCATGGTAGAGAAGCGCTTGCACATGTACTTCATCGAGTTCTCACTGCAGGCGATGGCAGAGACACCGGCACCGGGGAAAGTGATCTTGCTGGTGGAAGTGAACATGAAGACGCGATCCTCATTGCCGTACTTCTTGGCCTCGTTCAGCAGCACGGGGGTCTCGATGATTTCATCGGTCAGGTGGTGCACGATGTAGGCCTCGTCCCAGAAGATCTTGAAATCCGGGGCAGCGGTCTTGAGTGCGGCAAAGCGGCGAATGGTCTCATCGCTGTAAGTGTAGCCATCTGGGTTGGAGTACTGCGGCACGCACCAGATGCCTTTGATGGTGTCATCCTCAGCCACGAGCTTCTCGATCATGTCCATATCGGGGCCGTCTGGGCTCATAGGGACGCTGATGAGGTCAAAGCCCATTTCCTCGGTGATGGCGAAGTGGCGGTCATAGCCGGGCACCGGGCAGAGGAACTTGCGCTTTTCTACCTGGGACCAGGGGCACGGAGAATCCTGGAAGCCAAACATATAACCGATGGCTACCAGATTGTACATCAGCTGCAGGCTGGAGTTGCCGCCCACAAAAACCTCCGCGGGCTTTACGCCAAACACATCGGCGAACAGTTCGCGGGCCTCATGCAGACCTTCCAGTTCGCCATAGTTGCGGGCGTCGAAGCCGTCATCGGTGGTGTAGTCGTCCATCTTCAGCAGATCCATCGCCAGATCCATCTGGTGAGGGCCGGGCTTGCCGCGGGCCATGTTGAGTTTCAGACCCATGTCCTGAAACTTCTTGTACTGTGCTTCCAGCGCAGCTTTCTCTGCGGTCAGCTCGTCACGATTCATTGCCAGGTAATCAGCCATAATCAAAGTCCCCCTATATCATTTTCCCACACGCTGTATCCCCTCTATTTTGATACAGCACATGCGTACATTTCATTATATACGGTTTTGAGCAAAAGAACAAGCGTTTTTGCCGCATTTTTGCCCGCAAAACGCAAATAGTGTACCAAAAGCGGGATATTTTTGCATTTTAAAAAAGTCAGAAGCCGTTTTTACTGAATTGACGAGAGATTTTCTGCGGATTTTTGACGAGAGATTGCAGGGACAGACTTGCTGCAGGGCGGCTTTTTGATACGCCGGGTGCCAAAAAGAAAGAGCCTATATTCAACTGCAAAACGTTGAATATAGGCTCTCATGCCGCCGACCGGGATCGAACCGGTACGGTATCGCTACCGAGGGATTTTAAGTCCCTTGCGTCTGCCAGTTCCGCCACGGCGGCACAATGTACAGCTAACTTTAGCATACATACGCGCAATTGTCAAGCTGTACGGTGGGCAAGGTATTCCCTGTTTATCGCAAATTATTACTTTGGAACGTTGAATTTTATCACACATTCCCTGCCTGTGGATTTTTATTTAGGCCCTGCTTATTTTGATTTTTCAATCAGCTCCCGGGCGTTGGCCAGGCTCAACTCGGTGACTTTATCGCCGGAGATCATGCGGGCCAGCACTTCCACGCGGCCGTTCATATCAAGGGTATGGATCTCAGTAAAGGTGCGGTCATCGCGTACGTTTTTCTGGATGAGCAGCTGGTTATCGGCAAAAGCGGCCACCTGCGGCGTATGGGTGATGCAAAGCACCTGATGGCCTGCCGCTGTCTGGTGCAGCAGCTGGCCGATGCGCCCTGCCGCCAGGCCGGAAACACCGGTGTCAATCTCATCGTAGATGACGGTGGGCAGGGCGTCGCGGTCGGCCAGGGCACTCTTGAACGCCAGCATAATACGGGAAAGCTCACCGCCCGAGGCGATTTTGGCCAGGGGCTTGGGGTCCTCGCCGGGGTTGGTGGAGATGAGGAATTCCACCGTATCCTGCCCGTGGGAGGACAGCGGCCCCCGTGCATGCTTGAGGGCAAAGCGGATGCCCGGCATGTTCAGAAATTCCAGCGCAGCCCGCATCTCTTTATTCATTGCCGTAAAGCCCTTTAAGCGGCTCTGGGTCAGGGCTTCCGCGGCCTTTTTGGCGTCGGCATATAAGGCCTGCACCTGAGTCTTCAGTTCGGCAATCTTCTGGCCGGAGGACTGGAAGTTTTCCAACTCCGCCGCGGCGGCTTCCCGCCGGGCCAGTAGTTCTTCCACTTCCATGCCAAACTTTTGCTTTATGCGGTAGATCGTGTCGAGGCGGCTCTCGATCATGTCCAGTTTGCCGGGGTCAAAGCCGTAGGCGTCCAGGCGGTCGGCCAGCTCGGTGGCCAGGTCGCGGGCGCTATAGTATAAGTCGTTGAGGCGTTCGGACAGCGGGGCCAGCGTTTCGTCCAACCGGGCGCTGTTCTGAAAGCCCTCGACCGCGCCGCCCAACAAGTCGGCGGCACCGGGCTGTTCACCGTCCTCGTCCCCTGCCAGCGCCAGGTGGGCGGCGGTGATGCCGTCCAAAATGCCTTGGGCGTGGGTGATGACGGTCTTGCGCTCCTGCAGGTTTTTCTCCTCACCGGGCTGCAATGCGGCGGCATCGATGGCGTCGATTTCAGCGTTCAGTGCTTCGATCTTGCGCTGCTTGTCGGCCTCGCTGGCATTGAGGGCGTCCAGCTGGCGCTTGACGGTGACCAGCTCGCGGTAGCGGCGGTAGTAATCTGCAAACAAATCACGGTTCTGGGCATACTGGTCCAGCAGACCCAGGTGCAGGGCAGGATTCGTCAGGCTTTGGCTGTCGTGCTGGCCGTGGATGGACAGCAGCCCTGCGGAAATATCCCGCACGACGGCGGCGGTAGCAGGCATGCCGTTGACGCGGCAGCTGCCCTTGCCCTCGGCGTTGATCTCGCGGTAGAGCAAAAGGTCGTCGTTGGCCTCATAGCCGCACTTTTCCAGCTGCTTTTTCACCGACTGGGGGATATTTTCAAAGGTTGCCCAGATGCAGGCTTTCTGTGCGCCGCTGCGCACCAGTTCCCGCGAGGTGCGGTTGCCCAGGATGGCGTTGATGGAATCGATCAGGATCGATTTGCCTGCGCCGGTCTCGCCGGTAAGCACGTTAAAGCCGGGGGTGAAATTCACCTCGGCTTTTTCGATCACGGCTACATTTTCAATTTTCAGGTTTGCCAGCATGGGCCAGCCCTCCCCCGTCCGTTGTTATGCTTTGCTTAGCCGCGGCGGACATACTGCTGCAAAGACTTGCAGATCTCGGCCGCGCCATCCTCGGTACGCATGAGGATAAAGAACGTATCGTCGCCGGAAAGCGTGCCGACAACCCCATTCCACTGTTTGGCGTCAAACACTTCGCAGGCGGCGTTGGCCATGCCGGAGAAGCACTTGACCAGCACCAGATGCCCGGCGTAGTCGACCTTGAGGACTGACTCGCGGAAGATCATCTCGAACCGGCTGGGCGAATGGGTCACCTTGCCGGAGGCTGCGGCGGGCATGTAGCGGTAATGGCCGTCGGCATCGGCCACCTTGACCAACTGCAGGTCACGGATATCGCGGGAAACGGTGGCCTGGGTCACATCGAACCCCTCCTCCCGCAGGTGGGCCAGCAGGTCCTCCTGACGGTCGATGGGATGTTTTTCGATCAGATCGAGAATTGCCTGATGACGCGCACTTTTCAAGTGAGATCAACTCCTCATCAATTTATTTTCAATGGCGTGGAACTGCTCGGAATCATAAAATGTGATCAGCTGCAATTTTTGGGGCGCAGCTGTTACGGTAAGTACATCGCCGGGCTGCAGATCGCACTGGGCGGTGCTGTCAGCGCAGGCATAGCAGGTATCGCGGTTTTCGGCATCAGCCACCAGCTCCAGCCTGCGGCCTGCGGCAAACACCAGCGGGGCCACCTGGGCGTTGTGGGCGCAGACAGGCGTCAACACCACCACATCAGCGGCGGCATCCAGCACCGGGCCGCCCGCTGAGAAGGAGTAGGCCGTGGAGCCGGTGGGCGTTGCCAGGATCAAGCCATCGCTGCGGTAGCTGCTGACAAAGCAGCCGTCGCAGTAGACTTTATAGTCCATCGGGTGCATGCGGGTGCGACCGAAAAGCACCACATCGTTGATGGCTTCGGCCTGCCAGCCGTTGGCAGACCTGGCCAGCAGCAGGCCGCGCGGGTCGAGGGTATAGCGGCCCTCGGCCAGCAGACGCAGTTTTTCGGGCATCTCCTCCACCTCGCAGGTGGCCAAAAAACCCGTGCGGCCCAGGTTGACACCCAGCACCGGCTTGCCATAATGCACACAGTCCAACCCGGCTTTCAGCAACGTACCGTCACCGCCAATGGTGATGACGAAATCGGCTTCGCGGTAGGCTTCTTCCTCAGGCAGAAAGCGGATGGGCACCTTGGATTCAAAGACCGGCTGGGCCATGACCACGGCTACACCCAACTCATGCAGCAGCGCGGCCGCCTGGCCGGTGACCGCATAGCCGCTGTCCTTGGTGGGGTTTGTTACCAGTAAAACCGTCATTGCGGGTACACCCTCTTACTCAGTGCAGATTCGGGGCCTTATCCAGCGTTTCGTGGGCTTTGGCCACGGTTTGCTCGATCAGGCCCTCAGGCAGCGGCTGCGGATTTTCGCAGTGCTGCACGTACATCAAAAATTCGATGTTGCCCTCAGGTCCCTTGATGGGCGAAAAATCCAGGCCCGCCGGGGTAAAATGGTTGGCCATGGCATAGCCCTGGGCCATCTCCAGCACCTCACGGTGGGTGGCAGGCTCACGCACGACGCCTTTTTTTCCTACTTTCTCGCGCCCGGCCTCAAACTGGGGCTTGACCAGGCAGACGCCTACGGCGTCCGGCGTGGTAATGGCATCAGCCACCGGGAAGATATGTTTGAGCGAAATAAACGATACATCAACGCTGAAGAACGCCACCGGCTCTGACAAGTCCTCGGGCTTTACATTGCGGATGTTGGTGCGTTCCATGTTGACGACGCGCTCATCGGTGCGCAGGCTCCAGGCCAGCTGGCCGTAGCCCACGTCCACCGCGTAAACTTTTACCGCGCCGTTTTGCAGCATGCAGTCGGTAAAGCCGCCGGTGGAGGCACCAATGTCCATGCAGACTTTGCCATCCGGCCGCATGGGAAAGACCTGCATCGCCTTTTCCAGTTTAAGACCGCCGCGGCTGACATAGCCGATGTCGTGCCCGCGCACTTCGACTTTAGCGTCGGGGCTGATCATCTCACCAGCCTTATCCACCTTCTGCTCGTCCACAAATACAATGCCGGACATGATGAGGGCTTTGGCGCGCTCTCGGCTTTGGACAAGGCCGTTCTGGCAAAGGTACTGGTCAAGACGGATCTTACTCATGCTTGGGTTCTCCTTACTTTATACAGGCAAGGACGTCCGCAGCCAAGGCGGCGGCATCCAGGTTTTGGTCTTTGCGCAACTCTGCCACACTGGCGTGGAGCAGATGGGAATTATCGACGGCGTGCAGCAGGTATTTTCCCTGCCAGCCGGCCTGCTGCAGGGCAAAGCCCAGCTGCTGGCCGATGCCGCCGGTGCGGATGGCATCCTCGGCAAACAAAATCGTATCGTAATCGGCCAAGGCTTCGCACAGACCTTCCGGCAGCGGGAAGATGCGGGTCAGCTTGTAGGCGTCAGCGGCCACTTTCTTTTGCCGCAGCAAATCGGTGGCAGCGATGATTTCTTCACTTTCGGCGCCATAGCTGACGAGGGCGACTTTCGCGCCCGGCCGGGTGTCGATCTTATCAAACAGGTTGCCCGTGCAGCCAAGAGCCGCCAGGGCTTCTTTCTCATTGCCGCGGGCGTAGCGGATGGCGCGGGGACCGGTCATATCCTTGACAAGGTGCGGCAGCCAGTATTTCAGCTCCGCATAGTTGGCGGGAGCGAATACGGGGATGCCGATCTGGCTGAAGAAAGCCGGGTCGTAGATACCCTGGTGGGTCTCGCCGTCGCCAGGGACAAGACCCGCACGGTCAACGCCAAACAGCACGTTCAGGTGCATCAGGCTGACATCGTGGATAATCTGGTCGTAGGCACGCTGGAAAAATGTGGAGTAGATGGCCACCGTGGGCAGCAGCCCTTGGCTGGCCAGGCCCGCTGCAAAGCTGACGGCGTGCTCCTCGGCCATGCCGACATCATAGAACCGCTCTTTGTGGCGGTGCTTGAAGAAGTTGAGGCCGGTGCCGTACTTCATGGCCGCCGTGATGGCGCAGAGTTCCGGCACATCGTCGCCGATCTCGGCCAATGTGGAGCCGAACACCGTCGAGAAGGAATCCTTGGGCGACAGCTCCGGGTCGGTCAGGTGGCTTAAATCAATGGAAGAAACGGCGTGGAACTCGCCGGGGTTTTCCTCGGCGGGCTTTAAGCCCTTACCTTTTTGGGTGACCACGTGCAGGAAGATGGGGGCGAACTGCTCCTGCAAGTTCGTGAACATCTGTTCCATCAGCAGCACATCGTGGCCGTCCACAGGGCCGATATACTGGAAGCCCATCTCCTCGAACATCGTGGAGTGGTAGATGCCCCGGCGCACCAGCTGTTTGCCGCCCTGCAGCGCCTTGACCATGGCATTGCCCGCCACAGGAATACGCTCCAGCGCGGTTTCCATCTGGGCCTTAACGTGGAAATATTTTGGGTCGGTGCGCAGTTTGGTCAGATAATTGGCCATCTGGCCGACGTTTTTCGAGATCGACATCTTGTTGTCGTTCAGGATGCAGATCAGGTTGTTCAGCTGGCTGACGTTGTTCATGCCCTCGTAGACCATACCGCCCGTAAAGGCGCCGTCGCCCACGATGACGACCACTTTGCCCGGCTCGCCTTTGAGCTTTTTGGCACGGGCAATGCCGATGGCGGTGGACAGCGCCGCGCTGCCGTGACCTGCAATGAAGGTATCACAGGGGCTTTCCTTCGGGTTGGGGAAACCGGACAGGCCGTTTTTCTGGCGCAGCTCGGCAAAGCCAGCCATGCGGCCGGTGAGCAGTTTATGAGTATAGCACTGGTGGCCAACGTCAAACAAAATTTTATCCTGCGGCAGGTCCAGGGCGCGGTGCAGAGCCACCGTAAGCTCCACCACACCCAGGTTGGAGGACAAGTGTCCCCCTGTTGCGGAAACGCTCTCGATCAAAAATTGACGAATTTCCTCGCACAGGGCAGGCAGTTCACTCTCCTGCAGCCGCTTCACATCGCCGGGCGCCTGTATGCGCCCTAAAAGCGGATAGGTCATTGATAAGCACCTCGCTGTAAATTTACGCGCTCATACCATGGGCATTGCAAACCCAAGTGCGATGCCGAGTACAGCACCCGTCAGCACTTCGATCGGGGTATGACCGACCATTTCCTTTAATTTTTTACCACCCAGGAACGGCAGGGCGTTCACGCCCTGGTCCATCCACTCGTTAAACATCCGGTTCAGCAGTTTGGCCTGCTCGCCCGTTTCGTAGCGCACACCCATGGCATCGTACATAACGATGATGGACACGACCGCCGCAAGGGCGAACTCTGTCGAAGTGACGCCGCAGTAGCGCCCGGTAGCCACTACCATGGCGCATACGGTGGCCGAGTGGGAGCTGGGCATGCCGCCCGCACCCCACATACGCTCCGGGATAAAACGATGGAAGATGAAAAGGTTCAGGATCACCTTGATGAATTGCGCCAGAAAAGAACCGCACAGCGCTGTTACCAGCACGTAGTTCCACCTCAGCGCGGCGTGCAGCAGTGGCATGGTATCCTCACTTCCTATTGACAAAACCGCAGGGCCGTTTTGGCGGCGCGTGCGGGATTCGTCTGTTTTTACTTTTTGCGCTGCAGCAGTTCCCCTGCCAGCAGGCGCAGGAAATCCTCCTGCGCACCAAACCCATCCAGGGCCGCCATGGCGGCATCGTTATGCTGCTTTGCCAGCGCACGTGCCCCGTCCAGGCCGTAGAGGGTGATAAAGGTCGTTTTGTCGTTATCGGCATCGCTGCCGACGGGCTTGCCCAGCTCTTCGGTGGTAGAGGTCACATCGAGGATGTCGTCCACGATCTGGAACACAAGGCCCACTTCGGCCGCATACTGCACAAGGGCCTTGCGCAGGGCGGGCGCGGCATTGGCAGCCGTACAGCCCAGTTCCACTGCTACGATGATGAGTGCACCGGTCTTGTTGCGGTGCAGTTCTAACAGCTGGTCCTCAGTGGCACGAATGGTCTCGTAATGTTTGTCAAGTTCCTGGCCGTAGAGCATACCACGGGCACCGCCCCCTTTGGCCAGAATGGCGGCGGCTTCTACCCGGCTCTCGGCGGGCAGGTCGGCGTGGGCGATGACCTCAAATGCGGCGGTGACCAAAGCATCCGCCGCCAGCAGGGCCGTGGATTCGCCAAACTGCTTGTGGCAGCTAGGGCGGCCGCGGCGGAAATCATCGTTGTCCATGCAGGGCATGTCGTCGTGGATGAGCGAATAGCAGTGCAGCATTTCCAGCGCACAGGCGTAGTCCAACGCCTTTTCCGGCGCGGCACCGCTCAGTTCACAGGCGGCCAGCGCCAGCACAGCGCGGATGCGTTTGCCGCCGCCCAGCAGACTGTAGCGGGCGGCTTTTGCAATTTCCTCGTGTGGGGGGAGAAATTTATCGCACAGTTCGCCCAGGCGCTGCTCGGTCAGAGCAGCCCAGGCGGTAAACTTAGCCTTATAGTCCTCGTAATTCATTGCACGTCCTCCACCTTTGCCAGCAGGCTGGCATCGATTTCATCGATCTGCAGCTTGGCCGCGTCCAGCGTCCGCTTGCAATAGCTGATAAGCCCCGCCGCCTCGGCATACAGTTTGACGGACTGCGCCAGCGGCGTGGATTCATCCTGCAGCGCCGTCAGCAATTCCTGCAGACGAGTCAGGCCTTCTTCAAAGGATTTTGGCTGTTTCATAGGGTCATACCTCCCTGCGCGTTTTTGTGCACGCTCTGCACCATGCAATCGGCCCGGACGGCCGCACCGCGCAGGGTGATGGCGTCGCCCGGCTGCAGTGCGGCGACCTCGCTGACCGCGCCGTCCTTCTCGACCATGGCATAGCCGCGGGCCAGCACGCCGTAGGGGTTCAGCGATTCGGCCATCGCGGCGGCGTGGCGCAGGCTCGTCTCGGCGTCCGTAAAGCGGCGGACGGCGGCGCCCTGCACAGCCTCGCTCAGGCGGGCAAGGTCAGTTTCCCTGCGCTGCATGGCCTGTTTCTGGCGCTGCATGGTTTGGGATGCTGCCAGGGCGTTTACCTTATTATAGCATACTTCGCAGCGATTCTGTATATTTTTTTGAATATTTTGCTGTAAAATGAATATTTTCCGTCGCCATTCTTCCCGGTCCGGCACACAGAGTTCGGCGGCCGCCGAGGGGGTCGGTGCGCGCAGGTCGGCCACATAGTCCAAAATGGTGGTGTCGATCTCGTGCCCGACAGCGGAAACTACGGGTTTGCGGCAGGCCGCGGCAGCGCGGGCGATGCGCTCGCTGTTGAAGACCCAGAGATCCTCCTTACTGCCGCCGCCTCGGGTGACCAAAATCAAGTCCGGGCGCTTATCCGCATCCAGTGCGCGGATGCCCGCCACGATGCTGCGCTCGGCTTCGATGCCCTGCACGTTGACAGGGGCCAGCAGCAGCTTGACCATCGGCCAGCGGCGGCCGATGACGTTCTGCACATCCTGCCAGGCTGCGCCGGTCTTGCTGGTGACCACACCGATGCACTGGGGCACCGGCGGCAGCGGACGTTTGCGTTCGGGGGCGAAAAGGCCCTCGGCGTCCAGCTTTTTGTACAGGGCGTCAAAGGCCATCTGGGCCGCACCGGCGCCAAAGGGCTTCATATAATCCACGTACAGCTGGAACGCACCGTCCCGCTCGTAAATGGTGGCGTGGCCGTAGGCCAGCACCAGCATGCCGTTCTGCGGCTGGAAGTTAAGCAGCTGGGCAGAATTACGGAACATCACGCTTTTTACGCTGGCGGTCTCGTCCTTTAAGGTAAAGTACATATGGCCGCTTTTGTAGTGGCGCACAAAACCAGAGATCTCGCCGCAGACGATCAAATCGTTCAGCGGCTCGCACTGGGCAAGCACCTGCCTGGCCAGGCGGTTCAGGCTGGTTACATTGATGTAGTCTGCCATGCTCCCTGCTCCCTTGCGGCCAGGATCGACACGCCGATGGCGTTATCGCTGGCGAATTTACCGGGCACGAACCGTGCGCCGGGCACTCGGGCCGATACGTAGGTGCGGATGAGGTCGCTGCTCATCACGCCGCCGGCAAACACCACAGGCAGGCCGGGATGGTCTTCCAGCGCGGCGCGGGCCATACGGGTCAGCGTTTCAGCCACGCAGATCAGGCAGTATTTGCAGACGTAGGCGGGATCCTTGTCTTCGGCCAGCAATTTGGTATACTGGTTTTCCAGCCCAGAAAGGCTGCAGTTGACACCCTTTACGCTGACTTTGGGGTGCACTTTCTCAGTGCACTGGGCCGCCTGCTCACTGACATAGACGCCCGCCGGGAACGGATAGCCCAGCTTAACGCCCAAGCGGTCCACCGCCTGCCCGGCGTAGAGATCCTGGCTGGTACCCAGCGGCGTGATGCGCTCGGCCCCCTGGCAGAGCAAAAGGTCCGTGGTACCGCCGGAGACGTGGAAAACAAGGTTTTCCTGCTCGAACAGCTCACGTTCCCCTGTGGCAAACAGGGCAGCGGCGATATGCCCCTGCTGGTGGGTGGTGTGTATCAGCGGGATGCCCTTGCCCAGCGCAAAGGCCGCAGCGGCGTTGACGCCCGCCAAAAAGCAGGGCATGTAGGAGCCCTCCACCGGGCGGGGCTTGGCGGAAACGCCCACCGCGCCGATTTGGGTCAGATCTGCTTTGGTGCCAAGTTCAGCCAGCAGGTCCGGCAGGGCGGCGGTATGGTGGAACAGTGCGTCACTTTGGCGCAGGCCCAGCTGGCCCGCCTTGACCGGCAAAAACTTTTTGCAATCGCAAACAACCTCTCCGGCGTTTGTGTCAAACACAGCCAGAGAGGTTGCATAATTGCTGGTATCGATGCCCAGCGTCAGCATTGCGGCTGGGCGGCTTCGGCAACAGGCTGCTCGCCGCGCTCCCGTGCAACGGCACCCAGCAGGCCGTTGACGAACTGGTAGTCGTTGTCAGCTCCGTACTTTTTGACAAGCTCAACAGCTTCGTTGATGGCGACACCGGTCTTCTGCTCCTCGCCATACAGCATCTCAGCCAAGCCGAGGCGCAGGGCCACCAGGCTGACGCGGGGCACGCGGGCCAGCGTCCAGCCCTTGAGATGGGCGGTGATGATCTCGTCGAGTTCGGCGGCGTGGTCGTTCATCGCGGCCAGCAGCTGGGTGGCAAAGGCATCCGGTGCGGCCGATTCGGTTTCGGCGGGCACCAGCGGGGTCTCCGGCTCAAAGGTGGCGGCAAATGCCGTCAGAAACGCCGTCTCGCGGGATTCGCGGCGGGTCTGCTTTTTTTCCATACTTGGTTCCTGTCTTTCCTTTTCTCTACGAATTCTCTACTAAACGCTCAGGCCTGGGCGGCAGGCTCGGCCAGGCCGACGACCAGCACATCCACGCGGGCCACCGTGATGCCGGTCATGTTCTGGATGGTCTGCTTGACATTTTCCTGCACTTTCTCGCAAAGGGGCATGATCTTGCTGCCGTATACAGCGGTCAGGTGTACGGTAACGGTGGCAATGCCATCCTCCAGCACCACGTTGACCGGCTTCTGCAAGCCGGTACGACCCAGCAGGCCGCGGACATTCTGGCTGCCGCCGGTCGTCACTTCGGCCACGCCGTCAATTTCCAGGGCCGCCAGCCTGGCGATCTTAGCAAGAACTTCGGTAGATATTTGCAAGCTGCCGCCGATGGTCTTCTGTACATCCATGTTGTGTACCCTCCCGTTGCATGCGGTTTGCAAAACTGCTGTTGCAGCTTACAATTGCCGCCATTTTAGATAGTATAGTTTAGTTTACCACAAAACCATGCCATTTGCAACCGATACACAAGTTTTCACGGTTATTTTACTTCTACGATCGTGATGTCCTGGGCCGCCAGCCCTTCGCACTGGCTGAGCAGGGCATCCCGGATGCGGGTGACCTCGGCGGCAGTGAGGGCGTCGTTTTCTGTCATGACGGTAACGTTGGCTTTTTTGCCCTCTAAATCCACCACGCAATCGGCAAAGCCTTTGGATTTTATTAAAGTTTCCAGCTTGGTTTCAAGAGTGATGCTGCTTACTTGCGCGGCCAGGTCCTCTGTCAACTTTTTCTTCTCAGCATCGCTGAGTTTGGCGTCTTTCAGGGATTTTTTCAGAGTGTCCAGTGCTTCATCCCGGGCTTTTGTGCGGGCCAGGCGGGCAGACTCGAAAAACTCTGCGCCCGAATCTTTGCTTACGCTGACCATCTGGGCCTCCCCGTAGTTTTTGCCGGTGGGGGCCTGGGTATCGGTGGTGTCCACAGCCGCGGCGGTTTCTACGGCGGTGTCATCGGTCAGCGGGTCAATGACGGTGGAGACCTCCTGCGCGGTACCGTCGGCAATCGCACCCACCGTTAGATCCTGGGGTGCGGCTCGGGCAAAGGACCAGTTCAGGTAGACAGCCGCCCCCAGCGCCAGGGCCAGAACAGCCGCCGTAGCCTGCCGGGTACGGTTCTTTTTTGCGGGATTCGATTTCATAGCAGTCCCTCCCTTGGGTCAGTTGTGGGGTATTGCGTCGGCCAGCGCCGCCACAGTAACATGGTTGGCCCCCACCCCGGTCAACGCCTGTACCAGGGCGGTGATGCGCGTCTGGACGGCGGGGTCTTCGCCGCCCTGGCAGAGCACGGCCACGCCCTGCACCTGGGGCGTCTGGATAGTTTCAACAAGGCCGGTGCCGCCCGTGATGACATGCTTGCTGGCAGCGGTGCCGTCGGCGGAAGTCTCGGTGTCGGCGGCGTAGATGCTCTCCTCGCCGCATTGCAGGGTGACCATCACGCGGGTCTCGCCCGCCCCGGCAAGATTGGAGATAAGCGTTTGCAGGCGGGCTTCGAGGTGGGCTTCGTAGTCCGAGGTGATCGTGCTTTGCGGCATTGAGGCGGTGGTTTCGGGCTTGGATTTAGCGGGCAGCCAGCTGGAAACACCCAGCAGGACAAGGCCCAGCAGACCCACCGCCACCAACAGGCCGGTACGCTTTTGCTCGTCAGCCAGCAGGGCGGCGGTACGTTTGGTAAGGTTTTGCCACAGAGCGGAAAGGTCCACTTTCATGGTGCCGTCCCCCCTGCCGTGATTTCATAGGGGATCGTGCCGCAGTTGGCCGCAAGCAGGGCTTCGGCCTTTTGGCCGTCCGCTGCATGCACCAGCGTGACCTGCCAGCCGGTATCCGTGCGGGCAATGGCCGCTTCGATGCCGCTGGCGGCAAGGACATCCCGCAACGCCTGGGCGGCGGCTTCGTCGGTCAGAGTGCGGCGGTAAGCGCCGACCTCGCTGTCGGATACGGACGAACTGTCGGATGCCGGGGCCAGCTCGGCAGCAATGCCCGCCCAATCCGCCACACGGATGATCTGCACCGCCGCCGTTATAATATACAAAGCCAGCACCGCATTTATGACAGGTTTGAAGCCGTTTTCCGGCCAGAAGATCCGCACCAGCCCTGCCACAGTGGAAAGCACACAGCAGCCAAAGGCAGCCGAACGCACAGCAGCCATTTTTACACCCCATTTCCTGTAAGCAGTAAAAGCGCCGTGGATAAAAACACGAGGAAAAAGTAAAGCACCAGCACCGAGCCGCACAGCCCCGCGCCCTCGGCATACAAACGGCACAGCCGTCCGCACTGCTTTTGCCCGCTTGCCAGTGCGGCGATGCCTGCACCGGAAAAGGCCAGGCTGTACAAAAGGCAGTGTAATAGTATCGGCGTAAAGGATGCCCCCAGCGCCAGCAGTGCCGCTAAGGCCAGCGAGCCTTTGAGCAGCTGCACGGCGGCGGCCGCGCCGGTCAGGGCCGCAGCGGCGGCATCCCCCACCACCGGCACTGCGCCCTGCAAGACACTTTTGCCGGTGCGCAGGGCGGCGGAATCCGCCGTGCCAGCCAGCACGCTTTGCAGGCCCAGCACAAAGCTGAACACCGCGCCGCAGACCTTTAACAGCCAATGCAGGCACTTGGAGAAAAGGGCGGCGGCTTCCTCCACCGCGCGGCTGCCCCAGACGCAGGCACAGGCCGCAAAGCAGAAGTAAATTTCCAGCACCGGCAAAAGCAGTTTGCCGATGACCGCTGCCAAAAACTGCGCCATGGCGAAGAACATACCACTGTAGACCAGTGCCCCGGCGGTCTGCCCGCCTGCCGCCGCAATTCCGCTGTAGACCGGCACGAAGGCGATAAGGTAGTTCTGGCAATCTTGCGCCGTGTCCCCCGCGGCGCGCACCAGGTCAATGCCCGCCGCCAAGCTCATGGCGGCGAAGCCCAGCACGGCGACGGCGTCAATGCAGCGCCTCCAATTGTTGGCCCCGGCCAGAAGGCCCAGCACGCCCGCCACCAGCAAGTACCCTGCCGCCCGCAAGCCAAAGGCCAGTGGCTCGCCGATGTTGGCGGCGAGGTAATCTTTCGCCATCTGCCACAATTCGGCAAAGCCCCAGCCTGCGGCCTGCTGTAGGGTGGGCACGCCGTCCAAAAGCCGGGCAGCATTTTGCTGTAAGCTTTCCGCCCCGGCAGGCAGGGGCAGCGCGACGGCTATTGCAAGTAGCCCGCAAAGCAATCCAGCAGTTCTTGCAAAAGCGGCAGGGCCTGCAAAAGTGCCAGGATGCGCCCTCCCAGTTCGGCAGCGGTAGCCGCGGCGGCCATGCCGGCCTCGCGGCAGGTATCGGCGGCAAACTGCGCCGCCAGCGCGATGCCCAAAACGCGCACCAGGTACCCCAGCCCGGCCCCCTGGAAATAGCCGCCCCAGGTATCCAGCCAATCCAGCACCGGCTGGGCCTGATGCAGTACTGCCGCCAGCACCCCTGCCGCCGCACAGACGGAGACGAGGAACGCGAAGGCGGGCTGGTCTTTTTTGAGGGTCAGGCAGAGCACGGCGGCGGTAAAGGTCAGCGCGGCAAGTTGAAAGATCAGCATAGCGCATCACAGTTCAAACAGTGCTTTGATGAGCACAAACAGGTCACTGATCTGCCGTACCAGCATGCTCAACACCACGATCAGCCCTGCCAGCGTGGTCATCATGGCCTGATCCTCCCGTCCGGAGCGGATGAGCAGCTGGTTGAGCACGGCCACGATGATACCGGTGGCGGCGATCTTGAAAACGAGATCAATATCCATCTTCTTCACCACAAAAGGATGGCCAGCAGCATCCCCGCACAGCCGCCCAGGCGCGGCCACAGCGCCATGGCACGGGCCGCGCGGTCAGCCTGGCGGTCGGCTTCCCGGCGGCAGAGATCTGCCATGCGGCGGAGTTCGGCACAGGCAGCAGCGCGATCGCTGTGCCCTAGGGCGGCCAAGCTGGCGTGCAGCTCCCCTGCCAGCGCTTTGGGCAAGTTTGGCAGGGGTAAGGCCGACAGCGTACAATCGCTATCCGCCGGGAGGGCCAGCGCCGCAAAGGCGGGGTTTTCGGCAGCGGCGTGCAGCAGCATGGGGCCGGTCAGGGCACGGCAGGCCAGCAGTTCTTCTAAGTAAGTCCACAGGCGGGACAGCAGGCGGATACGCTTTTCCACCGCCTGCCGCCGCACAGCACCGCAGACACCCAGCCCGGCCCCGGCGCAGGCCAGCAGCAGCGTGCCCAGAAGCCGCGCCGTCATAGCTCCACCCACTGGGCCCCTGTGCCGGGACGGCTGCGGCCTGTAAGGAACACCGCCGCGCCAAAGGCCCCCGTAGCCAGCAGCCGCGCCAATTGGGGCTTGCGGGTCAGGCTTTCGGGAGCATCACAGTGGACGGAGGCGAGGAAGGTCGCCCCCGAGGCGATACCTTCTTCCAGCGCGGCGGCATCGGCGGCGGTGCCCAGCTCGTCGCAGACGATGTACTGCGGGTTCATGCAGCGCAGTGCCATGCAGACGGCCTGCGCCTTGGGAAAGCGGGTGTAGACATCGCAGGGCACATCCGCCCCGGCGGTAAAGCCGTCGCTCTCCCCGGCCAATAGCTCACCCCGCTCGTCGATGACGCTGACAAGGGCATCTTTTTCGCAGAGATAGCGGATGAGCGTGCGCAGGAATGTTGTTTTTCCGCTGCCCGGTGGGCCGGCCACCAGTAAGCCGCCGGTGTTTTTCTGCAAAAACGCGGGCACTTCAGGCGGCAGGCCGCAGGTGATGGGCCGGGCAATACGCAGGTTGAGGGAGGTTACTGCAGAGAAGCCGCCCGGCCCCCAGCTGCCCGCCACGCCCACCCGGCAGCCGCCGCGGATAGTGAAAAAGCCCTGGCGAAGTTCTTCTTCATAGGCAAAGACCGAATCCCTGCAAAGATGCTGGAAACAGTCCTGCACCTCTTTGGCTGTGAGCCTGCGCAGCCTGTCCGCCCGGGGCAGGTACTTGGCCGCCGGGCTTACCCGGCCATTGACCGTAAACAGCATAGACTGCCCGGCCCGCAAGCGGATCTCCTGCACATAGGGCGCACAGCGTATGGGCAGGTCGGCCAGCTCGGCCGCGTAGGGCTGGGGCAGACATTGTGCCAGGCGATAATACTCGTCCATTTTCCGCTTCACCTCACACTGCCACTGTATGTGCGGCGGGGCGGATACAGAACCCACCGCCAAAAAATTACAGCCAAATGCTTGACAAAACGCCGCTCAGGTGCTATGGTTAGTTACACAAGTAATGAACCACTTAACCACGTATGGAAAGGCGGTGAGCACTTGCCCCCGACATTGAATGAACAGACTTCGATTTATCTGCAGATTGCCAAAATGCTGGAGGATGGCATTTTGCGCGGCATCTACCCCGAGGATACGCAGGTTCCCAGCACCAACGAGCTGGCGCGTACTTTGTGCATCAACCCGGCCACGGCGGCCAAAGGCCTGAACCTGCTGACCGAGGACAGCATCCTGTACAAGCGCCGCGGCATTGGCATGTTTGTAGCCCCCCGCGCGGCCGAAAAGATACGCGCCAAGCGCAAGCAGACATTTTTTGAGCAGTATGTCCGCCCCCTGGCGGCCGAAGCTAAGAACCTTGGCATCACCCCTGCGGAACTGCAGGCCATGCTGGCCCAGGCCAGCGAAAAGGAGTAAATGATGGAAGCAAAAGTTTTAACAGCCCAAAGCCTTTGCAAGCGCTACGGCACGCTGGACGCTTTGGATCATGTAGACCTGACGCTGGAGCCTGGGCACATCTACGGGCTGATCGGCCGCAACGGCGCGGGCAAGACGACACTGCTCTCAGCCCTGACGGCGCAGATGCCGGTGGATGCGGGCACCGTGACCTACGGCGGCGCGCCTGTGTGGGAGAATGAAGCTGTGCTGGGCGAGCTGTGCTTCAGCCGGGAATTAGGCAGCACCGTCGGCGGGATGAACAACGCCTTGAAAGTGAAGGATTACCTGAACGCCGGGCGGCTGTTTTATCCCCATTGGGACGAAACCTACGCCCAAAAGCTGATAACACAGTTTATGCTGGCCCCCAAAAAGAAGATCAGCGCCCTATCCAAGGGCATGGCCAGCATGCTGACCATCGTGCTGGCGCTGGCCAGCCGCGCCCCCATCACCTTTATGGATGAGCCGGTAGCCGGGCTGGACGTGGTAGCGCGGGAGGATTTTTACCGCCTGCTGCTGGACGATTACGCCGAGACCGGGCGCACGTTCGTTATCTCCACCCACATTCTGGAGGAAACCTCGAACGTGTTCGAGAAGGTGCTCATCATGAAAGAGGGGCGCTTGATCGAGGCCTGCGATGCCGACGAACTGCTGGCGCAGTTCTGCGCCGTGACCGGGCGGGACGATGTGGTGAACGAAGCCTGCGCCGGGCTGAACATCCTGCATACCGAAACATTGGGGCGGCAGAAGTCCTGCGTGGTGCGGGTGCCTGCCGAGACCATAGCCGCCAAGGGGCTGGATGTAGATTGCACGAGCCTGCCCCTGCAAAAGGTGTTTGTGGCGCTGTGCGGCCACGAGCAAGAGCTCCAGGAACATCGGGAGGGCTAAGCGATGAAAGGCACTGTTAAAACGCTGCGCTTTTTTGCCTGGCCGCTTGCCCAGATGCTGGGCATTGCTACCCTGTTTTACTTTGGCACCCTGGTGTTAGGCGGGCTGACGAAGATGGTCATCTTCTCCGATTATGCAATTTCTTTCTGCTTTTTGTATGGCATTTTTCTGTACATTTCGTTTTGGCAGTTTTCCGCTGCCTACAGTCAGCTGGCGCTGAGTTTTGGCGCCACGCGGCAAAGCATCCGCCGGGCCATTTTGGTGCTTTGGGTGGTGGGCAGTCTGTTTACCGAGGCTTTTACCGTGCTGGCGGCCCAGCTTTCGCTGTGGATGCCGATGAATGAACCAGCCGGACGCAATGTATTTTTGCTGCAATGCGGGCTGCACCCAGTGGGTGGCTTTTGCCTGATGCTGTTTTTGGCGGCGACCGGCTCTGCGGCCGGTACAGCCTTGCCCGCCGCCTGGCCGCGGACGCTGTGCCTGACCGCAAAGATCCTTTTGTATATTGTGGCGTTTGCCCAGATCTTTGTGTTTATGCTGCTGGCGTACTTTTGTCCGCAGTGGTTTGTGCCCTACTGCGCGGCGCTGGTCGTGGCTGGCTGCCTGTTGATGGCCGCCGCCCTGCGGGCACTGCGCCACATAGCGGTGCGCTGATGTGAGGTGTTTGTGATGAAACGAATGATTTCCGCCTGCCTGCGCTTTGAAGCGCCGGACCTTTGGCTGGCGGTGCCCGCCGCACTGTTCCCGGTACTGGTGGTCGAAGTGACCGCACTGATGATAGCCGCCACCGAGGATGACCCCGAAGCGCTGGTGTTGCTGCCCGGCGTGGGTATGATTTTGACCGTGGTTCTTTGCTGTGTGCTGGGGGTCGCGTACCTGTGCAGCAACTTTCCCCTGCTGCTGCAGTTCAGCGCCAGCAGGCGTGGATCGTTGGCGGGGCTGTGCCTGCATATTCTGCGGATGACCGTACTGTCCGAAGTGATCGCCGCTGCAGCTATTATGGCCCTGGGCGCTGTGAACCATGGGTTCATCCCACGATTTGCCGTTGGCGAGTTATGGCGGGGCATCCCGGTTTTTGTGTGGCCGGTCTGCGCCGTGCTGCCGGTGCTGGTGGGGCTCGTGTGGGCAGGCGTACTCACCCGGTTTGGCCGCACCGGCGGCTGGGTGCTATACTTTTTGTTTATTGGCGGGTGTTTCAGCGTGGACAAATGGCTGCACCCGCTGGCAGAGCAGCCGTGGATGGTGGTGTTTCCCGTAGGCGTGCTGGCGGCACTGGCCGTGTGCGGGGCAAAGTGGTTGATGAAAGCGGCGGTGAAATAGTTGCCCTGCTTGTGTAGGGGCTGATGCTTGCACCAGCCTGCGGGTCGCTGCAAGCATCACCCCCTACAACAAATAAAGAAGGCTCCCTCGCCGTGAGGGGGCCTTTTGTGTTTGTGCTGTTTTTTATTCTTCTCCCCCGTTTTCGATGAGGGCATACAGTTCCGCTTCATTGATGACGGGGATACCGAGGGTCTGGGCTTTCGTCAGTTTAGAGCCGGCGGCCTCACCGGCGACCACGTAGCTGGTCTTTTTGCTGACCGAGCCTGCAGCCTTGCCGCCGTTTTGGGTGATGAGGGCTTCGGCCTCCTGGCGGGAGAGCGTGGGCAGCGTGCCGGTTACCACCAGCGTTTTACCGGCCAGCGCGGTGCCTTTCTTCTCGCCGGTCCACTGCATGTTGACCCCGGCAGCGGCCAGGCGGGCCAGCAGGTCCTTGGTGCCGTCCTTGGCAAAGAACTCCACCACGCTCTGGGCCATGACTTCGCCGAAGCCGTCGATCTCGCACATCTGCTCCGGCGTGGCCTCCCGCAGGGCGTCCATACTGCCGAAATGCTCACCCAGCAGGGCGGCGGCCTTGTCGCCGATATTGCGGATGCCAAGGCCAAACAGCAACTTATCCAGATTATTGCGCTTGGAACCCTCGATGGCGGTCAGCAGATTTTGGGCACTCTTTTTCTTGAATTTATCGAGGGTCAACAGGTCATCCTCGGTCAGGGTATACAGATCTGCCACCGTGTGTACCAGCCCCTTGTCGGACAGCTGGATAGCCACTGCCTCGCCCAGACCATCGATGGCCATGGCGTTGCGGGAGGCAAAGTGGATGAGGTTGCGCAGACTCTGGGCCGGGCACTCGGGGTTGACGCAGCGCAGGGCGGTCTCGTCCTGCAAATGCACCACCGGTGCGCCGCAGGACGGGCAGACCGTGGGCATCTGGAAGGGCTGTGCGCCGGGCAGATGGGCCGATACAGCGATGACCTCGGGGATAATATCGCCTGCCTTGCGTACCTGGACGGTATCGCCGATGCCGACGCCCAGGTTGGCGATGATGTCACCGTTGTGCAGGCTGGCGCGGGACACGCTGGTGCCCGCCAGGAAGATTGGGTCAAACACGGCGGTGGGTGTCAGCACACCGGTGCGGCCGACCGTGACCTCGATGTCGCGAACGACGCTCTCCTTGACCTCGGGCGGGTACTTAAACGCAATGGCCCAGCGCGGGAACTTGTTGGTGCTGCCTAAGGTGCGGCGGGCGGCCAGGTCGTTGACCTTGATGACCGCGCCGTCAATATCAAATTCCAGCGTGCCGCGGGCTTCGCCGATGGCCTGAATCTCTTTAATGGCGTCCTCGATGTTCTCAAACACGCTGTAGCGCGGCGAGACCGGAAAGCCCAGCGCCTTGATATAATCCAGCGTTTCGTGGTGGGTCACAAAGCTGCGTCCCTCGCACCGCTGGAGGTTGAACACAAAGATGGACAGCCCACGGGAGGCCGTGATGGAGGGGTCCTTTTGGCGCAGCGAGCCGGCAGCGGCGTTGCGCGGGTTTTTAAAGGGCGTTTTATCCTCCAGCTCCTGCTGCTCTTTCAGCTTGAAAAAGGCGCTGTGAGGCATGTAGACCTCGCCGCGCACCTCCAAAAATTCGGGGGCGTCGGGCAGTTCGTGGGGGATGTCTTTGATGGTGGCGATGTTCTCGGTCACGTCCTCGCCTACCACGCCGTCGCCGCGGGTGGAGCCGCGCACCAGCTGCCCCATGCGGTATTCTAGGCTGACCGACAGGCCGTCGATCTTGGCCTCGACGACATATTCCGGCTTAACGCCCGCCTCGCGGACGCGGGCATCGAACTCCCGCAGCTCGTCAAAGGAGAACGCATCCTGTAAACTCTCCATCTTGACCGCGTGGGTCACTTTGCTGAATTTGCTGCTGGCCGTGCCGCCCACATGCTGGGTGGGCGAATTGGCCGTGACCAGTTCGGGGTACTCCTTCTCGATGGCTTTCAGCTCGCGCGTCATGGCGTCGTACTCGAAGTCTTCCAGTTCGGGGGCGTCCTGATCGTAGTACAGCCGGTTATTTTTCTCTATGATAACGCGCAGTTCTTCGGCGCGTTTGCGTGCCTGCTCCAGTTCCATTGTCTGCTCCATTTCGTTTTGCTGAATATAGGGATAGTATACCACATTTCGGGCGCGGACTCAATCGAAATTACTGGCATAGGCGCTGGGCGTGTCGCCGCAGATGAGCACACTGGCCAGGGGCACGGTGTCAGTCACGGTCAGGGTCGCGGTGCGGCCGTCCAGCACCATATTGACGGTGACGGTCAGTTCCAGCACGGCGGTGCAGCGGGTGGTGTTGATGGAAAGGGACTCAGCGGTTTCCCGGACAGCCCCCTGCACATAGCCCTGGGGCTGCAGGGTGAACTCCCACCCCGGGCCCAGGCCGCTGAGCAGGCTGTTGTTGGTCAGGCTGCCAAAAGGGATCAGATAGTCGGTTTTCGGCAGGGCGGCCAGACTTTGCTGCACAGCCGCGGTCAGCTGCACTTTAGCGGCGTTGGCGCGGGCGGTGTCCAGCTGGACAAGCTCCCCCCGCTGGATGTAGAGGGCTTCGCACAGCGTGGGCATTGTTTGCAGCTGGGCGCTGACGGCGGATTGCATCGCCTGCACGGTAGCGGCACGGGCTTCGTACTCGGCCAGCTGGTGCAGGGTCGGTTTGACAGTGGTGTTGACATAGCGGCTGAACTGCCCTAGGGCCAGTGCCGCCAGCACCAGCGTGGCAGATACGTAAAATTTGATGAATGTACGGCGTTTTAGCGGCTGCTTTCTGCGTGGCATCGGCCCCACCCCCGTACCCATACTACGCGCGGGAAAAACTTTTTGATTTTTTTGCAAAAATCTGTTGACAAACTCAACCGCCTTTGCTATAATAATCAGCGTCGTCAGGAAATCATCCTGCGCTGAACAGTCTGGGGGATTAGCTCAGCTGGGAGAGCGCTTGCATGGCATGCAAGAGGTCACCGGTTCGATCCCGGTATTCTCCACCAGAGTAAGACCGCAACGGAAGTTGCGGTCTTTTTGTTTTATTTGCATTATTCGTAAATCGGGCTTGCATCTATCGAATGATGTAGTAAAATAAAGAAAAAAGGAGATTTTTGCCATGTCTCTGAAAAATGTTTTTTCCTCCCCCACTGAATCCGGCCAAAAGATCCAGCTGAATTTAACGACAGATGAAATCAATCTTCTGCGCGAATGTATGAAGCGTACAGAGGATTATTATCGCGGACTGCTTTTGTTAAAGCAGGATTGGAACGCTGATAAAAATGAGCAGGCCATTGCCATTATCAAAGTCAAGCTGAACATGATCGACCACCTGCAGGAAAAGACGCTGTACGATGGCCAGCCCGAATATTACCGCAATATGCAATAATTTATGCCGTCCTTTACCGGGCGGCTTTTATTTTGCAAAAAGTTCCTGGTTTCCCGAAAAAAGTTCTTGACATTTCTTTTTCTGCCTGCTATACTAAGTAAGCTGTCACGAAAGACACGCACTTCTGGGGGATTAGCTCAGCTGGGAGAGCGCTTGCATGGCATGCAAGAGGTCACCGGTTCGATCCCGGTATTCTCCACCACAAAAAGCCGCAACATTGGTTGCGGCTTTTTTCTTTTATCTTGCGTATAACATAAAGGGGACCGGCGCGTTTGCGTCGGTCCCCTTTTACTGTTTATAAAGCTTTACAAATTACTCCGCATCCTCGCAGAAAGCCTTGAAGGTCAGGTAAGCCATGTAGACGTCGGCCTTGGAGACGACCTCAAACGGGGCGTGCATCGAGAGCACGGGCACGCCGATGTCGATGGTGTCGATGTCCTGGTTGGACACGTACTTGGCAACGGTGCCGCCGCCGCCCAGGTCCAGCTTGCCCATCTCGCCGATCTGCCAAACGACGTTATTCTTCTCCAGCAGGCGGGTCAGGTAGCTGACCATCTCGGCACAGGCATCGCTGGTGCCGGACTTACCACGGGCTCCGGTGTATTTGTAGATGGCCACGCCGTTGCCTGCGTAGGTAGCGTTGTCCGGCTCAAAGGCATCGGCAAAGGTCGGGTCATAGGCAGCGGTAACGTCGGCAGACAGGCACTTGCCAGCCTTACAGGCGGTGATGTAGTCAGCACCCTGGCCGGCGCAGAGTTGCTGGATGAAGTGGAAGGTGTACATGCTGTTCAGGCCGGTGACGCCGTCGGAGCCGGTCTCCTCTTTATCGGTCAGCACGCAGATGGTGGTGTAGGCCGGAGCTGTGATGCCGATCTCGGCCATCAGGGCCGGGTAAGCATCCACGCGGTCATCGTGGCCGTAGGCACCGATCATAGCGCGGTCCAGGCCGATGTCGCGGGCCTTGTGGGCAGGCACAACCTCGATCTCGGCGCGGGTGAAGTCGCGCTCGGTGATGCCGTAAGCCTCGTTGAGCATGCCCAGGATGTTCAGCTTGATGCGCTGCTCGGCATCCTTATCGGCGATGGGCTGAGAGGCGATCAGCACGTTCAGTTCCTCGGCGGTAATGCCTTCCGCCAGGGTCTTGGTGTTCTGCTTGGCACCCAGATGCGGCAGCAGGTCGGTGATGCAGAAAACAGGGTCGCTGTCCTTCTCGCCGATGCAGATCTCGGCGCAGGTGCCGTCAGCGCGGTAAACAACGCCGTGCAGGGCCAGGGGGATGGTGGGCCACTGGTACTTGCGGATGCCGCCGTAGTAATGGGTGCGCAGATAGCCGATACCGGTCTTTTCAAACACGGGCACGGGGCGCAGGTCCAGACGCGGAGAGTCGATGTGGGCGATGTTCAGGTGGAAGCCCTCTTCCAGGCTCTTGGTGCCGATGGTAGCGGCCAGGATGCACTTTTCGCGGTTGATGGTGTAGACCTTGGTGCCGGGGGCCAGCTTCTCGCCGGGGACGAACTTTTTGTAGCCGGCGTCCAGCAGCAGCTTCTCGCTGGTGCGGACAGCCTCGCGCTCGGTCTTGGCGTTATCCAGGAAGGTCTTGTAGCCTTCGCAGAAATCCTGGGCGGCCTGCAGGGCGTCCGGGGCAGCGTCGGCTACCGTTTCATTTTTGTAAAGCAGTGCTTTGAGTTCCTCAGTGGTCTTCATGGGAAACTTCCTTTCTTATTTTTCGTTATAGATGTCCTGATAGCGTTGGTAGCTATTGGTTATCTTACGTACATATAGCCGCATCTGCGGGTAGGGGTAATGGTCCAGCGTTTCGCCGTCGGAGGAATATTCTGCCTGGGCCAGCAGGTTATCCACGGTCCCCCATCCGCTATGGTAGGCCGCAGCGGCGGTGGCCAGGTCATCATGGTAGCGCAGTAGGCAGTAGCTGACGAAGTAAGTACCGAAACGGATGTTGGTTTCGGGGTCGTAGAGATCGTCAAAGGTCAGACCCTCGCTGGGGGCGATCTTCAGCTTGATCCAGTCGAAGGTCTCCTCGGTGATCTGCATCAGGCCGCGGGCGCCCACGTTGGATTGAGCGTTTGGATTAAAGTTGCTCTCGGTACGGATGAAGGAGTATAAGATCAGCGGGTCAATATTGTACTTGCCTGCGTAGTATTCCACATACTCGTTGTAGCGGCAGGGGTACTCCATCGTATCGACCTGGCGGCGGAGAACGGTAAACAAAAGGGTCGCGGCCAGCGCCAGGACCACCAGCACCGCAAGCAGGGTGCGCAGCAGGCCGGGGCGGCGGGACTTTGCTTTTTTAGCCATGTTCCTCCTTTCACAGCTGCTGTAAAACGGCGTGCATTTTTTCTGCCAGCTGTTCGGCGGTGCCGTCGTTGACGACCTCATGGGTAGCAGCGGCGCGCAGCGTTTCGATGGGCGTCTGCGCGTCCAAGCGGCGGCGGGCCATTTCGGGCGCGATGCCGTCACGGGCACAAATGCGGGCCACGCTGGTATCGTAGGGGGCGCTGATAAGTACCAGTGCGTCACAGCGGGCCTCGAACGGCGTGCCGACGATGACTGCACCGTCCACAAAGGCCAGTTCTGCCCCGCCCTGCTCGGCTTCTTGCAGGCGCGTTTCAATGCGGTGCAAAATTTCCGGCTGGGTGATGGCTGTTAAGGCCCGGGTGCCCGCCGGGGTGGCAAAGGCGCGGTCTGCCAGCAGACGGCGGCGGACATTGCCATTTTCGTCAGCGATGTCGGCACCGAATTTTTCTTGCAATTGGGCAATGCAGGGCGAGCCGGGCAGCAGCATCTCGCGGGCGATAAGGTCCGCGTCAATACAAGGATACCCCTGCCCTGCTAAAAATTTTGTCGCACTGGATTTACCGCAGCCGGAGCGGCCGGTGATGCCTACGACTTTCATAGTTCGACCACCCGGAACGCCGCGGCGCGGATGAGGCGGTTGTAGACCGCCATGGAGACACCGTCCTGCTCAGGGCAGCGGGCGTAGACGATCTCGGCACCATGCTTGTCCAAGTCGCGCAGGGCGGTGAACAGGTGGTGCGCCTGGGTGACTCCATCGTGATTTTTGCCGTACTCGATAAAGGGCACGGGCAGCTGGGCGCCCTCGCCGTCAAAACAGAGCGCCCACACGCCGGGGGCCGCGTGCTGTTCGACATAGGCCTTATACTTGGCGAAATCGCCGCGCAAAATCGTGACCTGCGCCTTGGGGGCGTAGTGCTTGTACTTCATGCCGGGAGAGCGGGCCACTTCCCCATCCTTGAGCTTTTCCAGAATCGCGGGGCTGACGAGGACTTCTTCGCCCAGGACCTCTTCCATCTGCTCTTTCGTTACGTAGCCGGGGCGCAGCAGCATCGGGTGTTCGCCGGTAACAGCCACGACCGTGGACTCGACACCGACAGCGCTCTCGCCGCCGTCCAGGATCAGCGGCAGGCGGCCGTCCATATCCACCAGGGTATCCTGGGCGTTGGTGGGGCTGGGCTTGCCGGAGAGGTTGGCAGACGGCGCAGCAAACGCCACACCGCTGGCCTTGATGACAGCCTGTACCACCGGGTGGGACGGCATGCGCACGCCCACGGTATCCAGCCCTGCACAGGTCACGTCGCTGACCTCCCCGCCCCGGGGCATGACCATCGTCAGCGGGCCGGGCCAAAAGGCTTTGGCCAGCTTGTAGGCACGGTCGGGCACCTCGGACACGATGCCCTTGAGCATCTCCATGCCGTAGATGTGCACGATCAGGGGGTTATCCTGGGGGCGGCCCTTGGCCTCAAAAATCTTTTTGACTGCTTCGCCATTGCGGGCGTCGGCCGCGATGCCGTAGACCGTCTCGGTCGGCAGGGCGACCAGCTCGCCTTTTTGCAGCAGTTCTGCCGCCAGTGCAATGCTTTTGTCATTCACCGGCAAAACCTGTGTATTCATTATGCGTCACCTTTGTTTGCTTTGAGCTTTTCTTCACGGTCGGCCAAAATCAGCGGATCCATCACCCGGTCCAGGTCACCGTCCAGCACGCTTTGCAGGTTGCGCAGCGTTAAGCCGATGCGGTGGTCGGTCACGCGATCCTGCGGGAAGTTGTAGGTGCGGATCTTTTCGCTGCGATCACCGCTTCCCACCTGGCTTTGCCGCTGGGCGTTATAGGCTTCATCGTAGGCGGCCTGCTTTTGCTGCAGCAGGCGGCTGCGCAGGACTTTTAAAGCGCGGTCTTTGTTTTCCCGCTGGCTGCGCTGATCCTGACATTCTACCACCATACCGGTAGGCAGGTGGGTCACGCGGATGGCCGAGGACGTTTTGTTGATGTGCTGACCGCCTGCGCCCGAAGAACGGAAGGTATCGATGCGCAGATCCTTGGGGTCCAATTCAAACTCCACTTCCTCGGCTTCGGGCATGACGGCCACCGTGACGGTAGAGGTGTGGATGCGGCCCTGGGTCTCGGTCTCCGGCACGCGCTGGACGCGGTGGACGCCGCTTTCAAACTTCAGGCGGCTGTAGACATCGGGGCCTTCTACAGAAAAGACGATTTCCTTTACTCCTCCCAGCTCGGTGGGGTTCTCGCTGATGGTCTCGCACTTCCAGCCCCGTTTGGCAGCGTACATGTTGTACATCCGCCACAGGCTGTGGGCAAAGAGCGCGGCTTCTTCGCCGCCCGCACCGGCACGAATTTCCAGAATGACGCTTTTTTCGTCATCGGCATCCTTGGGGATGAGCAGCAGGCGGAGATTCTCTTCGCTCTGTGCCAGATTCCGGGCGATTTCGCAAAGTTCCTGCTGTACCATAGCGGTAAACGCCGGGTCGGAATCCTGCTGCAGGACCTCTTTGGCCTCCTGCTCATCTTTTTGCAGGGCCGTATAGCGGCGGTATTCTTCCATCAGGGGGGTCAGTTCCTTGTAGTCACGCATCATCTGGGCGTAGGCGTCTGCATCGGCAGCAGCCTCCGGCGTGGACATTTTATAGGCCAGTTCTTCGTACCGGCGCTCGACCTCGTGCAGTTCAGAAAAAGGCTGCATGGTTCCTCCTTTGGGGTATCGGGTTGTGGCGGGCAAAAATCACCGCTACTGTTCCCCGCCCCGCAGGACTTTTTTGATGTTGCGCTCGATCTTGGCACGCGGCAGCATGATCTCGTGCCCGCAGCCCTGGCAGCGGATCTTGAAATCCATGCCGACACGCAGCACATCAAAACGGTTGGCACCACAGGGGTGCGGTTTCTTGGTCTGGATCACATCGCCGACCTGTACATCCATGGCAGCACACCGCCCTTTCTTTGCTAAAATTCAGTATCCTTTATTATAGTACATCACGGTTTGTTTTGCAAACCCACTGCATAAAAGTTTACAAGGGTCCCCGGCCCTGCCGGGGGCATACACCATACAAGAAAAGAGGAGCCGAAAATGCTGGAATATCGTGCCGAAGGTCTTTGCCGCAACGCCAACCATCTGCGCCGTGAGGAGCTGTATCACTGCATCACCACCGGCGAAGTATTGCAGAGCACCGCCCTTGCCTTTGATACCGAGCGCCGCCTGCGCTTTGAGCTGGGCGGCCAGCGGGCCTACATGCCCTTTGAGGAATGTGTGGATGTCGGCCCGCAGGAGGAGATCAAGGATATTGCCGTGCTGACCCGGGTGGGCCGCCCCACCTGCTTTGTCATCACCGGCACCGAGGTGGACGAGAATGGCGAGGAGGTGTTTCTGCTCTCCCGTTCGCTGGCCCAGCGGCTGTGCCGTCGGCAGTATCTGGATACCTTGGAAGCCGGCAGTGTCATTCCCTGCACGGTGACGCACATCGAGAATTTTGGCGCGTTCTGCGATATTGGCTGCGGCATTGCAGCACTGCTGCCCATTGATTGTTTGTCGGTGTCGCGCATTTCCTCGCCTGCCGACCGGGTACAGGTGGGCCAGCAATTGCTGTGTGCCATCAAGAACCGGGACCCCCAGGGACGCATCGTGCTGACGCTGCGGGAACTGCTTGGCACCTGGAGCGAGAACGCCGCCTGCTTTGCCCCCGGCGAGACCGTGGTGGGCATTGTGCGCAGTGTGGAGGATTACGGCGTGTTTATTGAGATCGCGCCCAACCTGGCGGGGCTGGCCGAGGCCGACCGCAGCCTGCATCCCGGCCAGGCCGTGAGTGTGTACATTAAAAACATCCTGCCGGACAAGATGAAGATCAAGCTGGTGGTGGTGAACAAAAATCTCGCCCAGCCGCTTCGGTTTGAGCCGCACTACTTTGTCACCCGCGGGCGTATCAAAAAGTGGACCTACTCCACCCCGCAGAGCCGCAAGCAGATCGAGACGGTGTTTTAAGCTTTAAACAAATCCGATTTGCCATCTTGTCACTTCTGTTTTTGCCGTGTATAATAGTATGGAAAACACAAAATACGAGGAAGTGATCAGATGGCAGAAGCATTTACCGCAGGTGTAAAGCCCGGTGGCCTTACAGATGATACCCAGATCCGCATTTTACTTTGCTATCTTATCAAAACAGCCGGTCCCCTGACGCGGGATACCCTGCAGGGTGCGCTTTTGCAGGAGCAGCTGGTCAATTACTTTGAATTTGCCGACGCTTTGGCCGAGGTGCAGAAGCAGGGCCTTGTCACCTGTACCGACGAGCAGTACAGCATCACTGGCAAGGGTGCTTCGGTGGCCAGCACACTAGCCCATGATTTGCCCCGCACTGTGCGGGAGAGCGCCATCCGCGCTGTAATGCAGATCCAGAGCTGGCGGCACAAGGCAGCCTCCAACCGCGCCCATGTGGAAGAAAAAGACGGCAAGTATGTGGTGTGGTGCAATATCGGCGACCTGGGCAGCGATGTGTTTCAGCTGCAGCTGACCATGCCCGACAAGCTGACCGCCGAGATGACGAAGAACATGTTTATTGCACACGGCAGCGATATTTACTCGAAACTCATGGATATGCTGACCCAGCCGGGGACGGATGATGATCGGCCGCCGGAGGCGCTGTTGTGACATGGCGGGCCGATGCAGGCATCGGCCCCTGCAGAGCAGTTGCAGCATTACAAGGCTGCGGCATAATAAGCAGCATACAAAAACGGCCTGTCCGCAGGGACAGGTCGTTTTGTTTTGCTTATTCGCAGCCGAGGTAGGCTTTGCGGACCTCGATGTTGTTGGCAAGCTCGTGGGCTTCGCCTTCCATCTTGATCTTGCCGGTCTCCAGCACGTAGGCACGGTTGGCGATCTCCAAGGCCATTTTGGCGTTCTGCTCCACCAGCAGCACGGTCACACCGTTGCGGTTGACCTGGCGGATGATCTTGAAGATTTCTTTGACCAGCAGCGGAGACAGACCCATGGACGGCTCGTCCAGCAGCAGCATCTTGGGCTTGCACATCAGGGCACGGCCCATGGCCAGCATCTGCTGCTCGCCGCCGGAAAGTGTACCGGCGGGCTGGTTGCGGCGCTCTTTCAAGCGCGGCAGCAGATCAAAGACCATATCGTAGTCGTTCTGGATGGCCTCTTTGCCGTCGCGGCGGGTGTAGGCACCCATCTGCAGGTTCTGCATAACGGTCAGCCCGCTGAAGACACGGCGGCCTTCCGGCACCTGGGCCAGGCCCAGACGGATGATCTTGTGGGCTTCCATCTTACTGATGTTCTGGCCGCAGTAGTCGATCTCGCCGCTCTGCACTTTCAGCAGGCCGGAGATGGCGTGCATGGTAGTCGTTTTGCCGGCACCGTTGGCACCGATCAGCGTGACGATCTCGCCCTCATTGACATGGAACGAAATGTCACGCAGGGCCTGGATGGACCCGTAAAAAACGTTGATATTTTTAACAGAAAGCATCTCACCCATGATCAGTCACCTCCCAGATAGGCCGCAATGACCTTGGGGTTATTGCGGATCGCTTTGCCGTCGCCGCGGGCGATGACACGGCCGTAGTCCAGCACGGTGATCTCCTCGCAGATGCCCATGACAAAGTTCATATCGTGCTCGATGAGCAGGATGGCGATGCCGAACTGATCGCGCACACTGCGCACGGTCTGCATCAGCTCGTCGGTCTCGTTGGGGTTCATACCGGCGGCAGGCTCGTCCAGCAGCAGCAGTTTCGGGTTGGTGGCTAGGGCACGGGCGATCTCCAGCTTGCGCTGTTCGCCGTAGGGCAGCTGGCTGGCCTTGAGGTCTGCCTTATCTTCCAGTCCAAAGATCTTGAGCAGCTTCTTCGCCTCGCGATTCATCTCGTGCTCTTTCTCTTTGTAGGCGGGCAGGCGCAGGATGCCGGTCCACATGCCGTACTGGATCTGGTTGTGCAGGCCGACCTTGACATTATCCAGCACGCTCATCTCGTTGAACAGGCGGATATTCTGGAAGGTACGGGCCACACCGGCCTTGCTGATCAGTTCGGGGTTCTTGCCTGTGATGTCCTTGCCGTCGAGGACGATGTTGCCCTCAGTAGGCTTGTAGACGCCGGTGAGCATGTTAAACACGGTGGTCTTGCCGGCGCCGTTGGGGCCGATCAGGCCATAGAGGTGGCCTTTCTCGATGGAAAGGTCCAGCTGAGCAACGGCCTGCAGGCCGCCGAAAGCAATACCCAGGTTGCTTACTTCCAACAGTGCCATGTTAAGCCGCCTCCTTCTTGTTCTTCTTGGGTGCCTTGTCGGCCGCGTCCTTGCGGAAGCGGGCAGTCAGGCGCTTGCGCATTGCGATCATCTGCGGGCTCTGGTTGAAGATCATCACGACGATCAGCACGATGGCGTAGATCAGCATGCGGTAATCGTTCATGCTGCGCAGCAACTCGGGCAGGACGGTCAGCACGGTGGCAGCAATGACCGAGCCGCGCAGGTTGCCGATGCCGCCCAGAACAACGAACACCAGGATCAGGATGGAGGTGTTGTAGTCAAACTTCTTAGCGACCAGAGAAGAGTAGTTCAGCGAGTAAAGCACACCGGCCATACCGGCAAACACAGCGGAGGTCACAAAAGCCATCAGCTTGTACTTGGTGATGGGGATACCGACCGAACGAGCGGCGATCTCGTTATCACGGATGGAGGTGATGGCGCGGCCTGCGCGGGAGTTGACCAGATTGAGGATGACAGCCAGCGTGATGATAACCAGCACGATGCCGATGGTGAAGGTGGAAGCCTTCTTGATTCCGGTGATGCCCATAGCGCCATTGATCAGCACTTTGCCGTCGGCGTCGAGATTCAGGGAGGCAGTGTCCTTCAGGGAGAAGTGCAGGCCCTTGGAATCCACGCCCAGGTTGCAGGCGTTCATGAAGTTCTTGACGATCTCACCGAAAGCCAGTGTGACGATGGCCAGATAATCGCCGGACAGACGCAGGACAGGGATGCCGACCAGGAAGCCGAAGATACCAGCCACAACGCCGCCCACCACAAAGGCCAGCAGCAACGCTGCAGGCTTGGGGAAGGTGGTGTCATACAGGCTGACCCACACCAGCGTACCGGCAAAAGCGCCCACGCTCATAAACCCGGCGTGGCCCAGGCTCAGCTCGCCCAGCATGCCGACGGTCAGGTTCAGGGAGACAGCCATGACAACGTATGCGCAGATAGGCACCAGCTGACCCGCGAAGGAGTTGGTGACCATGCCTGCGGCGGACAAGATCTGGATCAGCAGATAGAAGCCGATGACGATGCCAAAGGTGATGACGTTGCTCTTGGTGGAGCGGTTCAAATTTTTCAAGTTCATCGCAGCCACCTCACACTTTCACGTTGACTTTCTTGCCCAGCAGGCCGGTCGGTTTGACGATCAGCACGACGACCAGCACCAGGAAGACGATGGCGTCAGACAGTTGGGTAGAAATGTAAGCTTTGCTGAGGTTCTCGATGATGCCCAGCAGGATGCCGCCGACGAATGCGCCGGGGATCGAGCCGATACCGCCGAAAACAGCCGCCACGAAAGCCTTGATACCAGGCATAGCGCCGGTGGTGGGCTGCAACGTGGGGTAAGAGGAGCAGAGCAGCGCACCGGCGATAGCCGCCAGTGCGGAGCCGATGGCGAAGGTCAGCGAGATGGTGCCGTTGACGTTGACACCCATCAGCTGGGCAGCGCCGCGGTCCTCAGACACAGCCAGCATGGCGTGACCGGCGGGCGTGTAGTTGACGAACCACATCAGCACCACCATGATGACCACGCAGGCCACAATGGTAACGATAGTCTCCGCGGAGATGGTCAGCTGACCGCCAAAGAGAGAAACAGGCTTCATGCCGGAAACGACAGAAGTAAAGCTCTTGGGGTTGGAGGACCAGGACAACTGGGCCACCTGCTGTAAGAGATAGCTGACACCGATGGCGGTGATCAGAACCGCCAGGGATGGTGCCTCACGCAGGGGGCGGTAGGCCAGCCGTTCGATCACCACGCCCAAAATCGTGCATACGATCATGGACAGGACGATGGACAGCACCGGGTTAAGCCCCGAAGCGCCAAAGGCGAAGTAAACGACATAACTGCCGATCATGATGACATCGCCGTGGGCGAAGTTCAACATCTTGGCAATGCCGTAGACCATGGTGTAGCCCAGGGCAATCAGTGCATAAACACTGCCCAGGCTGATACCGTTGATCAGGTAAGAAAAGAATTGCATTGCGTACACCTCACTCTATTTTGCCGCTTTGTCCCCTGCCAACAGAGTTTGCCGCAGCTGGCCGTTTGGGGAACATAAAATCATAGTACCACAAATAAAACGGCAAAACAATGGGTTTTGCGTGTATTTGTGCGAAAAACTGCTGTTTTTTGCAAAAATACAGAAAAACCATAAGAAAAAAGGAGCTGCCTGGACATACTTGTCCGGCAGCCCCCATTGGCAACGGAATCTACCTAGAGATTACATGGCAGCGTAAGCGCCGTCCTTGATGACAACAGCCTTAGGAGCCTTGGAAACAGCGCCGGAAGCATCCCAGGTCATGCCCTCGCCGGTCAGGCCGTCGAAAGTCATGGAGCTGAACTGGGTCTTCAGAGCCTCGCAGATGTCGCTGGCATCCATGTCGCCGTTGATGTTGCCAGCCAGGACAGCCTGGTAGATGGCGTAGACGACATCGTATGCATCAGCAGCGAACTGGTTCGGGGTGTCGCCGTAAGCCTCCTCGTAAGCGGTAACGAAAGCCTGGGTCTTCTCGTCCTTTGCGTCAGCAGCGAACGGAGTCAGGAGCATCAGGCCCTCAGCCAGAGAGGTGTCGAAGCCTTCGATGGCCAGGATACCGTCCATGCCGTCGCAGCCGAAGAAGGTGGGCTCATAGCCGGTCTTGTTGGCGACGATCAGGATCTGGGAAGCCTCCTGATAGTAGATAGGCAGGAAGACCAGATCAGCACCGGCCTCCTGGCACTTGGCAACCTGGGTGGACAGGTCAGACTTGTTGTCAGAGGTGAAAGCCTCGTCAGCAACGATCTCCAGACCCTTCTCGGCAGCCTCAGCCTGGAACTTGTCGTGGATACCGCGGCTGTAAGCGTCGGAAGAATCATAGATGATGCCGACCTTGGTGCCCAGCTGGTTGTCTGCGATGTAGTCAGCAGAAGCAACGCCCTGGTTGGGGTCGGTGAAGCAGATCTGGAAGACATTGTCGCCAGCGGCGATGACGTCAACAGCAGAAGCAGACGGGGTCATCATGAAGATGTTGTCGTTGGCAGTCTCAGCTGCAACGGCCAGGGACGGGGTGGTGGTAACAGGACCAGCCAGGACCTGCAGGCCCCAGTCCTTCAGGGTGTTATAAGCGTTCACGCTCTTCTCAGCGTCATGCTCGTCATCCTCGAACTTCCACTCAAAGACATCGCTGCCGTTGGCGGCGTTGATCTCCTTGACAGCCAGCTCTTCAGCGTTCTTAACAGCCTGGCCATACACAGCGGCAGCGCCGGTGATGGGGCCGATGCCGCCGATCTTGATGGGGGTGCCGGTGTAAGCGCCGGAGCCCTCGCCTGCCTCAGCAGTAGCGGCGGTGGAAGCTGCATCAGAGGATGCAGCGGTGCTCTCAGCAGCAGAAGAAGCCGAGGAGCCGCAGGCAGCCAGGCTCAGCACCATAGAAGCTGCCAGAACAGAACTAACGAGTTTTTTCATTGTGATTTCCCTCCCAAGAAATTTTCGCAGCACCGGCATTTCGCCGCCGGGGTCGCACAACCCCGGATAGGATGCTGGAATATACTGGTCATTATAGACTTTTATCCCCTAAAGTGCAATGGTCCGATTTTACAGAGTTGACAATCATTTTTTTAGGTTTTATGTAGTTTTTACACAAAATTTAGTTACAAAAAGTTATCAAAACGCCAATACCGCAAAAAGTTCAAGTATTTTTTTGTAAAGTTCTTGCAAACTGCGCCGAAATTTGCCATAATGAGAAGAGTATTACACTTTACCACAAAAACGAACTGTGAAAGGGGCACATTCGCAGATGAAACTTTTGGAAGATCGCATTTTGCAGGATGGGCAGGTCCGTCCCGGCAACGTACTGAAGGTCGACTGCTTTTTGAACCACCAGCTGGACGTGGACCTGCTGGACAAGATCGGTGAGGAGTTCTACCGCATTTTTAAAAATGACGGCGTGAACAAGATCCTGACCATCGAGGCTTCCGGCATTGCCATCGCCTGCATGACCGCCCGGTATTTCAACGTGCCGGTCGTGTTTGCCAAAAAGGCCAAGAGCAAGAACATTGACGGTGAGGTCTATACCTCCAAGGTGCAGTCCTTTACCTATGGCCGCGAGTATGATATCACCCTGGCCAAAAAGTTTCTGAACTCCGGCGACCGTGTGTTGATTTTGGACGACTTTTTGGCAAACGGCAAGGCCATGAAGGGCCTGCTGGATGTCTGCAACCAGGCGGGCTGCTCGGTGGCCGGTATCGGCATCTGCATCGAGAAGGGCTTCCAGCCGGGCGGTGCGGAGCTGCGCGCTGCTGGTTACAAGCTGGCCAGCCTTGCCATCGTCAACGAGATGAGTGATGACCATCTGACTTTCCGCGAGCAGTAAAAAACAGATTTTCGCCTGCCAGGGCCATACCCGGCAGGCTTTTTTTGTTGTCCCGCAGCGGATTTTGTGGTATACTTGCCTGTAGCCTTATTATAAAGGAAAGGGGGCCTTGTTTTGGCGGATCTTGCCAAAAGGCGGCACACGGCGACACGGTTTGCTTTGGGGGCGGCGCTGGGCGTGCTGGTGTTTCTGGCCGTGTACGGCGTTTCGCCGCTGGATGTGGCGAACGATGCCTTTTGCCGCGGCGGCTATATTGAAAAGGACATCCAACAGCACTACGCCGGGTGGCTGTTCTACCGCGAAAACGCAATTGGGTTTCCCTTCTGCGTGACGAAAGCGGTCAACGCACCTGCGGGCGTCAGCGTGGCGTATACCGATTCCATCCCACTGCTGGCGGCGCTGCTGCGGCCTGTGGCCAATGCGCTGGGCGGAACGTTCCAGTATTTTGGTTGGTTTACCCTTACCTCCTTTGCACTGCAGGGCGGGTTCGGTGCGCTGCTATGCGGGCTGTTCTGCGAGAGCGTGCCTGCCTGTGCGGCCGGGAGTTTGCTGTTCAGTGCCAGCCCGATTCTGATCGAGCGGGCATTCCGGCATACCTCGCTGGGGGCACAATGGCTGGTGCTGGCGGCGTTGTACTGCTGTTTTTGCGGGCGGCGGCAGGGGCGGTATCGTCTTCCCCTGCTGTTTGCCGTCAACGTGCTGGCGGTGGGCATCCACCCGTATTTTCTGCCCATGACTTACGCGGTCACGCTGGCGCTGCTGCTGGAATATGCAGTGACGCACAAACGCTGGGCCGGGCCTGCGGTGTTTTTGGGCTGTGATTTGGCCTGCACGGCGGTGCTGGGCTGGGCGCTGGGGCTTTTGTACGGCACGGCCACCAGCGGCGGGCAGGCGCTGTACGGGTATTTCTCGATGAATCTGAACGCGCTGTGGAACCCTGCCGGGGTAAACGGCGTGCTCTACAGTCGGTTTTTGCCTGCGCAGAACCAGGTGGGCGGCAACTATGATGCGTTCGCCTACCTGGGATTGGGCGTGCTGATCGCCCTGCCCATCGCCGTGGTTGCGGCGCGAAAACGCCTGGCTGCGCTGCTGCGGCGGCACTGGGCGCTGTGCGCGGTGTTTGTGGTGCTGACGGCGTTTGCGGTGAGCCATGTGGTTACGGCCGACGGCGTGACGCTGGTCACGCTGCCGCTGCCGGCGTCGCTGATCAAGCTGTTCTCGGTTTTCCGCTCCGGCGGGCGGCTGTTCTGGCCGGTGTACTACGTGCTGGTGCTGGCGGCCTTTGCCGGGCTGGCGAAACTGCCCCGCGGGACCGTGTGGGTCATGGCGGCAGTGGTGGTGCAGCTTTGGGACATCAGCCCGGCACTTATCCAGCGGCATGAGGCCATGGTGCAGGCGCAGCAGAGTGAGGCCTTCCCTACCACACTGGAAAGTAATTTCTGGCAGGCGGCGAGTGGATACGAGAAGCTTTATTCGGTACAGGGGTTGCAGGACGATGCACTGCACCTGGCACTGTTTGCCGCTGACAACGGTATGACCACCAACGACCCCTTTGCCGCACGGTACGATGATGCCGCTTTGGAAAACCAGCGGGCCGCCCTGCTGGCGGCGCTGACGGAGGGTCAGGCAGAGCCAAACGCGCTGTATTTGTTTGAGGACGAGGGCGACTTTTTGCAGGCGGTGGAGCCGGTGCGAAACGCCGCCTGGTGCGGCAAGGTGACGAGCCGGGACGGCAGCTGCAATTGGTATGTGATTGCCCCCGGCTTGCAGGGGCAGACGTTTGATGCGCTGTGTACGCTCTACGATGACAGCTATCCCCTGCGGCTGGCGGATTATACCGATGCGCTGTGGAACCGCGGCGTGTTGGATTCCACCCGCAAGACCGTCTGCTTTAAGGATTCTCCGTTTACACGGCGGAAATTGGAAAATGCGCAGTATCTATGCGCGGACGGCCAAGCCTACCGCATTACGGAGCTTGATGACCACGACGCCGGTTGGCTGATGGTCACTTTGGATATAAACGACGCCACGATTTTGTGGGATCAGGAGTTGACGACCCAATGAAAGAATTGCATGTAAAAAGCCTGCTGCCTGTGCGGCTGGACAAGTATCTGATGGACCAGTACCCCGCCCTGGGCCTGGGCCGGCTGAACAAGGCCCTGCGGGAGAATAAGATCAAGCTGAACGGCAAAAAGCAGCCGCTTTCCACCCGGGTGCAGAACGGCGATACCATCCGCCTGTTTTTGAGTGACGACCAGTTGGAAAGCCGCCCCACCCCCGCCGCCGTGTTTGTGTATGAGGATGACGACATCATCATTGCCAACAAGCCCGCCGGCCTGACGGTGGACGGCGGCGACGCCGACACGCTGGTAAAACGGGTGCAAGCCAAGCTGGCCGCCGAGGGCAAGCCAACCCACGCCGTGCTGTGCCACCGGCTGGACACCGGCACCAGCGGCCTGGTACTGCTGGCCAAAAATAACGCCGCTGAGGCATTTTTGACCGAGGCCATCAAGAAGCGGGAGATCGAAAAGCGGTATCTCTGCGTGACCTTTGGCCGCCCCAATCCCCCCGCCGCCCTGCTGCGGGATTACCTGCTGAAGGACGCCGAGCGCGGCATCGTGCGCATTACCGACACGACGGCGGGCGGCGCGAAGGAAGTCATCACCGGCTACGAGACACTAGCCGTCAGCGGACGGCTGGCCCTGCTGGAAGTGGAGCTGGTCACTGGCCGCACCCACCAGATCCGTGCGCATTTGGCGCATATCGGCTGCCCCATTTTGGGCGACAGCAAGTACGGCAACAACGCCGCCAACCGCGAACTGCGGCTGAAGTACCAGGCACTGTGCGCATGGGAATTGAAGTTCCCCGCCAAAATCAGCGACGAGCGTTTTGCCCACCTGACCGGGCGGGTATTCCATGCCGAGAAACCGTGGTATTGCCAGCAGGTTGAGGATGGGACGCTGAAATAAACACGTTCATTACAAAACAAATCCGTCATGCACACGCATGGCGGATTTGTTTTTATTCCATCATTTCAATTTGCGCGTCCAGACTTTCCCATGTGTACAGGGTGTTCAGGACTTGCAGCAGTTCCTTTTTGCTCAGGCGCGGAGGCAGGCCCAAGCGGGCCAGCAGGGTGCGGCGGCGGTCGGCGCTGTTGGCCGTGCCGGAGATGCCCCACTCGTATAGATCGGTGTAGGTAATGGCGGTGCGGTCGGTATCCCGCGCTGTAGTTTGGGGCGCAGGGGCGCTGTCCAGCGCAGTCTGCAGGCCCTGCAAAATCAAGTCATCGGCGATGCCCTCAACGCCCAGCAGCCCCTCCTTGCCGGGGGTCTGTTTGCGGGCCTCCTTGCCGTGGACCGCCGGGACGTAGGCCTGCAGGACATGCTCGGCCCCGACTAAGCCGGTGACAAAGTGGCGGATGCGGAAACCCGCATCGTCGGAATCGGTCAAAATGATAAGTCCTTGGGCGGCGGCAATGCGCTTGAGCATGTTTTGCAGCTCTTTATCCCGGAAGACTCGGGAGCCGTCGGTCGTCAAAATCGTCGCATCGACGAGGTTTGTCAGCCGCGCGGCGTCGTATTTTCCCTCCACCAGGACGGCTTGTTCCAGTTTCAGCATCAGGACCTCCCTGCTAGTGCCAGTTCGCACAGAGCTTTCTGCATCAGCAGGTCGGCGTCCAACTTGCTGCTTTTTAAATCGGTATCCAGCTTTTGCAGCACTTCCAGGCATTTTTCCAATTGGCGGCGCTTGAAGCGGGAGGCCGTGCGTTCGGTCTCGCCCAGGCGGTAGCTCCACTTGCCACCGTAGCCAAAATCCTTGGCCACATCGGCCAGGCTGCGGCGGCTGCGCTTAGCCTGCAGGACGCGGTACATATCGATGTAGTTGCCGATGAGGGCGCCGGTGATCATGATCGGCTCGTTTTGCAGGGTCAGCAGCGTTTTCAGCTTTTGCTGGGCCTGGTCGGTGCGGCCAGCGGCTACCAGCTTGACCATATCAAAGGTGTCAGCATCCAGCGTGACAGTGCCCAGCTGGGTCACCATCTCGGCGGTGATGGTACCATAGCCGGAGAGGGCCGCCAGCTTGTCGATCTCATTTTTCAGCAAAAACTGGTCCTCGCCGCAGCGGTCCAGCAGGGCGGCTTCCGCGCCCTTAGCAAACTGAGCGCCGCATTCGTTTGCCCAACTGCGGGCCATCTCCTGCAAGGCGGCGCGGCCGGGTTTATTGAGCTGCACGCAGTAGCCCAGCTTCTCACAGGCCGTGATCAGCTTTTGCTCCCGCTTGCCGGGGCGCAGCTTGCCGAACTTTTCCTCGATGACGCTGGTCATGACGAAGATGGCGTTTTCGGTGTCGGCCAGCGTATCGCAGAGGTCCTGCAGGTCCTTGTCCGAGTAGGTGGACGGGCGGATGAGGGGCATCAGCACCAGCCGCCGCCCACCGAAGAAGGAGATGGTGCCCGCTGCCAGCACGATTTCCTCCACCCGGGGCGCGGGGCCGTCCAGCACGGTGGTCTCGGGGTCATCCTCGTTCAGCACCTTCAGCGCCTTTTGGGCGGCGGTGTGGACGAGGGCCTCGTCGGCAGCGTAAAAGTAGTACAGCCCGCAGCCGGAGCGGAGCCGTTTATTCAGTTCGTTTTCACTGTAAAGCAACGCGTTCTGCCTCCTTGATTTGGAGCGAGCGGCCGGGCCGCAGTTGGATAAAGGGAATGTCCTGCCCATAGTATACCTGCTGGACGCCCGGCTGGTCAAGCCAGCGGGGCGAAGATGCGGTGGTCAGGATGGCGGCAGGCTGTACCGAATCCGACAGCGCCCCCGCTGCGCAGAGGACGTCCACCGCCACCGGCGCAGACAGGGCGGTGCTGCCTGCCATGACGGCGATGTGACTGCGGCCATCCCCTACCACGGCCAGATTGCCGCCGGAGGTGTGGTAGATGTCCAGCGTCAGGCCGTTTAAAATAGGCTGGGTGGTGTAGGCGCCCGTGGTTTGGGCAGTGCATATTTCCTCGGTGTCAAAGGTGATTTCTGTGCCGCTGCGGCGCAGATCCACCGTAAGCACCTGCTCGGCGGCGCCGTGGTCAGCCAGGTAGCTGCGCACGGCGCGCAGGTCGGCTTCCCCGCCACGGAACAGCACCACCGCCTGGCCATCCTGCACACAGACGACCGCCGGGTTGCCTGCGGTGCCTACAAGTGCCATGGTAACAACGCCTTTCTGCATCTGCACACCCAGCACAATGGCCACTGCCGCGCAAACCACCCCCGCCGGCAGGAACCAGCGGAACCTGCCCGCCGCATAATATACCAGCGCCAGTATGCCCAGCAGGACCAGCACCAGCAGCGTGTACTCCCGCGGGAGGTACAGCCGGGCCAACGGCAGGGCAGCGCACCAGGAGGCCAGCGCGTAAAAAATCCGCAGCCAGACCGCCAGCAGGAAACTAGCCATATGGGCCAGCGGGGCCGCAATGGCAAGCGGGATAGCGACAATTTGCAAAGCCAGCACGACAAGGCCCAGTACCAGCGCGGGCTGGAGCATCCAGACCGTGAGCAGGTTGGCAAGGACGCCCACGCCGCTGGTTGTCAGGCCTTGGGCGACCAGCACCGGCAGGGTCGCCAGCGATGCCAGCGCCGCCGTCTGCACAGTGGAAAGCACAGTCAGCCCGGCGCGGCGCAGTTGGGCCTGCCAGCCCTCGGCATCCTGGCCGGGGATATGCGCTTCTTCCCAACGGGTAAGCGCCACGGATGCCTGCACGCCCAGCACGGCGCAGAAGGAAAGCTGAAAGCCGATGTCGCAGGGCGCGTAAGGGTTTTGCAGGCCCAGCAAAACGGCCGCCGCACCCGTGAGGGTGAGCAGGTCAATGGGCTGGTAGAACCAATCTCCCAGCAGCACCAGCAGAAAGACGATGCCAGCCCGCAAAACCGAGATCGGCAGGCCGGTGAGCAGCATGTAAAACACGGCTACCGCCGCCCGCACAAGGATCAGCGGCCAACAAAACCGACGGCGACGGCCAAAAGAGAACAGCCCACACAGCAGCGCCAGATGCAGGCCCGATACGGCCAGCAGGTGCGAGATGCCCGCCGCGCGGAAGGTATCCTGCACGGTGTCCGGCAGGGCGGCCTTATCCCCTAACAGCATGGCAGCTTCGAGGCCGCCTAAATCCCGCGGCAGCCAGCGGCGCAGCAGCGCTGAGGCATTTTTCCGCAGTCGGTAGAGTGCAAAGCGCGGGGCGCAGCTGTCGGCACCCGTTTTATAGCCGCCGGTGTACTCGCCTTGCAGCAGGATGCCGCGGCTTAATCGGGATGCCCGGTAGGCATCTTTGGGTAGGTCGGTCATGGTAAAATCGGCGGTGAAGGTCTCCCCTGGCTCCTGGGCGGGGAATCCGTTGCTGCGCATTTTAAAATGGCAGCTTTTGCCGTTGATGCCGGTGACCGTTAATGTGCCCCGCAGCTGGCCGTTCTGGTAGGCTGCTGTGGCATCCGTTTCAACAGTAACCATACAGGTCACCGTCTGGCCTGCCAGCGCCCGCACAGGGCGGAACACCGCAAAACTGAACGCGCAAAACCAGCAAAGCCCCGCTACGGCACCAAGTACCAGCGGAAGAGCTCTGCTGCGGCGGGCTATACTTAAAAATAAAAGTAATAGCAAAAGTGCCGCCGCAGGCACCAGGACCAGCGGCGGCATGTTTGCCGCAAACAGCTCAGCCCCTGCAAAGCAAAGGCCAAAAATGGCAAGTTTGCGTTTCATCTTACTTAGTGGGCAAAGAGCGGCAGCGGCTCCAAGAAGAAGATGTCGGTGCGCTTGGCGGCATCCCCCTCGGCCAGGGCGGCGCAGCAGCCAACAACGGTGCCGGTGCTCTTGGCGGCCAGGGTCTCCAGGGCGTGCAGAGAGCCGCCGGTGGAGATGACGTCATCCACGATCAAGATGCGCTTGCCGTTCATATAATCGATGTCCTTCTTGTCGATGACAAGGGTCTGCTTGCCGGCGGTGGTGATGGACTGGTCCTCGATGATGACAGGCTCTTTCATGTAGAGCTTGGCACCCTTGCGGGCGGGGATCCAGTACTTGCCGCTCTGGCGGGCCATCTCGTAAGCCAGAGGGATGCCCTTGGCCTCGGCGGTCAGGATCACGTCAAACTCGGGGGCTTTCTTCAGCAGCGCGGCGGCGCAGGCCTCGGTCAGCTCCACATCACTGAACATGATGAAGGCGGCAATGTCCAGATGGTCATTGACCTTGCAGATGGGAAGTTCACGGGTCAGACCCGCGATATGCAAAGTATAGGTATCAGCCATGATAGCTACCTCATTTCGTTTTAAAAAGTGATGCTGCGGCTGGCATCAGCCCGGAGGCCATGCCAGGCTGCGGCCTGCCAGCACATGGAAGTGCAGGTGCTTGACGCTCTGGCCGCCGTCGGCGCCCACATTGGTGACAACGCGGTAACCGTTCTCGGCCACGCCCAGCTGGCGGCACAGGTCCGCAATAACGGCATAGATGTGGCCCAGCAGGGCGGCGTCGCTCTCGGTCAGGGCGGCAGCAGAGTCAATGTGCTGCTTGGGGATGACCAGGAAGTGGGTCGGGGCCTGGGGGTCAATGTCGTAGAAAGCCAGCAGCTGATCGTCCTCGTACAGTTTGTTTGAGGGGATCTGCCCTGCAGCGATCTTACAGAACAGGCAATCGTCCATCGGATTTTCCCTCCTTTATTCTGGAATCCGAAACAGCTTGCGCTGTGGATTTACTGCATTTCAGCCTTGACGATCTCGGGCACGGCGTTCAGGGCGTCGTCGATCTTGGAGGTATCGCGGATACCGGCCATGGCGAAATCGGGCTTGCCGCCGCCGTTGCCGCCTGCGATGGCAGCGATCTTCTTGACCAGAGCACCAGCCTTCAGGCCGCGGGCCTGGGCGTTCTTGGAGACGCCAACGGCCATCATAGTCTTGCTGCCGTCGCTGCCGATCAGCACGGTGACAGCGTTGGGGGCCTTATCGCGGACCTTATCGACCATGTCGCGCAGGGTGTCAGCGCCGGTGCCGGTCAGGTAGGCAGAGACGATGCGCACGCCGTCGATGTCGGCAGCATTCTCGAACAGGCCGTCGATCTTGGCGGAGGCCATCTCGGCTTTCAGGATGTCCAGCTGCTTGTTGGTCTCTTTCAGTTCAGCGGTCAGGGCTTCAGCACGGGCCGGGGCATCCTTCAGGTTGTTGGCCTTCAGGGCAACGGCGGTCTTGGCCAGTTGCTCGGTGCGCTCATCCAGCAGGTTCAGCACGCCGTAGGCGGTGGTGGCTTCGATACGGCGGATGCCGGCCGCCACGCTGGACTCGCTGAGGATCTTAAAGCAGCCGATCTGTGCGGTGTTGGTCACATGGGTGCCGCCGCAGAACTCGGTGCTCCAGCCGCCAGCATCGACGACGCGGACAACGCTGCCATACTTCTCGCCGAACAGAGCCATGGCACCCATCTTCTTGGCTTCCTCGATGGGCAGGTTCTGGATGGTGACAGGCAGAGCCTCGAAGATCTTCTCGTTGACACGGTCCTCGACCTTGCGCAGTTCCTCAGGGGTAACGGCGCTGAAATGGGTGAAGTCGAAGTGGGTCAGCTTATCATCCTGATAGCTGCCGGCCTGATGGACATGCTCACCAAGGACCTCGCGCAGAGCCTTCTGCAGCAGGTGGGTAGCGGTGTGGTTGCGGCAGATGGCCATACGGCGCTGGGTATCAACAGAAGCGGTGACTTCATCGCCCACATGGATGGTGCCGTCCAGCAGCTCGCAGGTATGGACAAAGTAGCCCTTGGGGGTCTTCTTGACCTGGGTGACTTTCAGCTTGGCGTCGCCGTTGGTGATGTAGCCGTGGTCAGCGACCTGGCCGCCCATCTCGGCGTAGAACGGGGTGCGGTCCAGCACGACCAGCACGCCGTCCTTGCTCTCGCCTGCCTCGTCGGTGGCGATGGCATCGGCCAACTCTTCGCCGTCCGACAGGGCGATGACCTTGGCGGACTCACTCAGGGTGTCGTAGCCGTCAAACTGGGTAGCCTCGGCGGTCAGCTCGCCGAACAGGTCGGCGCTCCAGCCAGAGATGTCCTTAGCCAGGCGCTCGGCGCGGGCGCGCTCACGCTGCTTGGTCATCTCGACATGGAAAGCTGCCTCGTCGACAGCCAGACCAGCCTCGGCGGCGATCTCACGGGTCAGGTCGAGGGGGAAGCCGAAAGTGTCGTTCAGCTTAAAGACTTCCGCGCCGGACAGGACCTTCTCGTGGACTTCCTTCAGGTGGCTCATCATACCGTTCAGGATGTTCAGGCCAGCGTCGATGGTGCGGCCGAAGCGCAGCTCCTCGGTGCCGATGACCTTCTTGATATAGGCTTCGTGCTCACGCAGCTCGGGGTAGCCGGCCTCGCTGGACTCGATGACAGTGTCGACCAGCTCGGTCAGGAACGGACGGTTGATGCCCAGCATGCGGCCATGGCGGGCAGCACGGCGCAGCAGACGGCGCATAACGTAGCCGCGGCCCTCGTTGGAGGGCAGGATGCCGTCGGATGCCATAAAGACGGTGGCACGGATGTGGTCGGTGATGACGCGGATGGAGATGTCGTCCTTTTCATTCTCGCCATACTTCTTGCCGGAGATGCGCTCCACATGGTGCAGCACGGCGGCAACGGTGTCGACCTCGAACAGGTTGTTGACATCCTGCATAACGACGGCCAAACGCTCCAGACCCATGCCGGTATCGATGTTGGGCTTGGCCAGCAGTTCATAGTTGCCCTTGCCGTCAGCATCGTACTGGCTGAAGACCAGGTTCCAGATCTCCATGAAGCGGTCGCAATCACAGCCGACACCGCAGGTGGGCTTGCCGCAGCCGTACTTCAGGCCGCGGTCATAGTAGATCTCAGAGCAGGGGCCGCAGGGGCCGGAGCCGTGCTCCCAGAAGTTGTCTTCCTTGCCCAGGCGGACCATGTGATCCTCGGGGATGCCGACTTCCTTCGTCCAGATGTCGTAGGCCTCGTCATCCTCCTGATAAACCGAGATGTACAGGCGGTCAGCGGGAATCTCGAGTTCCTTGGTCAGGAACTCCCACGCCCAGGGAATGACTTCCTTCTTGAAGTAATCCTGGAAGCTGAAGTTGCCCAGCATCTCAAAGAAGCAGCCATGGCGGGCCGTGATGCCGACGCGCTCAATATCCGGGGTGCGGATGCACTTCTGGCAGGTGGTCACGCGATGCCGCGGCGGCTCCTCCTGGCCGAGGAACCATTTCTTCATGGGGGCCATGCCGCTGTTGATCAGCAGCAGGCTGGGGTCGTCTTTCGGCACCAGCGGGAAGCTGCCCAGGCGCAGATGGCCTTTGGTCTCAAAATAATGCAGATACTTTTCGCGCAGTTCGTTAAGTCCTGTCCATTGCATGTGTGTGTTCTCCTATCCATTGATTTACGGTGAAAGGCCACAAAAAAGAATACAGCCTTCGCCCCTGTACAGGGACGAAGGCTGTGTAAGCTTCCGTGGTACCACCCGGTTTGCAATGTGCCGCATGGACACACTGCCACTTTACCCGCGTTAACGCCGCAGTTACGCTCGGCTTAAATACCGAAAGCTCCGGGGTGGCTTTGCCGGGGTACAGCCGGATACCTTTCACCTAGTGGTATCCTCTCTACGGACTGGCCTGATCGGCATTGGCCCTTTCATCGCCATTTTCCTTTTAACAAAGCTATTATATGCCCCTTTTTACGGCTTGTCAACTGGTTTTTCCGAGTGTTTAGCGCTATGGGGTCATTCTTATTCAATCGGATGCTGGCTGTTCAATCACTTGCAAGCCTTCGGCAATTTTGGCAAAGAGGGCGGCGCTGGAAGTTTCGGGTTCCAGCACGCCGTCCTGCAAAACCGTGATGGTATATTTCGGCGTTTGCGCCGGGGTGAAGCCGCTGAACCAGTAATTGAGCAGCTCGTCCCCTGCTGCATCAAACTGGCCTGTCTGGGCGGTGCCGGTCTTGCCTGCGGCGGTGCCGCCGGCGGGTTTGGCGGCGTGGCCGATGCCATCCTCGACCACGCTTTGCAGCATGCTGCGCAAGGTTTTGGCGGTGGCGGCATCACAGACGATACGGGGCGCAGGGAGTTGAAATGGGTCGGTGAGGGTGCCGTCTGCATCGGTGACGCCGTAGCAGAAGCGTGGCGTGTGGTAGGTGCCACCGCCGGCGATGGTGTTCATCATGGCGGTGATTTGCAGGGGCGTGGCGGTGAAGCTGCCCTGCCCGAAGCTGAACACCGCCAGCTGGCCGGTGCTTTGCAGTTCTTTGGCGGTGGGCAGCACCCCGGCGCTGGCGGTCAGGTCCGGAGCGATGGGCACAGCGGTGCCAAAGCCTAATTCGGCAGCCGCCGTGCCCAGGGCCTGCCCGCCCAAGATCTGGCCCAGGGCGACGAAGTAGGTGTTGCAGCTTTGCTCCAGCGCACCGCGCAGGTTGACCGTGCCATGGGCTTTGCCCAGGGCGCAGCGGTAGGTCTGGCCGTCCACCTCGATGCTGCCGGTGCAATCATGGGTGAACCAATCGAGCCCATTCTCGTAGGCGGCCAGCGCCGCCGCCACCTTGAACACAGAACCCACGCTGAAAGTGGAGAACGCCCGGTTGACCAGTGAAGTATCGTCGGCGCGGATGCTGCGGGCCACGTCGTCGGGGTCGTACTCCGGCATGCTGACGCTGGCTAACACCTCGCCGGTGGCGGTGTCCATGACGAGGATGCAGCCGCGGGGCATATACAGCTGGGCCAGGCCTTCGCACAAGCGCTGGATGTCGGCGTCGAGGGTCAGCTGCACCTGGGCGTCTGTGCCCTGCTGCTCAACTTCGATTTCCGGCGTGCCAGTGCCCAGCAGCCGTCCGCGGGCGGTGGTCCGGCAGACGGCGGCGGTCTGGTCGCAGGAGTTTGCCAGCACAGCGTCCCAGGCGCGTTCCAGCCCGGTGACGCCGCGACCTTCCTGGTCGAGGTAGCCCAGCAGGTGCACAGCAATAGGGCTGGGCAGCGTACGGCGGGGCTGGTCCAGCAGCAGTACATTGGCCGGGGCACCGGTTTGGCCGATTTCGACTAAAAAGGGGCTGGTGGAATTGCGGCGCTCGTACAGCAGGGTCTGCGCCTGGTAGGACACGTAGGGCAGCAGCGCGGAGTAGCTGTTGTCGCCGGGGACGCAGAGGGCGTAGCGGGTGGTATCGGTGCCGGTGAGCGGACGGTCGGTGCGGTCCAGGAAGTTGCCGCGGGCGCGGGGTAATTCTGTGGTTTGGGTGGTCTGCCGCCCAGCGCTGGCCGCGTAGGTGGTATCGGTGCCTACCCAGTACACCCGCGCCAGAATGACCGCCGTCAGCACCACCAGCACACAGCACAATCCCGTAAGCCGCCGCAATGACACAAAACCGCCCCCTTTCCCCGGTTAGTATAGCCGGGTGGAGGGAGCGGCAAACAATTATTGTTTTGCTTTTCTGCGCTGCAGCAGCCAGATAATGATGCAAGTCACCGCGATGCAGGGCAGGAAGCCGAAGGCATCGATGCCTACATCGGTCAGCAGCATGGCGCGGGCGGGGACAAAATATTGGTGAATTTCATCCGACATGGCGTACAGCGTGCAGAGCGCTGCCGCCAGCAGGCCTTGCTGCCATAGGGCGATGCGCCGTGTCCAGAGGTGCACCGTGACCGCCATGCTGACGCCCAGCGCGCAGTAGATATACACGTGCGCCCATTTGCGGATGTTGGCGTTGAAGTTCTGCGCGCTGAACCAGGACGGCGTGATGGCCGAAACTTTGCTGTGCTGCACAGTATCCGCCACTGCCCCGCTGAGCTGGTAGGATGTCTCCCCCGGCTGGGACGAGAAGAAGAAGATCAGCGCCATGATACCCAGCGTAACGGCCAAGACCAGATATTTGGCGTGTTTCTTCATGGCGCTGTCCCCCTTTGCACAAAAATGTAAGATTTATTTAGTATAGCACAGAGCGGGGCAAAATACAAACACAAGCCCGGCATCCGTTTGCAGCGGATGCCGGGCTTGCGTTCAGTTATCCTGACGATTGATATAGTTTGCCGCCATTTTGGCAAACAGCCATAGAATCAGGAATATTCCAAGCAGAACGATATGTCCAACCAGGCAGAGCGTAACGTCTGCGGCAAGGAACACGACAGACAGCACGGACCAGCCAACGCTTACAGCAAGGTATACAACGGACACAGTAACCACCATCAGGTTTGCGGCAAAGGATTGATTTTCGGCAGACATACAGGCGGCGTTGAAACCCACGCTCCAAACGGCGATGAGCGAAAAAATATAAATCGTCCAAAACACGCTGTTCCTGACCGGCCAAAGCAGGAACATTGCCACCGTTACAAGCACTGTAAGGATCGTACTTACCGCCAGATACACTTTATTTTTCATATTCAGTTACCCAGCCTTTCCCCACATTCCGGGCAGAATTTCGCGCCTGACGTCAAGCTCGCACCGCATTGGGGGCAGGTAATCGTAAGCCTGTGTCCGCAATGCAGGCAGAACTTCCCTTTCGGCGTTTGTTCCTTACAGTTCGGGCAGAGCACGGTTTCGTTATTGATAACCCGTTCCCCGCATTCGAAGCAGAATTTTGCGTTCTCCGGCAGTTTTGCGCCGCATTTTCTGCATACCCGTTCTGCCTTTTGAGGTGCAGTTTCTTTTACATCGATTGAAGCGATTGCCCCACCAAAAGCGGTGCTGATTACACTGCCAAGGTTTGCCCCCATGCCAAGGCCCATTCCGGCTCCCATAACTCCGGCGCCGGCGCCTTCGTTTTTAGCAGCACCCTCCAGCACATCAAAGGTTCTTTCCTGCTGGTAATTATAGCCTACGATGTTCATTTCGGCTTTTCTGGCCAGTGCCGCCTTCAGGCGCAGGTAAGAGGGATCGTTTTCCGGCACAAAAATAGCATTTACGTTAAAGTTGACCAGACGGATACCATACCGGGCAAATTCAGCAGACAGCTTTTCTTGGATTGCCTGGGAGATACTCTCGATGTGCGCATTGATCTCCAGAAATGTGATTTTCTCTTTGACAAACTGATTGGCAATATAGTCCTTGATCTTCATCATCAGGATGCCACGGAATGCGTTTGTGAGCGTTACCTGATTAAACTCCCGCACCGTGCCCACCATGGTAGTAATGAACTTTCTACTATCCTCGATCTGAACAGCAAACTGCCCATTGGCACCTACCGGCAGAATAATGTCATACACCGCATCTTTGATGGGGATCGGCGAACTTGTTCCCCACAGCACATCCATCGAAACGACTTTGTTGATGAAATATACTTCGCAATGGAACGGAGATACACCGCCAAAAGGTAGATTTACAAATTTCCGAAGCAGCGGAATGTTTTGCGTATCCAGGGTATAGCGTCCTGCTGGAAACAGGTCCAGTGCAATACCATTTTTAAAAAGAAGCGCCTCCTGGGTTTCATGCACGATCAGCTGCGACTTTGTATTAAAATCTTCGGCGGGGTGTTTCCAAACGAAGGTGCTGTTGTCCCCTTCGTATTTGATTACTTCAAATATTGCCATAGCCTGTTCTCACCTTGCCTTTTTAAGTTGCATTTGTAGTGCGGCCAGGTCCTTCTTCTTTTGCTTCACTTCTGCGTAAAGTTTTTTTGCATTCCCGTCTGTATCCTGGATTTTACCGATAATAAATACTGCAATCTGGGCAAACCATATCAAGAGTCCCAGTCCATAGGCTGCGGTCACCAGACCGAGCAAAAACACCCATCCATTACACAGGTAATGATAAATTTTCTGCATAATTGGCAGATTTTTAATGTCCTCTTCTTTCTTTTCAATTTCCCGCTTGACCTTTTCGATTCGCGGCTTAAGAAATTTCTTATATTCCACCGTAAATCGTTCACGTAGATTTGCTATTTCCTGGCGGATATTCTGCGGTACCGGATAAGTACCATACACAGCATTGGCTTTTCCCTTTTTCACCGATGTCCCTGCCGTAAATTTCATAATAGGCGAACTAATCTGCTTGCAGCAGTATAAAACTGCATCGACATAGGTTATCGCATCATCTGCGTTTTCCTGATCCACAAAAGGATACAGTCTAGCAAGCAAAACCGCTCTGCTGGCAATTGCTTTTACATACCGCGCGCAATCATCGGAACTGTAAAAGTCCGTATCCTGTGGCGGCTTATGATTGACAACAAACGTCACAATTTCTTCGGACATATCTTTCTGCGCATTTTTATCTGGTGCCATATCAAAGCCATGAGAAACGCCGGAAACAACTTCTTCTACCCGAAGTCCATTATCGCTGGAAAGATACCCGGCACACAAGCCTTTTCGGAAGATAGGAAGGTACTCGCTCTGCTTTATCTCTAATGCCTTTGTATAATACTTATACGCCTCGTTAATATTTCCATTGACATATGCTTCATTAGCCAGGTTCAAGCAGTTCTTATATTTATCAGTTTCATCAAATTTCACACTTCCAGATACCTCTACCCGGGCCTTTTCATCCTGCACACGCACTTTCGTCCCACAGTAGATGCAGAAGCCGAATTCTCTTGTATCATCCAGTTCAAGCGTTCCTCCGCAGCTGGGGCATTTCATCGTAACCAAACTCATAGTTTTTCCTCTTTCCTTTGATTTTTGGGTTTGCCATCTTACAGGCTGTTTCGCTATCTTTATTTTAGCATGGCTAAATCAATTATCAATTATAAATATCATTTTGATAATGCAATGTCATTTCGTTTGTTTTACCATACATCCAAAGGGGGGCGAGGAATTCCATGGCCGATGTGATGATTTCCTACCGGATACGACATCTGCGCGAACAGAATAATATGACGCAAGCGGAGCTGGCAAAGCAGCTTGGAATCACCCGTTCCAGCGTAAACGCATGGGAAATGGGAATTTCTGTACCTTCCACCCAGTACCTTGTAGAATTAGCAAGCATTTTCAAAGTATCTACAGATTATCTGTTGGGACTTGAAAGTTCTGCAACCGTCAGTGTGGACGGCCTGACTGAATCGGACATTCAAGCCATCCACTATTTAATCACCCACTTAAAAAACAAAAACAACTCGGGTACTATCTGATTCTTACTTTAAATATACAAACACAACAAAAGCCCGGCATCCGTTTGCAGCGGATGCCGGGCTTGTTAGTTATTTATGGGGTCTGTACCGCTTAGTACATACCGCCCATGTCGGGGTTGGGGGCAGCCGGGGCCGGCGGCTCGGGCAGGTCGGCGACCAGGCTTTCGGTGGTCAGGACCATGGCGGCAACGCTGGAAGCGTTCTCCAGAGCAGAACGGGTGACCTTGGTCGGGTCAACGATGCCGGCCTCGATCATATCTTCAACATACTCTTCCTTCTGGGCATCGAAACCGTAGTTGGCCTTGTTAGCCTTCAGGATGTTGTCGATGATGACGCTGCCTTCCAGGCCAGCGTTCTTGGCAATCTGGCGCAGAGGAGCCTCCAGAGCCTTGCGGACGATCTTAGCGCCGGTGCGCTCGTCGCCTTCCAGCTCGTTAACGACCTTGTCAACAGCGGGGATAGCGTTGATGGTAGCCGTACCGCCGCCAGCAACGATGCCCTCTTCAACAGCAGCCTTGGTGGCGTTCAGGGCGTCCTCGATGCGGAGCTTCTTGTCCTTCATCTCAACTTCGGTAGCAGCACCGACCTTGATGACGGCAACACCGCCGGCCATCTTAGCCAGGCGTTCCTGCAGCTTCTCACGGTCGAAGTCAGAGGTAGCGGAAGCGATCTGGCTGCGGATCTGAGCCACGCGGTCGGCAATGGCTTGCTTGTCACCGGCACCGCCAACGATGGTGGTGTTCTCCTTGGTGACCTTGACCTGGCGGGCCGTGCCCAGCAGCTGCATGGTAGCGTCCTTCAGCTCATAGCCCAGGTCGCTGCTGATGACGGTGCCGCCGGTCAGGATAGCGATATCCTGCAGCATCTCCTTACGGCGATCGCCGAAGCCGGGAGCCTTGACGGCAACGACATTCAGGCCGCCGCGCAGACGGTTGATGATCAGGTTGGACAGGGCATCGCCCTCGACATCTTCAGCAATGATCAGCAGCTTACGGCCGGACTGGATGACCTGCTCCAGCAGAGGAACGATGTCCTGGAAGACGCTGATCTTCTTGTCGGTGATCAGGACGGAGCAATCGTCGTAGACGGTCTCCATCTTCTCGGTGTCGGTGACCATGTAGGGGGTCACGTAGCCGCGGTCGAACTGCATGCCTTCGACGACCTCGGTGTAGGTCTCGGCAGTGGTCTTGTTCTCCTCGATGGTGATAACGCCATCGGCAGTGACCTTTTCCATCGCGTCAGCGATCAGCTGGCCGATCTCAGCGTCACCGGCAGAGACAGTGCCAACACGGGCGATGTCCTTGCTGCCGTTGACCTTCTGGCTGTGCTCCTTAACAGAGGCAACAGCGGCGGCGACGGCCTTCTGCATGCCGCGCTTGATGTCCATGGGGTTGGCACCGGCGGTAACGTTCTTCATGCCCTCGGTGACAAGAGCCTGGGCCAGAACGGTGGCGGTGGTGGTGCCGTCACCAGCTGCATCGTTGGTCTTGGTGGCGACTTCGCGAACGAGCTGAGCGCCCATGTTCTCGAACTCATCCTTCAGTTCGATCTCCTTGGCGATGGTAACACCATCGTTGGTGATGAGCGGGCTGCCGAACTTCTTGCTCAGCACCACGTTGCGGCCCTTGGGGCCCAGGGTGACCTTAACGGTATCGGCCAGCTGGTCGATGCCTGCGCAAAGTGCTTTACGGGCGTCCTCGCCCTGTTTGATCTGTTTAGCCATAAAGAATCGCTCCTTTTATATCAAAATGGAAAAGTCTGAAAATTACTCAACCACAGCGAGGATGTCGCTCTGGCGGACGATGGTGCACTCTTCACCGTCGACCTTGACCTCAGTGCCGGAGTACTTGCTGGTCAGGACCTTATCGCCGACCTTGACGATCATCTCGACTTCCTTGCCGTCGACGTTGCCGCCGGGGCCGACTGCGATGACCTCAGCAACCTGGGGCTTCTCTTTGGCAGAGCCGGACAGGATCAGGCCGCCCTTGGTGGTCTCTTCTTCTTCAACCAGTTTGATGACAACACGGTCTGCAAGAGGTTTGATTTTCATAGTGAAATTTCCTCCTAATAAAGATTTCTCTTTGAAGATTTTAGTTTAGCACTCATTCTCTCTGAGTGCTAAATATATAATAACCACTTCGCATACAAAAATCAAGAGGTTTCACTATAAAATTTTTGTGAACAAAAAATACGGTAGGGATGTTTTACCATTCCTACCGTATTTGGGTAACACCGCACAATTCTAAGTGCCGATACGGCGAGCGAGGTATGCCAGCTGCCAAGCAAAAAGCGCAGGTAATACTTTGTGTATTACCGAGCATTTTTGCAACACAGATCGCATGCCGCAGCCGCCGGAGCGGTGCTTTGGAATTGTGTGGTGTTACCCCTTATTGTTTCATTGCGATATTTTTGTACCGCGGGCGCATAATGCCGTGCTCGACATGCGGCTCTCCCCCGTTGACGGTATCCTCGTCGATGGTCACCTTGGTGATGGTGGCATCAGAGGGGATGTCGTACATGATAGGGATAAGCAGATCTTCGACCACGCTGCGCAGACCGCGCGCACCGCTCTTGCGCTCCACCGTCTTGCGGGCGATGGCATGCAGGGCTGCATCGGTAAAGACCAGCTCGGCATTATCCAGGTGCAGCAGCTCTTTGTACTGGCGCACCAGGCTGTTTTTCGGCTCGGTCAGCACGCGGACCAGGGCATCCTCGTCCAGCGGGTCCAGCACAGTGACGACCGGCAGACGGCCGATCAGCTCGGGGATCAGGCCAAACTTGACCAAATCGTCGGGCTCGACCTTCTTCAGCAGCTTTTGGCGGGTCTCATCTTTATCCAGCGTTGTACGCAGCTGGCTGCCAAAGCCCAGGGAGGCGTTATCGGTACGCTTCTGGATGAGCTTCTCCAGACCATCGAAGGCGCCACCGCAAATGAAGAGGATGTTCTTGGTGTTGATCTGGATGAACTCCTGCTGCGGGTGCTTACGGCCGCCGTTGGGCGGCACATTGCTGACAGTCCCCTCAACGATTTTCAGCAATGCCTGCTGAACGCCCTCGCCGCCGACATCGCGGGTGATGGAGGGATTTTCGCTCTTGCGGGTGATCTTGTCGATCTCGTCCACATAGATGATGCCGATCTCGGCCTTGGGGATGTCGAAATCTGCCGCCTGGATCAGCTTGAGCAGGATATTCTCCACGTCTTCGCCCACGTAGCCAGCCTCAGTCAGGGTGGTGGCGTCGGCAATAGCAAACGGCACGTTGAGCATCTTGGCCAAAGTCTGGGCCAGCAGGGTCTTGCCGGTACCGGAGGGGCCCAGCATCAGCACGTTGGATTTTTGCAGCTCCACGCCGGTCTGCTGGCCGGAGAGGATGCGCTTATAGTGGTTGTACACGGAGACTGCCAGCACACGCTTGGCATCGTCCTGCCCGATGACGTACTGATCCAGCCCAGCCTTGATCTCGGCGGGAGTAAGGATATTGACGCTTGCGAGTGGATCGGTATCATAGCGTGACTGGGCTGCACCGGGCTGTGCCTGCTGGCGGCGGGAGGCCCCGGCGCGCGGAGGCGGCGGGTTCTCGCCATCTTTGTACAGCATGTTATGGCACATGTCGATGCACTCGTTGCAGATATTGACGCCGGGGCCGATCAGCAGCTGTTCGACCTCATTTTGGGAGCGGCCGCAGAAACTGCAGCGCATCTCGCGTCCTTTTCCGTCCTTGCCGGACGTTTGATTTGCCATGTTCTTCCCCCGAATCAGTGTTTATAGAGGATCTCGTCGATCAGGCCGTAGGCCTTTGCCTGCTCGGGCGTCATATAGTTATCACGCTCGGTGTCCTTCTGGATAGTCTCCAGCGGCTGGCCGGTGTACTGGCTGAGCAGGGTGTTCATCTTGTTGCGGATGTGCACCATGTGGTTGGCGTGGATCTGGATGTCCGTGGTCTGGCCGGAGATGCCCTGGCCGCCGATGAGCGGCTGGTGGATCAGGATCTCGGAGTTAGGCAGGGCGAAACGCTTGCCCTTGGTGCCGCTTGCCAGCAGGAAAGCGCCCATCGAGGCAGCCATGCCCACACAGATGGTGGAGACATCGCACTTGATATAGTTCATGGTATCGTGGATTGCCATACCGTCCGAGATGGAGCCGCCGGGGCTGTTGATGTAGAAGTAAATGTCCTTCTCCGGGTCCTGGCCTTCCAGATACAGCAGCTGGGCAACGATCACACTGGCAGAGGAGGAGTTGACATCCTCGCTCAGCACGATAATACGGTCATTGAGCAGTCGCGAAAAAATATCGTAGCTGCGCTCACCGCGAGCAGTTTGTTCGACAACATAGGGTACAAGGCTCATGGGGTTTTCCCTCCTTAACAGGTAAAATAGGGGTTACCAAAGAACCGATACGGCGGCAGATGCGCACCGTATCGGCCCTTTTACATCTTTAGTTCAGAAAACGCGGGAGATCACTCGCCCTTGTTTTCTTCTTCCTTCGGCTCCTCGTCCTTCTTGGCGGCAGCCTTCTTGGTGGTCTTGCGTGTGGTCTTCTTGGCGGGCTTCTTCTCCTCGGCAGCACCGGCAACGATGTTAGCCTTGGACTTCACGAAGTCGATAGCCTTGTTGACAGCCAGATCCTTCTTGACGGCAGCAGCGTCGACCAGGCTCTTGACCTTGTCAGCCTCCATCTGGTAAGCATCGGCAATGCGCTTGATCTCGGCCTCGAACTCTTCCTCGGTAGCCTCGATGCTCTCCTTGGCAACGATAGCCTCCATGGCGAGACGCATCTTGACCTGCTTGTCGGCCTGCTCACGGAACTGCTCCTTGAACTGGTCCATGGTCATGCCCATGTACTGCAGGTACTGCTCGAGCTTGAGGCCCTGCTGGGAGATGCGGTACTGGAAGTCCTGGACCAGCTCCTCGATGCGGCTCTCGATCATGGCGTCGGGGATCTCTGCCTTCATGCCGCCCACGACCTGGTCGATCAGGTCGTTCTCGACCTTCTGGTCAGCCTGCTTCTCGTGGTTGGTCTCGATGCCCTTGCGGATGGAGTCCTTCAGCTCGTCGAGAGTGTCGTACTCGCTGACGTCCTTGGCAAAGTCGTCGTCCAGCTCGGGCAGCTCCTTGTACTGGACCTCATGCAGCTTGATCTTGAAGGTGGCGTCCTTGCCGGCCAGCTCCTCAGCCTGGTACTCCTCGGGGAACTTGACGTTGACGTCGAACTCCTCGCCGGCCTTGTGGCCGACGACCTGCTCCTCGAAGCCGGGGATGAAGGAGCCGGAGCCCAGCACCAGAGAGTAGTGCTCAGCCTTGCCGCCCTCGAAAGCGACGCCGTCAACGAAGCCCTCGAAGTCGATGTCAACGGTGTCGCCGTTCTCGGCAGCACCCTCACGGGTCAGCAGACGGCCATTGCGGTCCTGCATGCGCTTGATCTCGGCGTCAACATCAGCCTCGTCAACAGTCTTGACATCTTTGTTGACGGTTAAACCGGTGTACTCGCCCAGCTCGACCTCGGGCTTGACGGCGACCTTGACCTTCAGGGTAGCGCCCTCGTCCTCGGACATGGAGACGACCTCGGGGTCAGGACGGCCAACGACCTCGATACCGGCCTCCTTGACGGCGGCCTCGTAGTTCTCGGGGAACAGGTCGTTGATGGCGTCATACTGGAACAGGTCCTTGCCATACATCTTCTCGATCATAGCCTTGGGAGCCTTGCCCTTGCGGAAGCCGGGGATGGCGTACTTCTTGCCCTCGCGCTTGAAAGCGGTATTGACAGCAGATTTGAAGGTCTCCGCGTCAATAGAGAACTGCAGTTCGACCATGCTCTTTTCGAGCTTTTCACAGGAAATCAGTTTCATTTATAAATTCCTCCAAAAATAAATGTACATAAAAATACAAGTTATTATAGCATGTTCCCGCCAAGAATACCAGCCCTGTTTTTAAAATTTTAACAATTCAGAGCCGATTTCCTAAAGAAAATTGCGGGTTTTCCGTTTTTTTGTGGCTGTTACCCGATTTTATAGGGGCAAAACGCCAATCCATCGGCCGAGATCAGCCGATAGGTGATGCCATCCACCGGGCCCTGTACGGCGTAACGGATCGATTTTCCGTGCAGGTGGCCATAATAACATTCGGTCACGCCGAACTCCTGCAGCACATCCACCAGCTCTTTGGCGCTGGCGCCGGGGTAGACCGGCGGATAGTGCAGGAAGGCGATCTTGCGGGGCGTGTCCCCCGCCGCCTGCAGGCTCATCCGCAGGCGGCCAGCCTCCCGCGCCATCAGCTTTTCGCCCTGAGCTGCCACATCGTCAAAGGGCCAGCCGCGGGTGCCGCAGAGGGCGGTATCGCCCAGAATACAGGCGTTGTTATGCAGGATGTGGAGCGTGTCAAAGCCGGAATCCGCCAGGTACTTTTCCATCTTGCGGGTGGTGGTCCACCAGTAGTCGTGGTTACCTTTCAGCAGCCATTTCTGACCCGGCAAACTTTGGATATAGGCGAAGTCAGGCTTGGTATCGCTGAGGTTCATCGCCCAGCTGGTGTCCCCCGCCAGCACCACGGTATCCTCGGGGCTGATGAGTTTGCGCCAGTTGGATTCGAGTTTGGGCAGATACCCCTCCCAGCCGGGAAAGATATCCATGGGTTTATCTGCCCCTAAGGAGAGGTGCAGGTCTCCGATCACAAACAGGGCCATACACGCCCCCCTTTCATAAAATTGCGGTAGCTCAGCGCAGGGCTGCGGCGCGGATCTCTGCAGGCTCGATGACGGTGTTGAAGCGTACCGGCAGTTTATCCAGTTCACGCAGGCTGGCCGGGGCCGCGGCGCCGGTCTTGGCGGTCAGCGCGGCCATAGCGGCAAAGTCACTTTCCGGGGCGGTCTCGCCCAGAGAGGCCAGTACATCACGCGGGAACTTGAACGGGCTGGCGGTGGAGAGCACCACCATCGGCGCGTCGCTGCGGTTGGCTTCGGCCACATGGAACGCCACGGCGGTGTGGGTGTCGCAGAGGTAGCCGTCGCGCTCAAAGCGTGCGCGGATCTCGGCGGCACCGGCAGCGTCATCGGCGTAACCGGCGGCGAAGCTGACCTGAATTTTCGCCAGCGTCTCGGCATCCACGGTGTACTTGCCGGTGGCGGCCAGTTCCTGCATCCAGCCCTCGACCTTTTCGGCACTGCCGCTGGTGTGCAGCAGCAGGCGCTCGAGGTTGGAGGAGATCAGGATGTCCATGGACGGCGAGGTAGTCTTGTAGAAGGTGCGGCGGGCATCATAGGTGCCGGTCTTGATAAAGTCCGTCAGGACATTATTCTTGTTGGAGGCACAGATCAGCTTACCCACGGGCAGACCCATCTGTTTGGCGTAGTAACCGGCCAGAATGTCACCAAAGTTGCCGGTGGGCACGCAGAAATCAACAGGCTTGCCCCATGCGACAGCGCCCTGCTCCGCCAGACGGAAGTAGGCGTAGAAGTAGTAGACGATCTGCGGGACCAGGCGGCCCCAGTTGATGGAGTTGGCGCTGGACAGGCGGATGTGGCGGGCTTCCAGCTCGGCGGCAACAGACTCATCGGCAAAGACGCGCTTTACGCCGGTCTGAGCGTCGTCGAAGTTACCCTCGACGGCGTAGACCTGGACGTTATCGCCCTTCTGGGTAGCCATCTGCAAATGCTGGATCTCGCTGGTGCCAGCATTGGGATAAAAGACCTCGATCTCAATGCCGTCCAGATCCGCATAACCGGCCAAGGCAGCCTTGCCGGTATCGCCGGAAGTCGCCACCAAAATGCGGGTGGTCTCAGTGCGGCCCAGGTTCTTTTTGGCTTCGACCAGCAGTTTGGGCATCAGCTGCAGGGCGTAATCCTTGAACGCGCAGGTGGGGCCATGCCACAGTTCCAGCGCGTAGACGCCATCGCTGACCTTGACGGTCTCGCCTGCCTTGCCGCCGAACGCCTCACCGTAGGTGGCGGCCGTGGCACTGTGCAGGAAGTCGGCGCTGTAATCGGTCAGGAAGCCTTTGAGTACCTGTTCGGCCAGGGCCGGGTACGGCAGGGACTTCCAGTTTTCCAAATCTGCTTTGGGGAAGGATTCCGGCACAAACAGGCCGCTTTTGGGTGCCAAACCGCGCACGATCGCCTCGGACGAAGAAACACGGAGTGCGGAATCTCTGGTACTCTGAAACTGCATATCGAAAACCCTCCTATTTTTTAGACCTTTATAAAACCTCTATATTCCAGCTTTGGGGCATTGCCGCCTTAGCATTGGAACGCATCCGGGATACAATGGATCTGCCAGGCATCGCCTGCGGGGGTAACTTCCACCACGTCAAAGCGGATGCTGGCGTCTGCATAAGGGCTGTGCTGCAGGTAGTATTGGGCCGCCAAAATCAGGCGGCGCTGTTTGCGGGCATCCACGGCCGCGGCTGGGGCATCCAGCATGCGGCCCGCCCGAGTCTTGACCTCGGCAAAGACGAGCTGGCCGTCTTTATACAAAACAAGGTCCAGTTCCCCCATGCGGGTGCGGTAGTTGTGGTTTAACAGCAGGTAACCGCGGCGCATGTAGTACTTGGCGGCCAGGGCCTCGCCTTTACGGCCGATGTCCTCAGTCATGCCAGTAGCCCTGCTTTTTCAAAAAGCTGCGGCGGTAAAAGGACTGGATGCCGTACCGGGCGATCAGCTCATAATGCAGCTTGGTGGGATAGCCTTTGTGTTTGGCCAGCTGGTACTGGGGGTACTGCTTGTCCAGTTCCAGCATGTAGCGGTCACGGCTGACCTTGGCCAAGATGGATGCTGCTGCGATGGACGCACTGTTGGCATCGCCCTTGACGACGGATTCTGCCGTCTGGGCAAGGCCGGGCGGGCAGCGATTGCCATCGATGAGCACATGATCCGGCCGGAGGTCCAGCCCTGCTACGGCCTGCGCCATGCCGTCCATAGTAGCCCAGAGGATATTGCGCTCGTCGATCTCCTGTGGCGTGATGAAGACGATCTTATAGGCAAGGGCGCGGCGGGTGATCTCGTCAAACAAAGCCTCGCGGCGCTTCTCGGTCAGCTTTTTGGAGTCGTTGACCCCCTCGATGGGGTTATCCGGGTTCAGGATGACGGCGGCACAGCAGACCGGCCCACACAAGGGGCCACGGCCCGCTTCGTCTACGCCGCAGATAACACCATGGGCAGCGCGCTTTTCGGCGTCAAAGGCGTAAAGGGAATCACTGGATGGCTTAGTCTTCGTCATCCGTGAAGTCCGGGTCGTCTTCGGGGAAGTCGTCTTCGGCATAGTCGTCCACCTCCTCTGCGGTATCGCGGTGGGGCGGGCGCTCCAGCGAGAGACGGCCCCACTTGCTGGCGCGGAACTCCCCCACCAGCATCTTGGCGGCGCGCTCGGTATCCACCTCGCCGCCGGAGATCAGCATGCCGCGCTTAGCGCCGATGGCCTGCAAAAGATCGTAGGGCGGCAGTTCCAGTGCGCTCTCGTCCAGCTTGTAGCGGGCCAACAGCTGCTCCGGGTAGATGCCCCGCACACTGGAAAGCAAGCCGCAGGCCAGCTCCTCGATGTCAAGGATGTCGTCGCGGATGGAGCCGATGAAGGCGAGGTTGGAGGCTGTTTCCAGCGAGTCAAACTTCTTCCACAGCACACCGGGCATGTCCATCAGGTCGAAGTTATCGACGGAGATCCACTGCTTGCCGCGGGTGACACCGGGCTTGTTGGCGGCTTTGGCGCGGGTGGTGCCTGCGAAGGAGTTGATGAAAGTGGACTTGCCCACGTTGGGGATGCCCACCACCATCACGCGGACGGCGGCGCCCACCATGCCGCGGTTGCGGCGGCGGGCCATCAGGGCAGAAAGCTCTTTCTCGATGGGGCCTTTGGCGGCGGTGGCGCGGCCCCGCTGCTTGGAATCCATGGCCAAGCAGCCAGCCCCGGCACTTTTAAAATAGGCCAGCCACTGCTTGGTGATCTCGGGGTCAGCCAGGTCGGCCTTATTGAGGATATACAAGTGGGGCTTGCCCGCCGTGATCCGCTCGATCTCCGGGTTCAGGCTGGAAAGCGGGATACGCGCATCGAGGATCTGCAAAACGCAGTCCACATTGCGGATCTCTTTTTCCATCAGGCGCAGGGTCTTGGTCATGTGACCGGGGAACCACTGGATCTGACGGCTGTTGATGATGTCACTCTGGCTCATTGCACAGCTCCTATTTTACTGAAAGGCAGGATGCGCCACAGGGCCGTGCCCAGGATGTCCCGCGTATCGACGCAGCCAATATCGGTGCTGCGGCTGTCTTTGGACCCGTTGCGGTTATCGCCCATCAGGAACAGGCAGTTGTCCGGCACGGTCAGGGGGAAGTCCATCCCCTCATACGTATACGTAGGTTCGGCGGTGTAGGGCTCGTCCAGGGCTTCTCCATTGCGGTAGACGATACCGGCGGTGAAGTCGATGTCGATGGTATCCCCCGCTTTGCCGATGACCCGCTTGACCAGCGGCTTGCCATACGGGATGTAGCTGTCCACGATGACGACGTCGCCATAATCCGGGGTCTTCAGCGGCGTCATCAGCAGGCGCTCGCCATTTAACAGCGTGGGCTGCATCGAGTGGCCATCTACCTGCACGACCCGCAGGCCGAAGGTGAATACCAGCGCAATGACCGCCACGGCCACGGCGAGGGCATCGTACCATTCTAAAATGTCTTTGTTGCGTTTATAGCGGTCTTTAAAGGGCATTGCCATGGGCTGCCACCCTCCTTAGATGCAAAAATACGAAAAAAGGGAGAACGCCAACCGTCCTCCCCTTTTTTGCAGTATGCTCAGATGCGTGCCTTGACCTTGGCGGCCTTGCCGGTGCGCTCGCGCAGGTAGAAGAGCTTCGCACGACGGACCTTGCCGCGGCGAACGACCTCGACCTTCTCAACGAACGGGCTGTTGACCGGGAACACACGCTCAACGCCGACACCGTAGGAAGTACGGCGGACGGTGAAAGTCTCAGCGATGCCGCCATGCTTCTTAGCAATAACGGTACCCTCGAAAGCCTGGATACGCTCCTTGTCGCCTTCCTTGATACGGACGGAGACGCGAACGGTGTCACCGACTTCGAACTGGGGCTTGTTCTCTTTGATCATACCCTCGGTAAAATGCTTGATTGCGTCCATGTTATGAATTCCTCCATGTTTTTGCGACGTTCATACACGAATGTTTCGTCAGAGGACCGCCTGTATAATGATTTGTCATTATCCCGCCGATGGCTCGGCGGCACTAACGCTTTAGTATTATAGCATCTTGGCAGTGGTTTGGCAAGTGGTTTTACACAAATTGCCGGGTAAAAATCCGGCAAAAGTGCGGAATCAGCGCCGGTTTTTTCTGTGCAATATCACTTACTCAAAATCCACGCCTGATTTGTTATAAAGATGCGTGCGCAGGACACGGCACTGCCAGATGGGTGCGCCGCCGTGCTGCTGTAAAAAGTCCATCAGCAGCGAGGGATTCAGGTTCAGCGCTTCTCCGCTGCCGCAGGGCAGCTTGACCGAGAACTCGATGTTATCCCCGGCTTCCTCGCAGTCGATATGGCTCAGATACTGCTTGAGGTCCAGCGTTTTCTGGCCGCGCTTGGTCTTTTTGGTGACCTCTGCCTGCTCAGCATTGTTGTAGGCCTCGATGGCAGCCAGGCCGCTTTTTGGCATTGTGACGGCGTAGACAGCCGTTTCGATCTCGGCGACCTTCTCCACAGCCGGGGCCACTTTGGTAATGACGATGCCACGGGGCATCAACGGCTGCAAAGCGCTTTTCCAAACCTCACCATCGATCATCTCCTGCTCGGTCTTGACCTCGCAGCTTTCGCACAGACTCTCCTGTCCTAAAGATAGCGGACAGGAAAAGGACAGGTAGATGTGCGGGTTATAGCCTTGGGTGTAATACACCGGCAGATCGCTCATTTTTAAGATACGGTGGAACACCCGTTGCAAATCCAGCAGCGAGATGTAGGCGGCCTCCCCGCATTTCTCAAAGAAGATTCTTACTGTAGTCAAAGCAGGGACCTCCGATCAGTTTATTGGCACCGCAGGCACTGCACTGGCGGTTGCAGGGCTGGGTCGTCTGGGCAGCCAGCGCCTTGTTGTACTCCCGCACCAGGTGGGCCTTGGTGACGCCTACGTCCAGGTGGTCCCAGGGCGTGACCTCGTCCAGGCCGATGGTGCGGTAGTTGTAGAAGTCCGGGTCGATGCCGCAGGCAGCAAAGGCGTTCATCCAGCGGTCGTAGTCGAAATATTCCTCCCAGGTATCGAAGAAGGCGCCATTCTCAAAGGCGGTCTCGATGACCTTACCAAGGCGGCGGTCGCCCTTGGCGAAGACGCCCTCCAGCACACTGGTGGTGGAATCGTGGTAGTTGACCTTGATCTTGCGGGAATGTACACAGCTAAGCAGATATTTCTGCTTTTCCCGCAGTTCCTCGCGTCGATCCTGGGCGCAGAACTGGAACGGGGTGTCCGGCTTGGGCACGAAGCAGGCCACGCTGATGGTGACCTGGACTCCCTTGCCTTTCGGACGGTCGGGGATGGTATAGAACAGGTCGACCACCTGCTGGGCGGTGTCAGCGATGCCTTTGATGTCCTCCATCGTCTCGGTGGGCAGGCCCATCATGAAGTAGAGCTTGACTGAGGTGTAGCCCTCGGAGAAAGCGATGCGGCAGCCGCGCTCGATCTGCTCCCAGGTGACGTTTTTGTTGATGACATCCCGCAGGCGCTGGGTGCCGGCCTCAGCCGCAAAGGTCAGGCCGCTCTTGCGCACCTTGGTGGTTTTCTCCACCAGTGATTGGGAGAAGTTGTCCACGCGCAGCGAAGGCAGCGACAGGCTGACGTGGTCGGCCTCAGCCCAGCTGTTCAGTTCATCCAGAATGTCCTCCAGCCGGGAATGGTCGGAGGTGGAAAGGCTCGAGAGGCTCAGCTCGTCATAGCCGGTGTTGCGGCAAAGCTGGCGGGCGCTCTCGCTGATAAGCTTGGGGCTGCGCTCGCGGAAGGGACGGTACAGCTGGCCTGCCTGGCAAAACCGGCAGCCGCGCACACAGCCGCGCAGCACTTCGACGCAGGCGCGGTCCTGCACAGCGCCGACCAGAGGCACCACAAAGTTTTTAGGCGGCTCATAGTCGTCCATATTTTTGACGATGGCCTTGGTGACACGTGCGGGCACGCCGGGCCGGTTGGGCTTGACGGCCTCGATGCGGCCGTCCTCCTTATACGTTACATCGTAGAAAGACGGGATGTAGACGCCGGGGATCTTAGCCATTTCCAGCAGCAGCTGTTCTTTCGTCCACCCCTGTTTTTTGCCCTGCTCCACGGCGGCACAGATGTCCTGCAGCATCTGCTCACCCTCACCCAGCTGCATGACGTCGAAGAAATCCGCCATCGGCTCAGCGTTGCAGACGCAGGGGCCGCCCGCGATAATGAGCGGCCAGCTGCCGTCACGGTCTGCAGCGCGCAGCGGGATGCCTGACAGGCGCAGCATGGCCAGGATGTTGGTATAGCAAAGTTCGTATTCCAGCGAGAAGCCGATGATGTCGAAATCCGTCAGCGGGTCTTTACTTTCCAGACAGTAGAGTGGAATGTCCAGGCGCTCCATCTGCTCCTTCATGTCGGTCCAGGGCATGAAGGCACGCTCGCACCACCAGTTTTCGTGGCGGTTGAGGATGTCGTACAAGATCTTCTCGCCCAAAAAGGACATGCCGATCTCGTAGGTATCCGGGAAGCAGAACGCCATGCGGACATCCACTTTGTCTTTATCTTTATACACGCTGCCCGGCTCGCCGCCGGTATAGCGGCCCGGTTTCTGCACCAGGCTCAGTGCTTCTTTAAATTTGGGAGAAAATTCCGCCATTATGGTGAACCATCCTTATGGGGCTTGGCCCCTGTTTTACATGTATTGTACCCGATTTTTGCCCGCATTGCAAGGCGGGCGCAAAAAAGGCATGCTGCATTATAAAACGCAGCATGCCTTATTCTGCATGTTAACTCTGAAAAATCAGATTAGCCCTTGATGGCAGCAGCGACTTCAGCAGCGAAGTCCTCGTTGCGCTTCTCCAAGCCCTCACCCTTGGTGAAGTGAGTGTAAGAAGCGATGGTGATCTCGCCGCCCAGAGCCTTAGCGGTATCAGCAACGTACTTCTTGACGTCGATGCCGCCGTCCTTGATGAAAGCCTGATCGACCAAGCAGCTCTCCTTGTAGAACTTGCCCAGCTTGCCGATGGCCATCTTCTCTTTGATGGCGTCGGGCTTGTTGGCGGTCTTGGGATCGTTAGCCATCTGGGCCAGAACGATCTCCTTCTCCTTAGCCAGAACGTCGGCCGGAACATCGGACTCGTTCAGGTAGCTGGGGTTAGCAGCAGCGATCTGCATAGCAATGTCCTTGCCGAAAGCAGCGAACTCGGGCTTAGCAGCAACCTCGTCGCTGGTCTCGAACTTGACGATGACACCGTGGGTGCCGCCGCCATGGACGTAAGCAGCGCAATGACCCTCGTAACGGGCAAAGCGGCGAACCTTGATGTTCTCCTTGATGACCAGGATCAGAGCCTTCAGGGCATCGTCAACGGTGCCCTCGCCCATCTTGCAGGCCATCAGGGCCTCAACATCGGCGGGGTTCTCGTCAGCAACGACCTTAGCCAGCTTCTTGGTGAATTCAACGAACTTATCGTTCTTGGCAACGAAGTCGGTCTCGGCGTTGACCTCAACGACAACAGCGCAGTTGTCGAAAGAAACGGCATAGACCATGCCCTCAGCGGCGATACGGCCAGCCTTCTTGTTGGCAGCAGCCAGGCCCTGCTCACGCAGGATCTCGATTGCCTTCTCGAAGTCACCGTCAGCCTGGGTCAGAGCCTTTTTGCACTCCATCATGCCGCAGTCGGTCTGCTTACGCAGTTCCATAACGTCTTTTGCAGAAATAGCCATAATCTCTCTTGTCCTTTCTGTCTTATACTAATAGGTGTTCCGGGCACACGGGGATCAGGCCTCGGTCTTCTCCTCAGCGGCGGGAGCCTCCTGGACGCCCTGCTTGCCTTCCAGAACAGCGCTGGCCATGGCACCGGAGATCAGCTTGACAGCGCGGATAGCGTCGTCGTTGCCGGGGATCACGTAATCGATCTCATCAGGATCGCAGTTGGTATCAACGATAGCAACGATGGGGATGTTCAGCTTGCGGGCCTCGGAGACAGCGATGCGCTCCTTGTGGGGGTCAACGATGAACATAGCCTTCGGCAGAGCCTTCATGTTCTTGACGCCGCCCAGGTACTTGTCCAGCTTGGCCATCTCGAGCTCGAGCTTGACGACTTCCTTCTTGGGCAGCAGGTCGAACGTGCCGTCCTCCTGCATGGTCTTGAGCTGCTCCATACGGTCGATGCGCTTACGGATGGTGCGGAAGTTGGTCATCATGCCGCCCAGCCAACGAGCGTTGACATAGTGCATGCCGCAACGGGTAGCCTCGTCACGGATGGAATCCTGAGCCTGCTTCTTGGTGCCGACGAACAGGATCTCGCCGCCCTGAGCAGCGGTGTCGCGCACGAAGTTGTAAGCCTCATCCAGCTTCTTAACGGTCTTCTGCAGGTCGATGATGTAGATGCCGTTGCGCTCGGTGAAGATGTACTTAGCCATCTTGGGGTTCCAACGACGGGTCTGGTGACCGAAGTGGACACCTGCTTCGAGAAGCTGTTTCATAGATACGACTGCCATAGTAAAAAATCCTCCAATAAATTTAGTTTTACCCTCCGCATGGCGTTTTATGTTTTCTAACGCTTTAACGAAAAAAGCGCACAAAAAAACAACGCAATGCGTGTGTATTGCCGTAGTATAATACCACAAGCCCGCGCAAATTGCAAGTGTTTTTTGCAATTTTGTGCGGGCTTGTGCGAATTATTTGAATTGGGACGCTCAGATGGAGATGGCGTTTGCGATCTCGATCATGTCGCGGTCGATGGTCTTGTGCATCGAGAGGGCCACATTGACATCGTAGTCGACGATCTTATCGCCGGAAACGGCGACAACGCGGTTGTAGATGCCCTTATCGAGCAGGTCGATGGCGTGGTAGCCCATCAGAGAAGCGTTGACGCGGTCACGCACCGTGGGAGAACCGCCGCGCTGGATGTGGCCCAGAACGGTTGCGCGGGAGTCGACACCGGTAGCAGCCTGGATCTGGTTGGCCAGCTCCTGGGCACCGATGACGCCCTCGGACACGATGATGATGAAGTGCTTCTTGCCGGTGACCTGGGTCTGGCGCATGCGCTGCAGGATGTCGCGCTCGAAGTCGAAGGGGATCTCCGGCAGCAGGACAGCGACAGCGCCGGTAGCGATGCCGACATTCAGGGCAATATAACCGGCGTGGTGGCCCATAACCTCAACGACGCTGCAACGGTCGTGGCTCTGGGTGGTGTCGCGCAGCTTATCGATAGCCTCGACAGCAGTGTTCATGGCCGTGTCGTAACCGATGGTGTATTCACTGCAGGCAATGTCGTTATCGATGGTGCCGGGCAGGCCGATGCAGGGGATGCCCTGGTTGGCCAGCGCACGGGCACCCATGAAGGAGCCGTCGCCGCCAATGACGACCAGTGCGTCGATGCCCAGTTCTTTGCAGCGGGCAAGGCCCTTGGCCTGGCCTTCCTGGGTCTTGAACTCCAGGCAGCGTGCCGTATAGAGGATCGTGCCGCCGCGGTGGATGATCTCCGATACGCTGCGGACGTTCATTTCGTAAACTTCGCCATTGATCAGGCCGTTGTAGCCACGCTGGATACCCATCATGCGGTAACCTTTGCTGATGCCAGCGCGAACGATTGCGCGAACGGCGGCATTCATGCCAGGGGCGTCACCGCCGCTGGTCAGAACACCGATGGTTTTAATTTCCTTAGCCATAAAACAAGCCCCTCCTATTTTGGGAACATTGCGCCACATTGCCAGAAGCTAGAATAAATTTTTAACAATCTCTGTGACGTATCCATTATAGCACAACTCCAGCGTCTAGATTATGGACAATTCTTGCAAAGTGCATGGATTTATTTTGCATTTTGTTCAGCCGTCTGAACTTTTACATGATCTTTACCCAAAATGCGTTCCAATTCGGCGCGCAACAGCGGGTCATCCTTGATGGCCATATGGCGGGCCAGCACCTTTTGGCCGGTGTCCGCAAAGCGGAAATAGACCTTGGTAGTGCCGCCGTCAAAGATGTTGCACAGCAGGTTTTCCACCTTGTGCATCTCCGGGCCCTGGCGGCTGGGCACCGTCAGGAAATAGCCGGCGGCCTCTCCCCCGCCGGTCTCGCGGCGGACTTTTTCCACCCGGTTTTTACCGAAAGATTGACTCGGGTCGTAGTGCTCGATGGGCTGCACCCCCTCGACGATCAGGCGGGCGGCTTCTTCCTCTTTTACAGAGACGCGGCCGTTGGCCACGACGACGGCGTTTTCCTGCAGGGCGGCGCGGCACTCGGCCAGCACCCGCGGGAAGATCAGCAGTTCCATCGTACCGGTCAGGTCCTCGACGGTGGTAAAGGCCATCAGCGTGTTGGACTTGGTGGTCATGATCTTATTTTTGACGACCGTACAAAGAATCGTGACATTCTGGTTGTCAAAACGCTTGGCATCCTCGCCCTGCAGGTCGGCGATGGTGCAGGTGGAAATCTGGCTGATCTGGGCGCGGTAGGCGTCCAGCGGGTGGCCGGACAGGTAGAGGCCGGAGACCTCTTTTTCCATTTTGAGCAGATCGCCGGCGGGATATTCCGGCGTGTTGGGGATCTTGTAATCGCTGGCGGCCTGCTCCTGTTCCCCGCCCATCATGCCGAAAAGGTCCATCTGGCCTTCCAGGTTTTGACGGGCGTCGGTCTCGACGCTTTTCAGGATACCCTCGGCGCTGTCAATCATAGCGCGGCGGCTGGGCTCCAGCGCATCGAAGGAGCCTGCCTTGATGAGGTTTTCCAGCGCGCGGCGATTCAGTTCGTTGCCGTGCAGCCGCTTGCAGAAATCGTACAGGCTGCGGTAGGGGCGGTTTTTGCGCTCCTTTACCACAGAATCGATCAGGTTGCGGCCCACGCTTTTGACGGCGTTGAGACCGAAGCGGATGCTGTCGCCATCGACGGTGAAGCCGCCGCGGGAGACGTTGATGTCCGGCGGCAGGACCTTGATGCCCAAGCGCTGGCACTCGGAAGTATATTCGATAACTTTCGATGTATTATCGAGCACACTGGTCAGCAGGGCGGCCATGAACTCGTGGGGGTAATGGCACTTGAGGTAGGCTGTCTGGAAGGCCACGTAGGCGTAGCAGGCCGCGTGGGACTTGTTGAAGGCGTAGGAGGCAAAACTGATCATATCATCGTAGATCTGGTTTGCCACTGCCTCCGGGATGCCGTTTTTGACGCAGCCAGCACACTCCTTGCCCGGCTCGGTGCATCCATGGACAAAATGTTCGCGCTCAGCCTCCATGACCTTGAGCTTTTTCTTGCTCATAGCGCGGCGCACATTGTCGGCCTGGCCGAAGCTGAAGCCTGCCAGCTCACGGCAGATCTGCATGACCTGCTCCTGATAAATTACGACACCGTTGGTCACATCCACGATGTGGGCCATCTGCGGGGTCTGGTAAACGACCTTGGACGGGTCCTTTCTGTTGCGCAAATACGTTGGGATGGAATCCATCGGGCCGGGGCGATACAGCGAGATCAGGGCGATGACATCTTCCAGGTTTTTCGGGCGCATGCTCATCAGCACCTGGGTCATGCCGGTAGATTCAAGCTGGAAGATGCCCATCGTCTCGCCGCGGGTCAGCATCTCGTAGGTGGCGGGGTCGTCGTAGTCAATGTTGGCCACCCGGAAATCCGAGTCCTTGGTGTGGCGGACGGCCATCTCGGTATCGTGGATGACGGTGAGGGTGCGCAGGCCCAGGAAGTCCATCTTCAGCAGGCCCAGGCGCTCGATCTCCACCATGTTGAACTGGGTGACCGGCAGGCCATCGTTGGTGGACAGGGGCACGTACTCGGTGGCCGGTTCACGGGTAATGACGACGCCGGCGGCGTGGGTGGAGGCATGGCGGGGCATGCCCTCGACTTTTAACGAAGTGTCGATGAGTTCATGCACCTGATTGTCACCGTCATAAAGGGCTTTCAGGTCGGGGCTGACCTCCAGCGCCTTTTTCAGCGTCATCTTCAGCTCCATGGGGATGAGCTTGGCCACGCGGTCCACGTCCTGGTAGGTCATACCCATCACGCGGCCCACATCGCGCACGGCGGCGCGGGCGGCCATCGTACCAAAGGTGACGATCTGGGCCACATGGTCGCGGCCGTACTTTTCGTTGACGTAGTCGATGACCTCCTGGCGGCGCTCATAGCAGAAGTCGACGTCGAAGTCGGGCATCGAAACACGCTCCGGGTTCAGGAAACGTTCAAAGATGAGGTTGTAGCGGATGGGGTCGATGTCGGTAATGCCGACGCAGTAAGCCGCCAGGCTGCCCGCGCCGGAACCACGGCCGGGGCCGACGGGAATATCCCGGCTTTTGGCGTAGTTGATGAAGTCGTAGACGATGAGGTAATAGTTGGTATAGCCCATCGTTTTGACGACGTTGATCTCGTAAGAAAGGCGCTCTTTCAGCGCGTCGGTGACTTTTCCGGGGTAGCGGCGCTCGAGTCCCTCCCAGCAAAGCTTCTCGAAGTATTCCTGGTTCTCCATACCATCGGGGGCTTTGAAGTACGGTAGCTTCGTCTCGCCGAAGGTGAACTCAAAATTGCACTGTTCCGCAATTTTGTTGGTGTTTTCGCAGGCTTCCGGCACCATCGCGAAGAGGTCGTACATCTCGTCGGTGCTTTTGAGGTAAAACTCATCGGTCTGGAATTCCATGCGGTCGGCGTCGGCTATGGTCTTACCGGTCTGGATGCAGAGCAGGATGCTTTGCATCTTGGCGTCCTCTTTGGTAATGTAGTGGGCGTCGTTGGTAGCGACCATTGGGATGCCGGTCTCCCGGGCCAATCGGATGAGCTGGGGCAGGACGACCTGGTCTTCCTCCAGGCCGTGATCCTGCAGTTCGATATAATAGTTGCCCTCGCCGAAAAGGTCGCGGTAGTAAAGCGCGGCCTGTTTTGCACGCTCGTAGTCCCCTGCCAGGATGGCCTGGGGGATCTCTCCCGCCAGGCAGGCGGACAGACAGATCAATCCCTCGTGGTGCTGTTCCAGCAGGTCCTTATCGATGCGGGGCTTGGAGTAAAAACCCTCGGTAAAGCCGGCAGAGACCATCTTGATAAGGTTTTTGTAGCCCATCTCGTTTTTGCACAGCAGGATCAGGTGGTTGTTGCCGTCGATGCGGTTGACCTTATCAAAGCGGGTACGGGTGGCTACATAGACCTCACAGCCGATGATAGGCTTGATGCCTGCGGCCTTGGCTGCATCAAAAAACGCCACACAGCCGTACATAACGCCGTGATCAGTGATGGCGCAGGCCGTCTGCCCCATGGCTTTGAGGTGGTCAAACAGGCGGTCAATACGGCAGGCGCCGTCCAGCAGACTGTACTCGGTATGCACATGCAGGTGGGTAAATTGTCTTTGGGTGGTTTCAGGCATGGTCAAGTTTCCTTAGTGCTTTCGGCTTGTGTGAGCTTTTCGGATTCAGCGGTTTCTTCCAGGCGGCGGGCGGCCTCCTGGATGCGTTTTAAGCGGTGGGACAGCCCCGCCTTGCTGACAGGAGGGTCAAACTTTTGGGCCAGCTTGGCCAGCGGCAGGTCGGGGTACTGCATCCGCAGTTTGGCGGTCAGGCGCAGATTTTCTGGCAGGGTGCTCATGGCACCGGCGGCCTGCAGCTTTTCAATGGCCAGCTGCACCTGCACGGCGGCCTGGACACTTTTGCCCAGGTTAGCGGTCTCACAGTTGGAAAGGCGGTTGGTCTTATTGCGCATATCGTTGTACATGCGCTGGTCCATGATACGCATGGCGGCGTTGCCCGCCCCCATGAAGGTGAGCAGGTCCTCGATATGGTCGGCCGATTTGATATAGACCGTGTTGGCTCCCTTGCGCAGGGCGCGATGGGGGTTGAAGTCGTGCTCGGCCAGCATGGCCTCCAGCTGTTGGGAGAGATAGTGCCGAGTGGAGAGGAACTCCAGATTGTAGCTCTTCTCCGGGTCGGTCATCGTACCACAGCAAAGAAACGCTGCAGCGATGAAGGATTGCACGCAGTGCTGGCACTTGAAGTTCTCCGGCCGGATGCGCAGGGTCGGTTCCTTGCCGGTGTGGCCGAAAAGCTCCAGCAGGCGCTCGACCTCCACCACATCCTTGACGCTGAACTCAAACACCGGGCCGGTGGGGCGCTCCTTGCGCAGCACATCCCCCCGGATGCCGCAGCGGCGGTACAGCTTTTGGGCAAAGGCAGCCACGCCCTCGTTCTCGGTTTGCAGAACGATGCCGCGGTCATCGAAGTATTTACCAAAACAGGCCACCGCATAGGCGGCGGCCACAGAGCAGCATGGTTTGGAGATCCTATGGCGCAGGATCTCGTTTTTTACATCTTGTGAGAAGCTCATAAAACTCCCGATAAAGCGTAGATTTTATTTTTTACAGGGTGCGCTTGGCGTCGCGGTGCTGTACGCTGGGCTCGTAGCCCAGTTTTTCACAGAACTCGCCGATCTTGCGTGCAAAGGTGATGGAGCGGTGCTTGCCGCCGGTGCAGCCCACCGCGATCATCAGCTGGCTTTTGCCCTCCTTGACGTAGAGCGGCAGGGCGTATTCCAGCATGCTCTCATAGCGGCGCAACAGCTCCTGGGATTCGGGGGCAGCCATGACGTAGTCCACCACTTCCTGATCCAGACCGGTGAGATTTTTCAGCTCCGGTACGTAGAACGGGTTAGGCAGGCATCGGACATCCAGCACAAGGTCTGCCTCCTGGGGCAGTCCGTACTTGAAACCGAAGGACACCACCGTGAGGGCCATCGGGCTTTCGCCGTGGTCCAGAAACAGGCTGCACACCCGCTCCTTGTTCTGGGCGGTGCTGAGCAGCGAGGTATCGATGACATACTGCGCCCGTGCCCGCAGCGGCTGCAGCAGGCGGCGCTCCCGGGCGATGGCCTCGGTGATGGGCAGCTTTTCGCTGATGGTGATGGGGTGCTGGCGGCGGGTCTCCTTATAGCGGCGCTGGATGACCGCGTCGTTGGCGTCAAGGAAGAGGATCTCATACTCGAACTTACGGGCGTCCAGGTCGGAGAGCGCCTGTTCCAGCTGCTCGCTGCTGCGCACGCCGCGCACGTCCATCACGACAGCCACGCGGTTCAGCTGGTTTTCGCCTTGCAGGGCAAAGTCCACGATACGGGGCAGCAGTGCCACCGGGATGTTATCGATGCAGAAAAAACCAATATCTTCCAGCGCGTTGACGGCCATTGATTTGCCCGCGCCGGACAGGCCCGTTACGATCACAAATTTCATGCGTACTCCCCCACCTTTATTTTACTACGCGAATTTCCCGCTCCAGCGTATAGCCGGTCTTTTGCAGCACGATGGCCTTGACCTGATTGGTCAGGCTGACGACATCGGCGCAGGTCGCGCCGCCGCGGTTGATGACAAAGCCGCAGTGCTTCTCGCTGATCTGGGCACCGCCCACGGTAAAGCCCCGCAGACCGCAATCCTCGATCAGCTTGCCTGCAAAGGCACCCTGGGGGCGCTTGAAGGTGCTGCCCGCACTGGGCCATTCCATCGGCTGCTTGTCTTTGCGGCGCTGCAGATAGTCCTGCATCTCCGCCAGAATGGCGGCGCTGTCGCCGGGCTGCAGGCGCACTGTGGCCGAAAGCACGCACCAATCGGGGTGCTGCTCAAACAGGCTGGTGCGGTAGCCCAGGGCCAATTCTGCGGCAGGCAGCGTGCGCTCGGTAAGGTCGCTGTCCAAAAAGGTCACGCTTTCCAGCACGTCCTTCATCTCGCCGCCATAGGCACCGGCATTCATATACACGGCCCCGCCGATGGTGCCGGGGATGCCGCAGGCAAAGGCAATGCCTGCAAGGCTCTGCTGCTGGGCAACGGCGCAAAGCCGCCCCAGCGTGAGGCCAGCGCCCGCAGTAAGGCAGGTGGAGCCGTCAGGCCGTGGTTCCGCTGTAGGGCCGAAGTTCAGCCCGCGCAGATCGATGACTGCGCCGTCGTAGCCCTCATCGGCAAACAGCGTGTTGGAGCCGTTGCCCAAAAGGTAGGTGCGCACACCGTTTTCCCGGCAAAGCGCCAGCGTGCGGCGCAGCTGGTCCACGGTTTTGGGCGTGCACCAGAACACCGCCGGGCCGCCGATTTGGAAAGTGGTATGGGATGCCAAAGGCTCCTGCTGGGCAAACGGCAGGGCGCTTTCCTGCAAGGCCTGACGCAAGGTTTCGATCGTTTGCTGCTGCATGGTTCCTCCCGCTGAATACGAAAATTAAAATCAGATAGAGTTTTCAAGGGCCGCGGCACCGATGACGCCCGCATCGTTATGCAGCGTGCAGGCGACGATCTTGGGGAAGTGGCCGGTGGTGATGTTCTTGGTCTCGTTCTCGGCATAGGCGCGGACGGGGGCCAGCAGGGTCTCTCCCTGGTTGGAAACACCGCCGCCGATGCAGATGATCTCCGGCTCAAAGGTGTTGATGACGTTGGCGATGCCGACACCGACATACTCGATCCAGCTGTCCACAATGCTCTTGGCCACGGCGTCGCCCTTGGCAGCGGCGTCGAAGGAGAGCTTGGCGTTGACATGATCGATGTCGGGGGTCATCTTCCACATGATGGTCTCTTTATGGGCCTGCATGGCGACCTTGGTCTCGCGGGTCAAGGCGCTGGCAGAGGCGTAACGCTCCCAGCAGCCTTTGCGGCCGCAGGTGCACTGGATGCCGTCCTTCACGATGACGTTGTGGCCCATCTCACCGGCGGCAAAGTTGAAGCCGCGCAGGATCTTGCCGCCCAAGATGATGCCGCTGCCGATGCCGGTGCCCAGCGTGATGACGACGGCATCCTTGTAGCCCTTGGCGCCGCCTGCGATGTACTCGCCGTAGGCGGCAGCGTTGGCGTCGTTTTCGACATAGACCTTGCAGCCCAGAATGGCTTCCAGGTCAGGGCCGAGGTTCCAGTCATAGTAGCCGAAGTTAGTGTTGAAGCCCACAAAGCCAGTGGTGAAATTGACGCTGCCGGGGGTACCGATACCCACGTATTTTACGTCGGTGAAATCGACCTTATTCTCTTTGGCAACGGTGCGGCACAGGTCAGCCAAGGCCTTTTCCAGGTCCTCGGCCGGGCGCGGCAGACGGGTGGCCCAGGTGGTTTTGCCGATGATCTTATAGTTTTCGTCCACCAGACCGGCGGTCATGGTGGTGCCGCCCAGGTCGATACCAATCGTGTACTTGCTCATACTAGTATTCCTCCAACTTCTTCTGCACAGGCTTTGCCGTGCAATTTTAATTCTGCTGTGAGATTTGCAGTGGTAGCGTTTATGATTAGCTCCTCGGGGAAGTTCATCTCCTCCAGCATGCCGTAGAGAGCCGTCAGGCCGTGGCGCAGCTGCCAGGTGCTGTGGGCATCACTGTCCACGGCGATATGGCAGCCGTTTTGCAGGCAGGCGGCCAGCAGGGCTTTCATGTTGGGGATGCCGTCCTTGCGGACGTTGAACGAGTTGCCGTTGAGCTCCACGACCTTGTGGTTGGCGGCGAACGCCTTGGTCACCAGGTCGTAATCATAGCGGTAGTTTTCCTGCTCGGAATGGCCGATGCAGTCCACGTAGGGGTTCTCGGCCACGGCCAGCCAAATGCGGTTGGCCTCCTTGCGGGTCAGCAGACCCGGCACGCAGGGGCTGTGGATGGATGCGACCACCCAATCCTGATATTCCAGGATGCGCGGCGGCAGGTCCAGATGGCCTTTGGCGTCCACCACGTTGGCCTCGGCCCCATAGAGCATGACCATGCCGTCGATGGTGCGGGGCAAGGCGGTGGGGTTCTCGAAATGCCAGCGGTGCGGCGCATCGGGCATGGCGGGCGCGTGGTCGGTGATGGCGAGGGCTTTGTAGCCGCAGTCTTTGGCGGCAGCCGCCATCTCGTTTAGGGTCTGGAATGCGTGGGTAGCGCACAGCGTGTGGGTGTGCAGGTCTGCAATCATCTGCATGAAATGGTGTTCCTTCTTTGCTGTTGACGTGGTTACTGGAGGTTGGCGTCGTCGTTCAGGCCCAGCTGCTTCAGCAGTTCCTTGGCGGCGTTGTAGCCCATCTCCTTCTGGCGGTTGTTGATGGCCGCGGTCTCGATGATGACGGCCAGGTTACGGCCTGGCATGACGGGGATCAGCATCTTGGGCACCTTGACGCCGAGGATGTCAGTGTACTCGGTCTCCAGGCCGGTGCGGTCGTAGTTTTTGGTGCGGTCCCAGGGTTCGAGCTGGATGACCATCTCGACCTCGACGCTGGAACGTACCGAGCCGATGCCGAACACGCGGGCTACGTTGACGATACCAATGCCGCGCAATTCAATAAAATGGCGGATGTTTTCCGGCGCGGTGCCGAGGATCTGCTTGTAGGAGATGCGGCGCAGCTCGACAGCATCGTCGGCGATGAGACGGTGGCCGCGCTTGACCAGCTCGATGGCGGTCTCGCTTTTGCCGACGCCGGAATCGCCCAAAATAAGGATGCCTTCGCCGTAGACTTCCACCAGCACGCCGTGGCGGGTGATGCGGGGAGCCAGCTCTTTATTCAACGTGGTGATGAGCATGCCCATCAGGGCGGAGGTCATCTCGGTAGACATAAGCAGCGGCACGCCGTACTGCTTGGCGAACTGCATCATCTCGGAAAGCGGCTGCATACCGCGGGTCAGGATGACGGCAGGCGGCTGGAAAGAGAACAGCTTTTCCAGATGGGTGTTGCGCAGCGAAGTGGACAGTTCTTCCAGATAGGACATCTCGGTCAGGCCGATGATCTGGACGCGCTTGTTATCAAAATTTTCGTAGTAACCGGCCAGCAGGATGCCCGGACGGTACACTTCAGTCGCGGTGACCATGACCTTTTCCAGTTCGCAGGGGGTATAGGCGACGGTCAGATTGGCTTCTTCCGCCAGTTTTGCCAGAGAAACAGAGAACTCAGACATGCAGGGACTCCCCTTTCCATACTTCCTTTTTGCCGGGCGCGTTTGCGACAGTCCGGCACACATACTTACTTTGTATTATACCGTACCAGCCGATTTTTGTACAGAGGTTTGTGCCGAGTACTATGACAAAAAAATATCCGCTGTTTTGGGCAAACAGCGGATAGGGATTTTTACGGGAAAAGTTTTTGCCGTTCTTCCCGCAGGCGGCACTGGAGCCAGAGCAGGGCTTCGGACGCGGCGTAGGTTGCCAGCAGGTAGACACAGAACAAAATCGCCGTGTCACGGCGGGAAAGCGCGGCCAGATCAAACCCACGCACCAGGCGCTGGATGATGACATGATGGGTCAAAAATACTGCATAGGAGAGCTTGGCCGCCTTGGCGCAGACCGCACGGGGCAGCGGTTTATCCAGCAGTGGGGCTGCCACAGCGGCCAGCGCAATAAAGACGAAGGCACTGAACATCGAGCAGAGCAGCTTTTCGTCGACGTGCAGGTTCATCAGCCCCAAGACAAACAGCGGCACTAAAACAGCCTTCAGCCGGTCTTTCATCATCAAAAAGGTCATGCCAAAGAGGAATTCCGGGATATGTACAGCCACCAGGCCGTTATCCCAGCCCTGCATATGGAGGGGGATGCAGACGAGCAATGTTACGACCCAGGTCAGCACCGGGGCCTTGCGCAGAGCCCGCTGCAAAAGCGGGAACAGCAGGTACAAAAACAGGATGCTGCCGAGGAACCACTCGCCTACACAGGCGAAATCCATACCCACCCAGCCGGCGGCCACGGCGAAGTTATCTAACCCCAAAAAAGTCAGCATCAGCGTGATGGTCTTAGCCCCGGTGTAGTAGCCGGGCTGGCTGAGGAAGCGGATGGAAAAGCAGACCACCCACGCCAGCCAGAACAGTGGGAACACCGCCTTGACCCGCTTCTTGTAAAACTGCCACGGGCTTTGTTCCGGCGGGACAGTGAGCGCCAGCGATGCGCCCGACACGATAAAAAACAGCGACGAGCCGAAATCGCCGAGGTAAATGCCCTGCACCAGTGTGCTGGTGAACAGCTTGTGCGGCAGGGTGAAATACCCGGTAACGGTGGCGTTGAAGTGGACAATTAAGATACTGGCGAGAGCCACGGCTCGGATCAGGTCCAGATAAAACAGGCGTTGTTTTTTGATAAGGCTCTCCCCCTTTTTATTTTTTGAGTTTGTGCTTGACTAAACGGCCAAACTGCTTCGCCACGGCCTTCGGATCGGCAGCCTGCTGGTAATGCAGGGCCAGCTGGTCAGCCGTAGCGGCGCTTTGCGCGGCGGTGGTAAAGCTGGCGCTGAAAAAACCGTTTTGCTGGGCTTTCAACGGCAGCAGCCAAGCATCCTCCGGGGCGGTGATGGCGGGCAGAGTGTCGCCGCCCGCCACAGCGGCCAGCCGCACCAGTGCCCAGCCACAGGCCGGAGCCGGGGGCGGGTTTTGGCCCAGCGGCACGTTGACTTTGCCTTGCAGGGCCGGGCGCGCCGCCTGCCAATCGGCATCGCGGCTTTGCCGGGCGGCAGACCAAAGAGGCACTGCCGGGCTTAGCACACCCAGCATCGGCTCTTTAGCAAAAAGGGCGGCGGCCTGAGCCAGCGCTTCATCGGCTCGGCGGGCAGCTTCGCGGGTGTACCAGGCGGTAACGGAGTCGGCCTTTTCAACTTCCGAAATCGGCAGGCGCAGCAGGGCCAAGCCCTGGGCAGCCAACTCGGGCGCAGGCTCAACGGGGGCGGCATCGGGCAATACGTACTGCCAGTGCAGTTCCCGGGCCAGCGCCTCCAGCGGCTGGCGCTGCAAAAGCGCGGCCAGCAGCAGGTCCACGGGGTAGTTGGTCTCCTGTTTTACGTAATCGTACAGGGTGCGGGCGGCGGTACCGTCGGTGCGGCGCAGTTCATCCGCATAGGGGGTAAAAAAGCTGCGACGCTTGAAAAACGGGCAGCCCCGGTTTGCCAGCAGTTCCCGCGGGCAGGCCATGATGGGATTGACGAAAACGTCCCGCAAATCTTTCGTATCCACGTAGGAATCCCAGCGGCAGCCGAGGTTTGCAAAATGCGCGGTGAATCGTGTCTCGTGGTTAGCAATGGATTCCTCATAGCTTTTGGGCAGCGGCATTTTCTGCCAATACTGCCAGAAATCCTCGCTGTGCAAAAGCGGTGCGCGGACGGCCAAAAAGTGGGATTGCAGATGTTCCGGCACTTCCCCGCTGCGGCCGCCAAAGCGTCGGCTCTTCATGGCGTAGTGGCGGGTCAAGCCCCAAAAGGCCAGCTCCGGGCGGGCCTCCATGGCAGCGAACATCGAGGCCAGCGAGCAGACGGGGCCTGCCAGCGTGAAGTTCATCAGCACCAGTTCGTCGTAGCGGGCCAAGCGGCCCCGGCCGATGACAGCCAGCGCTTCTTTATAGGCACCCACGTCAAGGCCCTTATTTTCCCGTTCGCGGCAGGTCAATGTCACCGACGCCGCCCAGGCACGGTCCGCCGGGCGCAGCGTGCCGTTGGAGATAAAGAACACCTCGCCATAATGGGCCATGGCTTCCACGGCCACACGGCAGGCGGTGTCGATCTGGCCCAGCGGGTCATAATGGAAATAAACGATCAGCCGTTTCATGGGGCTTAATCCTCATACGGGCCGTGGTGGGGGCCGAAGATGGCACGCTTGGTGTTGATGATGCCCTTGTAGGCGGACTCCGGCAGGTTATCCCGCAGCCAGTTGCGGGCGTGACGGCGGCGGCTGTTGGCGTAGGGGCCGTAGATGCCAAACAAATGACGCTTGGCCGCAAAGCCGGCAGCTGCGCTGGAAGCCCCCCAGAAGGTGGTACAGTCAAACACGCGGGCCAGCGGGCGGATCATGCCAGTGGCATAGGCCTGCATGGTGTCATTGCGGATCACAGCATAGTCGCGGCTCATGACGACAGCCGGGTAATAACCGGCAGCCTGGGCAACAAACGGGTAGACACGCTCAATGGCATGGCTGATGGTGCCGTCCTGGGGCAGCGGCTCGGGCGGGAAATCCGTATGCTGCCAACCGTGGTCGAACAGCGGGGCCAGCGCCTTGGGGCGGAACCAGAACACACTGCCGTAGGGCGCAATGGGCGATTCCTCGCCCGCAATGGGCACATCCAACTTGAGTGTCTCTTTCAGCAGCTTTTTGGTGTTCTCGAAGTTGGGACCCCAGCCGCCGGAACACATATTCATGAAGTAGAGGCCATGGGCCGGGAACGGCGGGCAAAGGATGCCAAGGTACGGGTCATTCTCGAACTCGCAGAGTACGTTCAGTACATGGGCGGCATTTTTGCAGACGTTCTCGTTGCAGACATAGCCGAAGCTGGCACCTACGCTGCCGGGCTTGGTCTGGATGGCCTTTTTATCGTGCATGAAGCAGGCGTAATCATAACCGCGCAGCTGTGGAGCCAGGTCGCAGAGGAACGCACCCACATCGCGGCCGCGATTTTCCACCACCTGCACGGTGACGCTGTGCAGAGGCAGGGCAGCGAAGGCCTTTTCGATCTGCTCTTTTTTGCCGGGTTCGTTGGTGGAGATGAACACGTCCGTCTCCGGCGGGAACTTGGCGGCAAAGGCCATACTCTGGTCCAGCATATCCATAAAATAAAGGTGCATGGCCAGGGCGATCCTGCGGTTGGCGCGGATCTCCTCGGCCTGGGCCTTGTTCTGCACCGTGGGCTGGATGATGCGGGTCAAACCGAGGTTACGGGTAAACTCGTGCGGGTGCATGGTGCGGATCATGTTTTTCCAGATGAGGTCCAGCGGATAATCCGTTTCATCCCGCAGGTAAGCGTACAACTCCTGCACCGGCTCACCGGCCGTATCGTTCAGGTAGGCTTCCAGCGTGTGCATAAAGCTGCGGCGCTTGAACAGCGGGCACTTTTTCTCCCGCAGCAGCTTGGTCGGGCAGACCAGCAGCGGATAGTCAGTGAAATCTTTCAGGTCATCGGTCTTGACATAGACATCCCACTTAAAGCCGCGTTCCTCGAACTGCTTGGTAAAGACAGCCTCGTACCGCTGGACGGAATCGTTGTAGTCGGCGATCATGGGCATGTTGTCCCAGTACTGCTGCAGTTCCGGGCTTTTTACAAAACGCTGGCGGTAAACGATGAAGTGGGACTGGATATGCACCGGCAGATAGCTATAGATGTGCTTGCCCTTGAAAGGATTGGACTTGGCGCCGTGGTGGATGGACAGGCCCCAGAAGTCGAGATCCTGATTCTCGGCCATGGCGTCAAACATCTCTTTCAGCGGGCGCACGGGACCCATCAGGGTAGAGTTGGTCATGACGATCTCGTCAAACTCCGACAGCTTATCCCAGCCGTAGGAATCCAGCGCCGTTTTGTAGGCCCAGACATCCAGGCCCTTGTTCTCGCGCACAATGATGTTATCCGTAAACTGCGAGAAGGCCGCACGGCCCTGGGCGCTGAGTTTGCCGTTGCAGACCACGACCAGGTCGGTCAGGTTTTTTGCAAGATCTGCGAGGTAGTAGGTAATAAAGTCATCTACATCGCCGTTTTTCTCGTAGAAAAAGAAAATGCCCAATCGTTTCATAGCTGATCCTTTGCAAGAATTTGTTTGATTTTGGTCGCGTCGCCCCAGGTGCCGGGGCTGTCATACGGGCGGTCCGGGAAGGCACCGTAGTCCAGCTTGATCTTGTAGTTCTTATCCCGCAGGAATTGCTCGACCCGGTCGGCCAGGCTGCGGGGCTCGCCGGTGCAGACGTTGATGATGCCGTTGATTTCCTCCTGCACGCTGGCAGCGACGATCATGTTGGCAAGCTCGTCCACATCGATGAAGTCATAGAGGTTTTTGCCGCTGGTGAACGGGAAGGTCTTTTTGCCGTCCAGTTCGGCCTGAGCCAGTTTGGCAAAGATGGAACTGCCGTGGGCTTCGTCGCCAGTGATGTAGTAGGCGCGCAGCCAGTGCAGCTTACAGGGGCTTCCGTCCAGCGAGAGCATCAGGCTTTGGCGCAGGGCGTTTTTGGCGATGCCGTACTGGCTTTGGGGCTTGCAGGGGGTGCTTTCGTTGATGGCACCCTCCCAGTAGCCCACTTCGTGCATAGTGCCCATGACGCTTAAATCTTTCAGGCCGCCTGCCACCAGGTCGTTCAGGAATGTGACGTGGGCGGACAGGTCCTTCATATGGGCCGGAGAGTTGTGGCGAAAACCGTCCCGCCAGGCCAGGTGGATGCAGATGTCCGGGCTGCCCACCTTGCGGTAGATTTCCTTGTCACCGCTGAAGATGGGCACATCGCAAAACTCCGCCCGCTCATCCACGCCTTTAAAAGAGAAGTCAGACGCGATGACCTTGCAGCCGCGATCCAGCGCATTTTTGACAACGTGGCGGCCGATATATCCGGCGGCGCCGGTAACCAGAATCGTTTTCATGGCAGTTCCCTCCTGCGGTTTTTCGGGCGGTTAGCCCACAGTTCATACAGACGTTGCAGCCGCAGGTTGTACAGCAGCAGTGCGCCGGTCTGCTTTTTATGGTGCTTGGCTTCGTGCCAAAGATCCAGCGGCGGGGCCGGGTAACGGGCCAGCACACCGCGTAAAGTGCGCCAGCCGTGGCGGCGCAGCGCACCGGGGGCTTTGGCATCTGCCAGCTGGTGCATCAAAAAGGTGATAGCCTGGGCGCGGCGGTCGTTCCAGACGGCCGCGCGGGCAGCTTCGGGGCAGCGGGCCTGAATGGCCTTATACTCGGCTGCCATCCAGCGGTCCAGCACGCCGATGCGCCCCTGCAAAGCCTGTACGGTCTGGCACTGGGAGGTGCTTTGCCCACTCTCGAAATGGCGGTAGACAGGCTGCGGCAGGTAGTGTACTTTGTCGGTGCGGGCATAAAGTCCGGCATTGAAGATGAAATCCTCAATGCCATAGCGGCAGTGCTCGTCAAAGCGCAGATTGCCGATGGCCGAGCGGCGGTAGAGGGCATTCCAGACGAATTGCGGGCCGCTGTTTTGCAGGAACTTGCGGTAGTCGCCGTCGGCGGCCAGGTCACAGGCCGTGCCCGCCGGGTGGGGCTGCGGGGTCTCGGTGCCGTCGGGGCTGATGTGGATCAGCTCGTAATCGGCACGGACGATGTCAGCGCCGGTGTCCTCCGCCTTTTGCAGCAACAGGGCCAGCGCACCGGGCCGCAGCAGATCGTCGTCGTCGCAGAAGGTCACATACATGCCCTCAGCGACGGAAAGCCCCCGGTTGCGGGCGGCGCAGATACCGGCGTTTTTCTGGGTGATGACCTGGATGCGGTCGTCCCGCAGGGCCAGATCGTGGCAAAGCCCGGGGGTGGCATCGGTGGAGCCGTCATCGACCAGCAGCACCTCCAGCCCGGCAATATCTTGGGTAAGGATGGACTGCACGGCAGCCCGCAGGGTGGATGCCGCATTGTAGATGGGCACGATCACACTGATACGCGGCGGCATAACGTCCTGCACTCCTTTCAAAATTCATTTTTTCATTTTGGCGTAAAGCCGGTCATAGGGCAAGGGCAGCGGGGCCAGGCGCTTTAGAAAGCCGATCTTCCACCGGGCAGCGGAGAGGTCCTGCTTGGCCTGGTTTGCGTGGGTGAGATAATAACCGACCTTGCGCGGCGCGGCCAGCGGGTAGACGCCGCCGTCCTCGACGGTCAGGTCGCCCAGCAGGGCGGTCTCCCCTGCCGTAGGCTGGCCGACCAGCCGCAGAAAAGGCGCGATGGCAGTCTGCGGCGGGATAGCGAGGGTTTGCAGAAACGACTTTTGCCAATCCTGCGCAAAGCGCAGGATTCCCTTTTGCAGCGCGTTCAGCAGCGGCGTGGACGGCTGGGAGGCCTGCTGGACGGTGATGGTTTTGTCGGTTTGGGTGTAACCAAGGGTCGCGCCCACATCCTCGGAAATCAGGCGTTCCAGCATGGGCTGGCCTGCCCAGTAGAGCAGCGGCGCGGGTCGGCCGTCGAATAGAAAAACGGCGATCTCATCTTCGCGCAAGCGCCCGCGCAGTCGGTCATCACAAGAAAGCTGACAGCCATGCAATTTTATATTGCACACAGCCTGTAACAGCATCTGGGTTGTGCCGCCGCTGCCGATGTCCACAAGGATGTCCCCTGCCTGCAGGTTTTGCCGGGTGAGGTAGGCGGACACGACGGCGGCACTTTGGGGCGTGGCCAGCGCTTGCAGCAGCGGGCGGGCGGTATCGGGTCCATGCTTTAAATCATAGGATTTTTCTTGCAGGTCCATCGGGCAGGCGGTACCGCAATAGGCGGCGATCTGCGCACCGGTAAGGGATTGGCGCGGCAGAGCGGCCAGCAGCAGATCCCACCGGTGCTGCGCCAATAGAAGCGGGCACAGGCTGCGGCGGGAGACCTGCAAGTAGGCGGTCTGCTCCTGCGGGTACAAAAGCGCGTAGACCTGGCGCATCAGGTACATATCCCGCGCCAGAAAGTGGATTTTGGCATTGGGGTGCTGCTGTTCCCAGGCATGCAGCCATTGGCAGTAAGCTACAGCCAGCGGGCCGAGAGTGGCAAAGCCAAGGTGCTCGGCCTCGGATTCGATGCCCGGCAAGCGGTTTGCGGTGAAAGCCGCCACCGCACCGGCAGGCAGGCTTTCCCGCGGGACCTCCTGCGTGGGAAGGTGCCAACTGCGGATGCCGGCCAGCGCCGAACCGGCAACATCCGCCCGCCAGTTGTCGCCAATAAAAAGGACCTCTTTTGCCTGCGTCTGCGTCTGCGTTTTTTGCAGAAACAGGCGGAACAGCTTGCCGCTGCGCTTCTGCACGCCGTAATCGGCCGAGACGAAGCCGCCATCGAAAAAGTCGTAGCCGCACTTGGCCAGCATGGCGTCCAGCTGAACCTTGGGCAGGTACATGTCGGAAATATAGTAAAGCCGTTTACCCTGGGCATGCAGGGCGCGGGCGGCTTTCAGCACCGGCAGGTTGGGCACAGCGCAGGCGATCTCAGCGGCGCATTCTGCCGCCGGGTCGTATCCGGCCAGGCAGGGGCGGGCATAAATTTCCGCCAGAGTCACTTCCCCGCTTTTGGCGGCACGGGCTTCGGCTTCGGCCTGGGTGCGGGCTTTGGCGAAGTCCGCGCCCAACAGGGCGAACAGGTCGGTGGGGCGGGCCACATCGCGCTTAATGAGCGTATCAAACACATCAAAGGCCACCACCGGGTACGGCGCAGCCTTGTGCAGGATCGTTTCAGTCAGTTTCATGGCAGGTAGGGTGTTGCGGGGCGGAAACGCACCCCCGCGAAGAATCCTTTCCAAATAATGCCGATGCGCCAGGCTTTGCGGCCCTGGGGGCTGCAAAGCACCTGCGCAGTGTGCCAAGTGTCTTTGGCCAGCAGCCACAGCCAGCCGCGCAGGCCCTCGCGCCGGTACAGTACCACGTCATTACGGTAAAAATAGCGGTAGCGCTCCCACCGGGCGGGAACGTCGGCGGCAATGTTCACGATGCCGGGGTTCTGCATGGCATGCACGACCCGACTGGCCGGGACCACGTAGCAGGGCTGTGCCCGGGAAATACGGCGGGTGTACTCCCAATCGTCGGACCAGATGAAGAACTCGGCGATGGGCAGGCCGTACCGGCGCACGGTCTCGGTACGCAGAAACAGCGAGACAAAACTGGCCATGACCGCTGAGATGCGCTCGCCGTCAAAACTGGGCAGGTCTTTGTAGGGTGTCACCCGCTGCAGGTTCATGGGCTGGTCAGTGCCGTCTGGCGCTAAAGCGCGGCTGGAAAGCCAGCCGTATTGGCCTTGCAAGTTGCGGTCGGTCTGTAAAAAGGCTTCCAACGCCGTGGGGGTGGGCAGCGTGTCGTCGTCCATGAGCCAGAGGGCATCGTACCCGGCAAGGGCAGCCTCCCGCACGCCGTAGGCGAAGCCCCCTGCCCCGCCCAGGTTTTTGCCGGTGTTGCGGTAAACAAGGTTGGGCAGGGCCATTTCGGCCACAGCTTCGGCGGTGCCGTCGGTGCTGGCGTTATCGACCAGAAAGATGGTCAAATCCTGCGCGGTCTGGGCGGCAAGGGCCGCCAGGCATTGGCGCAACAGCGGCAGGCGGTTATAGGTCACCACCACCGCCGCAACAGAAAATCGTTCAGTCATCTTTTTTCGGGAAAAATTTACGTTTTAAGAACTGGGTGCCCTTGTGCAGCCAGTTCTGGTGCTCCATATACACGATGTCCAGCTCTTCGTAGCTGATGTTGTTGGTGATGAGCCAGGCGTCAAGCAAACGCTCACTGACGAAGCCGAAGACGCGGCGGTCGTTGGTGGAGTAGCCGGTCATGTCCAGTTCCCGCTCCAGCTCAAACAGGATGTCGAACAGCCAGGTGCAGTAATGCTGCAGCAGTTCCCGCTTCATCACAAACATATTAAAGTGGTGGCCGTGGGTCTTGGACATATACATGTCGTAGGCCGGCAGATACTCCGGGCATTTGCGCTCGATGATCGCCCGGGTGACGGTCAAGTCCTGCTTGTGGTGGGCGTGGATGTACTGGGTGTAGTTCGTCTCGATGAAATAGTGGCGTTCCTTGGGCAGCACCACGTTGGTGGTAGCCAGGATGGCGCACAGTTCCTCGTGGCTGATGACCCGGCGCTTTTTGGCATCGAAGATGCTTTTTTTGCGGCTGGCAAAATAGCGGCGGTAATGCACGATGCCGATATAATCGGAATCGATGTTGTGCGCCGCCCAGTACAGGCCGGTCAGCTCACAGAAATTGGCGTTGCGCTCCGAGATATTTTCGCCCGTATCATCGCCGATATAACCGCAGGCCGGGTGGATGGCATGGCCCATCTGCACCGGCAGATACATAGGATCGTCCGGCACCCAGTAAGGCTTATGTGTTGCTACAATGATCGTTGTCTGCAAAGTGGTCTCCCCGCTTCGTTGCAATACGGCCGGGCGTTTGTGCACGCGGCCTTTCCCTATCTCTATACTTTCTTTTTTAACTTTTCTATTATACTAAAAACATAGTATAGCGCATTTTTGGCGGAATACAAGTTACAGAACGGTTAAGTTTTTGTATAAGGACGGCTGTACGCCCTGTGCGCGTTATGCGTCCTCGGCCTCGAAGGCTTCCTGCTCCTCGGCGAGCTTTTCCCACTCGTCGTATAATTCCTGCTGGTGGAAGCGGGTGTCGTCCAGTTCGTCGCACTTATCCCGCAGCAGCAGGTGGTCGCGCAGGACCTCGGGGTCGTTGATCTCGTTTTCCAGTTCCACGATGTGCGCGCCCAGTTCCTCGATCTGGTTCTCCACGGCTTTGATGCGGGCGCGGACCTCGGCCCGGCGCTTGCGCTGCTCTTTGCCGTAGGCCTGCTTTTTGACTGTGTCCTCGGCTTTCTGCTGTTCCTGGGTCTTGCCGTTATCGCGGTTTTGCAGGGCAGCAAAGTTCGGGTAGAAAGTTGCCTTGCCGTCTTCAAGGTACAGGATCGGACAGCCCAGGGTCTGCATCAGGTAGCGGTCATGAGTGACCAGCAGCAGCGTGCCGGTGTAGGCCGCCAACGCCTGGGTCAGGCTTTCGCGCATATAAATGTCCAAGTGGTTGGTAGGCTCGTCCAGGAACATCAGGTTGGGTCGCTCGAGGGCCAGCTCGGCAAAGCGCAGGCGGGCCAGTTCGCCGCCGGAGAGGGCGGCGCAATCCTTGAACACTTCCTCGCCCCGGTAGCCGAAACGAGCCAGGTGGCTGCGGACTTCCAGTTCGGTAAAGCGGGGGTACTGGTTCCAGATGGCATCGATGACCCTGCCGGCGCGCTTGGCCTGCTGCTGAGTGAAGACACCAGGCTTGGCGCCGCTGCCTAGGCGAACCATGCCGCCGGAGGGGCGGCGCTTGCCGTCCAGCACTTGCAGCAGTGTGGACTTGCCGGTGCCGTTGGGGCCGGCGATGACCAGCTTGTCCCCGCGGTGGACCGTGTAGTCCAGCGCATCGATGAGGGTGCGTTCCCCGATGCGGACGGTGAGGTTTTTCATGATAACCAGCTCGTCATAGGGCTCGATGTCGTACTCAAAGCGAAAGTTCAGCTCGTAGGCTTCGGCGGTCGGTGCTTCCACGATCTCCAGCTTTTCCAGCTGCTTGCGGCGGCTCTGGGCCATCTTGGTGGTGGAGGCGCGCACAAGGTTGCGGTCGACGTAGTCCTGCAGTTTGGCGGCCTTTTCCACAGCGGCATCATGCAGTTTTTGCTGGCGCTCGTCGGCGGCTTCGCGCTGGGGCAGATAGGCCGAGTAGTTGCCGCGGTAGGTCTTGATGGTCTTGCCGCGCAGCTCCCAGATGCGGGTGCAGACGGCGTCCAAAAAATAGCGGTCATGGCTGACGACCAGCACCGCGCCGCGGTAGGTCTTGAGGTAATTTTCCAGCCATTCCATGGTTTCCAGGTCCAGGTGGTTGGTAGGCTCGTCCAGGATCAGCAGGTCAGGACGCTCCAGCAGCAGACGGGCCAGGCGCAGACGAGTCTGCTCACCGCCGGAAAGGACGCCCGCCAGTTTGACCCAGGTATCCGCCGGGAAGCCCATACCGTTGAGCACCTTTTTGATCTGGGTGTCCATATTATAAGCATCCATGGCATCCACGATGGCGGTGCAGTGGGCGATTTCCTCGGTCAGGGTTGCGTTATGCGGGTCTGCAGCCAGGCGGCGCTGCAGGTCATCCATCTTCTGCATGGCGTCCAACGCCGGGGCGAAGGCCAGTTTCATCGTGGCGTAAATGTCCAGCGTGGGGGCCAGACGTGCGTTCTGCTCCAGATAGCCACAGGTCACGCCGGTGCCAAAGGCAGCATCGCCTGCATCGGGCAGGCTCTCGCCGCACAGGATGCGCAGCAGCGTGGTTTTGCCGGTGCCGTTTGCGCCAATGATGCCGATGCGGTCGCCGCGCTCGACCCCGGCGTTGACGTCCTTCAGAACTTCATGTTCGCCAAAGCTTTTGCCCAGGTTTTGCAGTTCCAACAGCATGGGGGTGTTTCCTCTCCTCTATTGTGTCCTCTTTTGCGGTATTTCGCGTTTTTTCACAACGCTGCCGCTGCCCTTGGGGAAAGGCAGCGGCATACTGCATAAGCCGCCGGGCAGTTTATGCTTCATTGCTGTGGCGGCGGTTGCGCACGCCGATGTTTTCCAGTTCCTCCGGCTCCATCACGATCTTGTACAGATCCTCATAGGAGCCGATCTCAAATTTGGGGTGGATGTTCGACTTGTTTTCCTCGTTTTTCAGGTTGAACCAGCAGGTGTCGAGGCCTGCGTTCTGGCCGCCCTTGATGTCAGCCAGCAGATCGTCGCCCACCATCAGCACACGGCTGCGGTTGGTGATGCCCAGGTCCTTGAGGACATGCTCAAACAGCTTGGCCGAAGGTTTGGCCGCACCGACTTTCTCGGAGATATAGACACCGTCCATGTAGCGCTCAATGCCGGAATCCCGGATGCGGGCCTCCTGCACCATGACCGCGCCATTGGAGACGATGGCCAGAGTGGCGACCTCGCTCAGTTCCTCCAGTGCGGTCAGCGCACCGGGGAGCAGGTCGGCATGGGTGGAAAGCAGTTCCTCGTAGCGGTCATTCATCTGGACAGCCTTGCCGTTATCAGGCAGGTCCATCGCTTTCATGAAGCGGCCGAACCGCTGCTGGAACAGCTTGGGTTTGGTCAGCTGGCCTTTGGCGAGTGCATCCCACAGCTCGCGGTTGACGGCGTGGTAGATCTCACAAGCGCGGGCGTCATGGGGCAGCTCGTACTCGGCCAGCATATTGGTCAGGGCCTGGCGCTCAGCCGCGTCAAAGTCCAGCAAAGTGTTGTCAACGTCCAGAAGGACGCAAGTGTAAATGGCCATTTTAAAATGACCCTCCTGTTTCTGGTTTATTGGCCGCCCGAGTTGGAGTCGGGGTTCGGGGTCGGCGTCGGCGTCGGCGTGGGGGCGGCGTTGACATGCAGCGTAAAGACGGCATCGGCGCCATTGTTGACGGCGTGGATATGGTAGGTGCCGGCCTCGTTGGCGGTAAACTCCACCTGATTGCCGGTAGCTTTCCAGCTGGTCTCCTCACAGCTCCACTGCACATCGCCGTTGGCGTTCTGCACATTGGCGGTAAAGGTCACCTTGTTGCCTACCGTGGCCGTGTCAGGTCCACTGACGGTGACGGAGGTCGGGTCAGCCTGCACGGTGACTTTGATCTGCGCGGTGGCGAAGGTGCCGTTGATCTCGATGCCCGCCTTGATGGTGTACTCGCCCGCGTTGGAGCCGGTGAAGGTGAAGGTGCCGCCGTTCTGTTCCAGTTCGTCGTTGACCGACCACTGGACGTTGGAGTTGCTGTAATCCTTGCCGCCCAGCTTGACCGCGGCGGTGATGGAGATGCTCTCGCCCTTCTTGATGGTGCTGTCGCCCTTGTCCAGCGTCAGCTCGACGCGGGAATCATTGAACATGGCCGTGACCGAAACGTCCTTGTTGATGACGTCGTAACGGGTGGCATCGGTGACGCCGTCGCTCCACTTATAGAAGGTGTAGCCATCGGCAGGCACGGCGGTCACGCTGACCTGGGTGCCGCTGGCAACCTCAAGATCCAGACTGGAAACGCCGGTCTGGTTATTGCCGGTCAGGGTGCCCTTGCCGTTCTCGACACGGTAGCTGGCGGTCAGTTTATTGGGGGTAGCGGTCGGGGCCGGGGTGGCGCTGCTGCCGTTGCCTGCTGCCGAGGCCGCACGCTGCGGGATCTCTCCGCGGTCGCCGCGGGTATCCTCCACATTGTGGGCGTGGTTCTTGATGTAATCCAGCACGACGTTGACGCCGGAGCCGGAGAAGCCGCCGGTGGAGGCATCCACGTAGCTGTCCACGGCGTAGCCCTTGTCGTTCTTCATGACTTCCGGCAGGTTCAGGTACTTGAAGCCCATATCGTTGCAGGCGACAGCCAGCTGTTGGTTGTACTGGTCAATGTAGGTCTGCTTCTGGGCGGCGTCGGCGGCGTCTTTGGAGACGGGCGCAATGGCGCAGGCCACCACGTCGCAGGCGGAGTAGGCCGACTTGATGCTTTGCAAGATCTGCTTGTAGTCGTTGACGAACTCGTCCACGCTGACAGAACCGTCCAGATCATCGCTGCCCACCATGACGTAGACGTGCAGGGGCTTCATCTTGGCGATGGCCTGGGGGATGGTGTAGCTGTTGGCGTCGTCGGCAAAGTTGACGCAGGTCTCACGCAGCACCTGGGAGACCTTCAGCCCATCCTGGCCGGCGTACTGGTTTAAGGTGATGCTGCTGTCTTTGGACATGGACACCGCCTGGGTGCCGCCCACAAAGACGGTATCGTTGATGTAGTTGCCCTGGGCACTCTCCTGCCCCAGGATGGAGCCGAGGCTGGTATCCAGCGGGTACTGGGTGGGATCATACAGATCAGACTCGCCAAACAGGCCCAGCTTTGCCGGCAGTATCCACGATACCAAAAAGCTAAGCACCACGGCCAGCACGCAGAACGCCATGACCACGCAGGCCTTGCGCTGGATGGGGCTGAGACCGGTTTTTTCCTCAGATCGTTTACGGCTCATCGGTTATGGTGACCTCCTTATAAAACGCGGCCCGGTTTGCGGCAGGCCGCCCATTTTTTAAATGTACAAAGGCGCACAGCACCAGTATTAGATAGTAGCATTATAGCATACTTTTTTGCGTTTGAGTATCCCTTTTATAAAATTGTTACACTTTGGGCAGCATCGCATAACTCTAAGGCAATACCGCATAATTCTAAGTGCCGATACGGCGAGCGAGGTGCGGCAG